>Ga0105045_10002387_pt1 | contig 15797 bp, 13 predicted proteins | sample MAT02_FD_78089 | JGI IMG/M metagenome (GOLD analysis project Ga0105045, IMG submission 78089) | Freshwater microbial communities from Lake Fryxell liftoff mats and glacier meltwater in Antarctica - MAT-02 (megahit assembly) | ecosystem: Environmental > Aquatic > Freshwater > Ice > Liftoff...
AATGGTCAGCAAGTAATCGCCTTCCTTAACCGTTTGCCCACCTTCAACCAAAGGCAAGCGATGGATCACCCCGTCGCGCGGAGCCGTCACATACATTCGTGACAAGGTTCCTTGCTTGATCTCAAGCTCTCGTTTTTCTTTGCGAATACTTGCCGCATCGCCCATCGCTTTCTGATAGATACCCTTCGCAGATTCCACTTTCGTTTGTGCTTCACTGCGTTTTTGGACGCGTTCAGCTTTCTTGTTCTCTAATTCGCTGTTGGTGGAACTAACCGCTTCTTTGACCGCTTTCAAATCAGCCTTTGCCGTCTCAAGCTCCTGTTCAAGTTTTTCGATTTCCTTCAGCGGCTTGATACCCTGCTTGTACAAGTCGAGTTGTCGATCGTAAGCGCGCTGTGACTGAAGTAGTTTCGCCTCGTAGCCAACGACTTCCTCTTTCTTCCCTCTCAACTTGGCTTCGGCTGCCGAAACAGCTTCATCAGCAGCAAGAACGCCAAGGTCGCGTGCGGTTTCATATTGTTCGATGTTCAAGTTGTAGACCTCGGCAATTTGGATTGTCGCCGCCAGCTTTTCGTCCAGGTCCTCGCCGCTTCGAGCCAACTGCTCTTCCATGTTCTCAGCCGTCGGCTGAATCGTTAGCAATGCGTCGCCCTTCTTTACTTTTGATCCTTCCACTAATCCGATTGGCACGTCAACAATAATCCCCTTGGACGGCGCGAGAATCTCCTGCGGCCGTTCCATCGGCGAGAAGGCAATCACACGCCCAGCACCTTGAGCAGACTGCTGCCAAGGCAGCCAAAGCAAACCGAAGACCGAAAAAACCAAGCCAATCGATACCCAGAAAGCTAGCTTTCTCGCGAATCGTGTCGACTGGATTAATTGCGATGCGGTTTGAAGCGGACGTCGTCCCCTGAGGTCAATCGGTCGCACGTTCAAGCCCGGAGCGCGGTCCACGTCAATGCTTGTATCGATCAAATTTTCCATGGTGAACCGCGATTCTTGTTTCGGGAGAAACAGACTATTTGTTCGGAGCAAAGGCCGCATCTTGGCTAACCCTCACGTCACTCAATTATCTATCGGCAACTAGTGGTGTGTTAAAGTCTAATTTAAGGATTGACAGTAAAGCAATTGTCCCAATTGCTCAGGAAACAATTCGGATATTTTACATTGTTAGGCTGAAGGGGTCAGGAGTCAATTGCCGGAACGGCCCTTCGGGTGCTTCGCACAATTGACTCCTGACCCGCTCCTGCCCCCTTAACACTAACGCTTAATGATGGGAGCTCGACCGATGGGCCGACCCGGCCGAAGATTTTGCGGTTCGCGGCGGCAATCGCCATTTCTCGACGAACAGATCGACAAAATCAGGGCGAGAAGTGGAAACGACAATCGACCAAGGCATCGGCCGAGAATGCAATCGGCTGATAATTTCTTCCGCTGTCTTAGGTGCTAAACCGTCCAACAGCGAATCGATCAGAACCAGTGGCGGACGTCCAACAATGGCCCGAGCAATCATCAACCTCGCTGCCTGTGTCAAAGAAAGCGGGCGTCCGTTATTGCCGAGTCGAGTGTTAACCCCGTCTGGAAAGCTTGCAATCTCCTCCTCGAGTCCGACGAATTGGATCGCAAATTGAACATCCGATGCCTGAAGTTCGGGACGGTGAAGGTCAATATTTTCGGCAATGGTTCCTTCAAAAATTTCGATCCCACGCGCGTACCCAATCGTGCGAACGAAGTGCGCATGGTCGACCTGCCGCAGGTCAATGCCGTTGACAGCGATATTGCCCGAATCGGGCCGACGAAGGGACGCCAGAGCCTCCAGCAACACCGTCTTCCCGCTGCCCGGCGGCCCAATCAGTACCGCCGAGCTACCGGCCGACATGCGGGCCGAGAACCCATGGATCGGGGAAGCATCTCCGGCGGATACAGACAAATCGCGAATCTCGATTGCTAACGGGCCTTCGGATCGCAATAAATCGTGCCCTCCGACGTTCGCCTCTTGAAGATCAAGGATATGCCCAAGCTTATCGATCGAGGCCATCAGATCGTAGTAAGTTTCCAAATGCTTTCCCATTTTTGCGAACGCCCCGACGATCACGGCAACGATCAATTCCGCTGCCACCAATTGCCCTAAAGTGAGTTGGTTTAGAATCACCAACCATCCGCCGATCGAAAGCAAGGTTACCGAAGCGATGACTTCAACCGTGATCGCGAAGATGACCTGACGGATCAGGATTGAGAAGTGAGCTTTGCGAAGATCAATGTATTGTGCAGCATACTGATCCGTCCGATCCATCGCGAATTGGTCGCCGCCATGCATTTGAAACGCCGTTGGATTGGCAACCAGATTCTCCATCCATGCAAGCATTTGGAACTTTTGGATCGATTCATCGATCGATGTCTTTACCGCACCTCGCCCGAGCACGAACACCATGAAAACCATGAGTGCCAGCAACACGATGTCAAAGCCGAGCAGGAACGGGTGATACGCGGCCAGCACGACCATGCCGATGACGACGGCGATAAGCAATGAAACACCGTCCAAAAGCATCGACGACACTGCTTTCTGGACACTTGTGATCTCAAGAAAACGATTCACCGTTTCCGGACCGTCATGGTGATCAAGATCTGCAAGATTGACGTTGCTAAGCCGATGCCCCAAATCGAGCGCTACACGCACGAACAACCGGCGCTGGATGATTTCTGACTCGACAGCCTTGATCACGGACAGGATGCCCGCGAAAGCCAGAAAAACAAACAGCACGATTGCCAAGACGATGATCGGCTGAACATAACGGTTGAAGGCAACCGTATTAACCATCGACTCCACGGCTAACGGGGTGGCCAAGCCAAGAATCCCAACCACAAGAGAAAACACGAATATAGCTAAGATATCGTCTCGATCGGGGCGGAGGAGACTGATCAGCCTTCTAAGTGGCTTATCGTGATGCCCGCCCATGATCGCGGCATCCAGCGGCTGAGCAACGATCAATCGACGACTCTTGTTGGAAGCGTCTTTCGAATCGATGATCTTCCGAAGCGAGCGGACTGACTTTCTTACCTTCGACCCACCCACGTGCGTCGTCCAAGTCAGAACGCCCCGCCGATTCACGTCAAGCAGGAGCCACCAATCATTCGTTCCCGACTCAGTGGCGGAAGCAGTAGACGATTCAACCGCAGGAGCGATTGCGACGGGATAGCCTTGGCGGACAAAGTGCAAAGCCTCTTCGAAGCTACAATCAAAGACGCCAATTCGGATTCGATAACGCTCCGCAACCCGGTACAGCGAACCTAAAGGATCACTGCCTGCCGCTTCAGCAGAACTGAAAAGCTTACGAAGCTCCGAACGGTCATATCGCACGCCAAGTTTCGTTGCCATGCTTTCGAACACGGCAAGAAGCTTTTCATTGGATGAAATCATTCAATCGGTTCAATGGTCGCCGACATACTTCCTTTACAGCGTTCAATCAAGTCATCCTTACCGAACGAATGGATTTGATCTCGCTTTAGCTCCGCATGTTCAAGCGTGGTGGTAAGGCAGATCGCGCGGCCGGACGTATCGACCTCTTTCGCAATCTGATATCCGCGCTCGATGGGGGCTCGAAAAACAGCCTTCATCAAACACACCACATAGTCATAGCTGTGATCAGGGTCGTCCCACAAGATGACGTTGTAGCGAGGCTGCATCTTGGGCTTCGGATCCCCTTTTTGCTCCGCTGGCTTGGTGGTTCGGACCATCACTTCATCCAATACTGCCTCGTCCATCGACATTTTCCGCTACTCGCTTCTTTCGCCGGATTGTTGGGTTAATCCGTACATTCCCTGATGTCTGTTCCCGTTCGCGTAAAGCCGATTCGCTCGCTTTGCGCGGGTGTAACACAAGTCCGCCATTTTCGGCTTGGCACACATGGGTATATTGTAGCGCTGACGCGAGCCGGCGATAGACTTTTGACGCGTCAACCGAAATTTTTTTAACGCCTTTACGGCCCGTGTTTTGAAACTGTAGCGACTGATCCGGCAATGACGCCGACCCGTCGATCACGACCTCCAGAGCATCGCCTCCACCAAAAGAGATTCGAATGTCCCATATTACTTCGACATCCTTGAACCCGCCGATCGACCCTCGTGTGCTGGAGGCGTTTCGTGACCATCAAGAAGCGTCGGTTGACGACCTTTGTCAATGGCTTCGGATCCCAAGCGTCAGCAGCGATCCGGCTCAGACAGCAGCAATGGACGAGGCTGCCCAGTGGGTTCTCGACAAATTTAAGTCCGCAGGCTTGACGGCGGAACGCATCCCAACGGTCGGCTTCGACCTCGTCTACGCCGAAACGCCGCCGGTAAAAGACGCACCGGTGGTGCTCGTTTACGGACACTACGACGTTCAACCGGAAACGCCACTGGATCTTTGGATCAGCGGTCCATTTGATCCAACCATTCGCGATGGCAACCTTTACGCTCGCGGCGCGACCGATGACAAAGGGCAAGTCCTGACGCACATTCAAAGCGTCACCCGCTGGCTCGGAACGGGCGTGCCGCTACCGATTCAGATCAAGTTTCTTGTCGAGGGTGAAGAGGAGATCGGCAGCCAAGGCTTGGAAAAAATTTTGCCGTCGCTAGCAGACAAAATTGCCTGCGACTGCATCGTGATCAGCGACAACAGCCAATACTCCGACGGTCAACCAGCGATCACCTACGGCATTCGCGGAATCCTTGCCGTCGAGATTCGGGTAGACGGACCGAAACAAGATTTGCATAGCGGCTCCTTCGGCGGCGCTGTGATGAATCCGGCGATCGCACTTTGTCATCTCATGTCATCCATGGTCGATGCGAAGACGGGGCGAATCTTGGTCGAAGGGTTTTACGATGATGTGAGGCCGCTCAGTGATGCCGAGTTGACCTCGATCACCTCGCTCGGCGACGTGGATGGCCGTCTCGCGGCATCGATCGGTGTCAAGCAATTGTTCGGCGAGGCAGGGCATTCCACGAACGTTCGACGATGGGCTCGTCCGACTTTCGACATCAATGGGTTAACGTCTGGTCATCAAGGTGTCGGCGGCAAAACGATCATTCCCGCGACGGCCTCGGCGAAGTTCACGTGTCGCCTGGTAGCCGATCAAGATCCGGCAAAAATCACCAAGGCGATTCAGCGACATCTCGAAACGCATTTGCCAGCAGGGGTGACGATGACGATTCAGTTCGGTCATGGTGCCCCCGCGATGCTGGCTTCGATCGAAAGCCCTTTCGTTGCCGCCGCAAAAGCCGCGATCGAAGAAGGCTTCGGTGTCGCGCCGGTCCTGATTCGCGAAGGCGGCTCGATTCCGATCGTTGCAAAATTTCAGGAAGCCCTCGGCGCCGATTGCCTCCTGCTGGGCTGGGGCCTGGACGACGATAACGCTCATAGCCCGAACGAAAAATTCCGAATTGCCGATTATCACCATGGAATCGAATCGAGCGCTCGACTTTGGCATCACCTCGCGAAAGTCAAACTCGGCTGATCGTTTCCATCGCTTGCCCATCTACTTACCCGTTCAACCTACTTCTGACCGAAGATCACGATGCTCGACCGAAAACTGATTCTCGCCAATCCCACACTGATCAAACAAAACTGCCTTGACCGAGGCGTTACCGCGAACGTGGATCGGATCGTTGAATTGGAATTGAAGCGAACCGAAAAACTTCAAGCGGCTCAAGAACTCAACCGCCAAGCCAACGAAGTCAGCCAGTCGGTCGGCAAGGCAAGGGACGACGCCGAACGCCAACAACGCGTGGCGATGGGTCGGCAACTTCGCGATCAAAAAGACGTTGCTCAGCGGGAGCACGATGAAATTGAATCCGAAGTGATCGAACTCTTGCTTTGCATTCCCAACCTCACTCACCCCGCCGCACCGCGCGGTGGCGAAGACGACGCCGTCGAAGTTGCCGTCGGGAAGACTGCCATTCGAAAGCTCGACTTTACCGCCAAGGATCATTTAGCGATCGGTGAAATCCATGACCTATTCGACTTCGAAGCGGGCGCTCGTGTCGCGGGTGCCGGATTCTACTTTTTAAAGAATGCAGCCGTTCGACTCGACCTCGCACTTCAGCATTTCGCAGTCACTTTTCTATCCAGTCGTGGATACACCCCCGTCTCGACGCCTGACGTCGCCCTTACGGAAATTCTTCACGGCACCGGATTCATTCCCCGTGGACCGGAAACACAAATTTACAGCATTGAAAACACCGATTTGAACTTGGTAGCCACCGCCGAAATCACGCTCGGTGGCATGATGGCTGGCCAAACGATCGCTGAAGAATCGCTTCCGATTAAGATGTGCGGGCTCAGCCATTGCTTCCGAACCGAAGCTGGCGCGGCGGGCCGTGCGTCCAAGGGGTTGTACCGCGTTCATCAATTCACCAAAGTGGAAATGTTTGCCTTCACAACGCCTGACCAAAGCGATGCGATCCATGAAGAGATGCGTTCGCTGGAATGCGAACTTTTCGATTCACTGGAAGTGCCTTATCGCGTTATTGACACAGCGTCCGGCGATCTTGGCGGACCGGCTTATCGCAAGTATGACCTGGAAGCGTGGATGCCAGGCCGCGGTGATGGCGGCCAGTGGGGTGAAGTGACAAGTACAAGCAATTGCACTGACTACCAAGCTCGCCGCTTAAACGTGCGAAGCAAGGCGACAGGCCAGAAGGGCACGAACTTAGTCCACACGCTTAATGGTACTGCGATCGCGACGGGCCGAGCCATGATTGCGATTCTCGAAAATCACCAAAACGTCGACGGCAGTATCAATGTCCCAACGGTCCTTCGTCCGTTAATGGGGTCTGACCGCATCGGTTAACGCATTAACTGCCGGAAACTTTTCCAACAGGTTTGGAAACAAAGAAACCTTCATCGGCAGCCGCAAGCAACGATTTTAGCGCGGCGACATCACGATAATTCGGATCGAGCCAACGCCGGTAGTCACCCGGCCTAATCACGACCGGCATCCGGTCGTGAAGCGATATCATCGATTGGTTTGCGGCCGTCGTGATGATGGTACACGTGACGAGCGGTTCGTGCGTTGCAGATTCTTCGCCCGTTCTCGACGAAATCTTTTCGTTCCGCTCCCACAAACCCGCGAAGCAAAACAGTTCTTGGCCAGGTCGTTGAATCAACATCGCCTGCTTCTTGTCTTCAACCTTGACCCATTCGTAGTAACCGTCGGCGGGGATCAGGCAACGACGCTGCGCGAACGCGTGTCGGAACGACGGTTTTAGCTCAACGGTTTCAGACCGAGCATTGATCATCGATGCGCCAATCTTGACATCGTCTGCCCAGCGTGGCACCAAGCCCCAGCGAAATGTTTGAATCGTTCGACTTTCGCCCGCCGATGCCTGAACGATTGAGAGAACGGATTGTGTTGGCGATATGTTGGATCGCGTTTCGAACGCGGAACTTGCTGGTAAATTAAACACAACCCCATAGTCCGAATCGCCTAATAGATCAGACGGCCAATTATCTGGTGGGCATCGCAGTAAGAATCTTCCGCACATCGGTTTGTTCTTCGACAGTCTGTAGTTAGTCAAATGTCATGTCGTCCTCTTCGCGTCAGCGAACATGCCGCCTTTGAGCAAAGCCCGGCACGGAACGCTGCGCGCGGCGACTGATGTCGACGTACGACAAAAGAATCACTCACCGCCCGTCACGGCGGCGGTAATCGCTAGCTCGACGCGATACCCCGGTGCAGCAAGTTGTGCGTGAACGCACGCTCGGCTCGGTGCAAACCCTTGCGGTACCCAAACATCCCAGATCGCATTGAAGATATCGAGGTCTCTCGGATCGGGTATGTAAACCGTGGTCTGAAGAATGCTTTTCCGATCACTACCGACTTGCTTCAGCCTTTGGTCAACCTGCCTTAATACCTGAAGGAATTGCTCCTCGGCATCCAGCGATGGGTTGTCGGCGACTTCGACGAAATATGCGGTTTTGTTATGCACCACCGCGTCTGACCATCGACGCATGATTCCGTATCGAACAATTTCAGACGCTGTCACAGAGGCTCTCCCAAGACAAGGTGTCAATACGCAGCATTCTCGCAGTGGAAGCCATCGGGCTTCTTTGTAAATTCCATTATACTACGAAAGGACACAGAACGGTTTCACACGGATCCCGACGTTTGCGATCTTGCCAAAGACAGTTGGTCGACAATAAGACGTCCAATTTGAGGATCTTTTCTCAGACCGTGGGGGCGAGCGAATTTCTGAGCTATCAGAACCCGTCCGCGTTCGCCAAGCGATGACAGAACTTCGCCTAAACGTATTCACCAGCTCTCACACAATATCGCCCGGTTGCAACGGTTACTGCGAAAAGCAAGGCTGCGTTGAGGATGCCCATGGTCGACCAAATGGACGATCGCCAGCTCGTTAGACTGAGCATGAGCCCCCGTCCGAGCAGCGATTCCAAGGCATTTTGGACAGCATCATGCCCATGCCGCAAGTGTCGGTAATACCGGCAAACAACAAGCCCGCACCGATGAAGGCCGGAAGTCCAACGAAATACGGATGAACGAAATAGCCAAGGACCGCGCCCAGGAGTGATAGAAATCCAGCGACGATGCGAACTTGACGTTCCAAAGAAATCGCTTTCTTGCCGCGTATGACGCTTAGCCCAGCCTGAGCCCAAGCCAACGTGCCACCTTCAACGCTGACAACATTATCAATGCCAGCGTCAATGAATTTTTGTGCTGCCATGCTAGATCGATTGCCTGCTTTACAAATCAAATAGAGCGTCTCGCCCGTTCGACCATTGCGCGAATTCGCAATCGATCGTGGGTCTAGTGAGTCAAGCGGAAAATTCTTTGCCCCTTCCGCATGTACTTCGCGAAACTCTACCGGCATTCGGACGTCGATCAACACCACGTTACCGGTTCGCTGCTTTTCCGCCAACTCTTTTACATCGATCGTCCGCACAATGAACTCCTTAAAAACTAGTGACTTCCAAAGCTCGCAATAGGGCGAACTGTTGTTTAGAATGACATCATCTCGCCGAGTCCAACTACGCAATACGAAAATCGCACTTCAACTCAAGTCATTTGTCGATGTCTTCAATCGTCAAAACCGAATGCAATTCTAGTGGTGATAGTGGTTCGTTCGAGGCCAACTGCAAGTCTAGCACATGCAGGTTAGCATCGGATGCGTCATTGCCTTTGGCGATTCGGTCGGTGATCCGCTGGCGCAGGGTTTGTACGTCTGCGTTACAGTCCAGTATGGCAAATGGCGTGTTTTCTCGTTTGGCGAGTTGACGGAAATGCTCACGATCGGATTGTCTTAAAAAGGCTGCATCAATGACCACGGGGTAGCCAGCCTGAAGTATCTCGCAAGCCAATCGCTGCAACCGATCGTAGGTCGCGATGTTTGCAGCTTCGCAGTAGATTTTGTGTCGCATTGACTCATCAAGAGATTCGTTAACGGACAACAAGCCGAAAAGACGTTTTCGTTCGATGTCACTTCGTAAACGAATCGCGCCACGCCTCGCGACCAAGACTTCACTGGCCATCGTTTTTCCGCTCCCGCTCAGTCCATGGGTAATATAAAGCGTGGGGGGTGGGGCCTGCGTGAACTGGTAGGCCAGCCGGATATAGTCGTGACAGTCCTGGATCGCTCCTTGGTACAGATCTGGCGAATCTTCGTGTTGATCAGCTTTCATTTTGGCTACCATCGCACGTATAAGTGAGCGGTAAACGAGATACCAGCGAAAAACAAGTAGCGAACCACGGTCCCCAGTGCTTTCCAAATAGTGGTTGATGAACAATCGCGAGAGATCTAGTCGACCGCGAGCCGCTAGATCCATCGTTAAAAATGCGGCATCGTTCACGACATCAATCCAACGGAACGCATCGTTGAATTCGATTCCATCGAAAGGAACAAGTTTACCGTTCCAGTACACGATGTTCTCAGTATGCAGATCTCCGTGGCATTCACGCACATAGCCGTTTTGCGAACGTGCGATGAATTCTTGTTCGTGCTTGTTGAAATACGATTTCGACCAACGAAGAAGCTCCACGAGCATCACATCGATCTGGAAAGGGGCATCTTTCCTGAGGCCGTTAGCGATTTCCTGAAGATTGGTCGAAACCAAAGCCGGTACTCGCAACGCTTGGTACTGATCGCAGTGTCGGGCTGTCGCGTGAAAGCTTGCGATCGTCTCCGCGAGCTCGCCAACGTCGGACTCGCTCACCAGCCCTTTTTCAAGGCGACGGCTTAGCAACGCATCGTCAGGAAATCGACTCAATTTCACCGCGTAATCAATCGGCTTACCGCAACCCTCCACACAGACGCGGCCATCTTCCATCGTGATGGGAACAACACCGATGTAAAGGTCCTTGGCATAGCGTTGATCAAGACGAAACTCCTCGTCGCAATAATGTTTACGTTTCTCCAGTGTCGTAAAATCGAGGAAATCGGTTTTAATCGGCTTCTTGATTTTGTAGGCAAACTGCCCCGCAAGGAACACGTGCGAGATGTGAGTCTCGTGATGAGCAACGTCCAAAACTGTTATCTTATAGGCAGCGCGGGTCGCCATCGCATTGACGACGAGCTCTGCCAATTCACGTTCCTGAGAACGTTTGGAATGAGAAATATCTGGTTTTTTTATAGTCATAACATCGGCTCCCGGACCAAAATTTGGAGCAAATGAAGTGCCGATTAGCATTTGGCATCATCTTTGCCGTTGGTATTGTGCCCGATCGTTCCGATGTCGGTCTTATTTGGTGATCCACTTTGAACGCGAGCACGATATGAGTGAGCCGCTAGCGAAACTTTACGACAAAAAGTGCCCTGAGATCGAAGCCGTGCGCCGCCAGGCAACTCATGACCACCAACGGCTGCTCGGCCACCTTGATGAGCTCATAGCTAAACTCAACGTTCTTGAGCCAAACTTTGCTTCTTGGCAGGCTGCGATGGAGCAAGTTGAGTCGTTTGCCGATACGCTTGAGCAACACGAAGAGCAAGAGTCTGCGAGTATCTCGGCACTTACGTCTTGCACATAATTTGAGCTCCGACACGACTGATTGGTGACTACCGATGATTGAAACGGCCGTTTATGACACAAAGCCCTACGACCGACAGCATCTATCGGAAGCCTCTTGTGCAGATCGCATCACATGGCGATTCCACGAGTTCCGGTTAAGCGCGGAGACGGCGTCTGCGGCCAAAGGTGTGCAAGCCGTGTCGGTATTCGTGAACGATCATGTCGACCGCGACTGCTTGGAATCACTGGCGGCAGTTGGTGTGAAGCTCATTGCTTTGCGATGCGCGGGGTTTAACAACGTTGATCTTGAGGCAGCTCGTTCGCTGGACCTATCCGTCGTGCGTGTCCCGGCGTACTCGCCACATGCCGTTGCCGAGCATGCTGTGGGGCTCCTATTGACACTCAACCGCAAGATTCATCGCGCCTACAATCGAGTGCGTGAGTTCAATTTTTCGCTTAACGGTTTGGTCGGCTTTGACATTAACGGCAAGACGATTGGAATCATAGGCACTGGCAAGATCGGTCAAGTTGCGGCGCAGATTTTTCGTGGTTTCGGCGCCGAGGTCATCGCTTATGATCCGTACCCGGCATTGGACTGGGCAAACGATTTCGGCGTCCGGTATGTCGACATGGATACATTACTGTCGACGGTCCACATCCTTTCTCTGCACATGCCACTGGCGCCCGACACGCTCCATCTACTCAATACCCAAACGATCTCGCGGATGATGCCTGGCGTTTTCATTCTCAACACCAGTCGCGGAAAGCTGATCGACACCACGGCGCTGATTGCCGCATTGAAATCGGGCCACATTGGCGGTGTGGCATTAGATGTCTACGAGGAGGAAGAAGGCGTTTTCTTCAACGATTTATCCGGTCAAGTGCTGCTTGACGACGAGTTATCACATCTGCTTATGTTTCCCAATGTGCTGATCACTTCGCATCAGGCGTTCCTCACCCACGAGGCGCTCCACGAGATTGCGCGAGTGACGACCGAGAACATTGTCAAGCTTGAAACCCACGAACCATTCTTGCCCGGAACGACCTTATAGCGACGTTGCGGCGAGTATCGATTCCTATTCAAGCCGTCCACGCAGACTGCTTGGCAAATCAGGTTGTTGCCATGCACTCATACCACCATCCACCAAAACCGTTTGGCCATGAATATGCTCGGCTGCATCACTGAGCAGAAACACCGCAACGGGCCCGCAAATGTCCGCTTCTGGAACCGTTCCGCTTGGTGTGTGCAGTTGCATCCAGGCCAACGCATCGTGGTCGCTTGACAATACCGCGTTGGTTAATGGTGTTCGTACCAGGCCAGGCGCAAGCGAGTTAACTCGAATTCCATGAGGTGCCAGTGAGACACAAAGTGATCGCACCATCGCCGCGACAGCACCTTTACTGGCATCGTACGCGACGTGGATGGGTTCAGCCAGAATCCCATTGATGGAACCTGTGAAAAGTACTCGTCCACGAATCGATTTCTCAACCCAGCGCCGCGCAAAATGCTGGGTCAGAAAAAACCCGGATTCGACATTAAGCCGCATGGTCCGTTCATACCGTTGGCGAGTCATCTCCAAAAAAGAAACGTCACAGTACGTTCCGGCATTGTTGACAAGCAGATCGATGCCCGGCATCACTCGATCCACTTCTTCCAAGAAACCGTCTAGCGATTCGCTACCGCCCAGCGACAAGTCTGCTGCGACGCACCGCGCTTGGACCCCTTCAGCCGAACAGATCTTCATCATACGCTTTGAATCCTCGTTGACGTCAAGACCATGCAAACAAACGTTTGCACCGGATCTAGCAAGCGAAACCGCGATCGCAGCGCCGACGCCTTGGGTCGATCCGGTCACTAACGCGGACCGACCGGCGAGTGAAAACGAGGCCAAATGTTGCATAGCAAAAACGATAAAAGCGACTACTCGACCATCTTTTGATTGTCTTTTTCCATCAATTGACACGCGGCATCGTACAAACGACGCATCTCGTCGAGATCAACTTCGACCTTTGGCATCTGTGGATTCATCTTTTCAAGCGTCTGTAACACGATGCCTGCGACAGCAGCATCGCGATACCATTTGTTATCCGCAGGGATGAGATACCAAGGGGCATGCGAGTATGAACACTTCTTCATCATGTCTTCGTATGCCTTGCGATACTCGGTCCATTTGACGCGCGCGGAGTAATCGCCAGGATTTAGCTTCCAGTGTTTTTCTGGATCGTTCAACCGCTCTCCAAATCGGGCCAATTGTTCCTCGACCGAGATATGCAAAAAAATCTTGACGATCACCGTCCCACGATCGGCCAACAAAGATTCAAACGCGTTGATTTGGTCGTATCGTTTCTGCCAGACTTTCGTAGGCAAAATTTTTTCGACTCGAACCACTAAAACATCTTCATAATGCGATCGATTAAAAATGCTGACTTGACCGGTTGAAGGCGCGCAAGGATGAATCCGGTACAAGAAATCCTGTGCGAGTTCCGCTTCGGTTGGTGCCTTGAACGAAAACGTCCTACAACCCTGCGGATTCATCTTTCCCAGCACTTTGCGAATCAGCCCATCCTTTCCCGCAGCATCGGGGGCCTGCAAAACGACCAATAACGACCGCTTGTTCTCGACGAAAAGCCGATATTGAAGAGTGCGGAGGCGATCGATCGCCTCCGTGGTAAAAGCTTTCGCATCTTCTTTGTTGTCGAACGGTAATAACTCGCCGGTCTTAATGCTGCTGAGGCTGACTTTCTTACTGCCATCTACCAAATGTTTCTTAATGAAGTCTGTCATGATGACGTGGTCTCGTGCCTGGTTTTCGGAGGTGAGATGAGTTTAAGCAATTGCGAGCGGACCAACGCGAGGGCTGCTTTGCCGATGCGAAGATGCACGATACTCGGATGTCCCCCCAGACGGTAGATCTTCGAGACTGAATCGATTAATTCAGGGCCGATTACCGAGACCTTGACGTCCACTGCCTCAGCCGATTGCTGTAGGAGCGACGGATAACTATTAACAACGACCAACCAATCCGCGCCAAACTCGGAACGAAACTCTCGAAGGACTTCATCGGTATGCGTGACCTCCTTCAGGACTCTTCCGCCGACGAAAACGTGGCTTTGAGGAACATTGGCGAACCAGTTCGCGATCGGTGCGGCGTGTCCAACTTCTACCGACGCAATGCGTTCATTTCGATCATCCAAGATCTTGGCAACTGCATTTTGTAGTTCGAAGTCTTCACCTTCGCCGAAGACAAACTCTCCGGCTTTTACATGGATCTCTTGCCTGACCTTTTCAATATCTCTTGTGCAATCGCTCTCCGAAAACCCTGTCGCGGTAATCCGCAGCGAAATCGTCGCTGCGCTAACGGTGATCCCAACTCGCGGATAGGATTTCCGAGCAATCATCTCACCCAGCTTTGATTCCATCTCGCTTTCTCCGACCCCGAAGCATTTGACAATCGCATTGCGAATCAGTTGCCGTTCTCCGCCCATCGCTTGGCTGATCCGAGGAGCCACAGAATCCGAGAACATCTCCTTCATCTCAGCTGGCACTCCCGGCAGCGCGAAGACTCGGCAATTCCTCCCGGTCGTTCGTGCGACCGTCAAATCAATTCCAGGTGCGGTCCCCCGTGGGTTGAAAATGTCCATCGCCCCCTCGGGAAACATCGCCTGAACACGATTGCGAGGTGGCATTTCCCGTGCGCGGCTCGCAAACAGAGACTCAATGTGCTCAAGCGATGGCAGATGCAGCACAAGCGGCTTGCCGACCACGGCGGCTAGCGACTGACGCGTCAGATCATCGGCCGTGGGGCCGAGTCCTCCGGTCGCGACAACGAAGTCAACGCGGTTGGCGGCATGACGAAAAACATCGATATTGGCATCCAGGTCATCCCCCACCATCGACGTAAAACGGACCGTGACGCCCAGTTCGCTGAGACGTTGGCATAACCACTGAGTATTCGTATCCAGTCTGGCGCCACTGGTCATCTCATCGCCAATCGCGATCACTTCGGCCAAAAATTCGGACATCTTGTTCCTGCAAATACGGAAGCTACAACACAATCGCTTTCATTCTCGTCGGTTTTTTGAAGATGTGGCAACGATGACGCCATAAATCCGCTAATTTTTAAAACCACTGGGAGGACGTCTTGACCACACTGGCTGACGTGAGCCGTCGGTGGCTCCTTACTTTTTTAACTTCGTCATCGCGTCCAAAACGACTCGATAAGGCACCGACTCACAGATCCCGAAACTTGCATCTCGGGATATTCGGCTTCGAGTAAAACCGGGACTCGACAGCCCGCAAAGAAATCGGGCTCGTTCGCGCGGTTGACTCAATTGATCGGGATACTTTTTCGCCAGGTTCAAAACCGCCGTCGTCGCGGAAGTCCCCACCGATTTGGCACCTGCCTGCGGAATCACATGCGGGCCCTCACCGTTGCAACCGCTGCAGCGACCGCAGGGCTTTACAAGCTCTTCTCCAAAATGATGCGACAAGGTTCCGGCCATGCAACGGCTTGCATTGGCGAGTGCGAAAATACCATCCAGCCGACTGACCTCATCGCGTTCCCGTTGCTCGAGCCTTGCGTAAAGTTGATCCGCAAGAATCTTTGGCTCGGTGATTGGTCGATTTTTCTGATAGCCGTGAACCAAGTCCGATACCTCGACTTCAACCCAACCTTTCTCGGACAAAAACTCGACGGCTTTGACCAATCGCTCGCGTTCGCAGTTCAACCGCTTTGCAGCGACTGCCATGTTGAGAAGAAACCAAGTGCGACCTTTGGTCAGACACGATAACATTCCGCCC
>Ga0105045_10002389_pt1 | contig 15793 bp, 6 predicted proteins | sample MAT02_FD_78089 | JGI IMG/M metagenome (GOLD analysis project Ga0105045, IMG submission 78089) | Freshwater microbial communities from Lake Fryxell liftoff mats and glacier meltwater in Antarctica - MAT-02 (megahit assembly) | ecosystem: Environmental > Aquatic > Freshwater > Ice > Liftoff...
TACGTACCGGGCTTCGACGTGGGCATTGTCAAGTCGGTCCTCAGCGAGAAGGGTTCCTACCTGCCGGGCGACGCGATCACGTATCGTCTGTTGGTAGCCAACAACTCGGCCTACCCGGTTTACAATGTGGTGGTTCGCGATCTGCTGCCAGTCGGCTTAAGCTATGTATCGGGTGGTGGTTTTGTGGCCTCGGGTCAGAGCCTGAGCGTGACCTTAGCGGGTCCGCTGACGGCATCGGGTACGGCGGGCAGCACAACGAGCCTGACATTCACGGCTCAGATCAGTCCGAGCTTCTCGGGTACAACGCTGACGAACATCGCGATTGTGACGCCGTTCACCTCCACGAGTGCTGGCGACTACACACCGGTGGACAGTAACCCGCAGAACAACACCTCGACGGTAACGGTGCCAATCGGCAACTTCGCCTGTGTGGGTGACTACGCCTTTATCGACAAGAATGCCAATGGTATTCAGGACGCGGGTGATACCGGTCTGAACGGGGTAACGGCTACCTTATATATTAACGGACAGCCAACTGCGCAGACGATGGTAACGGCCAACGGCGGTCCTGACAATCTGCCGGGCTACTACAAGTTTGCCAACCTGACGCCGGGCAACAGCCTGAGCTACTCGGTAGGCTTCAGCACCCCAACGGGTTATACGGCTACGCTGTCGAACGTTGGTGGTGATGATACGATAGATTCGGACGCGGTCAACGGGGTAACGCAGTCGGTAACGCTGGCATCGGGCGAGTTCAACAAAACGCTGGACGTTGGTTTCTACCAGCCAGCCTGCCTGGGTAACAAGGTCTTTGCTGACAACAACGGCAACGGTATTCAGGACGCGGATGAGTTAGGTATTTCTGGTGTGCTGGTGACGCTGATTACCAACGGCGTACCCACCTCAACCACGCTCTTGACCGATGGCGATGGCGAATACAAATTCTGTAACCTGACACCGGGCAATAGCCTGTCGTATAGCGTAGGTTTCAGCAAGCCGGATGGTTTCACCACGACGCAGGCCCTGAGCGGCACCGACAAATCGAAAGATTCAGACGCGAACGTGGTAACAGGCGTGTCGGGCAGCGTAACGCTGGCCAGTGGTGAGAACAACAACACGATTGACGCCGGGTACGTACCGAACGCCAGGCCAATACCAATGCTGGCTATCTCGGTAGTACCGCCCGTGTGTAACCCCGAGACGAACATCTATACCTCGACGGGTGTAGTATCGTTCTCCAACATCATACCGGGTACGCTCGTCATTACTGACAACGGAACGCCAATTGCAACGCTGACCATTGTGGCGGGACAAACCTCGGCACCGTTTACCCTGACGGGTATCAGTAACGGACCGGCTTCACGCACGGTAACGGCAACACTAAGCGGTGTGGTAACGCTAATCAGGAGTGCTACGTACACTGTACCGGAGTCCTGCACGAAGGCAGCCTGCCCAACCAACTACAGCTTGGTGGCTGGCGTGAATGGCAGTGCGATTAGTGCTACACTGTGTAATGGCGAAAGTGCAACGCTGGTTGCTTCGACGCCAATTGCCGGTGCGAAAATCAACTGGTACCTGACGCCTTTCGACGGGTTGCCGGTTGCTACGCTGAACAGCGGTACGCCATTCGTGGTGAATCCAACCACGACAACGGTTTATTACGCCGAGGTTGTTACGGAAACCAGCAGCCTGACCTGCATCAGCCCACGCAAGCCGATTGTCATTGAAGTGACGACGGTACAGACGCCGATCTGTCTCGGAAATATCAAGAACACCTGTCCAAAAACGACGGTTGACCTGACGAGCATCGAGATCGAAAACAAAGAGTCGGGTCTGGCCTACGAATGGTACACCAGCATCAGCCGGGCGGCCAACACGCGGGTTACGAACCTGACTGCCGTAGGTGCCGGTAAACTGTATCTCTTCGCCCGCAACGGTCGCTGCTACAGCAACCCGACCGTACTGACGGTAGAGATTGTTGACTGCAACTGCCTGAACGTGGCCGGTGTGAAGGTAGGGCCTGGTGTATCGGCCTGTGCCGGCGACAGAATCCCGCTGAAAGCTGTCCTGTCTGGTTCGGCAACGAGCGTGGTCTGGTCCACCAGCGGTACGGGTAGCTTCAGCAACCCAACCAGTCTAAGCACGACCTATATGCCATCGGCGGCTGACATCGCCAGCGGGTCTGTCCTGCTGACGGCTACGACCAACGATCCTGACGGAGCCGGTGTATGCCAGGTGGCTACGAGTTCGCTGATTGCTACGCTCAACAAGCGTCCAGAAGCCCCCGTTAGCGTTGCCTGCGATGATACGCTGGTATGCCAGGGCAGTAGCACCAAGCTGATTGGTTTTGCACCGGGTGCCACCATTAACTGGTACGATCAGGACAACAAACTGGTTGGTACGACCCAGAGCGGTGGTAAACTGATTGTGACGCCGTCGAAAGCCGGTAGCATCGTCTATACGGCCCAGGCCGTTGGAAACGGTGGTTGCCTAAGCACCCCAACGCCGGTAACGGTTGTGGTGGGCAGCTGCCTGGCCGACCTCGCCGTTCAGAAGACGGTAGTAACGGCTGGTCCGTACAAAGTGGGTCAGAAAATCACCTACTCGATCACGGCCAGCAACAACGGCCCAATCACGGGAACCAGTGTAACGGTACGCGACATCCTGCCGCCAACCCTGACGTTCGTGAGTGCTACGCCAGCCGCTGAATACAGTGCAGGCACCGGCACCTGGACCATTGGTACGCTCACCAAAGGTTCGAACCGCAGCCTGCTGATCGAAGCCACCATAACGGGTAGCGGCAAGATTAAGAACCTGGCCAAAGTCGATGGTACGAACAACGATCCGAAGCTCCCCCGGAATGATACATCGTCGGTAACGATCGACGTGCCGGTCTGCACGGTAGTGGCTCCGTACATTGCCTGCGCCATCACCCGGATTTGCGAAGGTGGCTCGACCACACTCGTAGCAGAGGGCTGCAACGGTACGGTACGCTGGTCTGACGGTCAGATGGGGGTCTCGGTCGTTGTCTCGCCACGGGCTACCACTACCTACACCGCAAACTGCGTTCAGAGTGCAAACTGCGTGAGCGGAGCCTCGAACCCAATCACGGTAACGGTCGGTTCGCCAGTAGCTCCGGTCATTGTGGCCAGCAGCGACAACGTCTGCCCAGGTTCGTCGGTAACGCTGACGGCTTCGGGTTGCGAAGGTGGTATAATCGAATGGTCAGTAGGTAAGACAGGTAACAGTATCGTGGTTGTGCCAGCTAACAGAACGACCTACACCGCCCAGTGCGTAATAGGTAACTGCCCAAGCAAGCCGGCTACGAAGACCATCGGTGTCACAACCAATATTCCAACGCCAACCATCACGTGCAGCACCACTATTGCCTGCCCAGGCGAAGAAGTGACGCTGACGGTGAACAGTTGCGTAGGCACGCCGGTCTGGAACAGCACAACGGCTACAACGGCCAGCATCGTGGTTCGCCCAACTATTGGCAGCAATACCTACTCGGTCTATTGCCAGAGCAACGGCTGCCGCTCGGCTACCTCGCAGGTCTATTCGATCAGCGTAGTAGCGGCCACCGTACCAACGGTAGTAGCCTCGGCTGACTCGGTTTGCGCCGGTGCGCCAGTATCGCTGACGGCCACGGGCTGCAACGGTACCATCGTCTGGAACGCCACGGATAAGAACGGTAACGCCCTCACGGGATCGGTCATCACGGTGAACCCATCGGCCAGCATGAGTTACTTTGCCCAGTGCAGGTACCGTGCTTGCCTGAGTGAGCCATCGAACGCCATCCCGGTGAAAGTGGTGAACCCACAAACGCCACAGATCAGCCTGACATCGGGCAAGAACGTGGTATGCAGCGGTGAGAAAGTAACGCTCACGGCTGAGGGCTGCGAAGGAACGGTGAAGTGGTATGGTATCGACCGCGTTGGTGCCAGCATCAGCTTCTTCCCGACCGAAACAAAAGAATACTACGCTACGTGTAAGCAGGGAAGCTGTGAAAGCGACCCATCGCTCAAGATTCGGGTAACGGTAACGACCTCGGGTACGGTGAACGCCCCAACGGTAACGGCATCAACAACGGCCCTTTGTGGTCCTGGTGTTGTATCGCTGACGGCCACAGGCTGCACCGGCGGAACGATCACCTGGTCTGACGGTCAGACCGGCCCGGTTGTTTCGGTAACGGCCACGCCGACCTACAATGAGTTCTACGCCATCTGCACCGCCACCAGCGGTACGGCCTGTGGCAGCAGCCGCTCTAACACCATCAAGGTGAAGGTAACGGACCTGCCAACGCCAACGGTTATCTGCAGCACGGACCAGACTTGCCCGGGCGAAGAGGTAACGCTGAACGTGAAGAACTGCGTAGGTCTGCCGATGTGGAGTACGGGTGAAACCACCACGAGCATTGTGGTGTCGCCAACGGTAACCACGGGCTACACGGTGATGTGTCAGAACGGTATCTGCAAGAGTCCGCTCTCGACTACCTACACCATCACGGTAACGCCGGTAGCCGCGCCAACCATTACGGCCTCGGCCACGACGGTAACGGCGGGTGGTACGGTAACGCTGACCGCTACGGGCTGCATCGGTGATGTAATCTGGAGCGCCAACGGTGTGGGTGGAAGCAACACGGGTACAACCCTGACGGTGATGCCGGTTGGCACCCAGACGTACTACGCCCAGTGCCGCTACCGCACCTGCCTGAGCGATCGGTCGATCACGATCACGATCAACCCCGGCAACTGTGTCGCCAAAGCGGGTACGCTCGCAACGGCTAACAGCACGGTCTGCCCGGATGCAAACGGAGTTGTTACGCTGGCCGCTACCTCAACAGGTGGTGTTGTACAGCCAGCCGGCTACTCGGTACTGTATGTGTTGACGAAAGGTGCTGACCTGGTTATCCAGCAAACCAGTACCACGCCATCCTTCAGCCTCACGAACGCCACAGGTCTGTACACCATCCATACGCTGGTTTACAACGCCAACGCGGCTGATCCGAACTTCCTCGACCTCTCGGTTGTGAAGCCAGGTCTGACCACGGGTGCCGACGTACTGAAGCTCATCGCCGAGAAGAAAATCTGCGCTGATCTGGACGCTGCGGGTGCCAAGGTGAACGTAACTAAGGTTGCACCGCCAACGGTATCGCCAGTAGGTCACATGACCGTCTGCGCCGGAACGGTAGTAACGTACACGGCATCTGGCTGCGAAGGGGGCACCATTTCGTGGAGCAACGGCGACACGGGAACTTCGATCACGAAGACCATCGTAGCTGACCTCTGGGTGATGGCCAAGTGTACCATCAACGGCTGCACCAGCGAATGGTCGCAGATGATTGATTACATAGTCGGAACGCCGGGTATGCCAACCATCTCGGTTGACAAGCCAACGGCCTGCGCTGGTGAGACAGTAACGCTCACCGCCACGGGTTGTAACGGTGGCCAGTACATCTGGTCGGACAACAAGACGACGGGCAGTACGCTGAGCTTCGTTATTGGCTCGACGGACGTCAGCTACCGCGTGAAATGCAAGGTTGCCGAGTGTGAAGGTGCCTGGTCGGCCATGACAACGATCAAAGCCGGTTCGCCAAACGCGCCGACCATCTCGATTGCTGGCAACGGTACGGCAACGGTAACGAGCACCACGGCCTGCTTCGGCTCGCCAGTGACGCTGACGGCTCAGGGATGCCCCGCCGGTTCGTACGTGACCTGGTCCAACAATCAGGTAGGTGCTTCCATCACGGTATCGCTGGCATCGGGTCAGACCTTTACGGCTCAGTGCTGCACCTCGGCAAGCTGCAAGAGCGCGCCATCCAACGCGGTGAGCGTGGCAGTTCTGCCGAAGATTACGGCACCGAAAGTGGTTGACAGGACGAACGTCTGCCCAATCAATACGGTGGACCTGACCACGGCAGTAACGAGCCAGGTAACGACCCGGGGTGGTGTGTTTGAGTTCTACTCGAATGCCTCGCTCAGCTCGAAACTGACCGATACGAAAGTGGGTACGGGTACCTACTACGTCGTGGAGAAAACCACAAACGGCTGCACAAGCCTGCCGATGGCTATCCACGTGATGATTACGAACTGCACAGAAGTAACGCCTTGCGATCCGCAGAATCCGGCTACGGCCAGCGCGGGCAGCGATGCTTCAGTTTGCGCAGCGAAGAGTTACCAGTTGGCCGGTGTGATTGGTGGTGCGGCTAAAACCGCCCGTTGGTCCACCAGTGGTACGGGTACCTTCAACAATCCGTTTGCCGCCAACGCTACCTATACCGCCAGTGCCGAAGATGTACTGGCCGGTAGGGTAACGCTGACGCTGACGGGTACGAGCAACAACACGGCCTGTGCTACGGCGAAAGATGAGATGGTCCTGACCATCGACGGCGTGAAATCGACACCGGTGGTGCAGGTGGTTGGCTCGACCAACCTCTGCTACGGTGACTCCGTGAAACTCGTGGCACCAGCCGGTGCTGCGGGTTACCTCTGGAGTAACAACGCCCGGACGCCAAGCATCTTCGTTAAAACCAGCGGCAGCTACACGGTGCAGTTGATGAACGCCGGTGGATGCAGCTCGGTAGCGTCGGAGAAGGTGACGGTAAAGGTGGCCGATCCGGCTGCCATGCCGCTCGTCTCGAACCTGCGCAACACCTGCCCCTCCACGGTGGCTAACCTGACGTCGGCCCTCTCGGCTACCACGGCAGGCAGCACCTACGAGTACCGTATTGGTGCGCCGGTCTGGTCAAAGCAGATCAGCCGTCCTGATTCGGTAGGTACCGGAACGTACTTCGTGTTTGAGCGCAGTGCTGCCGGTTGCGTAAGTGCGCCAGCTAAGGTGATGGTGAAAATCATCAACTGCGCTGCCGATACGATCAGCAACGACCTCGCCATCAGCAAACTGGCCAGCACCTCGGTTGTAGCGAACAACGCGCCCGTAACGTACACCATTACAGTGACGAACAACGGGAAGCACACAGCGAAGAACATCGACGTTCGCGACGTATTGCCCGCCGGTCTGGACCTGGTGCCGGGCAGCGTTGCAGGCTTCACAGTCTCGAACGGCACAATCACGAAGCGAATCGACAGTCTGATGGCTGGTAAATCTGAGTCAATCGTGTTTCAGGCACGGATGATTGCCAAAGGTGCCGTAACGAACATGGCCGAGATTACCTACGCCGATCAGAAAGACCCGAACCTGGCCAACAACAAAGCCAGTGTAATGGTAACGAACACATCGGCTATGCTGGTCAGCAGAATTGGTCTGGCCAAAGCGGTGCTGGGTACGCCTACCGCCGTGGGTGACTCGCTCATCAAGGTATCGTACCGCTTCGTAGCCACCAACTTCGGCGACGATACGCTCCGCAAGGTGCAGGTGGTCGATGATCTGGCGTACTTCTTCGTACCCAATACGATTCAGAGTGCAACGGTGAGTATGGCGAATGGCTCGACCCTGAAACCATCGGCTGCCTTTACCGGCACTGGTGCAGGTTCTACCAACATGCTCGACTCGGCCAGCTTTATCGCCCCGAACCGGTCGCAGATCTTTACCCTCGACGTAGTGGTGAAGCGGGCGGCTGGAAATACGACGATAGCGTTTAACAACGTGGCTATGGCCTCGGCCATGAACAGCGTGACGATGGTAGAAGACATGTCAACGAGCGGTGGCGACACTGACCCTGACAATGACGGCAACCCGGCCAACAACTCGGAACTGACCAGCTTTACGCTGGGGGCTACGCAGCCGCAGGGTCCGGGTATCGGTCTGGCCCTGGCCGTGACATCGGTTAAAGATGAAGGCGATGGTAGCTACACAATCTGCTACCGGGCCACGATCGAGAACCTCGGCGACGTGGACCTGACGGGTGTTACTCTGATGAATAGTCTCACAAGCACCTTTGCCGCGCCGGTGTCGTACACGGTAACAAAAACCAAAGTAGGAGCGGGCAGCACACTGGTGCTGAACACTACCTACGATGGCAGCACCGTAGCGAATGTTCTTGATGCCGCCAGCACCTTGATGGCCGGTCAGATGGATACGGTCCTGATTGGAGTACGGGTAATGGTGGACGGCAACAAAGGGCCTTTCTTCTCCTCGGCAACGGCAACCGGCACTGTAACCAGCACGAGCCAGACGGTGAGCGACATCTCCAACAACGGGTTTGACCCCACAAAGGAGGGTGCCACATCGACGCCGGTACGCTTCGATCTGCCAGAAGGCCTGATCGGGGTAGCCAAGTCGGTAGGAACGCCGGTAGCAGTGTCGGCAGGTGTGTTTGACATCCCCTACACGATTGCGGTGAAGAACTGCGGTACGGTGGCACTGACGAAGGTGCAGGTGGTCGATAATCTCTCCGAGACCTTCGGCAACGGCGCACTCATCGTCAGCAACGCCATCGCGGTGTCGGCAAACGGTGGCCTGACGCCTAACCCGAACTACACGGGACAGGGTCTGATCACGAACATGCTGGTTGACTCGATGAGCAGTCTGCAGCCGGGCGAGATCCGCACCCTGATGTTTACGGTTCGCGTTGACGTTCGGAATGCCGACGTGCTGACCTTCAACAACACGGCCAAAGCTACGGCGCAGATGCCGGACAAGACGGTGGTAGAAGATCAGTCAACGGCGGGTACCAACGACGACCCGGACAACGACCTCGATCCGCGCAACAACAGCGCACCAACACTAATCTCGCTCAACAATGTCAATACGGCTTCGGCAATTGGCATTGCGATGGCGGTTCGGGATACGGTCCGCCTGAGCGACGGTACCTTTAACGTGACGTACCAGATAGTGGTTAAAAACTACGGTACCGAAACGCTGAAGAATGTATCGGTCAGCGACACGCTCTCGAAGGTGTTCAACAGCCTGACGGGTGCCAGCTACAAAATTGTTAGCCCGCCGGTGTCGATTGCCACAGGCAGCACGCTGAAACTGAACCCGAACTTCGACGGTGGAGCCAATCCGCTGCTTGTTCTCGGCGACAGTACCAGCACGCTTGCCGCAGGTCAGGTTGATTCGCTCCTGATTGTGGTGAACGTAGCGACGGATGGCAGCACGGTAACGTACCTGAACTCGGCCTACGCCGAAGCAACGGCCAGCACGGGTAAGGTTCGCGACATCTCAACGAGCGGTCTTAACCCCGACCTGAACGGCAACGGCAACCCAACGGACGCCAACGAGCGCGAAGCAACGGCACTCAACCTGCCCGCTACGAGTTCGGCCCTGTTCATACCGGAAGGCTTCTCGCCAAATGGCGATGGTGTTAACGACCTGTTCGTGATTCGTGGTACGGGCGCCAACACCATTGGTCTGGAAGTGTATAACCGCTGGGGCAACCTCGTTTACAAAAATGAAGACTACCGCAACGACTGGAATGGAAAAGCCAACACGGGTATCCTGATCAGTGGCGATGCAGATGGCCTGCCGGTAGGCACGTACTTCTACAAGATTAACCTGAGCGATGGACGCCAGTTTGTACGATACATGACGATTAACCGCTAATACCGATGGTAAACCAGATAGTAAAAAACAAATGGGCGGTCATGTTGCTGCTGATCCTGGGGATCGGCAGCAGCCCCCTCCGGGCGCAGCAGGACAAGATGTTCTCGCAGTACATGTTCAACATGATGGCCCTCAACCCGGCCTACGCCGGGAGCCGCGACGTGCTGAGCGCGTCGGCACTCTACCGGAATCAATACACCGGGATCAACGGCCCCCAAACGGCCACCTTTACGATGGATATGCCCCTGAACCGGGAGCGTGTTGGGGTGGGGCTGCAACTGTACACCGACAAGTTTGGCGAAATGCAGGAAACCGGAGGATTTGCGTCCTACGCCTTCCGCATCAAAGTAGGCCAGAAAACCACGCTGGCGTTAGGTTTACAGGGTGGGGCGTCGAGCTTCAACTGGAACCTGGCCAACGTAAGAACTGGTCCTGATGGTCAGATAGACCCGGCTTTTGCGCAGAACATCAGCAAGATATTACCCAACTTCGGTACGGGTATCTATCTGAGCAACGACCGGTCTTACCTGAGTTTGTCGGTACCGCGCCTGATTAAGAACAAGCTAAGTGAATACGCTACGACCAACAACCGATCTGAACTGCGCCGGCATGCTTTCCTGGCCGCAGGTTTTGTAGTCGGTATTACGCCGGGAATCAAGATGAAGCCGTCGCTGCTGGTGAAGTACGCCGAAGGTGCCCCGATGGGTTTTGACGGAAACATCAACTTCTGGTTTGCCGACCGCATCGCCATCGGTGCCTCGGTTCGCCGGAATCAATTCTCGAGCTTCACCACTTACTCGACCGACGCCATCGTGGGTATGCTTGAAGTACAGCTAACGGATCAGTTCCGGTTTGGCTACGCCTACGATCACACCATGAACGGCTTGCAGACTGTTGCTCCCAGCTCACACGAGATCATGCTGCGCTACGAGCTCGGCTTCGGCAAGAACCGCATCCTGACGCCGAGGTATTTTTAACAATGAGTGAATTGTGAATGAGCGAAAGTTGCTGACGCACGTAAATCCCGCGTCAGCAACTTTCGCTCTTTACCGCTTTCGCTTTTTGACGTAACGCGGCCCGGTTTCCTCTTTTGGAAGCTGGGCCGTACTGTTTTGGGGTCTAATCGTATCAGAGTGTGTTGGTTATTCGCTTCTTGTCGCGTTCGGCGGCATACGCCAGTGTTTCAGCCAGCGTCATAATAGGCTGGCTGGCGTTGAGCCATTCGTCATCAAGAGCGTTCATTTCGGCCTTCGTATGCTCATTCCTGATCACGGCTACCGCTTTTCTGCTGTTTCTCTTGGACGTTTTTTGCGTATTCATGTCGAACTTTAGCTTTAGATGGCCAACAACTTACAGGTCGAATTTGCTCATTTCTTACCGTAAAAACTACGGAACAAACGCGAAACCGGTTTGACAGGCCAACGATTTGGAATCGATCTTCGCCGTCAGGGCTGGATTTTGACATTTTTTATTTCGGCGTAGATATCAGTAAAAATACTTTCAACCTCGTTTGTTGAATTGTCTCGGTCCGGGTAATCCTGAATAATATGCTTTATGTTTCCGGCATCCCATTGAAATTCCTGCATTAGTGGTGTGGTGAGATGAGTTTTGCTGTTTGACTAAGTTACAACTAACTGGTTTTACATTGCCATTTACCGCTTCTCAGCCGCGTGTTTCTCCAGCAGGTCCAGGGTGTGTTGCAGGGCTTTTGTGTCGCTCCACTCGTCGTGGCCGGGGATCACGATTTTTGCCGTGCCGAACGTGTGCATGACCCGGCGGATGGAGTTGGGCCACTCGCTCAGGTTGGCGTCGCCTACGTAGCCCATACCGTCAGCCGCTACGCTTTTTACGAAACAGCCGCCGTGCAGAATCCGTTGATTTGGCAGCCATACCACAATGTTGTCGCTCGTATGACCTTCGCCGGGGAAATAACAGCGGATTGACTCCTGACCGATGGTAAACGTTGTATCATTCGGAAGGATACCGTCGGGCGATTCGTAGCCCTGCTTCACCGTCTTTTGTGCCGTCGGTGGTTTTGATAATCAGTCCGTTAGACGGAATGGCGTTGTTTTGATACACATTTTACGTCGTGCGTACCAATACCTGATCGTTAAGGGCCGTAACAAATAGCTTAGGTTTTTGGATTGGCTGCGCCCGAACGATACACGATAGGAGGGACGTAAAAATGAGCAGAGAAAGAAATCGCATTGGATTGAATAGGTTGATTGATGCATAAACTTCGTCAATTTTCCGCTTTGAAGTAGGTTGGTCAGGAGTGACCAACCTACTATAATTTTCGGCGTAGTATTTGCATAGAGAAAACAGATGAACTCCAGCAGCGGAGTATATCTGATATTCCTTTACACCGGTTTGTTCCGCAATCGTTTCGTGTATGATACGCCAATTTACCTCATTTGCCATTATCTGGCTCTGGTCAGGATTGTTAATGGCCCAGTCGCTAACCAAACAGGCCGACGGTCAGTTTAATCAACTGGCCTACGCCAAAGCCGCCGACCTGTACGAGCAGGCCCTGCGTCGGCCCGGCTCGCTCACCGATGCTGAACGCCAAACGGCTAAAGTCCGGCTGGGCTATAGCTACCGGCAAATGCGCGACATGCCCAACGCCGAGCGTGTCTATCGCGACCTTATCGGCACCAGCGACCTGCCCGAGCAATACACGCCGGCTTATCTGTACTATGCTCAGGCTTTGGCCAGTAATGGCAAATACCGTGAATCGCAGGAAGTGTACGAAAAATACAGCAAGCTTCAGGCTGCCGACAAACGTGGTCCGTCGTTCTCGCGGTTGTATAAGGACGTGAGTTCGCTCACCAAAAACGCGGGCAGCTATAAGGTCGAGTTTTTGAAAATGAACACCAAGAAGCCGGAATTCAGCCCTATGCGCTATAAAAACGGGCTGGTATTTGTATCGGCTGGTCACGGTGGCAACGGCATTAAGCGGGTGTTCAACTGGAACAGTACGCCTTTTCTGGACTTGTACTACGTGCCGGAGCCGGAAAATCTGCGCGGCAGCAGCACATCGAAACTGGGTGGCTCAAAACCCAAACGGCAGCGCTTTTCCGCTATGCCCGTGCTGCGGCCCCTTGGCAGCGATGCCTTTACGGCCCCAACCGCTAACGATTCTAAAACGGTGGGCGTATTCCGCAACCTGACCAACGGCTACGAAGATCAGCCCGTGAGTGAGTCGGACCGGTTCAGCCGCTCGCTCAACACCAAATACCACGAAGGTCCCGCTACGTTCAGTCACGACGGCTCGCGGGTTATTTTTACACGCAACAACTATAATGACGGTCAATATCGCCAAAGCTCCGACGGGGTTAACAAGCTCAAACTTTACACCGCCAAACAAACTAATGGCTACTGGAGCGAAGCCGAAGAACTGCCCTTCAACAGCGACGAATACTCAACCGGCCACCCTGCCCTGAGCAAAGACGATCAGTTGCTGTACTTCGCATCTGACCGGCCCGGCGGGTTTGGCGGTACCGATATTTACGTTTCGCGCTGGAACAACGGCAAATGGGGCGAACCCCTCAACCTCGGCAAAGACGTAAACTCGAAAGGCAATGACCTCTTTCCGTTCATCGACGAAAAAAATAACCTCTACTTCTCGTCCGATGGCCACCCTGGCCTGGGCGAACTGGATTTGTTTTACGCTCAGCTTTCTGAAGAGGGTACGAAACCTGCGCAGGGCATTCGTAACCTCGGCGAGCCGCTCAACTCGCCCAAAGACGACTTCGGCATCGTGACCGATGCCGACCGGCGGGGCGGCTATTTCAGCAGCAACCGTAAAAACGGCGGGGCCGACGATGATCTCTACCGCTTTACCCGCGAGGGGTCCCTATATCCTTGCCGGGAGTTGGTGCTTGGCGTGTATGACGCCGAAACACGGCAGCCGCTCACCAATACGGTGGTGGCTATCGACAACGAAAAAGCCAGTGGTCAGAAAGAGGTACGTACCGACGACGAAGGAGCTGTTCGGCTCTGCGTAGATGCCGACAGTGATATTAAATTCATAGCCAGCCACGAAGGGTATCTGGATAACAGCATTGGCTTCTCGACCAAAAACATGTCGGACGATGCACCGAGTCGGCTGGAAATCCTGCTGACCAAACCCAGACAAGGCCTGGTTGGTGGGCGCGTGGTAACGGGTCGTGTAACGGGTCAGACGGATAAGAAACCCATTGGTGGTGCTAAAATTATTCTCGTGAATCGGTGCGACAGCAGCCGCGTAGAAGTAACGACCGATGAAAACGGCGTCTATTCATTCACCACCACGCTCGACTGCGATTACCTCATCGAAGCCCAGAAAGATAACATGGGTACGATGGGGACGCGCATTGGCAAAGACGGTACCGGCTCGCCTGACCTGACCATGTTCCGCAAGGGCGACGTGATGAGGGTGGATAATATCTACTACGACCTCGACAAGGCCGACATCCGCCCCGATGCAGCCGAAGAACTCGACAAAGTGGCCACGCTGATGACCAAATACCCAAAGATGATTATCGAAATGCGGTCGCACACCGACAGCCGAGCTACAAGTTCGTACAACAACAAACTGTCGGCCAATCGGGCCAAACAGGCCGTAGCGTATCTGAAATCGAAGGGCATTGCCGGCAAGCGTATGATTGCCAAAGGCTACGGCGAAACAAACCCAATCAACGCCTGTAAAGACGGCATTGACTGCACCGAAGAGCAACACCAGGGCAACCGCCGAACCGAGATCAAAGTGATCAAACTGGATTAAGAGGTTTTCGGCCACAGAGATGCACCAAGACGCACAGAGATACACAAAGGGGAATTAAAAATCTCAGTGTATCTCTGTGCATCTCTGTGGCCGAAAACCCTTTTACCTTTGCCCCAAACCCTCAACCATGCGCATTCTCCTTTTTATTCTCCTTGTCCTCTCCTCCTGTCCGCTTTGGGCGCAGCAGGAAGTGCTGTATTCGCAGTATCTAACCAATCCGCTGGCTATCAACCCCGCCACGGCGGGTAGCCGCGAGTCGTTTATGCTGACCGGTATGCTCCGGCGTAAATGGGTTGGTGTGCGGGGGGCGCCCGTAACGCAGAGTTTTGCCGCCGACGGTACGGTGGCCAGCGGGCGGGTAGGGCTGGGGTTTCAGGCTCTGAACGACCGGATGGGCTTTTTTAACACAACGGGTATTTATGGTAGTGTGGCGTACCGGTTCGCGCTACCCGCCCTGGCCCGGCTGTCGGTGGGCGTGCAGGGGGGCGTGAATATACTGCCATTTCAGAGCCAGAATTCATCGACGCTCAACCAGACTCAACTATCGCTGGGGGTTGGGGTTTATTACAAATCAGACCGGTTTTTTGCGGGTGTTTCCATGCCTGAACTGGCGGGGAAACTGCCAGGTTTGGTGCAGTCGGGGGCGGTGGTACTGCTTCCGGGAATTCAGCCCGTTATGGTGCAGGTGGGGGTGCCGTTCTCGGTGGGCGAAAACGCCGTGCTGGTTCCGTCGATACTGGTATCGAAACTGATTGGAGATGCCCCCCGGCCCGCAGGCGTTGATCTGAACCTGCAACTGTGGTTACAGGAGCAGATTGGGCTTGGACTATCCTACCGCTACAACACCCCCGGTTTGATCCAGACCAACTACCTGTATGCCCAGGCGCAGTACCAGCTTACAAGTACCCTGCGGCTCAGCTACCAGTTTTACTCGCAAACGCCCGAAAACCCCAACGCTACGCTGTATTTCCAGTCTGGCGTTCACGAAGTTGGCATTCGGTTTTCGCCGGGTACGTTGACATTTACGCGCTGAAAAGGCCGGTTTCTGATTGGCAAATTGTTAATTTTACGGTAACTTAGTCGTATAGAAACATAATCAAACGCCCCATTGAGACCTCAGGAAAACCCTTTGCGGGCCGACGTGTTTCGCTATTTGACGGCCAACAGTCGTATGCCCAACAATCAGGTGATTCAAAACTTATACATTCCAAGCGATCTTGACCGTGAGTTTCCGCTGGCTCCGCATTTCGTACAGGCATTTGGCAGCTATCCTAACTACCTGCATTTCAACGAAGATTTTAAGCCGTCGGCACGGGAGTTGCTCGATGTCCGGGGGTTCAGACTTATCAATCACACCAGCCGTGTCAGTGATGAAGGATGGCACATCATCGAGCGCGTTTATGAACACGATGAGGGCCTGTTGCTAAAGGCCGAGTTTGTGGGCGAACGGTTCTTTCGGCTCTACGGCTATTACCGCGACGAAGCATCGGCCAAAACGCTGCTCGACGGATTTCTGGAACA
>Ga0105045_10002390_pt1 | contig 15793 bp, 12 predicted proteins | sample MAT02_FD_78089 | JGI IMG/M metagenome (GOLD analysis project Ga0105045, IMG submission 78089) | Freshwater microbial communities from Lake Fryxell liftoff mats and glacier meltwater in Antarctica - MAT-02 (megahit assembly) | ecosystem: Environmental > Aquatic > Freshwater > Ice > Liftoff...
CCGGTCGACGCCCAAAATTCCGATATGTCCGGCATGGTGATGGCCGCAGGCGTTTATACAACCTGAAATCTTGAGCTTGAGTTCCCCCAGGTCGCGCTGGCGGTCGAGGTTGGCAAAGCGCCGTGCGATTTTCTGCGCCACCGGGATTGAGCGGGCATTGGCCAGGCTGCAATAATCAAGGCCGGGACAGGCAATGATATCGCTGATCAGATCAAGGTTGGCGTCTGCCAGTGCGGCGTCGCGTAGCGCGCTCCAAACCGCGTACAGGTCGCGCTGGGCGACATGCGGCAACACGATATTCTGGGCATGGGTGACGCGCAGTTCGTCAAAACTGTAACGCTCGGCAAGGTCAGCCATGACATCGATCTGGGCGCTGGTCGCGTCGCCGGGGATGCCGCCGATGGGCTTCAGGCTGATATTGACGATGGCATAGCCCGGCTGCTTGTGCGGCTTTACATTCTGGTCAAGCCAGACAGCAAAGTCGGGATCGCTGCGATCCACTGTCACCGCGGCATCGGCGACGAACGCGGGCGGTGCAAAAAAGGCTGCAATCCGTTCCAGTTCGGCGGCTGGCGGGTCGATGCCCAATGATTTCACATGGGCGAACTCTTCATCCACCTGCCGCGCATATTCCGCCGCGCCCAGTTCGTGGATCAAGATCTTGATCCGCGCCTTATAGATATTATCGCGGCGGCCATGACGGTTGTAGACCCGCAAACAGGCCTCCGAATAACTCAGAAAATCCTCGATCGGGACATAATCCTTGATCAGCGGTGCAATCATCGGGGTGCGCCCCATGCCCCCGCCGACATAAAATGTCGCGCCCAGCTTGCCGTCACGCTCGATCAACCGGATGCCGATATCGTGCAGCCGCATTGCCGCGCGGTCTTCATCGCTGGCGATCACCGCAATTTTGAACTTGCGCGGCAGGAAACTGAATTCGGGGTGAAAGCTGGACCACTGGCGCAGCAGTTCGGCCCACGGGCGCGGGTCGGCGATCTCGTCGGCGGCGGCCCCGGCATATTGGTCCGAACTGATGTTGCGGATGCAATTGCCGCTGGTCTGGATCGCATGCATTTCGACGCTGGCCAGATCGGCGAGCAGGTCGCCGCATTCCTCCAGCTTAATCCAGTTATATTGGATATTCTGGCGGGTGGTGAAATGGCCGTAATCACGGTCATATTTGCGCGCGATATGCGCCAGCATCCGCATCTGGCGGCTGTCCATCGTGCCATAGGGGATGGCCACGCGCAGCATATAGGCGTGTAGTTGAAGATACAGACCGTTCATCAGCCGCAGCGGTTTGAACTGATCCTCAGTGATTTCGCCGGACATGCGGCGGCGCACCTGATCGCGAAATTCGTCGACGCGGGCATCAACCATCGCCTGGTCGTAATTGTCGTATTTATACATGTCAGATCACCCAGTCGCCCGCCGATGGATCGGCGGGTTTCAACGTTAAATCGGGACGCACGGTTGGCCCAAGGGCGCGGACGCGGTCCTTGATATGCGCGGGGCGGGGGCCTTGCGGTGTGTTTTCGGCGGCAATCAGATAGGCGGCGTTGACGCGCCGCGCACCTTCTTCGACCGCCAAAATGGCATCGCCTGCGTCGGCGACGTCAGCAGCATCCTCGACATGGAATGACCAGCCGTTGCCCGTCCACCACGTCACGGCTCCGCTGCCAAGGTCGTTCCCGGTGAGCAATTTCATACCAGTGTCTCCGCTTGCGCTGCGACCATGTGCAGCCGGTCGTCGGCATCGGCGAGGGCCGCCACGGCACCGATCACAATCAGCGCGGGGCTTTTCACGCCCTCGCGGACCACCATGTCCCCCAGATCGGCGAGCAGCGTGCGTAGCGCGCGCTGACCCTGGCGTGTCCCTTTCTCCAGCACCGCAACCGGCACGTCGGGCGCAACGCCGTCTGCAATCAGTTTATCGGCAATCGCCGCTGCCGTCGCAATGCCCATATAGACGACCAGCGTGCGGCCGTGCCCCGCAAGGCCAGACCAATCCTGATCGGTCAGATCCTTGCACTGGCCCGCGACAAAGCTGACGCTGTGCGCATGATCGCGGTGGGTGAGGGGGAGGCCGGCTGCGGCGGCGCAGCCGGTTGCTGCGGTAATGCCGGGCACAACCTGGCACATGATGCCAGCGACGCGCGCTGCTTCAAGTTCTTCGCCGCCGCGCCCGAAAATGAACGGATCGCCGCCTTTCAGCCGGACGACATCGCGGCCGGCGCGCGCGGCATCGACCAACAATGCGTTGATGCTGTCCTGTGGCAAGGTGTGGCGACTCCGCTGCTTGGCAACCGACACCAGCTCGGCCAGCGGTGATGCCAGCGCCAGGATGGCGGCATCGACCAACCCGTCGTGAACGATCAGGTCGGCCGCCGCAATCAGCCGTGCGGCCTTGACCGTCAGCAGGTCCGGATCGCCGGGGCCAGCGCCGACCAGCCAGATTTTACCCGCGTGCGCGGGCGTTGGGGATGATATTTCCATGGGGTCAGGATGCGCGTCACGGCAACTGCACGCAAACCAGCCTTTTTTGCTGTCGCTAAAGCAAGGCTATCAAGCGCCCTTGCGGATCAGCCCGGGGCGATCCCCTTCGCCCTCTGGTTCGCGCAGCCCGACCGTGATCGAGGCGCGGCTGGATTCACTTTCCGAACTGGCCACCGGATAGGCGCAGTAGTCGGCAGCATAATATGCGCTGGGGCGGTGATTGCCCGACATGCCGATGCCGCCAAATGGTGCCGCCGATGACGCCCCGTTGGTCGGACGGTTCCAATTGATCACGCCCGCGCGGGCATTGGCCCAGAACTGGTCATAAAGCTGGGGACTGCCGCCGATCAGCGATGCCGACAAGCCAAACATGGTATTGTTCGCCTCGGCTATTGCTGCCTCAAAGCTGTCGACGCGGACGACCTGGAGCAGGGGTCCGAACAATTCGATATCGGGCCGGTCGCTGATTCCGGTCACATCCATGATGCCAGGGGTCAGAAACGGGCGCCCCTTTACCGGACGGGCGAGGTGCTTGATGACCTTGCCGCCGTTCGACATCAATATGAGGAAGCTTTCGGTCAGGCCATCGGCGGCCTCATTGTCGATAACCGGGCCCATGAAGGGTGCGGGGTTGGCCAGTGGCGCATCAACAATCAGGCGACCCGCAAGCGTGCGAACCTCTTCTAAAAACCGGTCGGCCAGGCTGTCGTGCAGGATCAATCGCCGGGCGGCGGTGCAACGCTGTCCAGCGCTGAGGAAGGCCGACTGGACGACCAGAACGGCCGCGCTGTGGATGTCGGTGGGTTCCCAGACCACGACCGGGTTGTTCCCACCCAGTTCGAGCGCAAGCATTTTGTTGGGCCGCGCTGCGAATTGCCGATTAAGCGCTACCCCGGTGTGCGCAGAGCCTGTGAACAACAGCCCGTCGATGCCATCATGCGCGGCCAGCGCCTTGCCCTGTTCGGGGCCGCCGATGACCAGCCGCAGGACATTTTCAGGAACGCCCGCTTGATGAAAAAGGTCAACCAGCAGCGCGCCGGTGGCAGGCGTCTTTTCCGACGGTTTGAACACCACCGCATTGCCCGCGATCAGTGCAGGCACAATATGGCCGTTGGGCAGGTGCGCCGGAAAATTATAGGGGCCAAGCACTGCCAGCACGCCGTGCGGTTTATGGCGCAGCGCGTTGCGCATCCCCATCGCGCCGTCGATCCGCCGATTGGGCGTGCGTTCGCCATAGGCCTTTGCCGAAATTTCGACCTTGTTGGCGACGGATTCGACCTCGGTGCGTGCCTCCCACAGGGGTTTGCCGGTTTCGCGGGCAATTAATTCGGCCAGCTTGTCGCCTTCCGCCTTTACCCGGTCAGCAAAGCGTCTCAGCGTTTCGGTGCGAAAGGTAAGCGGTTTTGCGGCCCATTCGGCCCAGGCGCTGCGTGCCCGCATAACTTCGTCATCGACATTGCTGATTGCACCACGCCAAAGTTCCTCTCCAGTCGCCGGTTCGAAGGAAACAATTTCGCCACTCATAAAGTCTCAGACACCCATATTGGTCGGCTCAGTCGTTGCCGGTCAGATGGTTGCGCCCGCGCTAACCAAATAATACCAGCGGTACTATCCGCGAACGCGCGCTACTGCAACCGCGCTGACTCGCTTGCATCACCGCTAGCTTGCCGCGATAGACCAGAGCCAGACCGCCAAAAGCATAGGGGCGATTTTGACTGACATGCAATCCGTAAACAGACCAGATTGGACAGACCATTATTGGTGGTCGGCCGAGGGCATCCGCTTGCACTGCCGCCTGTATGGCGGCGAGGTGGTGGATGGCGCGGTGCCATTGCTGTGCCTGCCGGGCCTGACCCGCAACGCCCGCGATTTCGATGCGCTGGTCCCCGCGCTGGCATCAAGCGGGCCTATTGCGGCCGTCGATTTTCGCGGCCGCGGCGACAGCGGCTTTGCCAAGGATCCGATGACCTACGTCCCACTGACCTATGTTCAGGATGTGGCGCTGTTGCTCACCAGTCTGAACTGGCAGCGTTTTGGCGTCATCGGAACCTCGCTGGGTGGGCTGGTGGCAATGTTGCTTGCGGGAACGATGCAGGGCCGGTTTGCTGGTGCGGTGCTTAATGATGTCGGCCCCCAGATTGAGGCCGCCGGGCTTGATCGTATCCGCAGCTATGTCGGCAGCGCGCCCAGCCAGCCGACCTGGCTCCACGCCGCACGCCAGACGGCCGACATCAATACTGCGATTTATCCCGACTATCATATTCAGGATTGGCTGCGGATGGTTCACCGCACCCACCGGTTAACACGCGAAGGCCGGATTGTTGTCGATTATGATAAACAGATTGCGGCGCCCTTTCGCTTGCCGGGCGGCGAAGCGGGGGTTGACCTGTGGCCAGCGTTTGACGTGCTGGCGGCAATGCCGCTGCTGATCATACGCGGGGCCATGTCCGACATTTTGGCGGAAGCAACCGCCGCGCAAATGCTTGCGCGGGCCAGCGACGGGGCGCTGTGCACCGTGCCGCGTGTCGGCCACGCGCCCACGCTTGACGAACCGGAGGCGCGCAGCGCGATTGCAAAATGGCGCAGCAAACTGGCATCATGATACCGCCGACGCGCATCCTGCACCTGCATTCAAGCTTTTCGCTGGGCGGTAAGGAGGCCCGTGCGACCCGGCTGATGAATCTGATGGGGCCGCGCGCAGTGCATGTCGTGCTGTCGGCGGTTCCGGATGCGCTGGGCGCGCGCGATGCCATTGCCCCGGATATCACCGTCGATTTCCCCGGCGACAGTGCCGCGCCGCCGCTGCACGGCAAACCCGGCCCACGCCGCTATCTGGCGTTGGCGCGGTACATGCAGGGCTTTGACCTGGTGCTCAGTTACAATTGGGGCGCGATGGACGGGGTCATGGCGCACCGGATGCTGTCGCCGTTCATGCCGCTCCCCCCGCTGATCCACCATGAGGATGGATTTAACGAGGATGAAAGCGTCCACCGAAACTGGAAACGCACCATGTTCCGGCGGCTGGCCCTGCCGACGGCGCAGGCGCTAGTGGTGCCGTCAGAAGTGTTACTGCGCATCGCGCGCGGCGAATGGGGGGCGGGCGCGCGCAGCCAGCTGATCCACAATGGCATTGACACTGGCCGTTACGCTGGCCCGCCTGATGTCGCAATAAATGGGTTAGAGCGCGGGCCGGAGGATGTTGTCATTGGCTCTGTCGCTGGATTGCGAAAGGTCAAGAATCTGCCAGCGCTTGTGTCCGCGGCGAAACAAGTCACGCGCAGGGTCAAGCTGGTCATTGTCGGCGACGGCCCCGAACGCGGCGAAATTATCGCGCGGGCAATGGCCTGCGGTTGGGACGATCATTTCTATATGCCCGGTTTCATGGCCGATCCGCATCGCTGGATTGGGCATTTCGATATTTTGGGACTTTCTTCGCTGAGTGAGCAGGCCCCAGTTGCGGTGATCGAGGCTATGGCCGCTGGGCTGCCTATCGCGAGCCTTGATGTCGGTGACATCATGGCGATGGTGTCGCAAGAAAACCGCCCCTTCATTGTCAAGGATCACAGGCAACTTGCCAAAGCGCTGGGGCATCTGGCATCGGATGCCTCTTTGCGCGCGCGCGTCGGTGCAGCCAATCAGACGCGCGCTGCCGCGCTGTTCGATGAAGCCAGTATGATCGCGGCCTATGACCGGCTTTATGGGGCGGCCCTCGTCGGCCGGTCACTTTTTTCGATATGACGCAATCATGCCGATTCTGTTTCAGAATCGTCTGAACTGGGGCTAGTGCGAAAGCTACGGTTCTGTCTGCGCCGGGAGAGAGGCAGGCCTGACAACAAAGGATTATCTGTGTTCAAGGGTTTGAAGCCGATTGTTTATGGCGGCCGTGAAGTCTGGCCGTTGGTTGAGGGCGGTAAGGGCGTGTCGGCCACCAATCATGCATCGAGCGGCGCCTGGGCTGCGGCTGGCGGGATTGGCACCGTTTCGGGGGTGAATGCCGACAGCTATGACGCCGACGGACAGGTTGTACCGCAAATCTATCATGGCCGCACGCGGACCGATCGGCACGAGGAACTCGTCGCCTATGGCATCGCCGGGTGCACGGAACAGGTAAAGCGCGCGCATGAATTGGCCGATGGTCGCGGCGCACTCAACATCAACGTTCTGTGGGAAATGGGCGGTGCACAGCGCGTGCTGGAAGGGGTACTGGAAAACTGCCCTGGCCTGATCACTGGCGTCACTTGCGGTGCGGGCATGCCATATAAGCTGTCTGAGATCGCGGCGCGGCACAATGTCCATTACCTGCCGATCATCAGTTCGGCGCGCGCCTTTCGCGCGCTGTGGAAGCGCGCCTATCACAAGGTGCCGCACCTGCTGGGCGCCGTGGTCTATGAAGACCCCTGGCTGGCGGGTGGGCACAACGGCCTGTCGAATGCCGAAGATCCCCTTAACCCCGAAGACCCCTATCCGCGCGTCAAGGCGTTGCGTGAGGTGATGCGTGCCGAGGGGATTGCAGACGAATTGCCTATCGTGATGGCGGGCGGCGTCTGGTACTTGCGCGACTGGAATGATTGGATCGACAATCCGGAACTGGGTCAGATCGCGTTCCAGTTCGGCACGCGGCCGTTGTTAACGCAGGAAAGCCCGATCCCGCAGGGGTGGAAAGACCATCTGCGCACCATCGACGAAGATGATGTGCTGCTCCAGAAATTTTCGCCAACGGGTTTTTATTCCAGCGCGGTACGCAATCCGTTCCTGCGAATGCTGCAGGCGCGATCAGAACGGCAGATCCCGTTTGGCAAGCAGGAAAGTCCGGAAATGCCAGTGCGGTTGGAGGTTGACCGCAAGAAATATTGGGTCAGCGCCGAAAGCGAAGCGCGCGCGCGCGGCTGGATGGCGGCGGGTTTCACCTGCGCGCTCAAAACCCCCGACGACACGCTGGTGTTTGAAACTCCAGCGGAACGGGCAGTCATTCAAAAGGATCAGACCGACTGTATGGGATGCCTGTCGCACTGCGGCTTTTCATCGTGGAAGGATCATGATGATTTCTCCACCGGCTACCTTGCTGACCCGCGCAGCTTTTGCATACAAAAGGGACTGCAAAACATCGCCCACGGCGAAAACATCGACGACAATCTGATGTTCGCGGGGCATGTCGCGTATAATTTCAAACTCGATCCGCTGTATTCCAATGGGTATACCCCGACGGTGAAAGAGCTGGTTGAACGGATTTTGACGGGGGACTAGTCCCGCTGCTAAAAAGCGTCCGCATTCCGGCGCAAAGCCGGGGTGCATTCGAGCGTGGCAAGCGTTGGCAGCGTCGCCAGCCTAGACTTCGCTCGGAAGCCTCGACTTCGCTCGGAAGCCTCGACTTCGCTCGGAAATGCCTCCGGTTGGCGTTACGCCCAGCCCTCGATCACCTGATCCATTGGTCGGTGCCCGTCGCACCAGGCGCGGATGTTGGCGATAACGCGCTCGCCCGATGCCTCACGTCCCTCGACCGTCGCCGAACCAAGGTGCGGCAGCAACACGACGTTGTCGAGCGCGAGCAGGCGGGCGTCGACCGCTGGTTCGTGGTTATAAACATCCAGGCCCGCGCCCGCGATACTCCGATGGGTCAGCGCGTTGATCAGCGCATCCTCATCGACCACCTCACCGCGCGCGGTGTTAATCAGGTAAGCGGTCGGTTTCATCGCGGCTATGCGCGCTGCGCTGATCAGTTCATGCGTATTTGGGGTGTGCGGGCAGTGTAAAGTGACGATATCGGCGATGCGCAGCAGCGTATCGACACTGGCGTGCCAGTTTGCGCCCAGCTCGGCTTCTACCGCCTCGGGCAAGCGGCGACGGTTGTGGTAATGGATGGACAGACCAAAGGCACGTGCCCGCCGTGCAACCGCCAGCCCAATCCGGCCCATGCCAACGATGCCAAGCAGCTTGCCGCCCACCCGGTGGCCCAGCATCGCACTTGGTGCCCAGCCCGCCCACTGTCCAGAGCGCATCAGCTTTTCACCCTCTGCCAACCGGCGCGGCACCGACAGGATCAGCGCCATCGTCATATCGGCGGTATCCTCGGTAAACACGCCAGGGGTGTTCGACACCATGATATTCTTTGCGCGCGCAGCGGACAGGTCGATATGGTCAATGCCCGCGCCAAAATTGGCGATCAGTTTCAATCGTTCGCCTGCCGCGCTCAGGATGTCAGCGTCGATCCGGTCGGTCACTGTTGGCACCAGCACGTCGCAATCGGCAACTGCCGCGCGCAATTCGTCCGCGCTGAACGCGTGATCCTGCGCCGACAATGTCACGGTGAACAATTCGGCCATGCGCGCCTCGACCGCCGGCATCAGTTGGCGCGTGACGATAACGCGGGGGCGCTTTGGGCGGGGGCTGGTATCGGGCATGGCGGTGATAAAGCGCGCCGCCGCGCGCCGGTCAAGGGGGCACAGTGCGCCGGTGGATAAACCCGCAGGGATCCTTAGGGTCAGGTCCTGTTAGATGCGCGTCCCGCGGATTTCACCCATTTTGTCCAGCGCTGTGTTAGCAAGCGTTGAAATATCGACATATTCCCGCCGCTCGCCGTCTTGTACTGAGCAAAATGGCCGCAAACCTCGAGCGCGCATTTAACAGGGCCTGACCCTGGCATCACGGTTGTCATATGCCCTCGCTTTTGGCATGGGATTACTGATGAGGATTGCAGCATTGATGCTGCTGGCGGCGACCAGCATGGCGATGGCTTTGGCCGTGGGGCCAGTGGCGGCGCAGTCCGACGACGTGCCATACTGGGCGTCAATCGCGGTCGATGAAGCGCGGATGCGCAAGGGGCCTTCCCCCGACGTTCCCGTGATTTGGGAATATCGCCGCCGTGATCTGCCGGTACGCGTCGTTGCGCGGCATGAAAGCTGGCGCAAGGTGGAGGACCCTGATGGCACCAGTGGCTGGATGGCCGCCCGTTTGCTCAGCCGGACGCGCACGGCCATCGTCACCGGCGGCACCGCCCCGATGCGCGAAACACCCACGGGCACCGCCGCGATCGCTTTCCGGGCCCAGGCTGGTGTGGTGGGCCGCATTACAGAGTGCAGCGATGGCTGGTGTCTGTTCGACGTCAAGGGCAGCCGTGGCTGGATCGCGGCGCGCGATATCTGGGGGGATTAAACCCCGCCTGGTGATGGCCAGCTGCTCCCTGCTTGGGCAGCGCCCGCAAATTTACAAAAGCTCCACCGCTACTGCCGTTGCCTCACCCCCGCCAATGCACAGCGATGCCAGTCCGCGCGTCTTTCCGTGCTGCTGGAGTGCGGCAATCAATGTGGTGATAATCCGCGTCCCCGATGCGCCGATGGGGTGGCCCAGCGCAGTCGCGCCGCCGTGGACGTTGATCTTGTCATGCGGAATGCCCAGGTCGTGCATCGCGAACATGGCCACACATGCGAACGCCTCGTTCACTTCGAACAGGTCCACGTCCGCAATCGTCCAACCTGCCTTGGCCAGGCATTTCTGAATCGCGCCAACGGGGGCGGTGGTAAAATCTTTTGGGGCCTGTGCATGGGCCGCGTGGGCGACGAGGCGCGCGATCGGGGTTTTCCCCTTCGCTGCCGCCACAGAGGCGCGGGTCAGCACAACCGCCGCCGCGCCATCCGAGATCGAGCTTGATGTTGCCGCCGTGATCGTCCCATCTTTGGCAAAGGCGGGTTTCAGCGCCGGGATTTTGTCGGGGCGGCCCTTGCCAGGCGCTTCATCGGTATCGATCACCACTTCACCCGCACGCGTGGTCAGCGTGACCGGCGCGATCTCGGCTACAAAACGGCCTCCGGTGACCGCCGCCTGCGCACGTTTGAGCGATTCGATGGCATAGTCATCCTGCGCCGCACGCGTTAGTTGATAGGCATTGGCCGTGTCCTGCGCGAACGTCCCCATCGCCCGCCCAGATTCATAGGCGTCTTCCAGCCCGTCGAGGAACATGTGGTCATAAGCGGTGTCATGGCCGATGCGCGCGCCCGAGCGGTGTTTTTTCAGCAAATATGGCGCGTTGGTCATCGATTCCATGCCGCCGGCAACGACCAGATCGACGCTGCCTGCGGCCAATGCCTCGGCCCCCATGATGACTGTCTGCATCCCCGACCCGCACACCTTGTTGACCGTCGTCGCCTGCACCGATGTGGGCAGCCCTGCCTTGATCGCCGCCTGCCGCGCCGGGGCCTGGCCAAGACCGGCAGGCAGGACACAGCCCATATAGATACGATCGACATCGCCCCCGTCGATCCCGGCCCGCGCGACCGCCGCCCGGACCGCCGTAGCGCCCAGATCGGTGGCGGAGGCATCCGCTAGCACCCCCTGCATCGCGCCCATCGGCGTGCGCGCATAGGACAGGAAGACAATCGGGTCAGACATGATGCGGGCTTTCGCTGGGAAAAAGGATGATGCAGATTGGTTAGCGCAATTGCTGCACCCGCGAAAGAGGGGCGTTGGTAGTGAGGGCAGGTTTCAGCCTGAGCGGTGGCAGGGCCTTGCGCAACCCGCGACCCGACATAGCCCCAAAAAATCACTGAACCCACTCAAGGGCACGTACCTTGACGCACGTATATCTGTGTATTATCGTATTAATACATAAACACAGGAACGTCAGATGATAATTCCAAAATTGCAGCGGATTGGCGTATCGGCGCTCATCGCGGCAATGTGTGCCGGTTGCACGGCCCGCCCGCCGGTTTCTGTGCCTTTGCCGCCATCGGCGTGTGCTCTCGCGATTGATCATGCCACAGGGGCGATAGCCAGCCAGCCGTTTACGGTCACTGACGGACGCATTTACGTCAAGGCGATGGTGAATGACCAAGGCCCGTTCGCCTTTGCAATCGACACCGGGGCCAGCGGCATGGGCCGGTCGGATGCGAGTCTGACCAAAATTCTCACCCTGCCAAAAAGCGGCGCTGCCCAAAGCTCGGACGGGATCAGCAACGCGGCTGTCGACACGGTCCGCATCAACACACTTGATGTTGGCGGATTGGTACGCCGCGACCTCGACATTATCACGCGTGACTATAACAGCCGTATGGCGCCGGAATCGGCGATTTCGGGCATCATAGGCCGGGATTTTTTTGCCGACGGCCTGCTGATCATCGATTATCCGTCTCGCACTGTGTCCTTTCGCCGCGACCGGACCCTCGGCACCGACCTTGCCGGAACGCTCCCTTATGACCGACCGTTCCGTGTCCCGATGACCATTGGCACAGTGGCAACCACCGGTAATCTGGACACCGGTGCCAATATCAACTTTGTTATCCCGCGCGTATTGTTTGACCAGTTGGACGCGACCCCGCCTGAAACTGCGGCCGAAGCAACGCTGACCAACAATCGCATTGCGACCGAACGCGCGACAGTCAAAGGTCCATTTCAGCTTGGTGATATCAGCGTCAGCGATGTGACCGTTCGCGTTTCAGATCGTTTCCCCGAAGTGCTGGTGGGCAGTTATTTCCTTCAAAATTACATCATATTGATCGACCAACGCAGCAAAAGAGTGGCGATTTGCGATGGCAAGCACAGGCCATAGCCATTTTGGCCCTGTCGCGGCGGCGCGCGGCATAAACGGCAGATGCCTATCATCGGTTTCAACTTGCAACGGGGCGGGCGGCATGGTCAGATAGGATTGACACATCAAATGACCGGAGACGATAAATGGCCACCGCTGCCCTGACCCCAACCCTGCGCCAAGCCGACCGCATGCACCGCGTGCTTGCGGCGCAGCGGGCTAGCTTCACCGCGGCACTGCCCGAAAGCCTGGCGGTGCGCGTTGACCGGATCGACCGCGCCATTGCGCTACTGATTGATCACAAAGATGCTTTTGCGAAGGCGGTCAGTACCGATTTTGGCCATCGCAGCACGCAGCAGACGCTGATGACCGACATCATGCCGTCAGTCAGCGCTCTGAAACATGCGAAAAAGCATCTGGCGACCTGGTCGCGCGGTGATCGGCGCAAGCCGACCTTTCCCCTCGGCCTGCTCGGCGCCAAGGCGGAGGTGGTCTATCAGCCCAAGGGCGTCGTCGGTGTCGTTGCGCCTTGGAACTTCCCGGTCGGCATGGTTTTCGTGCCAATCGCCGGCGTGCTTGCTGCCGGGAACCGCGCCATGATCAAACCATCGGAGTTTACCGAGGGCGTGTCCGACCTGATGGCGACCCTTGTCCCCAAATATTTCGACGAAAGTGAAATGGCCGTTTTCACTGGTGACGCCGACGTCGGCATCGCCTTTTCCAAACTTGCCTACGACCATCTGATTTTCACCGGGGCGACCAGCGTCGGGCGGCATATCATGCGCGCCGCGGCGGACAATCTGGTACCGGTTACGCTCGAACTGGGCGGGAAATCGCCAACCTTTGTCGGAAAATCGGCCAACCTGGCGCAGGCCGGCGAACGCATCGCGCTGGGCAAGATGATGAATGCGGGGCAAATCTGCCTCGCGCCCGATTATCTGTTCGTGGCGAAGGACCAAGAGGACGCGGTGATCGACAGCGTGTCGGTGGCAGTCAAAAAGCTTTACCCCACGTTGCTCGCTAACGACGACTACACTTCGGTCGTCAACGGGCGGAACCGGGCGCGTCTGCAAAGCTATCTTGATGACGCGCGCGAAAAGGGCGCGGAGCTAATCGAGATCAATCCGGCGGGTGAGGATTTCGCGAGCAGCAATGGCAATAAAATGCCGCTGACGATCATCCGCAATCCAACCGATGACATGAAGGTTATGCAGGAGGAAATTTTTGGCCCGATCCTGCCAATTAAAACCTATACCCATATCGATGATGCGATCGATTATGTGAATGCGCATGATCGCCCGCTCGGCCTTTATTATTTCGGCAACGACAAAAGCGAAGAAGACCAGGTGCTGGCCCGCACCATTTCGGGCGGCGTGACGGTGAACGACGTGCTGTTCCACAACGCGATGGAGGATTTGCCGTTTGGCGGGGTCGGTCCGTCGGGCATGGGCAATTATCACGGTTTTGACGGGTTCAAAACCTTCAGTCATGGCAAAGCTGTGTATCGCCAGTCCAAGTTGGACGTCGCTGGGCTGGGCGGATTCAAACCCCCCTATGGCAATGCAACCACCAAGACACTCGCCCGCGAACTCAAGAAATAACTTGGCAAGCCGCGCCGCTTGGCACTAGGGAAAGCGCGATAAAGCCCCTGTGGTGAAATTGGTAGACGCGCCGCACTCAAAATGCGGTATCGAGAGATGTGCTGGTTCGAGTCCGGCCAGGGGCACCACTCTTTTACCCAAGCTAAAACGACCCGGAACCGGGGTTTTCGTGCCATTGGGGTAACTTTGAACAGGACGAAATGCACCGAACGGGCATCGCCCCGCTCCCCGCGAAATGTCAGCCGAGCGCGCCGCTTGACGCCAAAGGGTAGCGCGTCCGATCCGTCATAGAACATGCCGCCGCGACAAACCTGTCGCCCACCGCAGCCGCCAGCTTGGCAAGGCCCCCAAAGTCCTTGGCGGTGACGGTGGGTGGCAGAAGCCTTGACTTCGATGCCCGCGAGCCTGCCCGAACTATCCTCGACGACAATATCGACTTCGCTACCATTCAGATCGCGAAAAAGCGCCGTCATTACCGAAGGATTGCGCCAGCGTGGTCTTGCCCGACTGACGCGGGCCGATGATGCCCGGCACCAGCGTATCGGCTAAGATGATGCGAGCGGCTCTGCGGCATTACGCGGATACACGAGTCGTCCGTCTTTTCCGGATGTGCGAACGTCCGATCCCCAGAGGCTGATCAATGGCACCGCATCACCTTGTTCGCCAAATTGCGCGAACGGCTCGACAAAACCACAATCGGCGACCTTGCCGGAACAATTGGCATTGAGTTGTGGCCAAAGAAGAATTCAACAATCCTTCCGGTTTTGTCCAAGGCGGCATTCTTGCGGCAATGCTGGATGACACGCTTGGACCGGCAGCGTTTGCTATGTCAGGAGACTGCGCCTGTTTTGCGCGGGAAGTAAATATTCGCGCCAGGGCCGCAATTGTATCGGAAGTTGCCATTGCCGCGCGGGAATTGCCGGATCATTGCCCTGGATCGAGTGTGCCAAGCCAGGCCACGATTGCCAACACACCCACGCCAAGGAGCATTTCTGCACCGAGACTGGCTCGGACAGTGGCGAGCGAGGGCGATGTAGCCACGCGGGGTGTGAGCCAGAAGCGGTTCGTGGCGGCGGCGGCAAGCATCGCTGCAAACAAACCTATCTTCACGAGCAGAAGCTGTCCGTAGGTGGTTTCCAGCAGCGTCGGCAGCGCAGTCCATCCAACGATGAAAAGCGTATTGGCGATCCCGGTTGCGAGCAGCACGGCGACAAAGGCCGTGCCGGTTGTCGCAAATTGTTCGAGTCTGACGGCCAGATCAGGTGCGGGTTCGTGCGATGGCAGTGCTGCCCAAAGAAACGCGGCAATCGCGCCGACCCAGCCAAGCCCGGCGATCAGATGCAAGGCATTGCCAGTGAGATGGACCCAGCCGATAGCGCCGTCTGTCATTGCCCCATGGCCGTTCCAGCTGAGCGAAGCGATTGCGATGGTTGCAAACAGGATGGGAGGCGCGCGCATCGTGCTGGTCAAAACCAGAGCGATCAGCGCCACCAACGCAACGGTCCGGCCCATCGCCGCCCACCCCATCGCCGTTTCTGACAGCAACATCCAAAGCGTTGGCGCATCGAAATATGCGCCGCTTTCTGAAAACGATGCCGCCAATGTCAGCATCGTCATTGTGCTCAGGATAATCCCGGTCGCGGAGAGGACTGCTGCTGCAATCCGCGTTTTATGCGTCCACGGCATCGCAAACATCAGGACGCCCAGCAACAACCCGCTCTGGAGGTAAACCAGCAGGCGTAATATGATGCCTGCCGGTTCCATCTCACTTGACCGTAAAGCTGTAGCTGCCGGTCATCTTGTGCATATCTGCACCGGCAGCGCTCCACGCGACCTTGTATTTGCCAGCAGACAAAGCGCGTTTTGGCGTCAGAGTAACCGACTTCCCATCCTTGCCGAGTTGTGACGTAGCCGCGATTTTCATCGGCGCATGGTCAGCCATCGCCCCGTGGTCCATTTTATCGCCCGCCATTTTGCTGTGATCCATGCCGCCATCATGCGACATGCCCTGTGCCATGCCGGTCATGAACAATTCGACTTTGACGGTCGGGCCGGTCAGCTTTTCATTGAAGGTCATGGTAATTTTGGCGGGCTTCGCGACCGTTGCGTCGACCGCCGGTGTCGATGATAGCATTTTGGCGTGGGCAAAGACCGCAGCAGGTGACGCAACCAGCGC
>Ga0105045_10002391_pt1 | contig 15791 bp, 15 predicted proteins | sample MAT02_FD_78089 | JGI IMG/M metagenome (GOLD analysis project Ga0105045, IMG submission 78089) | Freshwater microbial communities from Lake Fryxell liftoff mats and glacier meltwater in Antarctica - MAT-02 (megahit assembly) | ecosystem: Environmental > Aquatic > Freshwater > Ice > Liftoff...
GTGGGAGGTCGACCCGCTGCGCGAGCAACTGGTCGACCTGCAGAAGGCGGCAACCCAAGCTGCGGAAACTACCGACGCCCGCCTCGACGACGTCACCAGCAACGAGTCCTGATGCGCGTCGATGTCTGGTCCGATGTGGTCTGCCCCTGGTGCTTCATCGGGCTGGCCAACCTGGGCGAGGCCCTTACCGCCTTCGAGCACGAAGATGAAGTCGAGGTCGTCCTGCACTCGTTCCAGCTCGACCCAGGGGCACCAGCGCGAGACGAGCAGCCGCTCGTGGAGCGGCTCGCAACCAAATACGGCACCACGGTGGGCCAGGTCCGCACCCAACAGGAACGCATCGTCAGCCTCGGCGCCGAGCGGGGCATCGACTTTCGGTTCGACCAGGCCATCGGCGGCAATACGTTCGACGCCCACCGGCTCTTGCACCTGGCCCGCCTCCGGGGGGTCCAGATCGAGCTGAAGCACCGGCTCGGACGCGCCTACTTCACCGACGGCGAGCCCATCGGTGAGGCCGCGACCCTGCGCGCAGCTGCGGTCGACGTCGGTCTCGACCCCGCGGAGGTGGACGCCGTGTTGGCTGGTGCCGCGTTCAGCGACGAGGTGCGCGAAGACCTCGAATCGGCCAAGCGCGTCGGCGTGGCCGGTGTGCCGTTCTTCGTGGTCGACGGGCGCCTCGGCATCTCCGGCGCCCAGCCACCCGAATCACTCCTCGCCGTCCTCGAGCAGGGCTGGCTCAGCCAAACCCCACCACCGCGTACGTAGCGTCACCACCCGTGTCCAGACTTTTCGCCATCCCACCGAGCCACGAGATCCGCCGTCGGATCATCCCGCTCCTCGTGGGTCTCGTGCTGTGCGGCATCGCGTTTGCGTGCATCGTGCAGGCGGACCTCGGACTCGATCCGTGGAACGTGCTGCACCAGGGCGTCTCCGACCTCACGGGCATCAGCATCGGGATGGTCAGCGTCCTGGTGGGCCTGGTCGTGGTCATCGGTTGGATCCCGCTCCGCCAGCGCCTCGGCATCGGTACTTTGGCCAACGCCCTCGTGATCGGTTCCACCATGGACATCGTGATCCCCGTACTGCCCGAGGCCGGAGACACCCGCACCCAGTGGATCCTCTTCCTCACGGGACTGGTGGTGGCCGGTCCGGGCATCGGCATGTACATCGGGGCGCGGCTTGGCCCTGGCCCGCGCGACGGCATCATGACGGGCATCGCCGAGCGTGGTCCGTCGATCCGGCTGGTACGGACCGGCATCGAACTCACGGCACTTACCGTGGGCTACCTACTCGGCGGCACCGTGGGCATTGGCACCGTGCTCTTCGCCGCCACCGTGGGGCCGAATGCCCAGTTCTGGCTGGAGCGGCTCGACATGGGCCATCCCCCCGGCTTCGACCCGACGGTCGATCTCGAGGTCGAGCCCGACCCCACGATGGCGGGGAGCTGACGACTACTCGTCTCCGCCAAACATGCCCGGAAGCGGCGAAAGGCCCGGGTTCTCGCCCGCAAGGATGCGGTCGAACCGGTCCGACAGCAACGGATTCCACGTGGGGTGGGTCAGCACGTAGAAGCGATCGGCCACCACCGCGTCTCGCACCATGCCCGCAACCTGGAGCGGGTTCAGCCCCTCGGCGATGAGCCCCCCGATCACCGAGGTGAGGAGCTTCGCATCCTCTGACTCCACAGAATCGGCGCCGCCATCGCCTGCCGGGCGGTTGCGATGGGACTCGTGGATTCGGGTCTGGACCCACCCGGGGCACAGGACCGTCACGCCCACGCCGGGGGCGCCGGCGAGCTGCAGGTCGGCGTGGAGCGTCTCGGACAAGGTGACCACCGCATGCTTGGAGACGTTGTAGGTGCCGCCGAAGGGCATCGAGATCAGGCCGGCGACCGACGCGGTGTTGACGATGTGACCCTCGCCTTGGTCGATCAGCAAGGGGGTGAACGAGGTGATGCCGTTGATGACGCCGAAGAGGTTGACGCCCAGCACCCAATCCCAGTCGGCTCGGGTCTGGGTCCAGACGGGCCCGCCGCCAGCCACGCCGGCGTTGTTGCACACCACGTGCACACCGCCGAAGCGCTCCAGCGTTCGATCCCGAAGCGCATCGACCTGAGCCGCATCGCTTACGTCGCAGATGAACGTGTCGACCTCGGCACCCTCACCGAGCCCGGCCGCAGCGGTCGCGAGCGCGTCGGTCTCGATGTCGGCCATCACCACCTTCATGCCATCGGCGAGAAACGTCTTCGTCAGCGCCAACCCGATGCCCGATGCTGCGCCGGTGACCACGGCGACCTTTCCCCTGAGATCTTTCATTCGGCGACCCTACCGAACTCGTCAACCAGGGTCAGAAGACGATCCGCCGTTCGATCAGCGCAGGGCTGTCGCCGGCGCCCAGGCACTGTGGGTGCCGCTGGAGATGCGCTCGGGCAGGCGAAGCCGGGCGATGGGGCCATCGCTGATGCGTCGGCCGTCGAGGATCCAGCACTCGGATCGGTCGCCTGCTACGTCGGTGGTGAGGGTGACGATGTAGACGTCGTCTTCGGCCGTGGCATCCGCCTTGGGGGCGACGCCGACTTCGGAGCCGAAGACCCCCTCCGGGAGGCGCAGCACATCGTCGGCGCCCGTCTTGGTGTCGTGGCGGACGAACCCGTTGAACAAGAACCATCCCGGCTCGCCCTGCGCGGCCCACACGTAGCGGTGCGGGCGACCGGTGTAGCGGCCGTTGATGATGCCGAACTCGGTGAAATCGTCTCGCATGCGCTCCTCGGTGCAGACGCCGGTCCGGCGATTGAGGCGCCAGCGGTGCAAGCGGGTCTCCATCCAGTCCAGGGCGAGGTACCGGAACATCCACATCTCGTCGTCGACGGCTGGCTTCGGCTGGGGCGCACCCTGGTGAAACCCCTCGAGCACTACCTCATCGCCATCCTCGTAGGCGTTGGTCCAGTGCAACACATAGGTGGGATCCGCCTCGAACCACTGCACGTCGTCTGCGGTTCCTCGTCGGGGCACGATCGCCAAGCGGGTGGGCTGGTCATGCATCCGAACCGCGTGCACACCACGTGTGAGCAGATCTTCGTCCCAGTGCATCGGGAGGTCGTTGAGCACGACGAACTGCTCGGTGATGGCGATGTCGTGGGGCAGCCGAGGGCCCGGCAACGGCACCGGCGTGTAGTGCACGAGCCGTCCGGCGCGGTCGACCACGCCGAAGTGCAGGTACGGCGCCACCTTGGAGTAGTTGAAGAAGACCAACTCGCCGGTGGCTTCGTCGACCTTCGTGTGCGCCGAGACACCCTCGGGCGGAAACCAGCCATCCCAGCGGGTGGGACCAAGGGTTTCGAGGCCGTCGGGGTCGAGCCGGTAGAGCTCGCCGCATTGCCAGAACGAGGTCAAGATCTCGCCGCCGTGAACCACCAGATCAGTGCTCGACGCATCCTTCATCGCCCCGCGGGCGGTGAAGCCGTCGGTGCGGACCGCACGATTGGGGTTCTCGGCCAGGCCCGCCCACAGCGACGCGCCCGCCTTTTGTTCGGCAATCAAGCCCGTGGTCCGCACGAAGCGGTTGCGGTAGCTGGCACGCCCACCGCCAAAGCGGATGGCGTGCACCATGCCGTCGCCGTCGAAGGGGTGGTACGCGGTGATGGCTTCGTGCAGCGGGTTCTCGGTGTTGCGGGCATAGAGGCCCTCGAGATCGTCGGGGATGGCGCCCTCGATGACCTCGACGTCGTCGACGCGCCATTCGGTGCTCTGGGGCCGCCAGGCGCCCGATCGGTACGGGTGGGCGTCGTCGTCGGGCAAGGTGCGCCGCAACCGATCAACCTCGATAGCGGTCATGCCGGGACCCCTTCAACGATGAGCGAGCAGGTGGTGGCGGTACTGCCTCCGATGTTGAGGGTGCCGACCCGATGGGCGCCCTCGACCTGGGTGGCGCCCGCCGTGCCCGTGACCTGTCGCACCGCATCGAGGATCATCCTCACCCCGGTGGCACCAACGGGATGGCCCGTGCCGATCAGTCCACCGCCAGGATTGACCGGGATGCGACCGGTGCGCTCGATGTCGCCGCCTTCGATCGCCTTCCAGGAGTCTCCTGGTGCGGTGATGCCAAGGTGGTCGATGGCGAGGTATCCCGTCGCGGAAAAGCAATCGTGGACCTCGACGGAGCTCAGGTCCTCGACCGACGCCAGGCCGGCACGCCCGAGCGCATCGGCAAAGGTGTCGCGCACGTGGGGCATCACATGGGTGTCATCGCGACTCCGCTCGAGCTTGGATGCCATGGCCAAGCCGACCGTCCGGTGCCCCCAGCCCGCGATCCGAGCGCTGCGGTTTGCGCCCCGGGCGAGCGCGTTCGGATGGTCTCGCATCCAGCGATCCGACGCCAGCACCACCGCAACGCCCCCGTCGGTGACCTGACTGCAATCATTGCGCCGAGTCCGCCCGTTCACCACGAGATTCTGGTCGTCGTCGCTCGTGAAGCTGGCGGGGCCGAAGCGCCAGCCACGCGTCTGAGCTCGCTCGTTGTCGCGCGCATTGCGGAAGGCCAGTTCCGCGAACGCATGCAGGTGGGCATCGTCGAGTCCGTACCGCTGGTCGTACTCGTCGGCCAGGTCGGAGAACGACGCGGGCCACACGAACTTCGGGCTGCCCTCGTGGCCCACCCAACTGGCGGCCCCGAGGTGCTGCGCGGCAGTGTCGCCCGCCACGTTGCGCTCGACCTCGATGCCGACCACCAGCGCCGTGTCGTAGCGCCCCGCCTCGAGCTCGGCCATGGCGGCCAGCACCGCAACGGAACCCGATGCGCAGGCGGCCTCGTGGCGGGCGGCGGGTAGGCCCCACAGTTCATCGTCCACCGTGGCCGGCATGGCACCGAGGTGGCCCTGACCGGTGAACAACTGCCCGAAGGCGTTCCCCACGTGGACGGTTCCGATGTCTGATCCAGAGATGCCGGCATCATCGAGCCCGCCGCGAACCACCTCGGCAGTGAGGCCATCGATGCCCAGGCCCTCTCGCCCGAGGTTCCGCTCGAAGTCGCTCTGGTATCCGCCGAGCACCCAGATCCCCTGCTGGTTCACTCCCCCGGGCCCCCTGTGTCGTCGGTCACCTTGCACGGTACCGCTGGAGCAGGCGGCCGCGCGCCGCGACCTACGCTGAGCAGGTGCGACGCTCCGCTGCCCTCGTATTGGTCGTCGCACTGATGACCTCCCTCGGCCTCAGCGGCTGCGGGGCCGATGGCCAGCGGACGGCGCTGGCCATCCGGTCCACGTCCTGGGATGACGAGGGCCGGTTGGTGCTGCAGTTCGAGTGTGCCGAAGTGGACTCAGTCGACGTCGAGCCCGGCGCCGGAGAGGCCGGCATCCCGCTGGTGACCGCCTGGGGCGAGCCCACGCTGGGCCGCTGCGCCCCCGAGGTAGCCGTCTCTGTGGCCGCCGGTGTCGACCGCATCGACGACGCCACCACCGGCATGGTCGTCGACCTGGCACCCCGTTCGCCCCGAACTCAATAGCGGTAGTGCTCGGGCTTGTAGGGGCCGTTGGCGTTCACGCCGAGGTAGTCGGCCTGGTCGTCGGTCAGCTTGGTGAGTTTCACGCCGAGGGCGTCGAGGTGGAGGCGGGCCACCTTCTCGTCGAGCAGCTTCGGCAGGGTGTACACGCCGATGGGGTACTCGTCGATCTTGGTGAACAGCTCGATCTGGGCAATGGTCTGGTTGGTGAAGGAGTTGCTCATCACGAAGCTCGGGTGACCCGTGGCGCAGCCGAGGTTCATGAGGCGGCCTTCGGCCAGAACGATGACCGAGTGGCCGTCGGGGAACTGGAACTCGTTCACCTGTGGCTTGATCTCGATGTTGCGAACGTCGCTCATCTTCGCCAGGCCGGCCATGTCGATCTCGTTGTCGAAGTGGCCGATGTTGGCCACGATGGCCTGATGCTTCATCCGGCCCATGTGCTCGGCGGTGATGATGCCCTTGTTGCCCGTCGTGGTGATGAAGATGTCGGCGCGGTCGAGGACATCCTCGAGCGTGGTGACCTCGAAGCCCTCCATGGCGGCCTGGAGCGCACAGATCGGGTCCACCTCGGACACGATCACACGGGCGCCTTGGCCCTTGAGGGACTGGGCGCAGCCCTTGCCCACATCGCCATAGCCAGCAACGAACGCCACCTTGCCGCCGATCATCACGTCGGTGGCGCGGTTGAGGCCGTCGATGAGCGAGTGCCGGCAGCCGTAGAGGTTGTCGAACTTGGACTTGGTGACCGAGTCGTTGACGTTGATCGCCGGGAACTGAAGGTCGCCGGCTTCGAACATCTGGTAGAGGCGGTGGACACCCGTGGTGGTCTCCTCGGTGACACCCAAGATGTCAGCGGCGACCTGGGTCCAGCGGTAGGGCTCCTTCGCGACGCTGCTGGTCAGCAGGTCGATGATCACGCCCCACTCTTCGGGATCCTCATCGGTGGCGGGCGGCACGGAGCCAACCAGTTCGAACTCGCGACCCTTGTGGACGAGCATCGTGGCGTCGCCACCGTCGTCGAGGATCATGTTGGGGCCGGAGCCGTCGGGCCAGCGCAAGGCCTGATCGGTGCACCACCAGTATTCTTCGAGCGTCTCACCCTTCCATGCGAAGACCGGCACGCCAGCGGGGGCATCGGTCGTTCCGTTGGGACCTACGGCGATGGCCGCCGCGGCATGGTCCTGCGTGCTGAAGATGTTGCACGAGACCCAGCGCACGTCGGCGCCCAGGGCGGTCAGCGTCTCGATGAGCACGGCGGTCTGGATGGTCATGTGCAGCGAGCCCATGATCTTGGCCCCGGCCAGGGGCTGGGCGTCAGCGAACTCGGCTCGGGTGGACATGAGGCCGGGCATCTCGTGCTCGGCCAGCTGGATCTCCTTGCGGCCGAAGCCGGCAAGGTTGATATCGGCGATCTTGTAGTCGTCGGGGTTCAAGAAGGGCATGTGTGGGTCTCCTCCACGCGTCGGTGATGAGCGCCGCCCAAGCGCGTACCGAAGGCACGCGACGAGATTGCGGTGGTTCGAGGTGTGGGGCTGGAGCCTGCTGGCTCACCCATGACAGCCCACGGCGGCCCAAGGGCCAGTCGTCACCCTAGCCGCTCCCCTTGCCGGCGAGAACTGAAACGTGTTCTAGTCTGACGCGTGGGGCGTGGAGCCCCCGCGGACCCCCAACCGAAGGACCTCCATGTCGCTGGAACGCCTGTCAGACCGAGTCGTGATCGTCACCGGAGCCGCCTCGGGCATCGGGCGGGCAACTGCGGCGCGCCTTGCGGCCGAAGGGGCCAAGGTGCTCGCCACCGACGTGACCGCCGACGCGCTCGACGAATCGGTCGCCGAGGCCACCGCCGGCGCAGCTGCAGGCGGCGAAGTGCTGTCGCAGGTCGCCGACATCAGCAACGAGGACCAGGTCGCCGCCACCATCGAGGGAGCGGTCGAGCGATGGGGTCGCCTCGACGGGTTGGCCAACATCGCCGGCATGTTGCAGACCGTGCGCACCCACGAGTGCGACCTCGCCACCTGGCGTCGCATCCTCGACGTGAACCTCACCGGGACCTTCCTCATGTGTCGAGCTGCGCTCCCCCACCTGATGACGTCGCGCGGCGCCATCGTCAACGCCGCGTCCACCTCGAGCTTCTTCGGCCACCCGTGGATGGCGGCGTACGCCTCATCGAAAGGTGGGGTCGCGGCGCTCACCCAAACCCTTGCGGTCGAGTACTGCAAGGAAGGCGTGCGGGTCAACGCCGTCGCACCGGGCAGCGTCGCCAGCGGGATCACCAACAACGTCGAGTTCCCCGACGACCTCACCAAAGATGAAAGCAAGCTCGTGCGCCGCATCATGTCGCCGACGGGGTTCGGCGACCCCGCCGATGTGGCCGCAGTCGTCGCCATGCTGCTTTCCGCAGACGGCAACCACATCACCGGCGAAATCATCCGCATCGATGGCGGGACCCACGCATGAGGGTCAGCATCGCCACCGCCTACCTCCCCCCCGAGGAACTCGGGCCGATCGCCCGGCTCGCAGATGAACTGGGGTACCACGCTCTTGCCCTGAGCGACCATGTCATCAACTTGGAGTCGCTCGACACCAAGTACCCCTACACCGAGAGCGGCGCCCGCCGATGGGAGTCGTTCACGCCGTGGGTCGATCCGATGGTGGCCATCGCGTCGCTCGCCGCCCAGACCGAACGCCTCCAGTTCTTCACGAACGTCTTCATCTTGCCGATGCGCAACCCCCTACTCGTGGCCAAGGCCGTGAGCACCGCCAGCGTGCTCTCGGGTGGCCGAGTGGCCCTCGGCGTCGGCATGGGGTGGTGCGAAGAGGAGTTCGACCTCACGGGCGGCACCTTCCGAAAGCGGGGGGCGCGCGCCGACGAGATGATCGGCATCCTCCGAGCGCTCTGGGCCGGCGGTTGGGTAGAGCACGACGGCGAGCACTTCGCATTCCCCCGCCTCGAGATGACGCCGGCGCCGAGCACACGCATCCCCATCTACATCGGTGGAATCTCCGAGGCTGCGCTGCGCCGAGCCGCTCGCAACGACGGCTGGGTCTCGGACCTCATGACCATCGACGAGGCCGCTGAGGCTCGGATCAAGCTCGATGCCTATCGGGAAGAGCAGGGTGCGACGGGAGACTTCTCCGTGTTCGTCTCGCTCAGCGACGCCTGGACGTCCGATCACTTCCGGCGTGCTGAGGATCTGGGAGTCACCGACCTGCTCACCATGCCGTGGGCGTACCACGGCGGGTTCGAGCAGTCGCTCGCCGGCAAGCTCGACGGGATGAAGCGGTTCGCCGACGAGATCCTCCAACACGTCGCCTCGCCCGACTGAAGGTCCCCGCCCGATGGCGTCGGGGCCCTGTGCGCGAGCATGGACCCATGCGCCGCTCCCCCGCCGTCGTCTTCGTGGCCCTGCTCACGCCGGTTGCCTTTCTCGCCGGATGTTCCAGCACGGGAGACTCCGAGTCATCGAACGACGCATCCACCACCGCGGCACCCACCACCGCGGCACCCACCACCGAGTCCTCATCTCCTCGCGACATCGAACCAGGTGCGCTCGCCCGCATCTTGCCCATGGCCGACGAGATCGGCGCCGACTACACCGAAGTAGCGCCCCAGAGCGACGAAGAAGTGGCTACCGACGACAACTCGGCCGATGACAACTTGATCCAAGCGTGCGAGGCGCTCGAAGATCTGGACTACTTCGGGTCCAACGACGGTGACGACGACCAGGTCTCGGCCAGCTTCGAGGCCGAGGACCAGCGAGAGATCGAGGTGCGACTCGACCCGTCACCGACGCGATTGGCGGCGGACACCGTCGATGACCTGGTGGCCGCGTTCAACAAATGTGGCGAGGTCACGATCGACGACGAGAACACCGACTCGACGATCACCTTCCAGCTCGCCGCCGAGCGCTCCGACCAGTTCGGCGACTTCGGACTCGAGCTGACCTTGGATGCGTCGTTCGAGCTCCTCGGCGCGCCGCTCGAGCTCTCCTTCCACGGCCAGGCGTTCGTCTCCGAGGGCATCGGCGTGTTCATCAGCGCCATCAGCGGATTCGAGACCGACGAGACCCAGCAGACGACGCTCGTCCCCGCCGACGTCGATCTGCTGCCCGCGATCGCCGCGCTCATGGATGAACGCACCGCGTCACTCTGACCTCTCGCCCGTGTCGTCGGGGCGCCCGGTGATGGGCAGCGCCGTCTGACGGGCGCTACTTGACGGCGGTCGGCGCCACCAGTCCGCCCGAGGCACCGGTGAGCGGGATGGGCGTTGCGCTCAACAAGAAGTCGAACTGCGCGTCGTCCGCACAGTCAGCGGCGAGTTCGTCGAGCGCCCAGACCTGCCCCTGAGCGAGTCCCATGTCGCGCAGCTGGATCATGTGGACCGGCAACAGCGCAGACGGGTCCTCGCCCGGGAAGCACTCGAGCACGAAGGTATCGGTGGCGACCCCCGCCACCTGGTGATCGTGCAGCCACTCGATGGTGCCCACCGACAGACCAGGGCAGACCATCCGGTACCGGTCGCGCTCGCCGATGCGGAGGAAGTGCATGTGACCGGTGCGCACCAACACGATGTCGCCCGGCTCGACGTTCACCCCAGCCGCGGCGACGCAGCCGTCGAGGTCTGCGGCGGTGATGGGGTGGTTGTCGTCGAAGTGATCAAGCCCGTAGAAGCGGGCCACGTCGAGCAGGATCCCACGTGACACGACCGCCCCGAACGCTTGGATGCCGAGGTCGCCGGCGCCAGCCTCGGTCACCTGCTCACGCGGCACGCCGTTGTAGAGCTCCCCGGAGTAGCCCACGTGCGAAAGCGCATCCCAGTGGGTGGCAGCCTGCACTCCCATCGAAAAGCGATCGTCGTTCGTGGTGAAGCCATCGGCATCGCCCGTGTACTCCACGTTGACCGCCGTCATCTCGAGCTTGGGGTTGTCTCGGCCGGGGATGGCGCCCGTCTGGGGACCATCGGCATCGAACGGGACCGCAAGCGAGAACACCTTGCCTTGGCGGACCGCGGCGGTTCCTCGCAGCACGGCGGCAGCATCGATGAGGTTGAGCGTGCCTCGGCGATCATCGGCGCCCCACCGGCGCTTGTTCGAGACTCGAGCGGCGAGGTCGAGTAGCTGGTCAGGCAGGTGCGGCATGGCTCGGCGACGGCGTGATGACAGGGGTCGGCCCCGGGTCGATGCCCACGGCTGCCGCCAACTCGAGAGCCACGACGTCGCCGAAGAAGGCAAGGTCGAACAGTTGGGCGAGGGCTCCTTCACCGGCGGCGCGCACCGTGTGGATTGCGGTCATGACCTCGTCGGACCACGTCTCGACGTCGACGAACTGTTCCGCTACCGCCGGAGGCTCATCGTCGTGGCGCAGCAGGACCAGCGAGAGGATCTGCCGGGTGACATCGCCGTGCTGACCCCAACCGGCCAGCTCACCGTGGACGACGTCGGGCAGCTCGCCGATGAACGCCGGCGCCTTGGCGGTCTGGTTGACCTGCGCCTTCCAACGTGCGGCCGCCACGCCGCCCAGCACTCCGCCGCCGTAGACCAGCGGGATCGTGCCGGCGATGGCGTGGGCAAGGCGCTGCGCCTCGTTGCCATCGGGCAGCAACTCGTCGCGCCTGGTCCGCAGCTGGGCGATGGCGGCGGCGATCCAGTCGCGGCCGCCGGGGTAGAAGCCCAGCGTTTCGAACGCCTTCAGGACCGGGATGGCAAGGGCGGCCACGCGTGCTCGGGGTGGGACCGCCGCGGTGTCGGCAGCCGCCTTCGGCAAGTAGACGGTGGGCGCCTCGATGGCATCAGCAAGGGCGCCAAGGGCGCCACCGCTCGTGACGGCGAAGAGCTTCGCGCCGGCCTCGATGCACAAGCCCGCAGACGCCACGACCTCGGGCGAATCGCCCGAAGCGGAGATGGCGACGACGAGCGTCGACGGATCCACGAACGACGGTGGTTCGAAGCCCTTGTGGACCACGAGGGGAACGGGCATGAACGGACCGACGACAGCACCCAGCAGATCGCCCGTCCAGCCCGCAGCGCCGGTGCCGAGGACCAAGACGTTGGCGATCTCGTCGTGCGCCGGAAGCGGCCCGGTCACGCTCAAGCTGCGCACGGCCGCGCTGACCTGTTCGGGCAGGCCGAAGGTGGCCTCGCGGAACCCGAGCGAATCGATGGGTGGGGTCACGGTGATCGCTACGAAAGGGTGGACGGCGTGCCGTCGGCCTCGGCCTTGGCCACCAGCCGGTCATGCTCGGCATCGTCAACCGTGGTGGCCTCGTCGACGAGCATCACCGGGATGTCGTCGCGAATTTCGTAGCGCCGCTTGAGCCGTGGGTTGTACAGCGCCTGCTCCGACTCGAAGTAGAGCAGAGCGCCCTTGTCTTCGGGGCAGGCAAGGATCTCGAGGAGCTTTGGGTCCAGGGCCATGATGTCTATCCCTTGGTGATGAGGTGGAGGAGTTCGGAAGTGTGATCGTCGCACTCGTCGCGAGTGCGCGCTTCGAGATTGAGCCGCAGCAACGGCTCCGTGTTGGAGGGTCGGAGGTTGAACCACCAGTTGCCCACGTCGACCGTCAACCCGTCGAGCCGGTCCTGGACCGCCGAGGGCTCCGCCTGGGCGAAGTGATCGGCGACCGCATCGATGACCGCGGCAGGGTCGTGGACTTGGGTGTTGATCTCGCCTGAATCGGCGTACCGATCGAACGGCTGGCGAAGCACCGACATGGGCGTGTCACCTTTGCAACGGCGCTCGAGTACGTGCATCGCGGCGATCAGGCCGGAGTCCGCCCGGTAGTTGTCGCGGAAGTAGTAGTGAGCTGAGTGTTCGCCGCCGAACGCGGCGCCGGTGGAAGCCATCTGTGCCTTGATGAAGCTGTGCCCGACCTTGGTGCGGATCGGTGTACCCCCGTACTCACGCACGACCTCGGGCACGGCCTTGGAGCAGATCAGATTGTGCAAGATGGTGGCACCGGGCTCCTTCTCCAGCACACCGGCGGCGACCATGGCCGTTGTGGCTGACCCCGAGATCCCGTTGCCCAACTCATCGACCACGAAGACCCGGTCTGCATCGCCATCGAAGGCGAAGCCGACATCGGCGCCGACCTCACGGACGCGAGCGCAGAGGTCTCGTTGGTTCTCGGGCTGTAGGGGATCCGCAGGGTGGTTGGGGAACCGTCCGTCGAGCTCCGCATACATGATCTCGAGGTCGAAGGGCAGGGTCTCGAACACCGCCGGCACCACCAAGCCACCCATGCCGTTCGCCGTATCGGCGACCACCTTGAGCGGGCGGAAGGCCGAGACATCGACGAACGAGCGGACGTGGTCGGCAAAGGCACCCAGCAGATCGAGGACGGTGCGCCCCCCGGACGATGCCACCGCCCCAAGCCCGGTTCGGGCCATCTCTCGAATATCGACGAGACCGGAGTCGAGGCCCACGGGCCGGGCGCCCGCCAGGCAGAACTTGATGCCGTTGTACTGCGCAGGGTTGTGCGACGCCGTGAACATCGCCCCGGGCGCGTTGCGGCTGCCCGAGGCGAAGTAGAGAAGATCCGTCGATGCCAGTCCGAGGTCCACCACATCGATCCCTTGGGCCCGCACCCCCTCGCTGAACGCCTCCGCCAGTTCCACACCTGAGGGTCGCATGTCGCGGGCGACGAGAATCTCGTCGACCGCCCCGCCCTCATCGAGCGCAAACCGAGCGAACGCAGCGCCGATGGCGTGGCAGCCAGCGGCATCGATCTGGTCGGGATAGGTGCCCCGAACGTCATAGGCCTTGAAGATCGCATCGAGGTCCGACATGGGAAATCGACCTTACTCGCCCATCCTGGGGGCACCGAGCGACAAGGCGGCCCGGTCCACCGAACCCAAGTGGTAGCTCCCCGTGGCTCCCGACCTCCGGATGCGGACCAGGTCGCCCAGAAGCGCCAACGCATCGCGCGCCACGTGCACGGTGGAGCGATCGGAGTTGGTGACCTCGACCTCGACCTCGGTGAGCGACAGCCCGTAGCGCTCGACCAGGTGGATGATCTCGACGTCGAAGGCGAACCCGTCGATACGGCTCTGCGAGAACAGCACGTCGGCCACATCACCACGGAAGGCCTTGAGCCCACACTGGGTATCGGCATGGCGGCCGACGAGGACCACCCGGGTGGCGAGGTTGATCGCTCGACCGCCGACCTGGCGCAGCGTCCCGGCGGCGACCAGCGTGGTGGACCCCTCGTGGTAGCGGTTGCCCACGACCACGTCCCACCCCGCCTCGACCTGAGCCGCCAGCCGAGCGATCTGGGCGGGCGCGTAGGAGAGGTCGGCGTCGGTGAAGGCCCGCGTGCCGCCAGAGGCGGCGAGCATCCCCGCCCGAACGGCGGCGCCCTTGCCTTGGTTGGCGGGCAGTTCGACGACCAGATCCGCACCAGCAGACCGCGCCGCGGCTGCCGTGCCGTCGCCGGAGCCGTCGTCGACCACCACCACCTCGAGGCCACCGTTGCGTTCGATGTCGTGGAGCTCGGAACGGATGCGAGCCACCGCGCTCGCAATTCCATCGGCCTCGCGGTACGCCGGCACCACCACGCTGAGGCGCACCGCCGCGTCGACTGCGGCCACGTCGCGACGCGTCGCCAACGTGCGGCGGACCTCGGCCCGCCGGGGACGGCTCATGTCAGCGGTCATCGGGCGGCGGCCCGGCCTCATCGGTGCCGCGGTACCAGATGTCGTCATCTTCGTCGGGCGAAGGCACGGCCGGCTGCGGTGCCTCGCCGGGAGGAGGAGACGGGGCCGCGGAGGGGTTCGGGGGCGACACCGGCACCGACGCGTACGGGGTGATGGTGAGGAAGCGATCGAGCGCTACCGAGAGCCGCGGCGGACGTTCCGGGGCGACCTCGACCTGGGGTCGACGGGCCAGCAGGACCAGGCCCACCAAGCCCAGGAGGCTCAGCCCCGCCGCCAGCAGGTCCACCGGGGTGCGCCCGAACTGAAGGGACACCTCGTTGTCGGTAGGAATCACGACCATGAGGTTCGGCGTGACCCGGTACGGACCACTCGCCCCGGACGCTTCCCAGTTCGGGAAGTACGACGTCTTGACCAAGACGGGCACGCCGGGTTCGGAGACCCGGAACGAGATGCGGTCGTTGCCCATCTCGATGTCGGTGACCTCGATGGCCGGCAACGCCGTGCGAGGCAGGTCGGGGACCGTATCGATGGGCCCGGTCTGGCCAAGCTGGTCTCGCACCCACCGCACCAGCTGTCGGTCATCGTGGGGCACCGGCGACGCATCGACACGGTCCCACGAGTCGGGTCCGTGCGCGGCAATCGCAGCCTGGTCGTCGGGCTGGCGGAACCAAGCAGATGCCGTCGGCAGCCATCCGTGCTGGCTCTCGTCGATACCCGTGGCGACCACCGGCTCGTAGGCCAGCGGAACCACCGTCTCGGCATCGGCCACCTCGAACACGTGCCACGCGCCGGTCACGGCGATCTCGGTGAGGTCAGGGTGGCGGCTGGCCTGGTCGACGGCGTTGGTGGAGGTGGCCAGGTAGTAGCGCACGCCGAGCTGCTGCAGGTGGCGGACGCCGGCGTCGATGTCGAAGCCGGGGTAGGGCAGGTCACGCTGCGGCTGCGACGGCCGCGTCGACAGCTCGGCCTGCATGATGAAGTGGAACGGCACCGTGGTGGACGACTCGAAGTACAGGCCCTCTTGCGAGCCAATGCACCCAGCCGTGAAGTACGGCAGCATCATGAGCGCCATCGGCGTGCCATACCCGCCGATGCGGTCGCCGTCGTACTCCCAGAACGACCGACCGCAGCCAAACTCCTTGGACTCCCCGATGCCCGCCATGGTCTGTACCAGTTCCTTGAACTCGGGCCAGCCGCCCGAGGTGCACGCAACCGTGGAGCCCGGCGCATCGCAGCCCGCCGGCTGGGCCGTCTTGGCCTCGAGACCCGAGTAGTTGTTGCCAGACCACCCCAATGCCGGGTGGAGCGACGTGGTGCGCAAGAACCACAGCGACGACTGGGTGACGCTCTCACCCGCCGCGTTGGTGACCGGTTCGCGGTCGATGATGGCGGTCAGCAGCCCGTTCATCGGAAGCACGGTGTAGATGAACACGAAGACGATGCTCAGCCACGAGCCGGTCACGGTGATGAGCCGCATCGGGCGCTTGACGTTGCCAGACAGGGCGGCGCCGACGACACGCAAGAGTTCGCCTACGCCGATGGCGGCGAGGAGCGCCACCGAGAGGTACATGAACGGGAGCAGCCGGGCGTTCCAGAGCCGCTGTTGGGGGAGCATGGCGAACGCGACCCACACGCCGGCCCA
>Ga0105045_10002392_pt1 | contig 15790 bp, 14 predicted proteins | sample MAT02_FD_78089 | JGI IMG/M metagenome (GOLD analysis project Ga0105045, IMG submission 78089) | Freshwater microbial communities from Lake Fryxell liftoff mats and glacier meltwater in Antarctica - MAT-02 (megahit assembly) | ecosystem: Environmental > Aquatic > Freshwater > Ice > Liftoff...
AAGCCGCGGTGGACGCAGAATCGCGCATCTTCCGCGCCGATAACGGCGCGCGGCAGGTGTCGGCCCATGCTGTCCAGTGGCGCCCACTCCTGCTTCACCGCGATGCCACCAAGACGATCGCGGGCGGTGAGCCAGGTGAACGGTGGATCAATCCAGCGATAGGCCAGCGCCCAAAGCATGCTGAAAGCGAGCAGCCCGAGGAGCAGCTTCAGAACCCAGCCCAGCAAGCGCATCATTGCAGAGCATCCAGCACGTGGCGCACCGCATCGGCAACGACCGCTGCCCAATGGTCGACCCCGGTTGCGTCGGCGATCATGTCCTGCCGCACCTCAAGGCCCAAATAGGGTATGCCGGTTGCTTCGCCATGCCGGTCCATCGTGTAGTTCAGTTCGATGCCCGAATAGGGCTGGTTCGCTCCGACCGGGTCGGCATGGCGGCGCAGCGCCTCCAGGCCAGGAATGGCCGCCCGATCGTCCTTGTTCCACAGCACGGCAATGGGCCAGGGGCGATGCGATGGCTCGGATGCCAGCGATGGTGTGAAGCTGTGCACCGAGATCAACAGCGCGGGCGGGTGGGCCGCAATGCGCGCCTCCAGCCGGGCATGAAAAGCCCGATGCAGTTCGCGGCGCCGCCCAATTTCGGCATCGTCGAGGCCGATATTGCCCGGCACGGCAACGCCGTCGCTCACTTGCGGTATGAGGCTTGGAACATCCGCCGGCCGGTTCAGATCGACCACCAGCCGGCTGACCGTGGCCAGATGCGCGCCGCAGCCAAGCAGCCCGGCCAGTGCCCGCGACAGATTGGCAGCGCCGATATCGATGGCGATGTGCGTGCGCATCACCGCTGCTGGCAGGCGGAGCACAAAGCCTTCGGGCACGCGGTTGGAGGCATGTTCGCAGACAATGAGGCAGCGGCTGTTGGCCCCTTCGATTTCCTCGGCGATGCCCGCTGTCATTCGCCGAAACGTGGCGAGCGCTTGGCGAGAAATGCGGCAACTCCCTCGGAAAAATCGCTGCCGGTGAACGCATTGTCGAAAATCCGCGCGCTGCCGGGCGTGTCGTCGGCCGCGCCGTCCAGGATCTGCCGTATGATCGCCTTTGTTGCCTGCTGGCTTGAGGGAGCGGCAGCAATGATCGTGGCGGCGAGCGCGTCGGCGGCGGCGTGCGGATCGTCGGCCAGCTCGTCCACCAGGCCGATCCGCAACGCCTCGTCTGCCCTCAGCAGCTGCCCGGTATACAGCATGCGCTTCGCCTGCGCCGGGCCAACAAGATCGACCAGCAGCTTGGTATCGTGCAGCGAATAGACGAGCCCAAGCTTTGCCGGCGTGATGCCGAGCCGGGAGCGGGACGAGGCAATGCGCAGGTCGCAGGCCAGTGCCAGCCCGCACCCGCCGCCCACACAGTCTCCGTCGATGGCCGCAATGGTCGGCTTCACGCAGCGCGCAAGCGTCGTCTGGGTCAACCGGATGGCCGCCTGGTTGGCAGCGCGCCATTGCGCAGACCCGCTGGCGGTTGCAAACTCGGCGATGTCTGCACCGGCACAGAAGATCCCCGGCGATGCAGATTGCACAACAACCACGCGGACGCGGCAATCAGCGACGGCAGCTTCGATCAGCGGCGGAAAGGCTTCCCACATCGCCTGATCGATGGCGTTGCGCTTTTTCGGCCGGGCAAGGACGAGGCGCGCAATGGCGCCGTCCACCTGCAGCTGGAGATGAGCAACGTCTGGCACCGGCATCCCTTTCCGGAGGCCTTCTGGCATGCCGACGGTGCAAGGACAACAAGCGAAGGGCGGCAACTCCGGCAGGGAGTGGCCGCCCTTCGGGGACGGGCGGGCCGCAAATGAGGGGATGCGGCCCGCCAGGGGAGTAGCTGGGGACTAGCTGGGAAGCGTTACTGAACCGCAGCAACCTTTTCGCCGGAGAGAACAGCGGCGAGGTCGGTGCCAAGTGCCTTGGCAGCCAGATTGAACTTCTTGGCGGCCTCCGACTTGTTGCGGGCTTCGCAGAGCGCTTGACCGAGATTGATGTTGCGAACGGCCTTCGATTGTGCAGCCGGCTCGGCCGACGCCGCAAGCGCGCGCAGCTTGTCCGGTGCAACGGTGCAGGCTTCGGTGCCAGCAATCGCCGGAGCGGCAGTCAGCACCAGCGTTGCGGCCGTGGCGATGATCGCGAGCGGAGCCGTGAAGAAAATGGAGCGCATGAGACTTCCTTTCACCAGTGCCGCGGCCCCTCGCCCACCTTGGGCCGGTTGTCCGCGTGGGTGTCTGCAGACCTCGCTGGTCTGAGTGACACTCAATTCGATGAACCAGTGATTAAAGTTGGGCTCAGTTTGCGTCAAGCGATAATTTGAGTGATACGCAAATCTCATGCCGCGGCACCCTGCCGGCGTTTGCCGTGCGCAATTAAAAGCTTCAGGATCAACATCATGGCCCGCTATCGCGGGGCTAGCCATGCAATCGTCGCCGGGGTGCAATGCAGACCATGCATGGCTGGGGCCAACCGCTCGGAGGCGAAATTGCCGAAAATATGAGCGCGACTCGAAAGCCTCTGGCCTCCACCCCGGTCTCCGGTCACGCTTCAGGCTTCAGGCTTCACCTTCGGTTTCGATGAGCGCGGCGGCCAGCGCGTCGCGCGGTGATTTCCCACCCCACAGAACGAACTGAAACACCGGATAATAGCGCTCGCATTCGTCGATCGCTGCATCGACCAGGGTGTGCACCTGCGCCATTGTGAGCGAGGCGTCATCGGCGGCGTCAACCAGCACGGCATGGCGGAACAGGATGGCACCATCGGTCGACCACAACTCGAAATGCCCGATCCACAATTGCTCGTTGATGAGCGCCAGCGCTTCGAACAGGCCGGCGCGAACATCGGCTTCGGCCTTGCCGGCCGCGGCGGAAATGCCCGTCATGGCGATGAACTGCAGCACGCGATCATCTTCGCGCCACAGCGCCCGCAGTTCGTATTCCGACCAGCTGCCCTTGACGGTCGTGACGATTTCCTCGTCGCCGTCACGCTCATATGCCCACTCATGGCTCTGGAAATACTGTTCCAGCATGTCGATGGGAGCGAAGAAATCGGCATCCCCGTCCATGTCGATCTGGAGGCTGGTCATCGGGACGTTGTCCTCAATCTATCGTATGTCCTGGCAGGCGACGTCACAAGATTTTGCGACAGTCTGCCAGAAAAGGCAATATCTGCCTGCCATCAGGCCATATTTCCTGTGGATATCAGGCCTGCTTCGCTGCATTTTTCAGCGCATCCAGCTCGCCCTTAAGCACCTCGAGCTCGGCCCGCGTGTTGCTGGCGAGTGTTTTCACCGCTTCGAATTCTTCGCGACTGACGAGATCAAGCCCGCCGATCGCCTCGCGAAACCGCTCCTTCATCTTGGCCTCCGCTTCGCGGCCTGCCCCGGCCATCGTGCCGGCAATGCTGGAAAACAGCCGTGACAAATCGTCCAGCATCGGATTTTGCGTCTGCATGCATCTCTCCTGAGCCGGGTTTCACGCCCCGGGATTAAGTGTCGCGATACGCCAGTTGAGCCCGAAAGCGAAGCCCAGCCAGACAAGATATGGAACAAGCAGCCACGCCGCCCACCGATCGACGCGCCCGGCCGCGAGCGTCGCTGCAAAACTGGCAACAAAAATCGCCGCAAGCAGCACGATCGACGGAACAATCTGTCGTGCGCCGAAAAACAGCGGATTCCACGCCAGGTTCAAGACAAACTGCAGGGCGAACAGCTGCAGCGCTGCCGTTCTGGAAGCCGATTGCGGACTGATCCAAACCCGTGCGACGGCGGCACCCATCAACGAATAGAGAATGGTCCACGCAATCCCGAACACCGGTCCTGGCGGCTGCAGCTGTGGCAGGACAAGCTGCTGGTACCAGGGATTGTTGGCAGTCTCGCCGCCGACGAAGGCAGACAGGATGCCCAGCAGGATGAACTGTCCGGCAAACAGCAAGGTCAGCCCGCCAAGGCGCACGGACTGCGACACAGCGTTCATTCGGCCGGGTGCGCTTGCGGATCGGCAAGCCCCGCCGCCAGCTTGCGGGCAATGGTTTCCGGCGATGTCGTCCCCTTGGCAAACGCTGCATAGAACACGGGGATGACGAACAGCGTAAGCAGGGTTGCAAGGCTGACACCCCAGACGATGACGATGCCAACCGCCTGCCGGGCGCCGGCGCCGGCGCCGCTGGCGAGCATCAGCGGCACGGCACCGGCAACCGTCGCAATCGATGTCATCATCACCGGGCGCAGCCGCCGCTCGGACGCATCCAGGATGGCCTGGACGAACTCCACTCCCTCGTCGCGCAGCTGGTTGGCGAATTCGACGATCAGGATGCCGTTCTTCGCAGCCAGCCCCACCAGCATCACGATGCCCACCTGGCTGTAAAGGTTCAGGGTTCCGCCCATGACCCATAGCCCGAACAAGCCACCGCCGATGGCGAGCGGCACGGTGAGGATGATGACGGCGGGATGCACGAAACTTTCGAACTGGGCCGCCAGAACCAGAAAGACCAGCACGATCGTCAGCCCCAGCACGATCCAGATCGAGGAGCCGGTCTGCCGCAAGGCCTGGCTTTCGCCCTTGTAGCCAAGGGCAGTGATCTCCGGCCGCTCGCTGGCGATGCCATCGAGGAAATCGAGCGCCTCACCCAATGTGGTGCCTGGCGCCACATTGCCCTGGATGGTGATGGCCCGCAGCTTGTTGAAGCGGCCAAGCTCCCCGGCCTGTGCGGTTTCGCGCAGGCTTACCAGGCTGGCAAGCGGCACGAGCTGCTGGGTCGTCGTGGAACGGACATAGATATTGGCCAGATTGTCGGGCGCAGCGCGATCGGCATCCTCGGCCTGCAGGATGACATAATATTCCTCGCCTCGATCGATGAAGGTGGTGACGCGGCGTGATCCCATCATCGTTTCCAGTGTGGCGCCAATATCGGAAATCGGCACGCCAAGGTCGCCGGCGCGATTGGTGTCGATGTCAACCAGCAGCTGCGGCTTCGTTTCCTTGTAGTCGCTGTCCAGATCGACGATCCCCGGCTGCGCTGCGGCTGCATCGAAAATCGCATCACGCGCGGTGGCCAGTTCCTCGAAGCTCGAGCCGGCAATCACGAACTGGATTGGCCGACCCCGGCCGCGTGACAGGCTGCTGCTTACGGAGGCATTGCCACGCACCTGTGGATCGAGACCGAGAATTTTCTGGAACATCTCGACGACATCGCGCGTGCTGACATCGCGGTCTTCCCAAGGCTCCAGGAAAATGGTCATCCCGCCGGTGGAAAAATCCTCGCCGCCGCCAAAGCCGCCGGGCGCACGCACCAGCATGCGCCGAACGATCCCTTCCTCGACCTTGGGAAGCAGCTTCGCCTGCAGGCCCTCCATGTAGAGGACCATCTGATCGTAGCCGGTGCCCTCGGCAGCGGACACGCTGACCTGGAAATTGCCGACATCCTCCTCGGGCGCCAGTTCGGACGCCAGCGTCAGCCCGGCTGCAAGGCAGATCGCCACGAAAATCGCGGCCATACCACCGACCAGCAGCGGGCGACGGATGATCCGCTTCAGAAAGCTGGTGTAGCGGCGCTGGAACCGGTCGAACTGCCTGTCGAACCATTTGGTGAAACGGTTGTGTCCGCCGCCATCCTTCTCGCTTTTCAACAGCTTCGAACAGAGCATCGGCGTCAGCGAAAGCGCCACGAACCCCGAGAACGCGACGGCGCCGATCATCGCGCCCGCAAGCTCGCGAAACAAGAGCCCGGTGTTGCCGGCGATAAAGTAAAGCGGCACGAAAACGGCACACACCACCACCGTCGTTGCGACGACGGCGAAGGCAACCTGGCGCGCACCCCTGTAGGAGGCGACCAGCGGCGATTCTCCCTGTTCTATGCGATAATAGATGTTTTCCAGCACAACGATCGCGTCATCGACCACCAGGCCGATTGCCAGCACGAACGCCAGCAAGGTCAGCAGGTTGAGCGAATAATCCAGCGCGTAAAGGACGCCGAAGGTGGCAATCAGGCAGATTGGCACCGTGATGGCCGGGATAAGCGTTGCGCGCAGCGACCCCAGGAAGATGAAAATGACGAGAACAACCAGCACGGCCGCTTCGGCGAGCGTGATCCACACATTGCGAATGGCGCGATCGATGAACTGCGAGCTGTCGAAGCTGACAGCCAGCTCCATTCCCTCGGGCAGCATAGGCAGCACGCGCTGCATTTCCGCCTTCACATCGTTGGCCACCGCAAGCGTGTTGGCGCCTGATTGCCGCACGATGCCCATGGCGATGGCCCGCTCGCCATTCGAGCGGAAGAAATTGTAGCGATTTTCGGGCTCCAGCGCGACGCGGGTGACATCGCCGAGACGCACCAGATAGCCGTCGGTGCCGCGCGCTAACACCAGCTGCTGAAACTGTTGCGGCGTATTGAACTGGCGGGTCACCCGCACCGTGAGATTGGTGGACTGGCCCTCGATCCGGCCGGCCGGAAGCTCGACATTCTGCCGCCTGAGCGCCTGCTCGATGTCGCCGGTCGTCAGCCCGTAGGCCGCCAGCTTCTGCCGCTCGATCCAGATGCGCATGGCCGGCCTTGCTGCGCCACCCACCTGCACGCGCGAAACACCATCGACCGAACTGAAACGATCGACCAGAACGCGCTCGGCATAGTCCGTCAGCTGCATCGGGGTCCAGCCGGGGTGGATGATGTTCATCCACAGGATCGGCTGCGCATCGACATCGACCTTGCTGATTTCCGGCGGATCGGCCTCTTGGGGCAGATTGTCGAGCACGTTCGAAACCCGGTCGCGCACGTCGTTTGCAGCAGCGTCGATGTCGCGGGTGGCGGAAAATTCGAGCGTGATGCTGGATCGCCCATCGCGCGAACGGGAGATGATGGATTCAATGCCCTCGATACCGGAAATGCGATCCTCGATGATCTGGGTGATCTGGTTTTCGACGACCTGCGCATTGGCACCGCGATAGGTGGTGTCGACGGAGACGATCGGCGGCTCGATTGCCGGCAGATCGCGCACCGGCAGCCGCGTGTAGGCAACGAGGCCGACGAGCACCAGCAGGAGCGACATCACTGCGGCAAGCACCGGCCGCTTCACCGACAGGTCGGACAGAATCACGCCTCGGCGCCGAGAGCAGGGCGGGCAGCCGGTCGATCGGCTGCAACCGGCTTCACCGGGCCGGCACTTCGCAACTTGACGGTGCCTTCCGTGACGATCCTGTCACCTTCGGCAAGACCCGACAATATTTCGATCCGGCCTTCGCGTCGGGTGCCGATCGTGACCTCCTGCCGGTCGGCTTCATCCTGGGCAGACACTTTCCAGACATAGGTGCCGCTGCCTTCGCCGACTACGGCAAGCTCGGGAACCACAAGCGCGCGGCGCGGCCGCTGGCGGACCTCTACGGTCATCAGCATGCCCGGGCGCAGCCGCAGATCCGGATTGGGAATGATGGCGCGCGCCGTTGCCGCACGGGTGACAGGATCGACCAGCGGATCGATGCTGGAAACCTTGCCGCGGAACACTTCGCCCGGATAGGCGGCGGCCCGCGCCTCGATTTCGAGGCCCGGCGAAAGCGCCGCAAGGAAGGTTTCCGGAACCGGAAAATCCAGCTTGATCCTGCTGTGATCGACGATGGTCGCAACCGTGGTCCCGGCATTCACCACGGCACCCGGCGATATGCGGCGCAGCGAAAGCCAGCCGGAAAAGGGCGCGCGGATGACCCGGTCGCCGATCTGCGAGCGGGCGCCGGCGCCCTGCGCGCGGGCAACATCGACTGCCGCCTGCTGCTCGTCCACACGCGCACGGGTCGCAAAGCCCTGCTTCTGCAGGGCGCGCAGCCGCTGCAGCTGCGATTCCGCCTCGCGCAGGCGGGCCTGGCTTTCGTTGAGGCTGGCGCCCTGCTCGGTGCGCACAAGCTCGGCGATAACGGCACCTTTGGGAACATAGGCGCCGTCGCCGAAATTGATTCTCGAAATGCGCTCGGTGACGGTGGAGTTGAGATCGGCCTGCTCGTTCGCGTTTGCGCTGCCGATCGCCTCTACCCGGTCGAACAGTTCAGCCGACGACACAGCCCCCACCACGACGGTGGGCGCGCGCGCGCCGCCGGGCCCACCTTCGCGACCACCGGCAGATTTCGCGTCGGCACGCCCCTTGGCATCACCGCTCTCCGGCAACAGCGAACAGCCCGACAGCGCAGCAAGAGCGAGCGACAGCAGGAGCAGGACTGGCAACGGGCGGGTCAAACGCAGCTCCGCTGAATACGGGTGATGGGCGGTCGGGCGTTTGTGCAATGGCGGCATTTCACTCGCTAAGCAATCAGCCGATGAACACGCACTGAAAGGTGCGGCAATGGCGACAACGGCCGATACGCAATGCCGAGCGGACAGCTTGAGGCTAATGAGCCTCACGGTCACCCAATCGAAAATTGGATAATCTGCCTCGTGTTCAGACAGTTACACAGGGATCCGGCGCTCCCGATATTCCATGCTGGCCTACGCCCGCGCCCCCTCGTTCACCTCCACATTGTTGTGCCGCAACGCTGTCAGCACCGTCTTCACGATCGCCGCTGCATCCAGCCCGGCTTCGGCATACTGCTTCGCCGGATTGTCGTGATCCTGGAAGAAGTCCGGCAGGCGCATGGTGCGGATTTTCAGGCCGCCGTCGGTGAGGCCTTCGTCGGAGGCCAGCGTCAACACGTGCGCGCCGAAGCCGCCGATGGCGCCTTCCTCGATGGTGACGACGACTTCGTGGCTCAGGCAGAGCTTGCGGATCAGCGCCTCATCCAGCGGCTTGGCGAAGCGCATGTCGGCCACTGTGGTGGACAATCCCTTGGCATCCAGCTCGTCGGCGGCCTTCAAAGCTTCGTGCAGGCGGGTGCCGAGCGAGAGGATGGCAACCGTTTTCCCGTCGCGCACGATGCGGCCCTTGCCGATTTCCAGCCGCACGGGAGGATCGGGCAGCGCGATTCCAACACCTTCACCGCGCGGATACCGCACCGCGCTCGGGCCGCTGTCGTGCATCGCGCAGGTGTGCACCATGTTCACAAGTTCCGCCTCGTCAGCCGCGGCCATCACCACGAAATTGGGCAGGGTGCACAGATAGGTGACATCGAAAGCGCCGGCGTGGGTGCAACCATCGGCACCCACAAGGCCCGCACGGTCTATCGCAAACCGGACAGGCAAATTCTGGATCGCCACATCGTGCACCACCTGATCATAGGCGCGCTGCAGGAAGGTGGAGTAGATGGTCGCAAACGGCCGATAACCCTGCGCCGCCAGTCCGGCCGAGAAGGTGACAGCATGCTGCTCGGCAATGCCGACGTCGAAGGTGCGCGTGGGAAACTCCTTGGCGAACTTGTCCAGCCCCGTGCCCGAAGGCATCGCCGCAGTAATCGCCAGTATCTTGTCGTCGCGCCGCGCTTCATCGATCAGCGCTTTTGCAAAGACATTGGTGTAGCTCGGCGGTCCGGCCGGACCCTTCGATTGCACACCCGTCACCACGTCGAACTTGGTGACCCCGTGATATTTGTCGGCCGCGGCCTCGGCAAAGCTGTAGCCCTTGCCCTTCTTCGTCACGACATGGATCAGGCACGGCCCTTCTGCGGCATCGCGCACATTCTCCAGAATCGGCACCAGAAGGTCCAGATTGTGCCCGTCGATCGGCCCGACATAGTAGAACCCCAATTCTTCGAACAGGGTGCCGCCGGTTGCCAGGGTGCGGAACATTTCGTCCGCCCGCTTGGCTGGCCGCTTCAGCGGCTCGGGCAGCGCCTTCTTTGCAAGCTGCCGCACCGCATCGCGGAATTCGAGAAAGGTATTCGATGAATAGGCCCGCGCCAGATAGGCGCTCAGCGCACCCACCGGCGGCGCAATCGACATGTCGTTGTCGTTCAGGATGACCACCAGCCGGTTGCCCGCCTCGCGCGCATTGTTCATCGCCTCATAGGCCATGCCCGCGCTCATTGCGCCGTCGCCGATCACTGCGATTGCCTTGCCCGATTTGCCGGACAGCTTGTTGGCTATCGCAAACCCCAAAGCCGCAGAAATCGAGGTCGAGCTGTGCGCCGCACCGAACGGATCATATTCACTCTCGGTGCGCTTGGTGAATCCGGAAAGCCCACCGCCCTGCCGTAGCGTCCGCATCCGGTCCCGCCGCCCGGTCAATATCTTGTGCGGATAGGCCTGGTGGCCCACATCCCAGATCAGCCGGTCGTAGGGTGTGTTGAACACATAGTGCAGCGCGACCGTAAGCTCGACGACACCAAGACCCGCGCCCAGGTGCCCGCCGGTAACGCTCACCGCGTCGATCATTTCGGCGCGCAGTTCGCCGGCCAGCTGGATCAGCTGATCGGGCTTCAGCAGGCGAAGTTCGGGCGGTGTGTTGGCCCGGTCCAGCAGCGGCGTTTCAGGCCGACGATAGGGCAGGCTCTGGCGCGCAGCGCCGCTGTCTTTCTCAGTCATCCCACATGCCTAGCAACAGTGGTGACATGGGGGAAGGCGAAAAGATGCCGCTGGCCGCCGAGCTCAGCCAGCACAGGCGCGGCAGACGCCCAGCAGCTCAAGCACCGGCCGGCTCGACTGAAAGCCGCTGGCAAGTGCCCGCCCGCGCATGGCACTGGCCAGCTGGTCGTCGTCCAGATGGTCAATCTGGCCACATGTTTCGCACACCAGGAAAATGCAGTCATGCGCGCAGGCCGGATGGGTATTGGCAACATAGGCATTGCGGCTTTCCACGCGCTTGGCCAGATTGTGGGCCACAAAAAGATCCAGAATGCGATAAACGCTGTTGGCGGCGATGCGGCGCTGCGCCGCCGTCGATACACGGTCGGCCACATCATAGGCGGAAACCGGCCCACCAGCCCTGGAAAGTGCCGCAAACACTGTGGCACGTAATTCCGTCCAGGCGACGCCCTGTTCGATCAGCGCATCGCGCGCAGCAATATCGAGCGCCGGCGTTCCCGGAGCCAGATGGGCATGTGCAACGCTTGCCACCATTAGCTCCCGATCATCATGGCTTCGGCGCATCAAGCGCAGCAGACTTCCCCGCCACCTTGCTATCCGCAGCAGCGATGACCGGGGCCGGCGGCCCCTTGGCAATGCTGGCTCGCAGCCGGTCGGCCGACGGGCACGGCGTCGCACAGACGGTTTTCAGACGCTCGAGATTGGCTTCGGCTCGAGCGGTCGCCCCCCGCATAACCAGCGCATTGCCCTGCAATTCCAGTGCGGTAACGTCATTTGGATCGATCTGCAGCGCTTCGCGGTAAAAGCGCACCGCCTTGCCAGGCAGGCCATCCGCTTCGGCAGCCCGGGCAAGCCCGAGATACGCCCGGATGTTGCGCGGGTCAGCGGCCAGTGCCGCTTCGAAGGCGTCGATCGCTGCCTGCCGCTGGCCGGCAGTCAGAAGTGTTTCACCGGCTTTCACGCTGGAAACCGATTGCGGCGCGAGCTGCGAATCTGCCGGCCCGCGTGCCGCTTTCAGGCTGGCTGGCGAACCCGCAATCACCAGCATCGCAAACACCAATCCCATGCGGTTCTTCATCGACCGCCCTTTCCATTTCAGTCCGATTTTGATTCGTGGTCCCGAGGCTTTTGCCATGTTTCATGCCAACCTATCACCGCATTTCGAAAGATGCGACGAAAAAGCCGTCGCATCCATTTGCCGCAGGCGAAAGCGCCAGGCGCGCAGTTTCCCTGGCGCCCATGGCAAGTGCAAAGGCCGATGCCTGCACCTCGCCTTCTTCCCGCAGCACCGAGCAGACCGCATAGACCAGCCGCCCGCCCGGCCGAACCAGCGATGCCCCGATATTCATGAGCCGCGCCTGAATGCCGACGAGGCGGGCAAGCCGATCCTCGGTCAGGCGCCATTTCAACTCCGGATTGCGCCGCCAGGTGCCGGTGCCGGAGCACGGTGCGTCGATCAACACGAGATCGGCCTTGCCGGCCAGGTCGGCAAGCTGTTCGCTCTCCCGCCCCGGATTCAGCAACCGCGCCTCGACATAGGCATCGGCCCCGGCGCGCACCAGGCGCGGCGCCATCGCCTGCAACCGGCCCCTGTCGGTGTCGCAGGCAACCAGCGCGCCGATGCCTGCCATGTCGGCCGCCAGCGCCAAAGTCTTGCCGCCCGCGCCGGCGCACAGATCGATCACGGTCTCGCCGGGCTGCGCTGCGCCCAATGCCGTCACCAGCTGGCTGCCGGCATCCTGCACTTCAATCACCCCGCTCTGCATGAGCGGATGCGTGTCCAGCGCCACCCCCTCGGCCAGCCGCAGTGCAAACGGCAGCGGAATCGGCAAGCCCTGCGGTGGTGCGCTGGCAACCGGCAGCGCCGCGCGAACCGCCGCGACATCGGCGGTCTTCAGCCGGTTGATGCGCAGATCCATAGCCGCGCGACCAAGCAGTGCCGCGGTTTCGTCTGCCAAAGCAGCACCGAACCTGGCATGCAGCCGATCCATCAGCCAGGCCGGGGCCGCCCCCAGCACGGCGCGCGGATCTTCGGTCACCGGCACGGCAGGCGCGTGTGGGCTGCCGTCGAACATCGGCAGCAGCTGCGGCGCCAACCCGTCGGCATAGCCAAGCATCGCCGCGCGGCCGCTCACGGGCACATCCCCGAGCGCCCGGATCGCGCCATATACCAAGGCCCGCACAGCAGCCCGATCCTTGGAGCCGGCATAGCGGCGGGTCGCGAAATAGCGCTGCACAAGCGTGTCGGCAGCGGCACCCTCGGTGCGGGCGGCAGCAATCACCGAATCGAGGATTTCGATCGCCGCCTGCAGGCGGGCAGGCTCACGCATCAGATGGCTCAGCGCGTGGGATAGTTCGGCGCTTCCCGGGTGATCGTCACATCGTGCACATGGCTTTCGCGCAAGCCCGCGTTGGTAATCTGCACGAAATTGGCGCGGCGGCGCAGCTCTGCGAGGTTTGCGGCACCGATGTAGCCCATTGCCGCCTTCAGCCCGCCGACCAGCTGGTGCAGCACATCACGCGCCGGGCCTTTGTAGGGAACCTGCCCTTCGATGCCTTCGGGCACCAGCTTCAGCTGGTCCTTGATGTCCTGCTGGAAATATCGGTCTGCCGAGCCGCGCGCCATCGCGCCCACCGAACCCATGCCACGGTAGCTCTTGTAGGCGCGCCCCTGAAACAGAAATGTATCGCCCGGCGCCTCTTCGGTGCCAGCCAGCAGCGAACCGATCATGACCGCCGACGCACCGGCGGCCATTGCCTTTGCAACATCGCCCGATGTTCTGAGGCCACCATCGGCAATCACCGGAATGCCGAGCTTCTCCGCCGCTTCCACCGTGTCCATGATGGCGGTGAGCTGCGGAACGCCGACGCCGGCAACCACACGGGTCGTGCAGATGCTGCCCGGCCCGATGCCCACCTTGATGCCATCCGCGCCCGCATCGATGAGCGCGCGCGCGGCGTCTGCGGTGGCGACATTGCCGGCGATCACCTGTGCATGGTTCGACAGCGCCTTGATGCGCCTGACGGCATCCGACACCTGCACCGAATGACCGTGTGCGGTATCGACCACGATGAGATCGCACTCGGCATCGATCAGTGCAGCAGATCGCTCGAAACCCATGTCGCCCACCGTGCTTGCCGCCGCCACCCGCAGCCGCCCGGCAGCGTCCTTGGTGGCATTGGGATATGTGACGGCCTTTTCGATGTCCTTCACCGTGATGAGGCCGACGCAACGGCCGCCTTCGTCCACGACCAGCAGTTTCTCGATGCGCCGCTGATGCAGATGTCGCCGCGCTTCTTCCTGGCTGGTGCCGACCTTGACGGTCGCCAGATTGCCGGCCGTCATCAACTCCCGCACCGGCTGCGCCATGTTCTCGGCAAAGCGCACATCGCGGTTGGTGATGATGCCGACCAGCCTGCCGGGCTGCCCCGGCGGCGCCGGTTCCACAACCGGAATGCCAGAAATGCGGTTGCCGCGCATCAGCTCCAGCGCGTCACCCAGCGTCTGGTCGGCGGTGATGGTGATGGGGTTCACCACCATCCCGCTTTCGAAGCGCTTGACCTGCCGCACCGCCTGCACCTGTTCGTCCACCGTGAGATTGCGGTGCAACACCCCGATGCCGCCCGATTGCGCCATGACGATCGCCATGTCGGCTTCGGTCACGGTGTCCATCGCCGAAGACAGCACAGGGATGGCCAGCTGGATGCTGCGGGTGATCGCCGTCGACGTGTCTGCCTGCGAGGGCACAATTGCGGATTCGGCTGGCACCAGAAGCACATCGTCGAATGTCAGCCCAAGCCGTATTCCCATGATTGTCCCCGTCAGACGTTGCGCAATATCAGGCCTGGTTGGCCAGCCAGATCTGCCAGTATTTTGCCAGCTGTTCGCGCGGCACGCCGGTCACCGCCTTGAAGGCAGCGGCCGCGCCCGCCTTGTCGCCAGTGCGTGCAAGCGCATAGCCGAGGCGTGTGTTCACGATGGCGGCATCCACCCCGCCCTTCTGCAACGCCATCTTGTAGAGCTCGGCGGCCTTGGCAAAATTGCCGTAGCCAAGCCAGGCATCCGCCGTGTTGGCGGCCGGCCGGCCGGTCTTCGCATTGCCTGCTTCGCGCTCGAGCGACGCCAGCGATGCCTTGTCCGATGCAACCTTGGGTGCCACCGTCGCCTTCAATTCCTTCACCAGCGGCTTGCCGGCCTGCAGGGCGCCCTTGGCAATGCCCTCGTCCAGCACGCTGTTGGCTTCGCCCGGCAGCCCGCGGGTCGCGGCCGTATCGGCATACTCGGCATAGTCCCGCTCGCCGGCGAGCGCGCTGTTGGCGCGCATCAGCCGGAGGATATCCAGATTTCCCTGATCGTCCCACTTGCCCGTGTCGCGGAAGATGATGAGCACATCGCGCCAGTTGGTGGCGTTTGGATAGGCGCGCACCAGGGCTTCACTGGTGGAGGTCGTGTGTGCGGGGAGCTTTGCATCATAGGCGATCGCCAGCGCCCGGCGATACCAGCTCTCGTCGGCCTTGGTGCCGGTTGCTTCCTGCGTCTTGATTGCCTGCTGCAGCGTGGCCACGGCCTTGTCGTTCTGCTTCTGGCGGCGCTGCAGTTCGGCCACTTCCACCATCATCGCGGCATCATTGGGATTGAGCAACAGCAGCTTCTCGAATTGCGCGGTTGCCTTGGCGTAATCGTTGCGCTGCAGTGCCATCGCGCCGATGTTGCGAATATATTTCATATTGTCTTCCGCAGACAGGCGGCCCGACGCAACGGCTGTTTCCAGCGCCTTTTCGATCAGGGCATTGTCGCCGGACAATATGGCCGCATTCAACCGCAACTGGCCGATCACCATGGTGTCGTCAGCGGTCTTGTTGGGAACGGCGTCGGCCTGATCGATGAATGGTATAGCCGTCTGCGCCTTGGCGGCAGCGCCTGCCTTGTCACCGGCCTGCTGCGCGGCCTGCGCTTCCACGAGGAGCGGCTGCGCCTGGGCCAGGAAGCTCTGCACCGGCTTCGACAGCTTGACGGTGGGCGGCTTGCCCTTCTGTGCCATTGCCGGGGTAGCGGCGCCGGTCGCCAGCAGCGCGGCCGCAATGGCAACAAATCCGGATTTCAGCGTGCGTTTCATGGCTCTCTCTCCTGATCGCGTGCAGGGAAATGCCGAAGGCCGGCACTCCCTGGTAGTTCTGCCTGCTGCCAATGCGCGACCGGCGGTTGCGGGTTCGTGAACATCGGTCTGCTGGCAATGCCCGGCGCAATCGCACCCCGCTTGCCTCCGCGTCAAGGCTGTGGCTCAGCCGAGCGGAATTACCGGTGCCGCCAGCCGTTCGCTTTCC
>Ga0105045_10002393_pt1 | contig 15790 bp, 16 predicted proteins | sample MAT02_FD_78089 | JGI IMG/M metagenome (GOLD analysis project Ga0105045, IMG submission 78089) | Freshwater microbial communities from Lake Fryxell liftoff mats and glacier meltwater in Antarctica - MAT-02 (megahit assembly) | ecosystem: Environmental > Aquatic > Freshwater > Ice > Liftoff...
GTTTCGACAGGCTCAACAAGACAGAGTTTTTAGAGACGCCCTTCATAAAAAAAAGAGCATCTCTGCTCTCTTTCAAAATTTTATAAATTAAGGGCATCTCTAAAAACCTTTGTTTTCTTGACCTCAACTCTTTCCCTTCTCTCCCGCTAGCTATCGGGAAGAAGAGTGACAGAAGTTTTTTAGAGACGCCCTTGATTCGAATTGTTGATCTGAAAAGTTATTGGAATGATAAACGTAGCAGTCACATTTTTTCCATTTTGACTTTCGGCCATCGAAGCTCGGATAGCAGAAACCACCCACGCTGGCTCATCCCTTCAAAAGTGTGTTGTATTGGTACTCCGTATAGAAGAATAATCACCGCTGATTTCCACACTCTTTTTACCTACCAGCGAACGCTTACAATGATTTCATTTCTTCTGCTCCAAAATCTATAGGGTGCATTGTAACCTAAAAAGCGAAAATTGCCGTAGTACTCAATTCCTTTTTCTTTCAACGCGTTTTTCAGTTTTGTGGTGTACATTTTTATGTTGGCGTCATTGGCATACCCATCAAAACGAATGGCGGCAACATATTCCTCCAGCTTAGCAGTTATTTTTATAGCTGAATCATTTGGCTGGGGTAAATTGCCTTTGGTGTACTCGGCAGGCATCACAAAACTCATGGACGATAAGGAATCGTTAATGTCCATGTGGACGGGCTTGGTCATCGCTATATTTTTATTGGCTTGATTGCCTCCAAAAATGAACGATGCCAATTTTCTAAAGCCGGTAGCCGAAAGTTCCTTATACGTTCTTGCAGCCATTGCTACGGTGGCCACGGTGGCCGTTGGATAATATCGTATCTCGTACTCTTTTTCCGTTTTAAGGATTTGATAAGGTTGTGTCTCGGATTTAGTGGTAGCCATGGTAGAATAAATTTGAAAAGAAATTAATGCGGTGACCAATAGACCCATTACAACTAACATTGATTTCATCATTGTACATTTAGCTAGTAAAATGCTTAGAAGACCTCATCGAACGAAAATTCCGGAACGATCACCCCTCTCCTATCAAAGTGCAACAGGTTAGTAGAAGTTGCCAGCGCGCCCTTGGCGTTTACCCCGTCATAGGCAGTGAAGGTGAGGTAATAAAAATCCTCAATTTTTACCAATCGCGGATCCTCTATCCCGTGCGATTCATTTTCTTCTATTGTACACAGCAACGGGACGGCCAGTCGTTTTGCAACCGCCATCAAATCCGACAGTTGGCAGTATCCAATGCTGGAGTCGTTTCCCTTTCGAACAGGACGGTATAAAACATCTATTATTTTTCCTTCTTGAAACCCGGCCGGGTTCAAGACGCCCGCGTTCTCAAAATTTAGATCCGTTTTATTCAATAAAATACCTTCCTTTTTTACGGCTATCATATGCCCTTAGTTCATCCTCGCCTTCACCTTCCTCCCTTTATTTATCACCCAAGCGGAGATCGAAAAAAGAAAACTTCCAAACCCAATAAGTAATCCCAGCAATCTCCCTTTCATTTTTTAACGGTTATTATTTCACCTCAGTAATAATTTTTTGGAGCATTACTTGGTGTCTCCGATTCATTTTCCAAAATACATTTGCCATTCCCGCTGCGCCTTCTTGGCAAAATCTTGGTAGGCATGAGCGGCAATCGTGAACTCTGTTGCTTTTTCTTGATCTCCATTTGCGCAGCGGCTCGCAGCCTCTTGATGATACTTTACCGCCTTTTCCAAATAGGTAATTACTTCTTGATGCGCATTTAGTATGCGTTGCCGCTCACCCAATTCACTATCCTTCGGCCGGGAGTCTGCAAGATCGTGATGCTTTGTTTGACTGCGAGTATCTTTTTGCGCCACTCCCGCTAGCGAAAGATGCCCGTTGGCCAAATGTGCGCTGCTGGCTGCTTTACCATGCTCTCCTGCATCGTAAAAATGGGCGGCATCATAATGGTGCTTGACCGCGCGCGTTAAATGAGAAGCGGCTTTCTGATGATTTTCAATGTCTACTTGATATCCTTCAAAGGGAAGATTTGGTTTCTGAATTTTAACGGCAACTGGCATCTTGTTTTTTTATGTTTCAACAAAGGTGGATGCTACCCTTTTTTTTCTGTTACATGAGCGAACAGATAATTTGCAAAAATCACAGATTTTCAAGCTTAGCAAGCCGCTCTATTTTATTCTACTTATAAAAAGAAGACGACAGCTCGGTAATCTTCTTAAACTGGTTGGATAAACTAAGTATTCTATTACAATCAAGATGATAGGAAATTTCACCGAGATTCAGTTCCTCATGCAACCATGACTTCTTTACCTTTTCTATTTTGTGATGATTGATGAATTTTTGAACAGTACTATTTTCCACCTGCGAAAATGGATTGGAGGGATAGATATAATCATATTTCATTTTGTGGCTGATATACTCAGAATAGTTTTTCTTGGCCAGTTCCTCCGGGTAGTGGATTATTTCAACCGTTACGTTTTTGACCGGTTCGATTAAAATAACCTGCTTGTCTTATCACGACTTAAGTTCAGGGCGCTGTAACTCCTTTTTTAATAGACTATGCTGATGGTGGGAAATGGCTTCCGGTAGTTAAACCGTGCGCAGATCAATAACCGCTGCAGCCGAACCTATTTTCTCCAACGATTGCCTTACACTCGTTTTGCAATAGGATTACCGTGTACTTGCTTTAGGTTTTCTCCAAGAAGTGAGTTCGTAATCAGTGGCGATGGAATCCAGATAAAGCGCAAGGCATAACTCTTTTCAGGGCAGCTTTAAAAACCCCTCATTTACCACCTCCACCCCTTTCCCTTTGTCGAAAAAAAGAAGAGTGGCAGTTTTTTAGAAATGGATTTATGGTAAAATGTAGGTACCGGTCGATTTGTAGTATAAAGGAAGTGTTACTAAATGGCGCAGTGATTTAGACTAATCCGCCAATTTGAACAATACCGAAAATGTAGTTCCCTTACCCCGCTCGCTCGTCACTTGTATTTCTGCGTTGTGGCTATTCAGAATATTTTTGGTAGAAGTAAGGCCGAGCCCTAACCCACTGGGCTTTGCTGTAAAAAATGGCTCAAAGAGCCTTTCCATCTCGTCTGCAGAAATACCTTTTCCATTATCGGTAATGGAGATTGTGATCAAATTGCTATTTTGTAAGGCTGCCACTCGCAGTATCCCGTTCTCCTCCTTCATTGCTTCAATCGCGTTGATGATGATGTTTAGCAAAGCAACTTTTACTTTTTCTTTGTCGATCAAAATGCGGGGCAACTCCTTCCTGTAATCTTCCTGCAACTTAATTTCTTTCAAATCCATCCGGTCTTGTGCCAGCGCGAGGGTATCGTCTAATAATTCAACAACGGAAGTCAGTTTGAGCTCAAGTTCTCTCGGCCTAGAAGAATTGAGCATGTCGCCTATGAGCTGCTCAATACGGTTGGAGTTTCGTTGGATAATGTCGGTGTAAAGTTGCACGGCTTCATTTTTTTTAGGCCATTCATCTTTTAATTGTTCTAAGGCAAGATTTAAGTTGGTAAGCGGATTTCTTACTTCGTGTGCTACAATACGTGCCATTTTGCCGGTGAACATGTGCCGCTCTGCCTCTACTAAAATTTTCTCAGATTCTTTGCGCATCGTAATGTCATGGATGATGCCTTGATAGCAACAGAAATCAGACGACCGATCAGAAATAAAAACACAGTTCAGCAAACACCATTTTTTTACTCCCTCTTTATTTACCAACTGCACCTCAAACTCTTTAATCTGTCCCGCCTCATTTAAAGTAGTGCGAAAGTGGTCATAGTCGGCTGCTGATGCAAACATTTTCTGGATGGTAATAGCGGGATCTGTTTCCAGCGAGAAGCCAAACAATTTCGAAAAAGAATTATTTAAGTCTGTTAATGTAAAATCAAATTTTGCCAAAAAGATGGGATCGATGGAACGCTCGAAGAGTGAACTGTATTTTTTTTCCTTCGCATCCAGTTCGCGTATTACTTTTGATTGCGTGACAGCATAGCGGATACTCCGCTCTAAGACAGAAGCGTTCAATTCACTTTTCACCAAATAGTCTGCCGCCCCATAGCGACTGGCTAGCAGGTCAACTTTCAAATCGCCTTGTCCGGTGAGTAAAATGGAAGGCTTGAGCACTTCTTTCACAGCCGCATGCTTGATCAGGTCTAACCCATTTTGGCTACCCAATCGGTAATCAATTAAAAAAACGTCAAAGTCGCCATGCACTATTTTCTCTTGTGCTTTGGTGGGGTCCGGCTCCCAAATGATATCAAATTTGTACGATTCGCTTTGGGATAGATATTCCCTCGCCAACAAGGCATCGTCCTCGTCATCATCTACAATCAATACTTTTATATTCGTGTCGTCCATGTCTTATTGTTGCTGTTTAACTAGGTGAAAGTGCCACCGTGCGGAGCCAATAGTTTCCAATTTCGCTGGTCACTTCCACTAACTCTTGAAAGCGAACGGGCTTGCAAATAAAGGAATTTACGCCCAAATCATAGGCTTTAAAAATATCTTCTTCTGCCTTCGAAGTAGTTAAAACGATCACGGGTATTCGCCTAAACTCCTGATCTGATTTTAACAACCGAAGCGCCTCGCGGCCATCCATTTTGGGCATGTTCAGATCCAAGAGGATAAGCCCCGGCTTGGCTTTTTTTTCGCCTTCGAACTTTCCCGTCTGGCGCAGAAAGTCCATCAGTTCCACCCCATTCTCTACAAATTCAATTACGTTGGGCAAGTTGTTGTCGGCCAATGCTTGCTTCATCAACATTCGGTCGTCCGGATCATCATCGGCCATCAGTATAGTGATCGAATCTAATTTTGTGTTCATAGCTGGTCTTTTTTGGTCAATTGGGAACTGGTAACATTGAACAGGCTCAAATTTAAAGTCATCGCAAAATCCTGCGCAGGCGGTGAAAGGGGCGAAGCAATGGCCAAAAGAGGAAATTGCCTACTTATCGGGTCGGCAGAATTCGCGCCACCACCCAAATTCACCACAGGTGCGTGCTTGGCCGATAGGCGAAATGGTAAGCACCAAAATTTATTGCGTGTCATCAATTGGTAAGATAGTGATAAATTTCGCACCCACGTTTTCTTTGCCCTCGGCCACAATCGTGCCGCGGTGGTTGGCCACAATTTTGCGGCAAATGGCCAGGCCAATCCCCGTTCCTTCATAATGCATTCGCCCATGCAGCCGTTGGAATATGTCGAAAATCTTTTCGGTGTACATCGGGTCAAAGCCAATGCCATTGTCCTCGATGCTGATCGCTACGTACGTGATGCCTGCCTGAGCGATGGGGAGATATTTTCTTAGATCCGTTTGCGATAACTTGGTTGACGAAATGCTTACCTGCGGAGGTACGGTTGCTTTGTGAAATTTAATGGCGTTACTCATTAAATTTTGAAAGAGGCGTTTCAATTGTGGCTGATCTCCTCGCACAATTGGAAGCTCCCCTATTTGGAAAGTCGCGTTTTCGCGCAAAATCTGATTTCCCAGATCGTCCATTATTTCGGCTACTAACAAGTTGAGATTTACTGCCTGGGCCTGGATAGAACTTTTTGAAACCCTGGAAAAGACTAATAAGTCTTCAATTAAAACCTGCATCCGCGCGGCCGCACTTTGCATCCGCATGATATAGTCTGAGCCGGTGTCTTCTAGTTGAGTACTAAATTTTTTAGAAAGCAGATCGCCAAAAGCACGGATCTTTCTCAAAGGTTCTTGCAAATCGTGGGAGGCCACATAGGCAAATTGTTCTAAATCTTCGTTGGAACGTTTTAAGTCTGTATTGATTTGCCCTAGTTCTATTTCTTTTTCTTTCATCTCGGTAATATCTACCACAACGCCCAAGATATTTCCTTTTTCAATTTCTGTTTCGGCTGTTACCGCCATGACGAATTTACGGATTTCACCATGCACCTCGCACCGATATTCCATTCTAAATCCTTCGAGTTTATTCAACGTATTATCGAAACCATTTTGAAGGATTTTCCGGTCTTCCGGATGAGCGCACTCAATGAACGAGTCCCACGAGCGTTTTTCATCGCTCGTATTTCCCAATATTCTACTAAGCCCCTCAGACCACACCATCTCGTTGGTTTTTAGGGTCCATTTCCAGCTGCCCATGTTGGCGAGCACCTCTGCTTCTTTCAGCAATAGCTCTCTTTCATTGACCCTGATAATCTGTTGCCTGGCTGCGGTGATGTCAGAAAAAGTAACCACGAATCCATCAAGCAGTTTAGCAGCGGTGATTAAAAACCATTTATTTATATTTTCGCCACCATACCATTTCTCAGTGGTACTGGTCAACCCCTTTTCTACCACTATTTTATAGAAATCAAATAAGCCCTCTTCTTTGTGTGCTGGCATTACTTGCAACATTCGTTTTCCAATAATAGATTCTTCTAGCTGGGCTACCAACAAACCCGACTTGTTCGCCAACACGTATTTAAAATCTTCTATTTCGTTTTTGTCATTTCGCACTGATTCAAAAGCCATAATGCCGTTGGGTGAATTGTCGAGCACACTGCGAAGAATCGTTTGGGTAAACTCGCGCTCTTGCACTTGTTCTTTCAAAAATTGATTGCTTTGGATCAATTGATTTTTTGCTTCTTCCCGCCTGCGCAGCGCATCCAGTATCCTAAAAAACAATACGATGGCTAGGCCTATTGCAAACAAGTCGTACACCAAAATAGTGATGGGTGCAATGCTCCTTAGGCTACTTTCTTTTTTCACGCGGGTTTTATAAATATCTTCTTCGGCTACTACAATCTTTTTTGTGCACGCGCGAATCTCATCCATGTTCCGTTTACTTTTAATCAAAAGGTTTTTTTCATAGCTATCTGTGTAAAGGTGAGACTGGTTGAGGCGGGACAGGATCTGAGGGATCAACAGAAGTTGGGCGTTTATCAAAACCTGCAAACTATCTATTCTTCTTTGTTGAGCCGGGCTATCCAACACAAGACTATCCAATCTTCCAATCAGCAGAGGTATTTCTACTATTGATTTATTGTAGGGATCGAGGAAAGAAGAATCTTCGGTAAGATGATAACCACGATGCCCGGTTTCTGCCTCTTTGATAGATGAATGAGCCATCTCTAGCGTTAGCAAAATCAGGTTAGAATGCTGCATCTCCCTTACTTGGTTGACGTAATTAGTCAAATTTCTATATGTCAATATGCTAAATACAACCAGCAAGACAGCAATTAAAAAGAACGTGGTTTGTATGTAGTATTTCTTCATAGTGTGGTCATCTCTCCACAAGCGGGTATATTTTTTCTACGTGACAAATACCCTTTCTGTTAAAATGATTAAAAATCGCCTACTTAATTCTTTTAAACCGTGGCTTAATAATTATCCTACCAAGTTCAAACAAAATAACCAATTTATTATGAAAACAAAGAACAAACTTATTTACGGGTTGATATTGGGAGGGCTCTTGTCATTTTCTGCTGATTTCTCCTTTGCCCAAACGGGCAAAGCGGGCATTAAAGGGGGGCTTAATGTGAGCAACCTTTACATTGATAACGTCACAGACCAAAATGCACGGTATGGGTTTCATTTAGGTCTGTTTGGCCAGCCGATTGCCACCGATGCCTTTGCACTTCAAGTAGAGTTGTTGTATTCTACTAAAGGCAACAAGGCGCAATACGGAAGCCCATTTGATCAGGAGATAAAGTATAATCTCAATTACTTGGATCTTCCTGTTCTAGCGGTGATCAAACTGGGCGAGGCCGCGGAGATTCACCTGGGAGGATATGCGAGTTATTTGCTGGGTGCAGATATTTCTTACTCCGGCAGCTTGGCCAATGGTGTGACGAAAATTGACAAGGACAATTTAAGTTCGGTAGATTACGGGCTGGTGGGAGGTTTTGCGTTAAACTTTGGCGCTACACAAGTGGGCGTGCGATACAATTACGGACTGGCAAAAATTTCCAACAGTGCTTCTGCCAACGCTATTCTGGGGAACTCTAAAAACTCAAATGCGCAACTCTATATTGCTTTTAACTTGGTGAAGTAAATTTCTATTTGAATATCTATAACCGGCCCAAGACATGGGCTGGTTTTTTTTACAAATTGATATTGTAAATCTTCAATTTATTGTACAATGTCTTGCGGTCTATATTCAGCACCTCTGCCGCCTTCGATTTGTTGTAGGCCACTTTTTCCAACACTTCAATAATGGCTTGTCGCTCGGCCAAGCCGGCAATGGATTTCAATACGCCTTTGTTATCGTCCGGCAAGTCCACATCGCTTAGACTGCCCCCGTGAATAATTTCTTTTGGCAACGTATCGGAAAGCACTTGTTCTCCGTCTGTTAACAAAACACACCTCTTTACCACGTTGGCCAACTCGCGTAAGTTTCCGTGCCAATAGTAGTTGCGTAAATAGCCGGCAACATCTTCGGTGAATGATTTCACATTCTTGCCCAAAGAAACGTTGGACTTCTTCAGAAAATAATCAGCGAATACCAGAATGTCGTCCCTGCGCTCGCGCAAAGGAAGCAACTGGATTTTGAATTCATTTAAGCGGTGAAATAAGTCTTCCCGAAATTTGCCTTCCTTAACCGACTTCGTAAAATCTTCGTTGGTGGCAGCAATAATGCGTACATCAATTGGGGTATCCTTTGTAGCCCCAATGCGTTTGATTTTTCTTTCTTGAATAACGCGTAATAGTTTTACCTGATTTTCGTAAGAGAGATTGCCTACTTCGTCCAAAAAGATGGTTCCGCCATCGGCCACTTCAAAACTGCCTTGCTTATCGCTGATAGCACCTGTGAACGATCCCTTTACATGGCCAAACAGCTCGCTGCCTGCCAATTCTTTTGGCAATGCACCACAGTCGATGGGGATGAAGGGCCTGCCGCTTCTCTTGCTAAATTTATGAATGGACTGCGCGACAAATTCCTTTCCGGTTCCGGTATCACCTTGAATGATGACGGTCATATCAGAAGGGGCTATCAATTCCACATGGCGCTGCACCGACTGCGAGGCCGAGCTAGTACCCACGATAAAATCGTCTGTAGACAAATTATCAGCGCCAGTTTTTTTTGCTTTCTGCTTCTGATCCTCGGGCAACGCTAGTGCGGAGATCTTCGCTTTATTTTTCTCTAATGTCTCTTTAATCGTCACCAGCAACTCATCGGGAAACAATGGCTTAGTGACATAATCATTCGCCCCGTATTTAAAGGTTTCTACTGCCGTGCGCACGTCTGAGTAACCGGTAATAATTACGACCGCAACAGCGGATGAAAGGATTTTAATTTTTTGCAACATTTCTACCCCTGTAAAATCGGGAAGGCGGTAATCGCAGAGCACTAAATCATAATGGTTGTTGCGCACCAATCTCAATCCTTCCTCGCCTTTGTAGGCTACCTCCACCGAATATCCATACCTCGTCAAAAACTTAGACAGCGTAAGGCAGATATCTTTGTCGTCATCAATGATTAAAATCGCTGGCATGTGTTGTTATAAAATGAATGACATTGAATTAAGTAAAATTGATTGTTTGAAGTGCTTGATCTATCGACTTACTTGATAGCGGTTTTTGAATAAAGTGGTCGGCACCATTTTCGATGGCTCTTTTTGTCTCCCCGTCATAAGCTGTTATCAAAATAATTTTTGCTGGTGACTTCATTTCCTTTAGTTTATGAATGAGATCATAACCGGAACCGTCCGTTAGATTCAAATCTACAATATAGAGGCCATACGAGTTAACGGTGGTTTTATGAATCGCTTGCTTAATCGATAAAGCATACCCCGCCTTTATCCCTTTTCCGTCAAGATATTTTGTTAATAAGATACAAATATCTATTTCGTCATCGACTACCAACACTCTTGCCACTGGATTGTAATTTAACCAAACTAATCTGCGAACTCAAGAACTGTCATTTTAATGAATATTTCTTTCTTCCATTTCTTTTTCCGTGTAAAAGGGAAAAAATAATTTTACGTGAAGCACGATAAGCCCCACGAAAAAAACAAATCCCAGAATCAGGGATATTGCTATGTTTATTGCATCCATCATATCGAGTTAATTTATTGCTAACCGCCCTCAAGAGAATAATGTGCCACTCTCCAAGGTACTGAAAAGGACGAATTTGGCCGCCAGCGGAGAATTAACACCCCACAATTGGGAATAATTTTCCACACCTGAGCCGCTCAAAACAACATCAGTAGTTATCATTCCGTATTTTAAAAGTGGCACAGATTTTACAACACGCTGTGAAAACAAATTTTTATGAGTGACTTGTTAACATTGTTAGTTGTTGTGCTCTTAATTGGCTGGGCATTGGGACTTTTCCCGTTCAGCGTTGCCGCGATAATCCACATCCTCTTGGTGTCGGCAATCATTTCCATCTTGTTTCGCGTGGTTCGCGGAGAGAGAATTTAAGCATCCACCCAACCTTTAACTCCATGGAGGGTTCGAAAGAATCATGGCTAAAAAGATTTTTTTCTAGGCGATCATTGGTAACAATTTCCTTAGTCACTGTGGGATCTGCTGCGCTGGTTGCAGCGCTTCTATTTTCACTCCACTCCTTTCTCGAAAAAAAAGTTGCAACGGAATTTAGGGAGCTTAACGGAACGTTTGGCGCCATTAAATTTGATTTATTCAACCGTTCCATTAAAGTCGAAAACATTATTTGGCAAACCCCGAACCAGCGGCATCCGCACGAGGCAGTCATTAAAAGGTGTGGCGTTGTGGGTATCGATGTTTTTCAACTTATCTTTCGCGGAAAAATCCACGCTCGTCAAATGCTGTTAGACAGCGGGAGCATCTATTTTAATCAGCGTTTAAAAATAGACCACACCGATTCAAGCGCAAAGGAGTTTCTTATAGAAATTGAGAAGTTCATTATTAAAAATGTGTTTGTTGAAGTAAGGCAAGATTCAGTTACCAAGTTTCAGGGGCTGCTGAACATTACAGTGGGAGCATTCGCTTCATCGCATAAAACACTGGCCTCTTGCAAATTAGGTTTCCATGAGCTTACAGGGTCAACCGAAAATTTACTTATCAACAACGGTCACTTTTATAACACCAAGGTCAAAAAAATCCGATTCAACAGTGAAGATGGTTCGTTGACCATGGATTCTGTCATCCTTATTCCCTTACATGCGAAGTACAAATTCGCACGCATGTTGGGCCGCCAAGCGGATCGGATGGACCTAAGCGTTAAAAAAGTAGAGATCGCACAACTCAACTATTGGAAGTTATTCGATCGCATCGTTTCAATAGGTAGTCTCACAATAACGGAAGCAAATTTATTGGCATTTCGCGACAAGCGAATAGACACGGGCATAGAACCCAACGTGCCAATGCCTATAGATATCCTCCGCAAACTTCCGTTTGCGATTGCTATCGATACCGTCAACCTAGTCAATTCAAAAGTTACCGTGGAGGAATTTCCCATCAACGGAATACGCCCGGGTCATGTTTATTTTGATCAACTCAATGCCCGGTTGCTTGGCCTGAACAATCGCTACACTGAATCAACGCCACACCACGCCAATCTGTTGGCCGATGGCAGGTTGATGGGCACAGGGCTCGTTCAAGCCGCTTTCACGCTTCCGCTGGATGGTTCACAGGATTACCACACCGTTGGTTCACTCACTAATTTTCAACTGGCCGACCTTAATCCTGTGCTGGAAAACGTGGCCAACTTAAGAGTACAAACAGGTCATTTAAAAAAGCTACGTTTTGATTTTCGTTATGGTGAGTTTAAATCGAGGGGAACGCTGGAAATAAATTACAAGGACCTGAAGCTGCAAGTATTGAAAGCCAACAAAGAGAAATCAGAAAAATTTTTGATGACCATCATCCTCAATTCGATGGTGAAGGACACAAAGGATAACTCTGTGGATCGAGATGAGCGAACGGGTGTTATAGAAGTAGAACGCAACCGGAAGAAGTTCATTACGAATTTGTGGTGGAAGTCAATATTCTCTGGGTTGAAGGCTTCTTTTGCAGGAAAGTCTGGAAACTCTGTCCAACATAGAATTAAAAAATAAAGTAACCGGACTTGAATATGCCTAATGTACTTGGTGGTGTTGAAGCATTTGCCTTAAAGCTTAGCATAACTAACTTCCACAAAAAAAGACGGATTTCCGTCTTTTTAAAGCTAATTCAGAAATTATCGCGTCAAGCAACCATCGTTTCCCTGTACTGTTTTATCAGTTCAAGCGATCCTTGCAATTTCTCCTTTTGATTTGTAACCATGCTCCTGCGGTGTTCTGAAAGGTCATCACTTTCTAAAGCGGTTTTGTAGGCAGACTGCGCGGCATCTTCACCAAATTCACATGCTGCCAAAATACCGTCTCTATTTTTTCCGTTAAAAGTTGCCCTGATGTCCATCCACACACGATAGATTTTTCCCGCGTTGGTGGTGGCGTCCACGGCAGGTTCACCGTCCAGCGTTAAAATTTCGCGGGTTAGTGCCATGGCGATGGTTTTACTTTCATCGGCCATATCAAGAAAAAGATGTTTCAAATCTTGCTCTTTCGCTTCGTCTGCCGCTTTCACGTATCCTTCTACGCGGTCATTGTTGATCTTTAATAGATCATTCAACACTTCTGATTCATTTGTTTTCGTGTCCATAAATATAATTTTTATTGTATGAACTTATCAAGCCAATAACTATACCACTATCCCCACCATTGTTGAATGCTAAAAATGGTTTTTAATCAGCTTTCGTGTAGAAAAAACTACACAGCCTGCGGATTTTATTCTTGGTTTTCGGTCAATAAAATAATAGAATTTAGGGTATCTGTAAAAAGCTTTGTTTTCTTCACCTCAACCCTTTCCCTTCTCCATCCCGATAGCTAGCGAGAGACAAGGGTGAGCAGAGTTTTTAGAGATGCCCTTTAAACAGTTTCTTTTTGGACAAGTGAAATACGTTGAAGTATCACAGAAAGGATAAGCCCAAATACCACATAGGCCAAAAAAAGAATAAAGCCAGGCTGCAAGGATGTATGGTTGGTAGAAATACTAGCGAGCGATTCAGATTGTCTATTCAGATCTTCCAACTGGCTATCCAGAATTCCCTTGAAGCCAATGTAGGCCATAAAAATTGCTACCACATTTACGTCAGCCATGCTCCACTTGCCCGACTTAAAGGCAAAGAATTGAATAAATTTATTTTGTCGCAACCGATCATTTCCCAGCAGATAGGCTTTGGTGGAAAGTAACTTTGCCACCGGAAAGACTATACTAAATACTAAAATGAGAATGCCCACCATGGCTGAATCGAATTTTCGTGTCTCGATCAAAATACGAACCACGTCTACTATGCTTTTACTCTGAAAAAAAATGACTTGGTCTTTAAATAGAATCTTCTCGCCAATTAATAAAAAGCTCATCTCCTTAATCCGCGCATCAATCTCGATCATTGGCGCAGTAAGGCCCACTATGAGCAACACCAGCGCCAACAAAACAGAAATAGTAAACAAGGGCGTATGAGTAGCTGCTTGATTGCGTAACAGCCACCAAAGAACTAAAAAGACCAGTAAGATGCCGAGCATTAACCAGGTATAAAAATAATTTTGCTGCTGAAGCGTGCCGAGCAATTCCTCACTTTGCTCATTAAAAGATTGAACATCCGCAACTTGGTATTTTATCAGGATAGCCTCGCTGCGTTTTATATCGCTGGCACTATCGTAGGTAATGGAGCCGAAATTCTCTAGTTTACTCTTTAGCAAGAATTTTAATTTTTCCTTGTTCTTTGGCTTCTTTAACTCAGCTACAATAGTCTCGGCAAATACCGGCACTTGCGCGTGTAATTTATCTTCTTTAACAAAAGCTTTAATAGCAAATTTCTTTAATTTCCCCTTTATAGTCTTCTGTTTCTTATCAACCAAATCACCCGCTTTATTAATGATGGCATGCAATACACTGGCAACTTCAGACTTTAGTGAATCTTCTTGTTGACGAGTAAGCTCAAAATCATCGATGCGGTTGGTAACTACCCGTATCAAATGATCGCGCCATGCATTTACCGACAGTAGTCCGTTAGTTATATTGTTGAGCGTGCTGTAATCTCTTTTTATCGCTGCCCGTTGGTCGGATAGCGAGTGAACCTGATAGCCGCTCCATATAGCAACAAATAACAAAGAGCCAGCTAAGACGGTGATCAGCAACTGTTGTGATAATTTATTCATAGTACTATTTTTTAGAATGCTATTTTTGCTCTTGCTCTCTTTTTCGTTTCGCCCTTCGAGTCTCTCCCTTTGTCTCCTTCTTAAATTTTAGTGTATTGTCTGTTTTGCTTTCAAACGCTTGGATGAAGGCGTTTCTAAAAATATTTCCTAGCGCTGGCCACACATTGGTTTTTATATTATTCAAATCGCCTTGCAACGCAACTTTGGTAGCAAATTGATCTTTCTTTTGATTGGTGAATATCTCCACAAAAAGTCCCACAATGGATTGCCAAATCAGGTTGATGATATTATTCTTATCGTTTTTCCAGCTCACTATTTTTACATCCAGCGCCAGTGGCTTAACGTATCCTTTCACCTTGCCATTTTCAACGACTACTTCGGAATACAAATTGAATGTTCCTTTTTCTACATCTACCTTGCTATACGCATAGAGAAAATCATTGATAGCTGGCATGTTGATCCCCTCAAATTTTAAGTCCAAATCCAGATCTGGAATTTTCTTCAATACATTTATATCCATTACCACATTTAATTTTCCGTTCCCAATGGAAATTGCCGTAGCCGTTACCTTGGAAGGCAAGGCGCTCTTCTGTCGATCTGCGTTGTTCAAATTGGTGGCGAGCAGATGGACTCGCTTTAAATATAAATTGGCTTTGGGTTTGGTAGTAAAATCATAAAAATTAATTGTACCGTTGATGATTTCCAATCGGTTGAACTGCATCGGCATCAACCGCTTTAACGGAACCGTCCAGTCTACATCTGCACCGGTTTGGTTGGTGGTTTTACCTGCCGCATTTTTTCCATCACCACCAATAAAATTTAGGATAGGGTTATTGAATGTAACCTCTGCTACCACCGCACCCTTGAAGATAGCCCTCCATTGCACCGATAGTTCGGTATTGGGCATATCGATGAAGGGTACTTTTTTTATTCCATCAAACTTAAAAATTTTCAATTTTTTGATCACATAGGCTCCTCTAACTAAATGGATATCTACATCGCTGATTGAACCCGTGTGATGCGGTATCTGAGAAAGTATTTTGTTTACGTGCCGAACAACAAAATAAGGTAAGAGCAATCTGGCCGCGATGAGTACAATAACAATACAACCAATTATGATATAACTCCTTCTCTTTCTTAGCGCTATCATACCTTCTTTTCAGTCGGAATCTCTGTAATTACAAATCGAACGGCACGGCCATTTGGTTCAATCGGTCTCCCCGCTTGGGCCGCGTGCACTGAAGTAAACTCGGCCCCAAATAAAAAGATGACAGTTGAGTAGTATACCCAAATTAAAATGACCACGAATGAACCCGCAGCACCGTAAGCGGAAGTAATACTGCTGTTGCCTAAGTATAATCCGATCAGATATTTGCCCATCGTAAATAATAACGTAGTGATGAAAGCGCCTACCCATACATCACGCCAGCGAATTTTGGCATCGGGCAGTACTTTAAATAGAAGTGCAAAGACAAGGGTGATAATCCCCAATGAAATCACGAGGTTAAGGGCTATTAAAATGAAACTAGTGAGGCCATCAAAATAGCGCGCGACTAGGTTTTGAAAGGCGACCAGAATGGTATCTGCGATCAACGAAACCAATAGGATGAAACCAAAACTCGCTACCATGGCAAA
>Ga0105045_10002395_pt1 | contig 15782 bp, 16 predicted proteins | sample MAT02_FD_78089 | JGI IMG/M metagenome (GOLD analysis project Ga0105045, IMG submission 78089) | Freshwater microbial communities from Lake Fryxell liftoff mats and glacier meltwater in Antarctica - MAT-02 (megahit assembly) | ecosystem: Environmental > Aquatic > Freshwater > Ice > Liftoff...
AACAATATACCATTTCCCCGTAGATTTTAAAACTTTCCCTTTTGGCATCGAACAAAGATAGAAATTTGATAGGATTGGATTGAATTAAATTTTTTTCTGTTCACTAAATAAAACACACAGATTAGGTTTTTATATGAGAGGTTTACGGAATTAGGTTTTCACAAGAGTTTTCTTGTTTATTGCTGGTCAACCTACTGAGCTCAAAGCAATACTTCTCCTCATTAAGGGAGGAAGCTAGTTTATCGTCCCAGATTTTCATCCCAGATTATCGTCCCAGATTATCGTCTTGTCGCAGAAAAAAATGAATTCTTGATTAACTAACATAGCTCATCACTTATCACTCTTATCTCATATTTAGTTATCTTCGTGCTTCAATTTCTTAAAACATGTCCATAGAAGTAAAAAATCTTTTTAAATATCACGGTGAACAGGCTGCAGTGAAAGACGTTACGTTTACGGTGAATTCGGGTGAAATAGTTGGGTTTTTAGGTCCAAATGGTGCGGGAAAATCTACCACAATGAAGGTGATTACTGGTTTTATTCCTGCGTCTGCGGGTGATGTTAGCGTTTGCGGAATGTCGGTTGATGTTGACTCGTTGAATACGCGTCAAATTATTGGTTATTTGCCTGAGCATAATCCGCTTTATCTGGATATGTACGTGAAAGAATATTTGGAATTTGTAGCAAAGATTTACAAAATGGACAAGGTAAAAGACCGGGTTTCTGACATGGTTAAAAAAGTTGGTTTAGAAGTGGAACAAAAGAAACTTATCGGCGCTTTATCCAAAGGATATCGACAAAGAGTTGGATTAGCTGCGGCGATTATTCACGATCCGCAAGTACTCATTTTGGATGAACCAACTTCTGGACTAGATCCAAATCAGTTGGTTGAAATTCGGGAATTGATTAAAACGATTGGTAAGGAAAAAACGGTGATGCTTTCAACGCATATTATGCAGGAAGTTGAAGCAATTTGTAACCGAGTTGTGATTATCAACAAAGGTGTAATTGTTGCTGATAATAGTGCTTACGACTTGCAACACGATTCAAAAGTCCAAACGGTTTATGTCGAATTTGATAGTGAAGTATCGCAACAAGAATTGAACAAGATCAATCATGTGAAAAAAGTTGAACGAGTTAAAGGCGGTTGGCTATTAGAAACATCTGAGGCAGTTGATTTGCGGAAAATTATAGCACAGCACGCTAACAAAAACGGTTGGCTGACATTGACATTAAAAACAGAAGAAAAATCGCTTGAAGAAGTATTTAAAGAATTAACTAAATAGATAATAAGACGACAAGACATCAAGACTTTAATACGTTAAGATGTTATGACAATAGGACTTGGCTTTTTCAAGAATTTAGTCCTAACATTCCAAAGTCCTAATATTCTAAAATCTAAATAAAATGAAATTTAACCCTTGGCACCACGTTTCTTACGGGGAAAACGCACCAGAAATAGTAAGCGGAATTATTGAAATTCCGAAAAATAGTAGAGCAAAATACGAATTAGACAAAGATTCGGGGATGCTGAAGCTTGATAGAGTTTTGTACTCTTCAATTAATTATCCTGCGAATTATGGGTTTATTCCTAAAACGTATTGTGATGATAATGATCCACTAGATATTTTAGTCCTCTCTCAAATCGATATCGTGCCTATGTGCTTGGTTGAGGCGAAAGTTATTGGTGTTATGCGCATGTTGGATGGTGGTGAAATGGATGATAAAATTATCGCCGTTGCTGCAAATGATATGAGTGTAAATCACATAAATGATATTTCTGAATTGCCTCCACATTCACTATTGGAATTACGTAGTTTCTTTGAAGATTATAAAAAATTGGAAAATAAAGAAGTAATTGTAGAAGATTTCCAAAATCGAGAAGTGGCAATGGAAGTTATCAGGCAAAGCATCCTAGATTATAACATCAAGTTTGTAGTTCCAAGATTAGAGCGTAAAGCGAATTCAAAATAGATTTTAAGAAATTAGGACATTAAGACTTGATTTTTGTAAAAAATCAAGATTTTAGATAAGAAATGAGTCCTGAAATCTTAAAGTTCTAATATCCTAAAATCCAAAAAATGGTAAAGAATTTTATAGAAGAATTAAAATGGCGTGGAATGGTTCACGATATGATGCCAGGAACGGATGTTGCTTTAAATAAAGGGGTTTCGTCGGGTTATATTGGTTTTGACCCAACGGCTGATTCACTTCATGTTGGACATTTGGTTCAAATCATGACCTTAGTTCATTTTCAAAAAGCAGGACATAAGCCTTTTGCATTAGTTGGTGGAGCGACAGGAATGGTTGGTGATCCTTCTGGTAAATCTCAAGAAAGAAATTTATTGGATGAAGAAACTTTGAATCACAATGTGGCTTGCGTTAAAGGTCAATTAGAGAAATTCCTTGATTTTAGTGGCGAAAATGCCGCTGAAATGGTGAATAATTATGATTGGTTTAAAGGAATGTCGTTCTTAGATTTCATTCGTGATGTTGGTAAACATTTAACGGTAAACTATATGATGGCAAAGGATTCTGTTAAATCGCGTCTTGAAACAGGTTTGAGTTTTACAGAATTTTCTTACCAATTGGTTCAAGGATATGATTTCTACTACCTTCATAAAAACAAAAATTGCATCGTTCAGTTAGGCGGTTCAGACCAATGGGGAAACATCGTTACTGGTACGGAATTAATCCGCAGAATGGGTAGAGGAGAAGCTTATGCTGTAACAACACCATTGATTAAAAAAGCTGATGGAACGAAATTCGGGAAAACGGAAGGAGGAAGTGTTTGGCTTGATTCAGAAAAAACAAGTCCATACGAATTTTACCAATTTTGGTTAAATGCAAGCGATACGGACGCCTCAAACTACATTCGAATTTTCACTTTAAAAACGAAGGAAGAAATAGAAGCAACCGAAAAAGAACATAACGACGCACCACATTTACGCATTTTGCAAAAAGCAATTGCTGAGGAAGTTACAGTGCGCGTGCATGGAGAAGAAGCATTGAGAACTGCAATTGCCGCATCAAACATTTTGTTCGGAAAATCCACGTCAGACGATTTAAAATCACTTTCTGAAAAAGATTTTTTCGCTATTTTTGACGGAGTTCCGCAAGCTACAATCACAAAAGATGATTTTTCATCCATCGGAATTTTAGATGCTTTAGCCGGGAAAACTAGTTTCTTAGCATCAAACGGTGAAGCTCGCCGAGAACTAAAAGCAAATGCAATCACTGTAAATAAAGAAAAAGTGGGCGAAGATTTTCAATTCACAAACGAACATCTAATCAACGGAAAATACATTTTATTGGGGAAAGGGAAAAAGAATAATTACATTCTAATCGTTCAATAAAGTTCGAATTTGCTAATTTCTGATTTGCTAATTGTATTCTTTGAAAAATCAGCAATTATTACTTCGCACCTTTTGATTTTTTGAGAGGTAAAATAGTAATCGTCTTATCTTAGATTTTTTAATTAGTAATTAGCAAATCCGCAATTAGTCAATATTTTACCTCCCACAAAAACAACCCTTCCGCTTCTGCAGATGCAGATGATTTCGTTCTGTCTTTTGCGCCAAGATATTCTTTGAATTGCGCAATGCTTATTTTTCCATAACCAACATCTAAAAGTGTTCCGACAGTTGCACGAACCATGTTTCGCAAGAATCGGTTTGCAGTTATTTCAAAAAAGATTTCGGCATCACTTGTCTTGGTCCAAGTTGCTTTTTTTACTTCACAATCATGCGATTTGACATCTGAATTTACTTTTGAAAAAGTTGTGAAGTCGTGAATTCCGACAAGAAATTCAGAGGCTTCATTCATTTTTCTCAAATCTGGAATTGATTTCAAATAGCTCGAATGTTTTGCTTTAAATGGATTTTTCTCGAAATGAATAAAATAGCGATATGTCCGCCATTTTGCATTGTAACGCGCATGCGATTCTGAACTTACTTTCGTAATTTCATTCACAGCAATTGAATCTGGAAGCATCTTGTTCAACTTATATTTTAATTGATCCAAAGATTCAACTTCAGGAATTTCTGCATGAAAAATGTACGATTTTGCGTGTACACCAGCATCTGTTCTGCCGCATCCAACAATTTTAATTTCATCGTTTGAATGCAATTTGCTCAAAATTTGCTGAATGGTTTCTTGAACAGAAATTTGTTCCGGTTGACTTTGCCAGCCAAAAAAATCACCACCATCATAAGCTATTTCGAAGAAATATATGCACGTCATGAGAGTACCGAATTAATTGCGTTTTATTTTAAGAGTTCTTCGAGTGTAATTGTTAACTCATAAATATCCATGCTCGCTTTGTCACCAACGATTTCTAATCCTGAGAAGTAAGCTTTGTTCAGCTTTTCATAAAACTTGAAATGCGTATCATTATTCACCGTATTAATTTTTGCTCCTAAATTTTTTGGTGCACCCCAGTTTCCTCCGCCTAAATTTTCAGAAAAATAAATATCATACTCGCCCATTCCAACGAATCCGTTTGAGCTGTAAAACAAATATTTACCATCCGGTGTGATGAAAGGCGTAGTTTCACGTTCATTGGAATTTACAACATCTGGCAAGCGAGTTGCGTCTCCCCATTTTTTCCCAATGCGTTGAACGACATAAATATCACTTTTAGACTTGTCAGCATTTTTTTCTGAAACAAAATACATTGTATTCCCATCACCAGTTAATGTTGCGCCGCTATCAAAAAATGAAGTATTAATGGATTTGTTATTTATTATTTTTGGAGAAGCCCATCTCTCTTGGGTCGTCCAATTCACTTCTGCAATGTCAGAGCTTTTTGTTTTTGATTTCGTTTTAGAGGCTGCTTCCATGTTCATTGTGATATAAGCATATAAACCATCTTCAGAAATGTGCGAAACAGATTCAAATCCAGTGGTGTTTATTTTCCCAAGTTCATTTGTAATGCTATCCCATTCATTCATTTCACTGTCCCATGTTGCACGGTAAATATCTTCAAAAAATTGTTGGTCGGAAGGATTTTGTCCACCACCCGTTGTGTTTTCTCTTCGTGATGTGAAATACATTGATTTTCCGCCATCAAAAACAACAGCTCCGTAATCGTTGTAACCCGTATTTACTGAACCTGTGAGTCTTTTTCGCCTTAATTTATTTCCGGCTTCTTTTTCAGCCATTACAAATTTACATTGTTCTAATTTTAGTGGTAAATTCAATTCCTCCGCTCGTACTTTTGTGAGCTTAGAAATAGCCATTTCATAAAGTACAGTTGCTGAATCAATCATTCCTAAACGGTGATAAGAATTTGCCAAAAGATTATACACATCTTTTTCAATTTCATTATCATTCAAAACAATCGCTTCTTTGGCGTATTTCAACGCATAACCATAATTATCCATTTCATAATGACATCGACTTACCCAATATGGAGCTTTCCATGAACTTGGGTCTTTTATACTTGCCTGACGGAATTTAATTAAAGCATCTTTGAATTTTCCTTGACTGAAAAGGGCTCTGGCTTCTTCAACTATGTAAGCGGCAGCCGTTCGATTCACGATAGAAACGGAAATCGAATCTGGCGGAGTAGGATTTTCCGAAGCAAAAGATAGTTGTGTGAAAATGGAGAAGACAAAGAGTGCAAAGATTTTATTGATCATGTTAATGGTTTAAAATTATTAAGTGTGTACAAAAAAAACGATTTTTTTCGTGTATTTTCTTTATTAACGCAAATATTATGCACCTTTTTTGTGTGCATAAATATTTGAACCCAAATCTACAAGTTTATGCATAGCAATTGTTGAAGCAACGATTGCAAGAATTGGAGCAGCGGAAGCACAAATCCAAAGCAATAAATGAAGCAGGAATTGTCCTAATTCTGATTTTGGATGTGAGATGATTTGTTGAACGTAAAACAATTGTCCAATATCAACAGGAACTAAAATTAGAAGTGAATAAACTCCACCAATCGCAACAGCTAAGCCTCGGTGGGCACGAACAAACACGATACTTTCATCCATACTTAAACGACGACGTTCATTCACATAATCAATAAAACTAAATCCATAATAGAAAAAGCCGATAGCGAATGAAAGATAGAAAATAGGGGACGATTTTGGATCTTCCCAGCCAAATTTTGCCACGATGAAAATTACAAGAAAGAAAAAATATTCCCACATGATATTTCTCACAACAATTTTTAATCCCCGTTTCACGTCATCAACAAGTAAATTGAAATTGAAGGCGTATTGTTTTCCGGTCAAAACTTTTTCGCATTTTTGACTCAAATGAGCAAGCAAAGGCGAAAGCATAATGACAACTAAATATTTAGCAAATTTCATTAAAAGCAGGGCAATTGTCAACTCAAACATCATCTGAATTAAGAACCAAACAATTCCATTCATGTTATCCAAATGAGGAGTGATTTCACGCATGCGTAGCATGTCTCCCAATTTGTAAATAACCAACATCAAGGCCGCTGGAATTAGAAAAAACCAATACCAACGATTTACATGGATGAAAACAAGCGCATCTTTGTACGCAGTGAGACCAAGCCAAAAATGTCGAATAAAATTCATGTTTCAAAGGTAGTTATTCCTTTCGTTGATGAATGAATGATTTCGGTATTTGCATTTGGAAATAGTTGATGTATTATTTTTATGTAACGATTATGTCTGACCCGTCCTGAAATTAGGTTCGCTCAAAAAGTGTAAAAATGAAATAGAAAAGCAGAATTAGCTTAGTATGCGGGTTCAATGCAGTAATTAAATTTACTTAGTGCTCTGTTTTACTAACGCAAAAGTTCCTTCCATCAGCTCAAAATAAAACAAACCCATTATTTAGATTTTCCAAATAGAAATAAAATGAAATGATTAACTTCGTAGCCAATTAAAAGTTAAGAATGTCACCAAAATTTCATACCCTCCAAGTTTCGGAAATTCGTCGTGAAACCGAAGATACTGTATCAATAGTCTTCACTATTCCAAAAGATTTATCAAACGATTATCATTATTTGGCCGGTCAATATTTAACCTTGAGATCAACAATTGCGGATGAAGATATTCGCCGTTCATATTCATTGTGTTCTGCTCCGCATGAAACCTCATGGAGAGTGGCTGTTAAAAAAGTTTTAGAAGGGAAATTTTCAACTTTTGCAAACCAAGATTTAAAAGTAGGAGACTCTTTGGAGGTGATGACTCCAATGGGGAAATTTGCAATAAATACGGATTCAAAAAACGAAAATTCGTATGTTTTCTTTGCGGCTGGATCTGGCATCACGCCAGTTTTAGCGATGATGAAAAGTGTATTGCACTGTGAACCGAACAGCAATGTCACTTTATTTTACGGGAATAAAAACTTCGGAAGTATCATCTTTCGGGAGGAAATTGAAGGGTTGAAAAACGAGTACATGAACAACTTAAGAGTGATTCATATTTTATCTCGTGAGAGTTTAGGCAACAAAATTCAAAAAGGCAGAATTGACACTGAAAAATGCCAAAAACTTTACGATGCGTTTCTAAAAGACACAGAAATTTCTGGTGTTTATGTCTGCGGACCTGAAGAAATGATTTTTGCAGTTAAAGATGAAATGATTTCGAAAGGAGTTGACGAGCATAAAATTCATTTTGAATTGTTCAATACTTCAACCAATAGTCAGAAAAAAATACAAGAATTGGTTGAAGATGAAAATGCCGTTAAATCCAATGTAAAAATCATCATTGATGGGGATGAAATTGATTTGCTTTTAACATCCGATGGAGAAAGTGTTTTAGATGCTGCGCATAGAGTTGGAGCCGATTTGCCATTTGCGTGTAAAGGGGGTGTTTGTTGCACATGCAAAGCGAGAATATTAGAAGGTGAAGCAAGGATGACGGTTAATTATTCGCTCGAACAAGACGAAATTGATGCAGGATATGTGTTGACGTGTCAAGCTCATCCAACAACAGAAAATTTAGTAATATCATTTGATGATTAAAAACTATGAGTTTATTTAAAAAAATATTTAGCAGTAAAGAAAGTAGCCCTAAAGTTCCTAAAGGATTTTTTTCAATTAAGGTGGCTGCAGTAACTCAAATAACGGAAGACACCGTTGAAGTTCAATTGGATATTCCAGAAAATTTAAAAAATGATTTTAAATTTATTCCGGGACAGTATTTAAATTTTTCTATCCAGATTAATGGCAAAGAAGAAAGACGTTCATATTCCATTTGTAGTGCGAAAAATGAATTATTGTCTGTTGCCATAAAAGAAATTGAAAATGGAAAAATTTCTTCTTGGTTCAATCATGAACTGAAAGCTGGCGATTCGTTGTTTGTTGCTCATCCTAGCGGGAACTTCTTATTAAAAGAGGAAAAAACAGTCGTTGGAATAGCCGCAGGAAGTGGAATTACTCCAATTTTAGCTTATGCAAAAGCAATTGAAGCAGATTCAAACAAATCGATGCATTTGTTTTATGGGAATAAAAACGAAAAAAATATTCCATTTAAATCAGCAATTGATGGATTGAAAAGCATTAAAACTAAATACTATTTGTCGCAAGAAGAAAAAGATGGATTTGGTCATGGACGAATAAATAAAGAATCATTTATTTCTGAACTGAAAGCAAATTTAGAGCTTCTCAAATCTGATGGATTTTTCATTTGCGGTCCAGAAGATATGATTTTTGAGATTAAAGATGTCTTGACAGAATTTGGTGTTGATGAATCCAAAATTCATTACGAACTTTTTACTACTCCGACGAAGCAACATTCTGAATCTAAAGTAGTTGAGTCAAATTTCGTTGGAATGAGTCGTGTAAAAGTAATTTTGGAGGACGAAACCTTTGAATTTGAATTGGATGCTAAAGGACGAACAATCCTAGAAAAAGTAGATATTGAAGGAGCAGATGCACCCTATTCTTGTAGAGGTGGGGTTTGCTCGACGTGTAAAGGAAAAATTTTGAAAGGACAAGCAACAATGACTTTGAATTATTCTTTAACCGAAAAAGAAGTTGAAGAAGGCTACATTTTGACTTGTCAAGCACATCCAGCAAGCGAAGAATTAATTATTACTTATGACATCTAAAACAATTGTTGTAATAGGAGCATCGCGAGGAATCGGTAGAGAATTGGTGATTCAATTTGCCAAAAACGAAACACATCAAGTTATAGCTTTGGCTCGCAATCTTGAAGCGATGAATACTGAATTCGCTGACTTTCCGAATGTGAAATCTTATGCAATTGATTTGAACAAAGACAGTGTAAAAACTGATCTTGAAATTACTTTTAGCGGAATTTCTACGATTGATATTTTAATAAACAACGCCGGATATCTTGTAAATAAACCTTTTTCTGAAATCATTCATGCTGATTTAAGGGATTCATTTCAAGTAAATGTAATTTCAGCCATTGAATCCGTTCAAGCGCTTTTGCCAAAAATGAAATCTGGTTCTCACATAGTAAATATTAGTTCGATGGGAGGTTTTCAGGGAAGCGCAAAATTTCCTGGCTTAACAGCTTATTCAACATCCAAAGCAGCTCTTTGTAGTTTTACAGAATTATTTGCTGAAGAATTTAAAGATTCAGGAATAAAGATGAATTGCCTGTGCCTTGGAGCGGTTCAAACTGAAATGTTAGAAGAAGCATTCCCTGGATATTTGGCACCCATGGATGCTAAAAAAATGGCGAATTATATTACTAATTTCGCTTTAACAGCACACGAATGGATAAATGGGAAAATTATTCCCGTGTCTTTATCAACACCATAAAAACAAATTTCAAAAATGTCTGACGAACGATTAGATAAAATTTTATTGCAAAGAGGTCTAGTTAGTTCGAGAGTTCGTGCTGAACAAATTATTCGAGAATTCGGAGTAAAAGTGAATGGAAAACTGATTACTAAACAGGGTAAAAAATTCCCGCTAGATTCGATTATAGAATTACTATCGGAGGAAATTCCTTGGGTTTCTCGAGGTGCATTAAAACTCTTAGAAGCGATTGAAAATTGGCAACCAACAATCGAAGGCAAAACGATTATGGATATAGGAGCTTCAACTGGTGGATTCACAGAAGTGTTGCTTGCGAATGGCGTGAAAAAAGTATTTTGTGTCGATGTTGGCAAAGCTCAACTACATCCGAAATTTAGGGAAAACAAGCAACTTGTCAATTTAGAAAAAACGCATATCCGAGAATTGACTCCCAATTTAATTGATGAAATTTGTGATGGTTGTGTGATTGACGTTTCCTTTATTTCCCTGACGAAAGTTTTTCCATTTATTCATACTTTTCTGTCGAAAGATGCATTCATAATTGCACTCGTTAAACCACAATTTGAAGTCGGAAAAGAAAATGTTGGCAAAGGCGGAATTGTAAAGAAAAAGGAACTTTTCGTTGAAGTAATTCAAAATATTAAAGATTCGGCTTCAGAAAACAATATGGTTTATCAAGCCCACATCCATTCACCGATTTTAGGTGGTGATGGTAATAAAGAGTTTTTAATGCTTTTGAAAAAGGCTTAGATTTTTAATTTATTTCCAACAATTTTATCGATTGGAAAAGTGAATGTTGATTCGTCAATTTCGCCTATTTCAATCCATCGAAACGATTCGAATTCTTCCTTGCTGTTATCAATAATTTTTAATGATTTCGCAATAATCAATTGATTTTCATCTAATAATTGAACATTGTAGTATAAACTAATTAATTGTTCAGAAGAATTAAATGCCGATTCAATAAAGAAGTCGGTGCAATAAAAAAGTTCATTTACAGAGATATTAACCGACAATTCTTCTTTGAATTCTCTCTTCAAACAATCAACAATTCCTTCTCCCCATTCTAATCCTCCGCCTGGAAATTTAGTGAATTTCATATCGTGTCGACTTTCATCCGAAATCAAGACTTCATCATTTTGATTCATTAAAATTCCGTAAACACGAATATTGAATTTCTTCGTCACTTTATACCAGTTTAGTTATTTAATGTCGTAATAGAATTTCAGCGTGTCTGAGATGCCAATTTAGATTTTAAGGAGTAAAATACAACAATTATAATCTGTATTACTTTTCAAGTATACTTTTTATATCTGGCTTGAAATATAATTCGGACTTCATTACTTTTCCGTCTTCACGATAAATTGGTTTTCCCTCAGCATCCAACTTGCTCATATTAGATTGCTGAATTTCTTCAAAAACTTCTTCGATTTTATTTTGCAGACCATGTTTTAGGATCGTTCCGCACAAAATATAAAGCATATCACCCAAAGCATCCGCAACTTCGGTCAAATCACCATTCATTGCAGCGTCCAAATACTCTTCATTTTCTTCTTGCATCAAACGATGACGAAGTTTTAATTGCTCTTGCGTTAAATCAACCGTTGGTTCGCTGTTGTTTTCGATTCCAAATGCATTGTGGAATTTTTCTACATGTCCAATTATTTCCTGAAATTTCATGAAAGTATGTTTTTCACAAATTTAATGAAAATGTGCACATTTTGTTTTTAAAAGTCAGATTGATCCCCCTTTAAAAGGTTCATTTTTTAACAAAAAAAATGAATTAGTTTGGTGCGAAATGCTATTTTTTTGTAACTTAATGTGAAAATCTACCTAATATGTGTACTAAAATCAACTTTATCCACGCGCCCTGCCCGACATGCAAGGACAAAGTGGAAGGCAGGACGGACAAGCGATTCTGTTCTGTTAAATGCAAAAATGAGCATCACCGCATGGCCAGAAATCTGATAAAAACCAGGTTTCAAGAATTGCAAAAAAGCTTGTATCGTAACATCGTTGTTCTTGAAGGAATTCTTGGGACAGAAAATAATCGGATGCGAATTCATAAGGATGCTCTTTTGGACGTGGGTTTTAATTTCGAAATTGGAAATTATGCTCAGTCTAAAAAACAAAAATCAACGTTTGAACTTGTAAACTACACTTACACTATGGATAAAAGTGGTGTTGTTTACGTGAAACGTCAGGAAAAACTGAGTGAGGATATGCCTATCTTTTTTGATCGTTGGCTAATTGATTTCCCGCTGGAGCTTAAAGTTGGTGGAAATGGTTTGGAGAATTCGAGTGATTCCGCATCGAAATTTGAGAGGTGGAATGAGTAGGATTGGGGGAGGAAATGAGTTAGAGACTAGCAATTTGATAAGATTTTAGGGGCTTCCCTTAGCCGTTAAGAAACGATTATTGCATCTGATTATCAGATGTTTATCCAGAAACAGCCTTCACAAACCATTCCTTTTTAAATTATTAACGAACTCCAATCCGCTCATTCGCCCCATTTTTTTTTCTTGATTATTTTCTGCTAAAATCACTAAGAAATTTTGAAAAAATAGGCTGAAAAAAAGAAAATATCAGAAGTCAATTTCTGATAAATTGCAAATATATGTGTTAAATTTACCTGTTTAGCGCTTTGAACTTGGCATTTATCCCTTAAGAGCGTTAGCCGTTAGGGAACGATTATTCACATTGATTATCAGATACTTAAAAAAATAAAGTTTAAAAACTCAATTTTTAACCTTTATCGCAAATCTCAAACTACTCGATCAGTTTGAAAAACCCATCAAATTCATTTTATATTGGAGACATTAAGAAAATTCAGGTAAAAGCATACTTGAAAAAAGAAAATATCAAAGCTAAATTTCTGATAAAGTGGATTATATGTATCAATTTTAGCTTTCTAGCGATTAGAACGTGGATTTACGCTAAAAAGCGGCTTAGCCGTTAAGAAACGACTAATAAGACTGAATATAAGCACCTTACGCAAACCCTTCTCTATCCCAACAATCTCAAATCCTCCCAAAAACCAGGATAACTCTTCGTAACCACCTCCGAATCCTCTATCTCTATTCCTTCATCACTAAACATCCCTACAATTGCCAAACACATAGCAATCCTATGGTCATGATGACTTCCACATCTGCAACCTTTCACATCCCCTCCGCCATGAATAAGCATCTCATTATCAATCAACTCAATTTTAAATCCTAATTTTTCAAATTCCTGTTTCAAAGTATTTGCGCGATGACTTTCTTTATTTGCCAATCGGTTAACTCCTTTCAAAACGGATTTACCTTTTGTAAAGCAAGCTAAAACCACTAAGGCTGGAAATAAATCAGGACAATCCGTTGCATCAAAACTAAAAGGTACCCGATTTTTTCCTTTAATTCTAATTCCTTCTTTACTATTTATAATCTCACAATTTGCAGAAAGAAATGCTTGTAAAATTGATTTATCCGCCTGTAAACTATTCATCGAAAGACCTTTAACGGACACATCAATCCCTAAAGCAGAAGCAACTAACCAATATGAAGCTGAACTCCAATCACCATCAATGGTATAATCTTTCCCGCTGAACTGTTGATTTTCTCTTATAAAATAATGATCGCCTAATTCTCTAACATCAATTCCAAAATGCTTAAGTGTGCCCAAGGTCATATAAACATAAGGACGACTTTTCAAATCAGTAACTTTTAGCACGGTTGCTTCATTAGCAAATGGCAACGCCATTAACAAGCCTGAAATATACTGGGAACTTTGACCACCATCTACTGAATAGTTTCCCCCTTTGATCGGACCTTTCACTATAATTGGTAGTTTGAAATTATTCGATGTAATTTCTACTCCCATTTTTGGCAAATAATTCTCAAAAAAAGACATGTCTCTATCAAGTAAACTTCCTTCACCGTTCAATTCTATCGATTGAGTCGATGTTGCTGCAATCGAAATTAATAATCGTGCTCCTAATCCACTTTCGCCTAATTCGATTTTTTTTATGGAATTGAGTTGCAGTCCTCCGACTCCTTTTATTTCTAGGGTTTTTTCATCTTTGAAATGAATGCGTGCACCCAGCGAACGAATGGTTGAAATCATTACTTTCTCATCATCGCTTTTTCCTACATTGGATAAAACGGAGATTCCAAATGCAAGTCCGGCGCATAAAATCGCTCGTTGTGAATCACTTTTTGAAGGCGGAATCGCTATAATTCCCTGATAATTTTGCTTTTTTATGACTTGAATCACTTTTTCATCACTTTTACTTGATGCCGAATTGATTCTTGGTGAATTGCGTCCATCAACTGACGAATAAACAATTTGGTTAAATCTAAATCCTCGGCGCTATTCAAGCGATTAGAAATGATTTTCTCCCAATGTTCTTGTTGCAAAATCGTAATATTATTCGCTCTTTTGAATTCTCCAACTTCCTCACTTATTTTCATTCGTTCGGAAAGTAATTCAAAAATTTGATCATCTAAAATCCCCGTTTTCAAACGCATTTGATCAAGTTCTGATGCCATGTCTAATTGGACAATTCTAGAACGCAAAACCAATTGATTCAATATGGATTCCAAGCCATCAGCAGTTACTTGCTGCGCTGCGTCCGACCATGCTAGGTCTGGCGCGCTGTGGGTTTCAATCATCAAACCATCAAAATTTAAGTCCATGGCTTTTTGTGCAACATCTAATAAATAATCCCGATTGCCGGTAATATGGCTTGGGTCGCAAATAATTGGAATTCCTGGACATCTCTCGGTAAAAGCAATCGGTAATTCCCAATTTGGTGTATTCCGGTACTTTTGCGGTTTATAGACAGAAAACCCGCGGTGGATAGCTGTTAAATCTGTAATTCCTGCATTTTCTAATCGCTCAAAGGCTCCAATCCAGAGGTCAACATCTGGATTAACCGGATTTTTTACCATGATGGGAATTTTTACCCCTTGCAAGGCATCGGCAATTTCTTGAACCGCAAATGGGTTTACCGTTGTTCGGGCTCCAATCCATAAAATATCTATTCCCGCTTTTAGTGCAAGCGCAACATGGTTACTATTTGCAACTTCTGTACAAGTTTGTAATCCCGTTTCTTTTCCGGCTTCTGCCAACCAGGAAAGCGCTTCTTCCCCTACTCCTTCAAAAGAATCAGGTCGTGTTCGTGGTTTCCATATTCCAGCACGTAAAACACTTGCCAATTTTTTTTCAGCAATTTCTTTGGAAATTTTAATGAGCTGGTCATGAGTTTCTGCGCTACACGGACCCGCAATAACAAAAGGTCTATCTGAGTTCTTTATCTTTTCCGATAATTTCATTTCAACTATGTTTTTTGACCTGATTTGAAACAAAGTCCTTTAAATAATAAGGCTCAAAATAAGCCACATCTTCAAATTTGCTTTCTAAAAAGCACTTATATGCATATTCAGAATGTCCTATTGCAGAGCTAAAAATGGCTTCGTCCATTCTTATATTTCTTTCTTGCCAGAGTGATTCTGTTTTTTGAACCCCATCTCCAACACTCACAAAAGGTTCGTAAGCCGAATAACTGTTTACATCAAGAATATCTGCTGAAATTGGTTTTAATTCGTTCAATTCCCAATCAAAAATTGCACTATAAACTTCCATTCTTCGGGCATCAATCATTGCACAAATATTGGTTGTAGCATGATTTACCTTTGCCACGTAAGCCAAGTTCAGAAGAGAATTAATGGAAATCAGAGGAATATTTAGCGCATAACACAAACCTTTTGCGGTTGAAACTCCAATGCGTAATCCCGTGTATGATCCAGGACCTGAAGTAACGGAAATGGCAGCTAAATCAGAAAGTAAAACTGCTGCGCTTTGAACTACTTGGCTGATGAAACTAGTTAATTTTTCACCGTGAGAATAATTTTCATCGTTTGATTCTTCAACGGCAATCACTTTTCCATTTTCGGACAAAGCAACAGAACAAACTTTTGTGGATGTTTCTATATGTAAAATTAAACTCACACGAAAATGGATTTAGTTAATTTCTAGCTTGAAACCAATGCCATGAATATTTCCAATAGAAATG
>Ga0105045_10002396_pt1 | contig 15776 bp, 11 predicted proteins | sample MAT02_FD_78089 | JGI IMG/M metagenome (GOLD analysis project Ga0105045, IMG submission 78089) | Freshwater microbial communities from Lake Fryxell liftoff mats and glacier meltwater in Antarctica - MAT-02 (megahit assembly) | ecosystem: Environmental > Aquatic > Freshwater > Ice > Liftoff...
CCAGTTGCTGGCGCAAGCGCGGCAGGTGCAGCAGCAGCGCATCCATGTCGCCGTAGTGGATGGTGGCGAACACGAAGCTCGGAGCGAGCCCTTCGGCCGCCTGCGCCAGTTCCGGTTTTGCGGCGGATGTCCCTGGCGGATGGATGACCACGGCCGCTGCCATGGGTATCGGGTCGCTCGGCAGCGTGGCTTGCACGGCCGGAGCCGGATCCGCGGGGGCCTGCGCGGCTGCCGGCTCGCCCAGGGCAGGGACGCCCGGCTTGCCTGCTGTGTCCGGTTCGTCCCCTTCGCCTGCGTTATCTGCATGAAGACTCGTTGCGGCCGCTGCATGGCCGTCGCTTGCACTTGCCTCGACCCCTTCCGCCGCTGCCGGCCCAGCCGTTGCTGGCGGCGTAGGTTCGGGGGCCGTCACCCGGAACAGGACGCCACGCATGCGCCAATCGAAATCACCTGCCGTGGCGTTGTCCACCAACGGCAGTGCACACAGCAGAAAGGCTGCCAGCACGACCCGGGGCAGGCCTGGCATGCGCGCGCCAATGGCGTTTTCCATCGTGCTGGTGGTGCATGCCTGCAAGCGGCGGTTCCCCGTATTGCGCCAACCCGGGGATGTTGGTGCGCGCGACTGGTCGCGGCCATATCCCGTAGGGACTAGGCCGTTCGACCGTATGGCGCATTGCGTGCATTCGCACCCAACGACTATGGTCCGCTGAGGGTGCGCTCGCAGCGCGCGACGCGGCGTGGCCAAGGGGCACGGGGACGATGAAGATACTGATTGCCGACGACCACCACCTGATCCTGGAAGGGGTCAAGAGCAAGCTTGCCGAACTGGGCAATGGCATCGGTTTCGACACCGCCATGACCATAGATGAAGTCCACGCGCGGCTGGAAGGCAATGGCTTGCCGGACCTGCTGATCATGGACCTGTCGATGCCCGGTGCCACCGGCCTGGACCACGTGGCGCAGGTACGCGCACGCTATCCGGAACTGGCGTTGGTGGTGCTGTCGGGGGCCGAGGACGGCCGGCAGATGAAGGCCGTACTGGACCTGGGCGTACGCGGTTACATCCCCAAGGCCTATTCGCCCGACATAATGCTTTCCGCGGTGCGCCTGGTCCTGTCCGGTGGCGTGTACGTGCCGCCGATGCTGCTCAACCCGCATGCACCGCCTGCGCAGGGTATGGCAGTGGGCGAACCACACCCCGCCAGCACCCTGCAGACCTTGCGGTCCCTGCTGACCGAGCGCCAGGTAGACGTGCTGCGACTGCTGGCCATGGGCAAGCCCAACAAGAGCATCGCCCGCGACCTCAACATCAGCGAGGGCACGGTGAAGATCCACCTGGCCGCCATCTTCCGTGCGCTCAACGTACGCAACCGGGTCGAGGCGGTGGTGGCGTCGCAGCAACTCTCCGATCTCTAGCGGTTGCAACCCTTGCGCGGGTTCCACGCCGCGCTTTGCGCTATGCCCTCAGAGGTATGGTCGGACATCGCGGCGCGCTGCACAGTGGCCTGGTCCTGGTGACGCTGGAGTTGCCCATGTTGCGCAAGTGCCTGGCCATCGGCCTGTTCCTCGCCGTTCCACCATGCATGTCCCTGGCGCAAGAGGCGGCGGGAACCGATGCGGCCGTACCGGCTTCGGACGCGGCCATGGTCGAAGCGGGCGTCGATCTGGGGCAACCGTTCGAGACCCGCAATGCGGTGTTCGAGCCACGACCATTCACGCAGATGCCGGGTTGGGGCAACGATAACTTCAGCGATTCGGTCCAGGGCATGGGCCAGAGCTGCGCGGCACTGAAGCGCAAGTCGGTGTGGGACCGGGTGTGCGCGTCGTTCGCGGCGGTGGACCATGCGGATCCGGCGTCGGTGCGGGCCTTCTTCGAGGCCAACTTCTACGCCTACCAGGTGATGTCGCCCGCCCGCGTGTCCACCGGCAAGTTGACCGGCTACTTCGAACCGCTGCTGGAGGGCAGCCGGGTTCGCGACGAGCAGTTCCGCTATCCGGTCTATGGACTGCCGAACGACTTGCGCCTGCTCGACGCCGGCGTCGCCCGTACCGGGTCGGTGTGGTTGTACGAGGATGGGATGCGCCTGCGCGGCGGCAGTGCCGGCGACGGCCGTTCACGCGAGTACGAGGTCGACCTGGAGGGCATGAACGCCGGCGTGCGCGACAAGCGTTTCCGGGTGCGGGTGGACGCGCGCCGCGTGGTGCCGTACTGGTCGAGGCAGCGAATCGAGCAAAATGCGTTGAACGCGCCGGTGCTGGCCTGGGTGGAGGATCCGCACCGCCTCTATTCGATGCAGGTGCAGGGCTCGGGCAAGATCCGGCTCAAGCAGGGCGGCCTGGTACGGCTGGCCTACGCCGAGCAGAACGGCCATCCGTTCCGGCCGCGGGTCAACCGGGGCAGCAGCGCGGACCTGGCGTTGGCCGGGATCAAGGCGCGCGGACTGGTTGCCGGCAGCAGCGCCGGTGTCAGCAACGTCTTGCCCGACCCGCGCCTGCCCGACTCGGTGAACGACGAGGTGGCGCGGATGATCGCCGCGCTGCAGGGCAATGCACCGCCGCCGCGTCCCAAGGCCGCGCCACGACCGGCGACCACGGCGGCCGGCAGGCCTGCGCAGATGCCAATTGGACAGGCTGCACGACCCGTGCAGGCCGCGCGTGCTGGCGCGCCTGCCGGCAACACCAACCGCAGCGAGGTGGATGCAATCATCGCCGCACTGCGCGGCGAAGGGCCTCCGCCGGCACCCCGTCCCGTTACCGGTGCCAGCAGTCCGGTGGCGGTGGCCAGCGCCCCGCCGGCGCCACGGCCAGGGTCCAGCAGCGCTGGTACCGCGACCAGCCCGATCGCCGGTGGAACCACCGGCATACCCGACCCCAGCTACGTGTTCTTCCGCAGCATCGGCGATGGACCCGAGGGTCCGGTGGGCGCACTGGGCGTGCCGCTCAGTGCCGGCAGATCATTGGCCGTGGATCCCCGCACCACGCCGCTCGGCGCGCCGGTGTTCATCTCCACGACCCAGCCCGGAGGGGAGGCGCCAATGCAGCGGCTGATGTTCGCCCAGGACACCGGTGGCGCGATCCGCGGCAGCGTGCGTGGCGATTTCTTCTGGGGTTTCGGCGACACCGCCGGGCGCATGGCGCTGGCCACCAACGACAACATGCAGATGTGGCTGCTGCTGCCGCGCCAGCAGACCATCAGCGCGGTAGCCGCCAAGGGCATGCGCCTGCGTAGCAGCGCGCGCGAGCTACCCGATTGCGTGATCGCCGAACCTGGCTTCTGCGTCGAGGATGACTACGTGGATTGAGGCCGGTGGCGGCCGCGCCGTGCACCACCCGATGCCGGATCTGCACCATCAACCGGCGGCATAGGCCTTGCGGTCTATGGGCCGTGGCCAAAGCGCTGCCTAGACTCGGTCGGGTCGCGCCCGCTTCGCATCCCGGGCGCATTGAGTGGAACGCGCATGCTAGACGACATCCTGCCCTACTACGAGCAAGAGCTGACCGCGCTGCGCAAGCTCTCCCAGGAATTCGCCAATCGCTATCCCAAGATCGCCTCGCGCCTGCTGATCGAGGGCGACACCTGCGAGGACCCGCACGTCGAGCGGATGATCGAGTCGTTCGCGTTCCTCACCGGGCGCATCCACAAGAAGCTCGACGACGAGTTCCCGCAGATCACCGATGCATTGCTTTCGGTGCTGTACCCGCATTTCCTGCGCCCGGTGCCGTCGATGTCGATCGCGCAACTGGCGCCGGCGCCCAATGTCGAGCTCAGCGCTGTGCAGCAGGTGCCGCGTGGCACCGAGCTGCTGAGCCGCCCGGTCAAGGGCATGCAGGTGCGCTACCGCACCGCCTACCCGGTGGAAGTGTGGCCGGTGCAGGTGGCCGAAGCCGCATTCGAACCGATCGAGCGGTCCGCCTTCTCGCTCAAGGGCGATGCCAGCGTGGCCAGCATCCGCATCCGTTTGCAGGCGCAGGGGCAGGCCAAGCTGGGCGCGCTGGGCATGCAGCGGCTGCGCTTCTACCTGGATGGCGAAAGCCCGCTGGTGCACGCGCTTTACGAATTGATACTCAACAGCGCGTCCGCCGTCACCCTGCACGGCACCGGGGCCGACAGCGGACTGGCCCCGGTGGTACTCGGTCGCGGCGCCATCCAGGCGGTCGGTTTCGGCAAGGACGAGGGCCTGCTGGATTATGATCCGCGCTCGTTTCTCGGCTACCGGCTGCTGCAGGAATACTTCGTGCTGCCGGAAAAGTTCCTGTTCTTCGACCTGGTCGGCCTGGACCTGGCCAGGTTCACCGCGCCGGTCGACGTGCGCCTGCATGTGGAAGCATTCGAGCGTCCGGAGCGCGCGGCGCGGCTGGAGCAGACCGTCAACCGCAACAGCTTCCGGCTGAACTGCACCCCGATCGTCAACCTGTTCACGCAGCAGGCCGAGCCGATCAGGCTCAATCCCGAGCTGTACGAGTATCCGGTGCTGCCCGACGTCAGGCGGCCGCTGGGCCTGGAGGTGTATTCGGTCGACGCGGTACGCAAGGCCAGTCGCGCCACCGAGCGTGACACGAGCGCCGAGTTCCTGCCGTTCTTCTCGATCCGCCACGGGCTGCAGGGCGATCCTGGTAGCTCGTACTGGTTCACCCAGCGCAAGCCTTCGCTGCACCCCAACGACGATGGCAGCGAGGTAACCATCTCGCTGGTGGACCGCGACATGGACCCGCGGGTACCCAGCGTCGACACCCTGTCGCTGCGCCTGACCTGCACCAATCGCGACCTGCCCTCGCAACTGCCGTTCGGCGGCGAGGACAGCCGCCTGCAACTGGCCGATGCCGGCGCGATCTCCACTGCCCTGCTGCTCAAGAAGCCCACCGCGACCTGGCGCGCCCCCATGCGCATGGCCAACCAGTGGCGGCTGGTCTCGCACCTCTCGCTCAACCACCTGTCGCTGGTCAAGGGTGGTCGCGATGCGCTGCTGGAGATCCTCAGCCTGTACAACTTCGGCGACAGCGCCAGCCTGCGCAAGCAGATCGCCGGGATCACCGCGGTCGACAGCCATCCATCCTCCACCCGCGTGGGCCGGGCGCCGCGCCAGGCATTCGTGCGGGGCACCGAAATCGAGCTGACCTTCGACGAGGATCACTACGTCGGCAGCGGGGTGTACCTGCTTGCGCGCGTGCTGGATCTGTTCTTCGGTCTGTATTGCACCGCCAACTCGTACACGCGCCTGAGCACTCGCAGCCGCCAGCGCGAGCGTCCGCTGGTGCGCTTCCCACCGCGCAGCGGCGAGCTGCACCTGGTATGAGCAGCGACCCCGAGGATCCACAGCCCTCGCCAGCGGCTGCGCCGGCCAACGATCCGGTGGATCGACCGGAAGCCGTGCCGGTGCCAGGTGTCGACGTGGCGCCCTGCCTGCGGCCCACGGCGGCCCTGGACATGCTGTGCGCCGCGCCGGAGCGTTTCCGGTTCTTCCAGGCGGTGCGCCTGCTGTTCCGCGCGCACGACTTCGATGACTCGGGCCAGAACGCAGGCAGCGAGCCGATCAGGTTCGGTGTCACCGAGTCGCTTTCTTTTCCGCCGGGCGAGATCCAGGAGCTGCTGCCCTTGCCGGACCACGGCGCTGCGCGTCATCGCATGGTGGTCAACTTCCTGGGCCTGACCGGGCCTTCCGGTGTGCTGCCCTACCACTACACACGAGTGATGATCGAGCGCGCGCGCCGCCGCGATCACGCCACCCGCGACTTTTTCGACATCTTCAACCATCGTTTGCTGCTGCTGTTCTGGCGGGCGTGGCGCAAGCATCGGCCGGAAATCGAACTGGAGTTTGGCAGCCTGCGCGGGATACCGCGGCACGTGTTCGACCTGGTCGGCATGGGCACCCCCACGCTGTTCCGCCAGCTGCGACAGGACCCACGCGAACAATCGACCGACTCACCCGTGCCAGCCGCCGCGCTGGCGTATTACAGCGGGCTGATCACCCAGCGCCCACACGGGCTGGGGTCCATCTCCCAGGTGGTCGGCGACGTGGTGGGCGCACCGGTCAACGCGCATGGCTGCCATGGCAACTGGCAAGTCATCGCGCTAGCCGATCGCACCCGCCTGGGGCGCAGCGCGCACAGACTGGGCGATGGCTGCGTGCTCGGTGCCCGCTTCTGGGATCGACAGACCACCTTGCAGCTGGTGTTGGGGCCGCTGGACCGCGCGCGCTTCGAGCGACTGCTGCCCAGCGGCGCGCTGCTTGGCGGCCTGGTCGAGCTGACCCGCTTCCTGACCGGTCTGGCGCTGGATCTGCGTATCAGGTTGGCACTCGCGGCCGATCAGGTGCCGCCCACCACGCTGGGATTGCGCGCCGCGCAGCCCTCACGCCTGGGCTGGAACACCTGGCTCGGCGGACGCCGATCGGCCAGCCCGGCCGATGAGGTGGAGTTCCGGTTCCAGGCAACAGGAGAAAGCTCATGGCAGTAAGCCCACGCGCCTCGGTGGCCCGACTCAATACCGTGTGCCGCACCGCACTGGAGGCAGCGGCAGGACTGTGCCTGTCGCGCACCCACCATGACGTGGAAATCGAGCACCTGTTGGCCAAGCTGGTGGAAGTCGACAACAGCGACGTGCGCCGCATCCTGCGCCAGTTCGAGCGCACGCCCGAGGCGCTGGAACGCGCGCTGGAGCAATCGCTGGCCGCGCTCAAGTCGGGCAACACCCGCACCCCATCACTCTCCCCGCACCTGCCCGAGCTGCTGGAGCGGGCCTGGGTGGTGGGATCGCTCGAACTGGGTGAAAGCCGCATCCGCAGTGGCCACTTGCTGCTGGCGCTGGTGTCCGATCCCAACCTGCGCCGGCTGTTGTCGCGCAGCGTGCAGGAAGCACTGGCAGTGAACGTGGAAACCCTGCAGGAGAACTTCCACGCCATCGTCGAGGGGTCGGTCGAGGCGCGCGAGGCGCGCCTGATCGGCGATGCCTCCGGCGCAGCCGGTGGTGCCAGCGGGGATGGCGATGCAAGCCCGGGCGGCAAGCCCAGCGCCACGCCCAACCTGGACCGTTTCTGCATCAACCTCACCCAGCGCGCGCGCGACGGTGCGCTGGACCCGGTGCTGGGCCGCGATGCCGAAATCCGGCAGATGATCGACATCCTCACCCGGCGCCGCCAGAACAGCCCGATCCTCACCGGCGAGGCCGGCGTGGGCAAGACCGCGGTGGTGGAAGGCCTGGCCGGATGTATCGTCGGCGGCCTGGTACCACCGATCCTGCAGGGCGTGGAGCTGCTCTCGCTGGACCTGGGCATGCTGCAGGCCGGGGCCAGCGTCAAGGGCGAGTTCGAGGCGCGGCTCAAGGGCGTGCTGGACGAAGTCAAGGGCAGCCCCAAGCCGATCATCATGTTCATCGACGAGGCCCATACGCTGATCGGCGCCGGCGGCGCAGCCGGGCAGAACGATGCGGCCAACCTGCTCAAACCCGCGCTGGCGCGTGGCGAACTGCGCACCATTGCCGCCACCACCTGGTCCGAATACAAGAAGTACTTCGAGAAGGACCCGGCCCTCACCCGACGCTTCCAGGTGGTCAAGATCGAGGAGCCGGAAGAAGCCCGCGCCGTGGCCATGCTGCGCGGCATGGCGGGGGCCATGGCGGCGCACCACAAGGTGCGCATCCTGGACGAGGCCATCGTCGAGGCGGTCAAGCTGTCCTCGCGCTACATCGCCGGACGCCAGCTTCCCGACAAGGCAGTGAGCGTGCTGGACACGGCCTGCGCCAAGATCGCGATCAGCCAGAACGCGGTGCCGGCGGAGATCCAGGACGCACGCCAGCAGCGCTCGGTGCTGGCTACCGAGCGTGGCCTGCTGCAGTCCGAAGCCAGCGCCGGCAGCGACCACGCCGAGCGCATCGCCGCGATCGATGCAGAGGACACGGCCCTGGCCGCCAGCCTGGAACAGCTCGAGGCGCGCTGGCAGCAGGAGCAGGCGCTGGTGGCGAACCTCGACACCGAGCTGAAGGCGCTGGCCGAACAGGCCGAAGACGCGGACCATGAAGCGCCACGCGCGCGGGTGCGTGCCCTGCGCGAGCAGCTGGCGCAGCTGCAGGGCCACTCGCCCATGGTCAATGCACTGGTCGATGGCAATGCGGTGGCGCAGATCATCGCTGCGTGGACAGGAATCCCGGTCGGCAAGATGGTCAGCGACGAGATCCAGACCGTATTGCGCCTGCGCGAGCTGCTCGAGGGGCGAGTCATCGGCCAGAGCCATGCGCTGGAGGCCATCGCCCAGCGCGTGCGCACTTCACGCGCCAACCTGGAAGACCCGGGCAAGCCCAAGGGCGTGTTCCTGCTGGTCGGGACCTCGGGGGTCGGCAAGACCGAGACCGCGGTGGCCCTGGCCGACGTGCTGTATGGCGGCGAACGCAACATGATCACCATCAACATGTCCGAGTACCAGGAGGCGCACACGGTCTCCAGCCTCAAGGGCTCGCCCCCCGGGTACGTCGGCTACGGCGAGGGCGGGGTACTGACCGAGGCGGTGCGCAGGCGACCGTATTCGGTGGTGCTGCTGGACGAGATCGAGAAAGCCCACCCTGACGTGCTGGAACTGTTCTTCCAGGTGTTCGACAAGGGCAAGATGGAGGACGGCGAGGGCCGCGAGATCGACTTCAAGAACACCTTGATCCTGCTCACTTCCAACGCCGGCAGCGACCTGATCATGGACGCTTGCCGCGAGGGCGAACCGCCGCCGCCCGATGCCCTGGACCAGTTGCTGCGCCCGGAGCTCAACCGGGTGTTCAAGCCGGCATTCCTGGGCCGCACCACGGTGATCCCGTACTTCCCGCTGCGCGACGAGCAGATGCAGCAGATCGCGCGCTTGAAGCTGGACAAGATCGCCCGCCGCATCGCCGCCAACCACGGCGCACGCTTCGAATACTCGCCGGAGCTGGTCGCAGCGGTGGTGGCGCGCTGCACCGAGGTTGATTCAGGCGCGCGGGCCATCGACAACATCCTTACCGGCACGCTACTGCCCGAGATCGCCACCGACGTGCTGGCACGGATGGGCGAAGGCACGCACGTGTCGCTGATCAGCGCCGGCCTGGGCGAAGACGGCGGTTTTGCCTTCCAGGTCGAATGAAGGTGCGGTTCGTTCGCTCCTAGTCCGCTTGGACTAGGCCGTATTGCGAGTATCGCCACGCGGCTCCGCAGCCGACGATACGAATGTCCGATGATGCGCGGCGCGTAGCCGCGCAGGTGGCCCATCCATGTCCTATACAACCAGCCGACGCATGTTCCTGCTGAGCACGCCGCTCGGCGAGGACACGCTGCTGATCAAGGAGTTCGAAGGCCACGAGCGCCTCTCGCATTCGTTCGAGTTCCGCCTGGAAGTGCTGTCCGAGCGCGACGACATCGAGGCCGCCGACCTGGTGGGCAAGCGGGTCAGCCTGCGCATCGAGACCGACCACGACGAGCGCCACTGGGCCGGCATCGTGGCCTCCTTCGAGCGCATCGGCCGCCATTCGGACGCCGGCGCCGGGGACGCGGAGCTTACCCTCTACACCTGCCTGGTGGTGCCGTGGTGGTGGCTGATGACCCTGCACGAGGATTCGCGGATCTTCCAGAACCTCAACATCCCGGACATCATCCAATCGATCCTGGGCGAGTTCGAACTTCGCGACTACCAGGTGCACCTGTCGGGCACCTATCCCGAGCTTGTCTACTGCACCCAGTACTGCGAAAGCAACTTCCATTTCATGTCCAGGCTGCTGGAGCGCGCCGGGATCCATTACTACGTCAAGTACAGCGGCGAAGTGGAGACCCTGGTGTTCACCGACAACAACGACGACCACCCGAAGATGGACGAGGACCTGGTCCGTTTCGCCCAGGTTCGCGCGACCGAGGAAGATGACACCATCGTGTCGCTGGTACGGCGCCAGCACCTGCGCAGTGGCCGGGTGGTGATGCGCGACTACAATTTCGAGAAGCCCGACGACCTGCTGGAGGCCAGCGTCGACTCGCTGGTGCGGATCGGCGACAACGCGAACTACGAACGGTTCACCTACCCGGGTGGCTACCTGGAGCGCAGCGAGGGTGACACGGTCGCCCGTGTGCAGATGGAGGGCGAGGAGGCCGAGCATGAGATCCTCGACGGGTCCGGCAACGTGCGCGCCCTGGTGCCGGGCTACCGCTTCACCCTGGAGGGACACACCCAGGAGGCCCTGAACCAGGAATACCTGGTGCTGTCGGTGTCGCACCGGGGCAGCAACAACATCGGGGGTGATGGTGAGTCGAGCAGCTATTCCAACCAGTTCTCGGTGATCCCGCAGCGCGTGCCGTTCCGGCAGCCGCGACGCACGCCACGCTCCACCATCCATGGGCCGCAGACGGCGCTGGTGGTCGGCCCGCCGGGCGATGAGATCCACACCGACAAGTACGGCCGGATCAAGGTGCACTTCTTCTGGGATCGGCTCAGCCAACGCAACGACAAGAGCTCGTGCTGGGTGCGGGTGGCGCAGAGCCACGCCGGTGCCGGCTGGGGCAGCTTCATGCTGCCACGGGTGGGCGAGGAGGTGCTGGTGGCGTTCGAGCATGGCGATCCGGACCGGCCGATCATCGTGGGCAGCCTGTACAACGCCAAAAACATGCCGCCCTACGAACTACCGGCCAATGCCACCCGATCCACCATCAAGACCCTGTCCAAGGGCGGCGGCGGCTTCAACGAGATCCGCTTCGAGGATGCGGCAGGCAGCGAGGAGCTGTTCCTGCACGCGCAGAAGGACATGCAGGTGCGCGTGCTGAATAGCCACAGCGCCTCGATCGGTGCCAATGCCAGCCTGACCGTGGGCAAGGACAGCTCGGAAATGGTGGGCGAAGAACGCCACCTGGTGGTGGGCAAGAACCAGTTCACCGACATATCCGAGAACCTGGCGCTGAACGTGGGCGCGGCGACTTCAGTTGCCGTGGGCAGCGATATGCACCTGCTCGTCGGCAGCGAGGCACGCCTGGATGCCGGCACCGAAGTCCATCTCAAGGCCGGCATGAAGATCGTGCTCGAGGCGGGCATGCAGATCAGCCTCAAGGCGGGATCCAGTTCCATCACCCTGGGCCCGGCCGGGGTGACCATTGACGGCCCGCTGGTCAAGGTCAATTGCGGTGGCAGTCCGCTGGCGGCCAGCAAGGCCGAGCGTCCCGACAAGGCCAAGAAGGCCAAGGAAGCCATCAAGGACAAGGCCGGCCGGGTCAGCAATCCCGGCCAGCAGGCCCAGGCCCGCGCGCTGCGGAATGCCGCGGCCCAAGCGCAGCCGTATTGCGCGGAATGCGCTGCAAAGGCGCAACGGGCGGGGCTGGCGTGAGCACCACGGGCACCGGCCGGCACCCACGGGCAAGCTCCGGTGCTTGATCCCGGCCTGCTGGAGGCATTGCGCGGAGCCGCCTTCGATGGACACGGCGCCGGCACGGTCTACGCGGTGCTCGATGGCGCCACGGTCGAGGACCTGCCCGGCTTGCTGCAGGGTTCGGGTTGCGAGTACTCGTGCCTGTTCTCCGGACTGCTGGACCCCATGCTGGAGCAGGCGGCCCCGTACCTGGTGGCGCTGGAGCCACGCCACCCGTTCACCGACCTGGTGCTGGGCAAGGGCTGGAACTCGCATTGGGGCATCGTGCTGCAGACGGCACGGGGCACGGATCTGTACGCGGTGCGCCAGCACCTGCGCAAGCACCTGCGGGTGGTCGACGCACAGGGCCATGCGATGTTCTTCCGTTTCTACGACCCGCGCGCTTTCCGGCTGGTGATCCCGCAACTGGAGCGCGCGGCACGGCGCGAGTTCTTCGGCCCCCTGAGTGGCTTCATGGTCGAGGCCGCCCAGGCCGATGCACTGCTGGCGTTCGAGGCGGGGGGTCCTTCGGGCGGACGACAGGTCGCGCTGGTAGCGGCCGCGGCCAACACGGCCTGAGGAGGCTTCGATGCTGCGTTTCAACCGCAAACTGATGGCCAGCATTGGCGAAGCCAGCCAACGCGCCCGCCTGCTTGGCTTCCTGCGCGCCAAGCTGCCACAACTGCAGTCCCTGCCGGCGGCCGAGCTGGAGCAGGCGGTGGACGAACTGCTGCACGAATGCAAGCGGCACGGGCTGCGCAGCCAGCACGCCTCGGCGTTGTACGTGCTGGCCAACCTGGCCATGGGCCGGGAGGCGGTCGCGCGAGATCCAGCCGTAGGCGAAATCCTGGAGGCGCGCTCGCGCCCGTTGGCCGACCGGGCCTTGTTGCTGGAGATCTGGCTTACCCAAGCCTGGGGCCAGTCGCAGGCCGGAGTGCGGGCATGAGTGCCTTCGCCGGTCCGCTGAATGGCGCGGCAGCGGGCGCTTCGGCCGCGGCCCAGCAGGCCGCCGGGCAAGCCTCGCAGGCAGCGGCCCAGGCCGCCGATCAAGCGTCGCAGCAGGCAGGCCAGGCGGCGCAGGGCGCGATGGCCGAGGCCCAGGGCGCGGTGGCCACGGCCACCGATGCAGCCAGCAGTGCGGCTAACGGCGCCCTGCAGCAGGCGCAGCAGGCCGCCGCAGCCGCCACCGCGCAGGCAGGAGCTGCCGCCCAGGGCGCCATGGCCGAAGCCAACCAGGCCATCGACAATGCCCGTGCCAGTGCCCAGAACCTGGCCGACGGCGCCCTGGCCCAGGCCAACCAGGCCGTCGACCAAGCCGCCGCCATGGCCGGGGAGGCGGCCGACCAGGCGCTGGCCGCCGCCGCCGCCGCGGTCGACCAGGCCCAGGCCCAGGTCGAGGCTGCGGTGCAGGGGGCGATGGAGGCGGCGGGCGAAAAGCTCGACCAGGCACAGGCCCTGGCCGAGGGCGCCGCGCAGGAAGCCCTGGCGCGGGCCAACGCGATGGTGGACAACGCCGCGGGCCTGGTCGGAGACACCCTCCAGCAGGCCCTGGCCGGGGCCAACCAGGCCATCGACCTGGCGCGCGAGATCATGGCTGGCGCCAGCACCCAGGCGCTGCAGCAGGCCCTGGACCAGGTGCGTGGCCCGGTTGCCGGCGCCATGGGCGCGCTGGGCGGGGCCCTGGATGCCCTGCCCGCGCAGTTCCCGGCGTTGCCCATCGAAATGCCCAGTTCCGACTGCCCCTACGTGCAGGCACTGCGCGATGCGCTGGCCCAGCAGCTGGACGGCGCCGGCAACGCGCTGGGCAATGCCGCCAACAACCTGGGCGCGCTGGACGCGCTGGCCGAGCAGGCCGGCAGCGCGCTTGACCAGGCCAGCGCGCTGGCCGATGAGGCCATGGCGGCCATCGACACGGCGTTGGCGGCGCTAGAGCAGGCACAGCAGCTGGCCAACGAAGCCGCCCAGGAGGCGATCGCGACCGCCCAACAGGCCTTGCAGGAGGCGCGTACCGCAGTGCAAGGCGCAGTCGAGCAGGGCATGGCGCAGGTGGGCCAGGCGGTCGACCAGGTTCAGCAGCAGGCCCAGGCGGCAGCCCAGCAGGCCATTGACCAGGGCAAAGCTGCAGTGGAGCAGGTCAAGGACCAGGCCAACGCGGCCGCGCAGCAAGCCATGGACCAGGCGCGCCAGGCCGCAGCGCAGGCGCAGCAACAGGTCAATGCTGCCGCGCAACAGGCCATGGCCCAGGCCAACGCAGGCGCGCAACAGGCCCAACAGGCCCTGGCAGGCGCGGCGCAACAGGCGCTGGGGCAAGCCAGCGCGGCCGCCACCCAGGCAGCGGCGCAGGCCGGCGAAGCGGCGCAGGCGGCGGTGGGCGAGGCCCAGCAGGCCATCGGCCAGGCCAGCCAGGCGGCCAGTGCGGCCGCGCAACAGGGCGTGGCCCAGGCCCAGGGCGCGGCCCAGGGCGCGGCGGGGGCCGCCAGCCAGGCCGCCAGTTCGCTGGGCAACGCCGGCCAGGCGCTGGGCAATGCGCTGGGTGGATTGGGCTGAAGGCACGGATCCGCGCAGGCGGGCATGGCGCGTCGATGTTCGACGCGAACCGCGCGATCTGAATGGTCAGCGGGTCAGCTCAGCGAATGCAGACGATCACGGTATCAACTCGGTGGTCTGCCCCGGGCTGGCCACCGTGATCACCCCGGCCCACAGGCACAGGCAGGTGCTGGTCATGTTCAGGCACGGCTGGTTGTTGAGCATCACCGTCGGACTGCCCGGAACCCACGGCGTGGTGGTTGCCGGCACGCACGGCATCGGGGTGAGTACGCCCAACGCTGCACTGGTTGCGCTGGCGACGGTGGGATTGGCGATCGACATGCACATGCCGAAGGGCATGATGTTGGCAATGGGCTTGTGGTCCATGATCGTTGCGGCCGGCTGCTGGGTCGACAGCATGCGGTTGACCGGCACCACCATCAGGGTGGACGGCGCCACGCCGAAGGAACACTTGAGCAAGGCGCCATTGACGACATGCGGAACCATGGGCCTGCAGCCGCCCGCGATCAGTTGCTGCTGGCGACGATCTCCACGCGGCGGTTCTCGCCGGCGGCCGGATCGGCGCTGTTGACCAGTTCCGAGAAGCCCTTGCCATCGGTGCGCAGGCGCGAGGCATCCACGCCGCGCTCCACCAGGAAATCCCGGACCGCACGTGCGCGGTTGAGCGACAGGCGCTGGTTGTAGGCCGCCGATCCCACCCCGTCGGTATGGCCGACGATGGTGAACTGGCGATCCTGCAGCTGCGGCGAGGCCAGCGCCTGCGACAGGTTGCCCATGGTCTGCAATGAGCCGCCTTCGATACGCATCGAGTTGAACCCGAACTGCACCTGCATGGAAATCGACGCCTTGGGCGCCGGCGCGCTGGCCGTCGCCACCGCGGCACCGGGACGCAACGCACGCGTGCCACCGGTGTTCACCGAACCATCGGCCGGGCGCGCGCGCAATTGCTCGACGATGTCGTCGACGGAGGGTTCCCCGGTGCCGTAGTTGGCCTGCGCGCAGATGCTGCCACTTGCCGCAAGCAGCCCGGCCAGGGCGAAGAGACGAAGACTAGCCATGCGAACGACCTCCAATGGATGCGCCAGGTGCGCGGGTGGGACTTGCCCCATCCGCTGAGTGTGTCCCGCAAGGGCAGGGTTGGCGATACGCCATTCGCCATACGCCGACCGGGCGAGCCATCCGTGGTGTGGCGGGCCACGGCCGCTGGGCGACGGCTGGCCTAGCGCGGAAAGCTTATCGCCAGCGGCGCGCGCAAGGCGTACAGATGAAGCGTGGACTTGCCGACGCCCGACCCAGTACCGCGACCGCTGTCCACGCCGCCGTGGCGCCGGCCCGCAATCGGCGTGGCCGATGGGAGGGAGCGCGAACGGGGCATGCGCAGCCAACTCGCGTGGCGAGTGGTGTTGCCCGGGGCCGTGTTGCTGGCGCTCATGGCCGTGGCCCTGGGCGGAGCGCTGGCCCGCTCCGAGCAGCAGCGCTTCAGCCTGACCGGGCAAGCACTGGCCGACGCGCTGGGTGGTGATCGCGGCGTGGATCCTGCGCTCGCGATGCGGGTGGCCGACGCGCGCCAAAGTTTGCATATCGAGCGCCTGCACGGCGACGGACGGTGGCAAGGCAGCGGTCCGGGAACAGGTGGCCTGCAGTCGCCGGCGCTGTTCGTGAGCAGCACGGGACAGCCGCTACGCCTGCATCTGGACGCTGCACCGGTGGAGGCCAGGATCCGCGTGATCTGGATCGGCACCGCCCTGGCGCTGGTGCTGCTGGCGGGCCTGGCGACGCTGCTGGTGCATGCGCTTGACCGCACTCTGCTGCAACCCCTGCGCCAGCTGGCTGGGGACGCGCCCGGCAGCGCGGACGAGCTGCACGCGATGCAGGCCTGCATGCAGCAATTGCGCGC
>Ga0105045_10002397_pt1 | contig 15773 bp, 10 predicted proteins | sample MAT02_FD_78089 | JGI IMG/M metagenome (GOLD analysis project Ga0105045, IMG submission 78089) | Freshwater microbial communities from Lake Fryxell liftoff mats and glacier meltwater in Antarctica - MAT-02 (megahit assembly) | ecosystem: Environmental > Aquatic > Freshwater > Ice > Liftoff...
AAGCTGGGGATCCCACCGAGGCCGCGGCCGACATCGCCTCGGTCGAAGCTGGGGATCCCACCGAGGCCGCGGCCGACATCGCCCCGGTCGAAGCTGGGGATCCCACCGAGGACGGCGATCCCACCGAGGACGTAGCGGCCGAGGAAGTTCCCGAGGCCTGAGCGGCACATGAACCAGTGAGCCCCGGCGCAGTGCCGGTGGCCCAGGAGTGGGACCCACGACGACCGGGATCCACCACGACTCCGACAGAGCCCCGCCCGGTGCGGGGCTCTGTCGCGTCCAGCGTGCTGTCGAATGCAGACGACCGGGATCGCAGGCCCGTAGGGGCTGCAGCATCGATCGATCCGGCGGCGTTGATGTTCCGATGCATCAATGCGCGCGAAGTACATGAGTCATCCGGACGGTTTCTTAAGGACCGGGTGGTTTTGGTCGACGGTCATCCCAACGGAGGTCACCTCCGGGCGCTGCTCCCACCCCATCTGGGGTGCGGGACCGGGCTCGGTCGGGCGGCGGGCCGGGACGATCCCAACGCGCACGGAGCGAGACGCCAGTGAGTTCACGCAGAACATTGATCCTTATCGGGGCCGTCGTCATCGGAGGCCTGGCCGCTTTCCTGACCCTGAACTATGTGCGGGGAGTGGAGAGCGAGAACGCCGAGCAGAACCAGCTCGTCGAGGTGCTCGTCGCCGCTGGGCCGATCCCGAAGGGGGCCAGCGCCGATGAGGCGCTCACCACCGAGCTGATCGGCGTCGACGACCGCCGGCGGGCCGACCTGCCTGCCGCGGTGGTGCGCCGTCCCGCAGAGATCGCGGGCCTGGTGGCAGCGGTCAACCTGACCGGCGGAGAGATCATCACGACCTCGATGTTCATCCCCGACACCGAGATCAGCGGCTCGAAGGGCACCAGCCTGGACAAGGGCAACGTTGCCGTCACCATCAACGTGGAGGAATCGGCCGGGGTGGCCGGGCTCATCCAGCCGGGCGATTCGGTGAACATCCTCGCTGGCGTCACCGACCTCGAGGGTCCCGTCGACGAGAGCACCGATCTGCAGAGGGGCCCTGACGGCTACCGGCTCCCCGGTGCCGTCGTGGTCGCCTTCCAGGACGTCAAGGTGTTGGGAGTCGGCCAGAGCCTCGGCGAGCCTGTCGCCGCCGAAGAGGGTGTACCTGCGGAGCCGGCCGTGGCGGGGTCGGGCCTCATCACCGTGCAGCTGCCGCCCGCGCAGGCCGTACGACTCGTCGGCATGCTCGGCGCCCGCCTCTATCTGACGCTCAACCGACCCGACTTCGAACCGGTGCCGATTCCCTTCGAAGGTGTCGTGCCGGACCTACCGGGTGAGCAGGGTGTCTCGGCGTACCCGCAGAGTGCCGAAGAGACCGGTCAGTGAGCGACTTCATGGCATCGCCGAGCTTCGTCGAACCGGCGCCCGACCCGGAGCCCCGCTCAGGCAACGCGGGCGTGCCCACGGTGCCGGTGCGCGTCTCGGTGGCGATCGTCGAGAGCCATGCCCCCACCCGTGAGCGCATGGTCGGCCTCCTGGCTGAGGGAGCGACGCCCTTCGCGACGATCGAGGAACTGACCGCCCGACTGACCGGCACGGTCCCCGTGGTGGTCATCCTCGGTCCGTCGTGCGCCAACGAGGACTCTCTGGCCATCGCCGGTCGTGTCATGGCCCAGTACCCCATGCTCGGCACGATCCTGATCGTCGACGAGCTGACCACGACGCTGTTGCAGCAGGCCCTGCGTGCAGGTGTCCGCGACGTGCTCGCCCTGACAGGTGAGGCCGAGGCGCTCGCTCAGACCGTGCAGCGCATAGCGGTCACCCTCGACCATGCACCGAAGGTGACGCCGTTGCCCAGCAACGAGGAACGCCGGCTGCCCGGCGGCGGAGCGTCGCCGGGAGCGGAGCTCGAAGAGGTCAACGGCCAGGTCCTGACGGTCTTCTCGACCAAAGGCGGCTCCGGCAAGTCGGTGCTCGCCACCTCACTAGCGGTCACGCTGGCTCAGCGGTCGGACAAGCCGGTCTGCCTCGTCGACGCCGACCTGCAGTTCGGCGACGTCGCGGTCATGTTGAAGCTGACTCCGCACCACACGATCGTCGACGCGGTGTCGGTGCTCGACCGGATGGACGCACCCCTTCTCGACAGCTTGCTCGTCACCCACGAGCCATCCGGTCTGCGCGTGCTACCGGCCCCGCTCGAGCCGGCCTTCGCCGACCAGGTCGGCGCCGCGGAGATGGTGGCCATCGTCGAGATGCTCCGATCGTTCTGTTCGTTCGTCATCGTCGACACCCCGGCGTACTTCAACGATGTGGTGCTCGGTCTGGTCGAGGTCTCCGACAAGGTCATGCTCGTAGCGGGCATGGACATCCCGAACATCAAGAATGTCAAGATCGGGCTCCAGACCCTGCGGCTGCTGAACACGCCGATGGAGAAGCTGCTGCTGGTGCTCAATCGTGCCAACTCCAAGGTCAAGTTGGACATCGGTGAGGTTGAACGCACCCTCCAGCTGACTGCCGATGCGCTCATCCCCAGCGACGTGGTGGTTCCGCAGTCGGTGAACAAGGGCGAGCCCGTCGTGCTGCACTCGCCGAAGTCCGGCGTGACCAAGTCCATCCAGCAACTCGCCGATCTGTTCCTGCCCGCACCGGCCACGAAGCGGCGTCGCTGACGCCCCGTCCTGCGACATCCGGTCGAACGACCGCATGTCCGCCACCGGACGAACCCATCGACCACGAATCATCCGACCACACGCCCGACTGCGGTCGAGGCCACCCGAACGTCCACAGGAGTGAGAAGTGTCGCTGTCCGAGCGCATCAACAGCCAGCAGCCGGGAACCACGACCGTGTCGGGCCCCGCGGGACCTGGTATCGCGACCCCGATGCGGCAGGATGTCGCGGCCACCGAGCTGCGTCACCGCATCCACCAACAGCTGATCGACGAGCTGGGACCGATCCTGTTCGACCGCCGGCTGTCTGAGGATGACCTGCGCCGCAAGGTGCACGACCAGCTGCACTCGGCCATCGCCCTCGAGCGGGTGCCGTTGTCGGCTGCGGACAAGGCCCGCCTCATCCAGGACGTCTCTGACGACATCCTCGGCTACGGCCCCATCGACTCGCTGCTGCGCGACGACGACGTGACCGAGGTCATGGTCAACGGTCCCGAGCGGGTCTTCGTGGAGCGCTCCGGCAAGCTGACCAAGGACGCCGAGATCCGGTTCCTCGACGAGGACCACGTTCGGCGGGTCATCGACAAGATCGTCTCGGAGATCGGCCGGCGCATCGACGAGTCGAGCCCCATGGTCGATGCACGACTGCCCGACGGCTCCCGTGTGAACGCGGTGATCGCGCCACTGGCCATTGGTGGACCGTTCCTGACGATCCGGAAGTTCTCCGCCGACCCCCTCCAGATCGACGACCTGATCCGCTACGGATCGCTCAACGCGCACTCGGCACGTTTCCTGCAGGCCTGCATCGTGGGCCGCCTGAACGGCGTGGTCTCCGGAGGTACCGGCACCGGCAAGACCACGATGCTCAACGTGATGTCGAGCTTCATCCCCGACGACGAACGCATCGTGACCGTCGAGGACGCGAAGGAGCTCCAGCTGCACCAGGAACACGTGCTCTGCATGGAGTCCCGCCCGCCGAACGTCGAGGGACGCGGTGAGGTGACGATCCGTGACCTGGTGAAGAACTGTCTGCGTATGCGCCCCGACCGCATCGTCGTCGGCGAGTGCCGTTCCGGCGAGGCCCTCGACATGTTGCAGGCAATGAACACCGGCCACGACGGGTCGCTGACCACGGTCCACGCCAACAGCCCGCGCGACACCCTGGCCCGACTCGAGACGTTGGTCCTGATGGCGGGTTTCGACCTGCCGGTGCGAGCGATCCGCGAACAGATGGCCTCCGCGATCGACGTGATCGTGCAGCTGTCACGCCTACGTGACGGAACCCGTCGCGTCACCCACATCACCGAGGTGCAGGGCATGGAGGGCGACGTGATCACCCTCCAGGACATCTTCCTGTTCGACTTCGGGGCGGGTGTCGACGAACACGGTCGCTACCGCGGCCAGCTGAGGGCCACCGGTGTGCGCCCGAAGTTCGCCGAGAAGCTCGCCGACCAGGGCATCCGCCTCGGCGCCGAGGTGTTCTCTCCTGAGGCTGAAGAACGCCGCGCGGTGAGCCGGCTGTGACGAACCCGCTGCGTACGCCCGTCGGTCGCTCCCGCATGGTTCGGCTCTGTTGGTCCTTCACCGCGCTCGCGCTTGTGCTGGGTATCGGCTCCCTGGCGATCGGCGACGCCGGCGCCCAGGACGACGTCGGCGATTCGACCATCACCGTCGACCGCGTCGACGCGCTCGGTGACCGTGTGGTCGCCGAGGGCTCGGTGGCCGGCGGGGATCCCAGAGGGATCACGTTCTCCACGAGCGGCTCCGAGCTTGCGACGAGCGACGTCGTGACCGTCGGTGACGGCCTGCGCAACGACGTGGTTGCCGTGCTCGACACCACCGACTCGCTCGGCAACGCAACGGTGCAGCTCGCCAAGCAGGGGCTCGAGCCCCTGCTGCCCGGAGCCGGGGTGGTCAGCAGCCTCGGCGTGATCACCACCGGTGGTTCCGCCCAGGTCGAGGTCGGTCCGACCACCTCAGCGAACGATGTCCGCACAGGGCTCGCCAACATCACTCCCCAGGGCTCGTCCTCGGCCACGTGGAACGGCCTCAGTCGTGCCGCAGCACTGCTGTCGGATCGACCCGATTCCAGCGTCGGCACCGTCGTGTTGTTCAGCGCTGCACCCGAGTTGCCGGACACCGGCGCGATCGCACGCGCTCGTCTGACGCTGCAGCAGGCAGGGGTCCGGCTCCAGGTGGTCGCAATGTCCCAGGGAACGTCGGTCGCTGCGCTCACCGAGATGGTGCAGACCCTGGGTGGGTCCATCACCGTGGTGGACACCGACGAGCAGCTGGCCGGGGCGTTCGGCGATGTCGCGGCCAGCCTCCAGGGTCGGTTCCGCGCCGATGTCGCAACACCCGAAGGTGCAGACGCTCTGACGCCGCTGACCGCGACGCTCGGCGACGCCGAGGTCACCTTCGCCTACGTCGACGGTGCGGTGCGTACCGGCAGCGACGGTCTGGCGCCGCTCCCGGCGGACAGCGGTGGCGGGCTGCTCACCAGCGGGCTCGTCAAGTGGCTGATCGTCGCGATGGGCATCACCGCATCGATGCTGCTCGTCTGGGCGGTCGCCACGATGGTGATGCCGGCCGAGACGAACCTCACCCGGCGCCTCGAGGCGTACGACGAGACGTTCGGCGTCGAGGACCTCGACCTGGACCTCTCGGCGAAATCCTCGGTGTCGGTACCGATCCTGAAGCGGGCGGTGCAGTTCACCGGCGACATGGCCGAGCGGCGAGGGGTGCTCGACAAGGTCGAGGTGATGTTGGAACGTGCCAACCTGCCGCTGCGTGCGCCCGAGGCCATGTTCTTCTCCGCAGTGCTGTCAGCGATCATCGTGGTGCTGTCGTTCTTCCTCACCGGCAACATCATCATCGCGATCGTCGTCGCGCTGATCGCAGCTGTCATGCCGTCCGCGGTGCTCAAGTTCAAGATCCGCTCGCGGCAGAAGGCGTTCCGTGGACAGCTCCCGGACATGCTGACGCTGCTCGCCGGCACACTGAAGGCCGGCTACTCGATCGGTCAGGGTTTCGAGTCGGTCTCCACCGAGGTCGAGGATCCGATGGGACGCGAGCTGCGGCGTGTGATGAGCGAGACCCGCCTGGGCCGCTCACTCGAGGAGTCCCTCGAGTCGGTCGCGGAGCGCATGGACAGCGACGACTTCTCCTGGGCGGTGATGGCGATCCGGATCCAGCGCGAGGTGGGTGGCAACCTGGCCGAGCTGCTGATGACGGTTGCGGACACCATGAACCAGCGCGAACGCCTGCGGCGGGAGGTCTCGACGCTGACCGCCGAGGGCAAGATGAGCGCCATCATCATCGGGGCACTCCCGCCGGTACTGGCGATGGTCATGTTCGTCCTGAACCCCACGTACATCAAGGAACTGTTCACGCCGGGGCTGGGCTACGCCCTGCTGGGGGGAGCCATGGTGATGATGGTCATCGGCTTCGCGTGGATGAAGAAGACCATCTCGATCGAGGTTTGACGTGACCCCGCTGCTGCTGATCTCCACACTCCTCATCGCCGGCGCCGTCGGGGCAGCCGTCTTCGCCGTCGCGAGCCAGTTCGACGAGCGTCAGATGGTGCGCAACTCCCTGCGACAGCTCGACGGCTACGAGGTCGAGAACAAACGTGACCAGGAGTTGCTCGATCCCCTGCGTGATCGTGCTCTGAAGCCGCTGATGGACGGTCTGAGTGGCCTCGGTCGACGGTTCACCCCGGTCGGCTACATCGACAAGGTGCGCCAGAAGTTCGTCCACATGGGTCACAACGACCCCACGTCGGTCGACCGTTTCCTGGCACTGCGGGCCGGCACCGTGGTCGGCGCCGTGCTGGTGTTCATCCTCGTGTTCATCGTGAACATCACGCCCTTCACCGGCAATCTCCGTCTGGCGATGGGAGGAGCGCTGATGGCGGTACTGCTCATCGGACCCGACTCGGTGATCAATCGCAGGGTCGAGGATCGCCAGAAGCTCATCCAGCGTTCGCTGCCCGACGTGCTCGACCTCCTGACCATCTCGGTGGAGGCCGGACTCGGGTTCGAACAGGCGCTGGACCGGGTCATCAAGGCGGTCCCCGGTCCGCTGACCGAGGAGTTCTCCCGCATGCTGGGTGAGACCCGGGCCGGAGCGTCGCGCTCCGACGCCATGCGTGCCATGGACGAGCGGTGCAACACCCCCGAGCTGCGGTCGTTCGTGCTCGCCATCATCCAGGCCGACACCTTCGGTGTCTCGATCGGGCGTGTGCTGCGCGGCCAGGCCGAGGAGATGCGGATCAAGCGTCGGCAGATGGCCCAGGAGCGTGCCCAGAAGGCGCCGGTCAAGATGCTCATCCCGATGGTGTTCTGCATCTTCCCCGCGCTGTTCCTGGTCATCCTCGGCCCAGCGATGATCTCCATCAGCAAGAACCTCTGAGCCCCGCTGTGCAGGTCACCCGCCGCTCGGCTCCGCACGCCGACGCCACCGATCTCGCCGGGTCCACCGACGTGGTCGGTTCCGCCGACGGTGCCGAATTAAGCGGCGGTGCCGACGTAAGCGGCGGATCGCTCTCCAGCGGCGGATCGCTCACCGCCGTCATGGCGCTCATCGGCGCAGTCGCCGGCCTGGTCGCCAGCCGCCCGCTGAGCGACAACAGCTTCCTCACCCACCTTGCGACCGGCCGGCTGATCCTCGACTCCGGCGTGCCGGCCCAGAACCCGTTCCTCTTCACCGGGACCAGCTTCCCGGTCCCGAGCTGGTGGTGGTCGGTGATGTTGGCCGTCGCCGAACAGATCGGCGGTACCGCAGGCATCAGACTGCTGACAGCTGCGGTGGGCGCCGCAGTGGGCGTCCTGCTCGTGCGTCTCACCAGACCGGCACCGGGCGAGCGCGGCGGTGGGCTCCTGGCGACACTGCTCCCTGCAGCGTTGGCACTCTTCTGCGTGTTCCACTTCCTGAGCGGGCGCCCGCACCTGGCCGGCTACCTCCTGCTCGCATTCGTGCTCGTGGTGTGGAACGAGGAACGGTCACCGTGGTGGATCGTGCCCATCTTCGCCATCTGGGTCAACGTGCATGGATCCTGGCTGTACGGCGTCGTGGTGCTCGTGGCCCTCGGTGTCGCACGGGCGCTCGACGACCGGCGCGTGCGACCTCGTGACCTCTGGAGCGTCGGTGCCGCAGCGCTCGGGGTGACGATCGGCGGCGCGCTCTACCCCCGGGCGTTCGAGATCGTGCTGTTGCCCACCCGGCAGTTCGGCGACCCGATCGAACGTGAAGCCCTCCAGGCCTACACCGAATGGTCACGCCTGTCGTTCGACGAGCCGCTCCTGTGGGCGCTGCTCGCTCTGGGTGTGGTCGCGCTCGCAGGCGCGGTCCAGTATCGGCGCCCGGGGAGCATCGCCATCGTGATCGGTCTGGTCGTGATGGGTTGGTCGGGCGCGCGTCTGGCGCCGATCGCTGCGGTCAGCCTGGTGCCCTTCGCTGCCGCCGCGCTGCGAGAGGTCGGCTCGGTCGGGCTTCCCAGCGGTCCGTGGATCCGCCGGAGCTGGGTCGCCGCAGCAGCATTGGTCGCGGTGACGATCGCCTCCTGTGTCGCAGGACCCGGCTACGAACTCGACCGCTATCCGGTCGCAGCGGTCGACTGGCTCGAGGAACGCGATCTGGTGGCGAACCAGACCCGGGTGCTCTCCCATGACTACGTCGGCAACTACCTGGGGTGGCGGTACGGGCCACGTGCCAACGCATACGTGGATGACCGGCCCGACGCCTCGACCCTGGTGCAGTATCGCAAGCTTCTCCGGCTCGAGGACGACTGGCAGTCCGAAGTGAATGCCATCGATCCGCAGGTCGTCTTGTGGTCCACCGACGCGGAGCTGACCGACGAACTCGCCGACGACGACGGCTGGGTGCGGGCGGTGCAACTGGGCGACTACACCGTGCTCTGTCGGGCGGATCTCGCCGATCGTTGTCGCTGAGCGACGAGCTCAGTTCGGCCACCGCGACGCTTGGTCACGGCGACGGTCCTGGTCCGGTGATCCCCACTGCCGGCGCCAGCTGTCGAGCTGTGGGCCACGCAGCGACGGGGTCGCAGCGGCGTGGGCCCGCCTGCGCGCGCTCCACCAGTCGCTCGACGTCTCGTCGGCCAGCTCGGCCACCGCCGCCTCGACACGGACCGCGAGCGACCGTGCGTCCTCGCCCTGCGCCGCCAGCAGCGGCGCACCGATGTTGATCGTCACCTCTCCTGGCTCCGGGCGTTTCGCTCCCTTGGGCAGAATCCGTCCCGTGCCCTCCAGGTGCACCGGTACGATCGGAGCGCCGCAGCGGACCCCCAGATACGCGGCGCCGCCCTTGTGTTCCTGGCCGTATCCGTCGAGGCTGCGTCCGCCCTCGGGGAAGATCAGCAACGACCACCCCGACTCGAGCAGCCCGGCGGCCCGGTCGGCGGAGCGGCGACTGACCTTCCGCCGCTCCATCGGCACCGCGCCGTAGGCCCACGCAGCGAGCGCCGCCTTGGCCCGCGTGTCGAAGAAGTAGTCCGCCGCCGCAGCGACGACGAGCTCGTTGCGCCACGGGCGCGGCAGCGCTGTCAACAGCAGCGTGGTGTCGAGATGGCTGTGGTGGTTCGCGACGAAGACCGCTGGAGCGTCGAGCGACCCGAGACGGTCGGCGTTCACCACGCGTGGTCGACAGGTGGCCTCGGTGACCGCACGTCCCAGGGTGTCCAGCACTGCTCGCCGGGACCAGCGCGCCAGAGGGTGGCGGGCCCACTCGGTGTCATAGGCGTCGCCGAGGCGGTCGATCCGGGGCGGCGGCTCGACACCGTGGGGGGTGGGAGCCGAGGTGTAGGGGAACCCGAGCGAACGTACGTAGCGAGCCGGGACGTCCTGGACCCGCGACCACTGCTGGAGCCACGTCACGTCACGTCCGCCATGTCGTCGGGGGCGTCATCGGGTTCGGGTCGGTGCTCACGTCACGTCCGCCATGTCGTCGGGGGCGTCATCGGGTTCGGGTCGGTGCTCACGTCACGTCCGCCATGCCGATCGGGGGGTTCTTCACATAGGTGATGGTGGGGGAGGGTCCGACGGTGTCGGTGGCCATCTCGAGTGCGTCGGCCAGCGTCGACGCCGGGCGGAACCCGAGCCGTCGCACCGTCGCTGGGTCGCCACCGACGATGATCACCTGACCCAGGTGTTCGAGGGCATGGCTTCCCCAGTACCACATGTAGAACGGGTGTACGCCGTGGTAGGCGTGGCTCGTGCGGTACAGGTGCCGATACCACTCGTCGGTCGCAAAAGACTCCTCGTAGCGCTGTTCGATCTCGAGCGGATCTGTTGTCTCGGACAGCACCTGTTCGAAGAAGTCGATGTAGCTGGGGTGGTGCACCGGGTGGAACTCGTTGGTGGTCGGGTGCGTCATGATCAGCACACCGCCCTCACGGACCACCGGTCGCCCCTTGTACATGTTGAAGAAGTAGCCGAGCCCCAGACACATGACCAGGATCGGGTTCATGATCGAGTTCACGTTGTATGGACCCACGTAGGGCAGGCCGTAGAGCACCACGTCGGTCTGCCCCTCGACCGGCACGAGCTGTTGCTCGTAGACGTGTGCGGTCGTGAGGCGATGCACCGCCTCCACCTCTCCCGCCTGGACCGAGGTCAGCGCGTACGGCGCCTCCCAGCTGTGCAACACCCGCCGGCGGGCGCCGCTCGACATGCGGTCCAGCCCCTTCTGCACCCCCAGGAACGTCAGCCGGTCACGCGCGCACCACTCCCACTCGCGCTTGGCCAGCACTGCCAGCGGCCCGTCGCCGAACAGGTCGTTGTTGACCGTGGTCTCGATCTGGAAGACCTCGATGCCGGCGTTGCGCAGCACGTCGCCCTGACGCCAGTTGCTGCGGTGCAGCTCGGAGTTCTCCTGGTCCATGAAGGACCGCGTCGCCCGCATGGTCGCCACGTTGTGGTGGTGGCGCAGACCCTGGTAGCCCGACAGCCCCGTCGCGGTCGACTTCCAGCCACCGTCCATGGACACCAGGTTGATGTTCACGTAGATGATCAGGTCCGACGTCGCAGCACGGGTCGAGATCTGCACTTCTTCGCCGTGGCGGGTCTCGCCGATGAGCGACATCGCGTCGGGGTCCTCGGCGTCGTGGTTGTACAGCTGTCCGCGAGGGGCGAACGCGTCGTAGATACGGTCGCCCAGGCAGTAGCGGAGCTCGGCCTCGGTCATGCGCCGGTGCAGTGCCAGGGCAGCGATCAGGTGCACGTCGTCGACACCGACCTCTGCTGCGATGTCGAGGACCGCCTCGATGACGCGCTGGCGGATGTCGGGTCGGCGCATCTTCGGCAACGGCAGGGAGATGTCGTCGAACGCAATCGTCAGCTGCATGCCGGGGAACAGGCGGGCACGCAGGGGATCGGAATCGATCGGGTGATCCAGCGCGTCACGGATCGCGCGGTCGGGATCGTCGACGCCGTGCAGCGGTTCGGGCGGGTAGATGATGCGGCTGCGATCAGCGGGCAGGCGCTCCAGGCGGAACTGCTCGCCCGAGTGCAACAACACCGGTGGGGTGGAGCGGTCGACGTCGAGCACCAGACCGGGGCGGGGCGCGGGGCGCCGGTCCCGGCGCGTCGCGGGGGTGCGGGAAGGTCCGTAGGTCGGGCTCAACGTCGCCCTTTCAGGAGTCGTGTGGCGGGGAAGTCGGGTGCCGGGCCGGCGCTCGGACCGCAGAAGGCAATCTTGACAGCGCCCCTGCGTCCGGCATCGCCGGCGTGGCTCAGTGCATCTGCGTGGCGTTCGAGGGCATAGGTGGCGGTGACCAGGCGGCCCAGATCTGCTGCTGCGACCAGTTCGGCTGCAAGGTCGAAGGTGCGGAAGCGGGCACCGTCGATGACCTCGGTCCCGTAGGCGTACGCGCCGGTCAGGGAGATCTCGCGCTGCCACAGCGGGGTCAGGTCGATGGTCTCGACCCCCGGCATGCCGACCAGCACCACACGCCCGCCGGGCCGGGTCAGGGCGAGCGCGTTGCTCAGGCTGTCGGCGGATCCGACGCAGTCGATGGTGACGTCGGCCCCCTGGGTCAGGCGTTCGTGGGACCCTGCGGGGTCGACCATCGATGTGCCCACGCTGCGCCGCACCGCTCTGGTGAGTTCGCCGGGCGCGCAGCACCGGAGTGCGCTGTCCTGTGATGCGAGCTCGGCGGCCCAGCGTTGCTGGTGCGGGTGCTTGGCGGCGACCACCAATTGTGCGGGGGGTGACCAACGCCTGAGCGCGGCGAGCGTCAACAGCCCGAGTGTTCCCGCCCCTATGACCGCGACGGTGTCGCTCGGCTGCACCTGTGCTGCCAGCGCCGCGTGCACGGCACACGCTGTTGGTTCGATCATGACCGCGGCGCGGTCGTCGAGCTCGTCGGGTACCGCGTGGACCTGGCTGCGGTGGGCGACCATCTGGTCGGCCCATCCGCCGCCGGTGTCACAACAGAACCCTGTCTGCAGTCCGGGTTCCAGATGGCCGTGTGCCAGGTTGCCGCAGTTGCCCAGTCGACCCTCGGCGCACGCCGGACACAGCGGTTCGATGCCACGGGCGACGCAGCCGAGCACCGGCTCGATCACCACGCGGTGCCCCTCGGGGTGATCGGCGACCACCTCGTGACCGGGGACGAACGGGAACGACACGATGGGCTCGAACCAGCGGCTGGACCGTCCGTCGATCGTCGCCAGGTCCGACCCGCAGATGCCCGACAGGCGCGGCGTCAGACGTACCCAGTCCTCGCCGGGAAGCTCGGGCGGGTCGATGTCGCGCAGCCGGAGCGGGCCGAGACGTGCGCCCGCACCGTTGCGCACCGAGCTGGCCAGGCGGGCCGCGCCGAATCGCGCCAGGTCGCGTTCGACGCTCAGCGCCTTCATCGTCGGCTCCGGGCCGGGCCGCTGACGCGAGGACCGATGGGCAGGATGCGGTGGGCGAACCCGGGTGCGGTGCGGAAGTCCTCGATCAACCAACCGCGCTTGCGGGCGATCGAGGCCAACCGTGGTTCGGGGTTCACCGCGACCGGGAACCCCACCGCTTCGAGCATCGGCAGGTCCGATGACGAATCGGCATAGGCGACGCTCTCGGCGAGCGAAAGGCCCTCGGAGTCGCAGTAGTCGGCCAGGATCCGGGCGCGTGCTTCGGTCGTCGGTGGCACCGTGTCGAGCTGGCCGGTCAGCACCCGTCGGCCGTCGGGGTCCACCTCGGTGCCGAGCTGTGCGCAGACCACGTCGTCGAACAGCGGTCGCAGCGGCGCGATCACGACGTCGAGCGCGCCGGTGATGAGCACGGTGCGGTGTCCCAGGGCACGGTGTTCGCGTACCCTGCGGATCGCGGCGGGGAACGAGCGGGCCAGCAGTACCTCGCTGAAGTGTTCGAGCGCGTCCTCGTCGAGCTGGTCGATCGGTGCGCCCTCGTAGCGACGGTAGAACGAGCGCAGGAAGTCGGAGCGGTCCGCTCGGTCCTGGGCCAGCAGCGACGGGCCCTCGGCCAGGGTGCGCAGCGCGAACCGGACCCGGTCCGCGGTCGACAGGCGCCGGGTGGCGAGCCATGAGTACGACGTGACCACGTTCGAGGCGATGAGCGTGTTCTCCAGGTCGAACGCCGCCATGTGGCGTTGCGGGGCGAGCACCTGGGTGCGCAGCCGCTCGGTCCTGGTCGTACCGCGGCCTCTGGTCGGTGAGGACCTGGCGCGGCCGTGCTCGACCACCGAGGGCAGGTGGATCGTGGTGATGTAGTGGTCCCACTCGACCGCCCGTGGGTCGACCGCGAGGAGGGCCCGGTCCTCGGGGGTCATCGCGGCGGACAGCTCCAACAGGTGGTCCACCGAGTAGACCGCCTCGCACTCGGTGTAGGCGCCGTAGAGCTCGACGTAGGTCCCAGCTCGGTCCAGCTGAGCGCGGCGCTCCTCGATGGTGGCGCCCCACGCAGCGGCGCGACCGCGCACGGGAACCGCAGAGACGACCCGCTCGGTGAGGCGCAGGATGAACGTCGCCCGTTGCAGCTGTGCCTCGACACGACCGCGTCCGGGGAAGTTCCAGTCGGGCACCACGATGGGTTGGCCGTGCTCGTCGTAGAGCGGGTGTTCGGTGAACCATTCGCGCACCCGGTCGACCAGCCGTTGGTAGCGGAGGGGGTTGACGTCGCCGGTCGCGACCTGCACGATGAAGGGCGTTGCGGGGTCGGCGTGGCCTGCGCCGTCGCTGCTCGGCGGGTCGTCGACGGGACGACCGGCGGTGGCGATGATGGCGGCCACCACGAGATCGACCGGGATGACGTCGACCACACCCTCGGGCACGCCCGGGAACTCGCGCAGCAGGCCTCGGGCGTAGGACAGGATGATCGGCTCGGCCATACGGAAGCCGCGGATCCAACCCGGACGTGGCTCGGCCAGCGCGGACTCGATGATGGACGGTCGCACGATCGAGAGCCGGGGAGCGCCATCGCCGCGCTGGGCGATGGTCCTGGTGACGGCGACCTCGCCGAGGGCCTTGGTGAAGGCATATGCGTCGGGCCAGCCGACCGACGAGGCGCGAGCCCGACCGCTGTCGACCATCCGGTCGTGCACCCACTCCTGGCGGAGCCGTTCGGTTCGCTCCGACAGGATCGGTCCGCCCGCCGGGCCGAGCTCGGCGCGGGCGGTGACGGCGAACTCCGCCAACCGTTCCGGCTCGCGGCTCTGTGCATCGGTATCGGCACGTGAACGTCGCGCTGCTGCGACCTCGGCGCGCCAGTCGAGTGACGCTGCGATCGGGTTCGTCTCGACGGGTTCCTCGGGGGCGGCCCCTCGCCGATTGCCCGCGACGTAGCAGGTGCTGACACAGACCAGGTGCGGCGTGACGTCGAGTTCCTCGAGCAGTTCGGCGATGCGCACCGGGCCCAGCAGGTTCACCTCGACCGCTCGGTCGAGCGGTGAGTCGAACGCGACGGTGGCGGCGGAGTGGATCACCACGGCGCAGCTCGCGAGCGCCGTGCGCCCGACGGTGTCGAGCCCCAGCCCGTCGGTGCCGACGTCGCCGGGGACGACCTGGATGCGGGCAGCGCGCGCGGCGAAGCCCTCCTCGCCGAGTTCCGCCCGGAGGCGGTCGAAACAATCGTTGCGCAGGATCTCACGGTCGACACGGCGCTGGGCCGAGCTGCGTCGACCGTTGCGCACCAGCAGGACCAGTTCCACGTCGGGCACGCACCGCAGCAGACGCTCGACCAGCGCGGTGCCGACGAAGCCGGTCGATCCGGTGACGAAGATCCGCTGGCCGGCCAGCGCGGCGATGCTCATGTCGTGCGGTCCGTGCGGTCTGGTTCCGTGCGGTCCGTGCTGCGTCGCGACCGGCGCTGGTGACGTTCCAGGGCGAGCTCGACCAACTCGTCGATCAGCTCGGGGTACGTCACCCCCGATGCCTCCCAGAGCATCGGGTACATCGAGATGGGGGTGAACCCCGGGATCGTGTTGATCTCGTTCACCATCAGTTCGTCGCCGACCAGGAACATGTCGACCCGGGCCATACCTTCGGCCCGTAGTGCTGCGAAGGCCCGCAACGCCAGGTCACGTGCGGCCTGCATCGTCGAGGGGTCGAGCTCGGCGGGAACGACGGTTCGGGCGATGCCGGATGCGTACTTGTCCTCGTAGTCGTAGAACTCCGCGCCCGGTACGATCTCGCCGACGGTGCTGGCACGGGGGTGGTCGTTGCCGAGCACCCCGCACTCGAGTTCACGCCCGTCGACCGATTCCTCGACCACGGCCACGTCGTCGTAGCGCAACGCCTCGTCGAGCGCGGTGCGCAGCTCCTCGACCCCGTTCGCCTTGGACACACCGATCGAGGAGCCCATGTTGGCGGGCTTGACGAACACCGTCGGGCCCAGCTCGACGATGAGACGGTCCAACAGATTGGGATCCGAGTCGATCACGTGGCGCTGCACGGTGCGCCACGCGGGCTGCGGGATGTGTTCGGCGTGCAGCACCGTCTTGGCCATCGCCTTGTCCATCGCAACCGCAGAGCCCAGAACGCCGGAACCCACATAGGGCACACCGGACAGCTCCAACAGGCCCTGCACGGTGCCGTCCTCACCGTTCGGTCCGTGCAGTATCGGCAGCACCACCGTCGGCAGC
>Ga0105045_10002398_pt1 | contig 15767 bp, 13 predicted proteins | sample MAT02_FD_78089 | JGI IMG/M metagenome (GOLD analysis project Ga0105045, IMG submission 78089) | Freshwater microbial communities from Lake Fryxell liftoff mats and glacier meltwater in Antarctica - MAT-02 (megahit assembly) | ecosystem: Environmental > Aquatic > Freshwater > Ice > Liftoff...
ACGTTTTCTTTAAACGTGGCACCCATGATTAAAACCTTAGCATCTTTAACATTGCCATTGTTTTGAATAATATGTTGCAACACTTTCTTGGAGATATGATCGGCCATGCCATCATTGATTACCCTGCCGGCTAATATTACCTGGCTATCATATCCCAGCTCTTTTGATTTGTAGGTGAGATAATAAGGGTCAACCCCGATACAATGACCGCCCACAAGACCTGGTTGAAATTTCAGGAAATTCCATTTGGTACCTGCTGCTTCCAGTACTTCAAAAGTATTAATGCCCATCTTATCGAAAATAATGGAGAGTTCATTCATCAGGGCGATGTTGAGATCACGTTGAGTATTCTCAATGATTTTAGCAGCTTCAGCTACCTTTATGCTAGAAGCTTTGTGTACACCTGCTGTTACCACCAGCTCATAAACTTTGGCTACTACATCCAAACTTTCTGCATCACAACCACTCACTACTTTAATTATTTTAGCAAGGGTATGTTCTTTATCACCCGGATTTATTCTTTCCGGCGAATATCCCAACTTAAAGTTTACAATATTTTTAAGGCCAGATAATTTTTCAATGATCGGCAAACAATCCTCTTCGGTACAGCCCGGATAAACCGTGCTTTCAAATACTACATAGTCGCCTTCTTTTATTACTTTACCAATTGTTTCGCTAGCTTTTTGCACCGGCACCAGGTCGGGTACATTGTGATCATCTACTGGTGTAGGAACAGCTACGATAAAAAAGTTCGCCTTTTTCAAAACCTCCAACTCATTTGTAAATTCTATATCACAGCCATCAAATGCTTCCTTTTCTAATTCCTGGCTGGGATCAATGCTGTTGCGCATCATCTCCACTCTTTTGGCATTGATATCGAAGCCAATTACTTTAACTTTTTTGGCAAACTCCAATGCGATTGGCAATCCTACATATCCTAAACCAATTACTGCCAGTGTCTTTTGTTTATCCAATAAATGCTGATACATAATTTTAATACACCAATATCCCCGTTGGGGAATAGCGAATATCGCTCCGCCCTGTATGCAGGCTATTGGATTTTTTTAAGGGTTAATTTTATCTGTTGCTGTTAAATAGTTCTAAAAAAAAATTCTTTATAGTCCGTCTTGCCTAGGCTGTTTTGGGAGCTTTGGTAAACTCTTTTGGTAATTTATACAGTTCCTCCTGTGGCAACGATTTAAAATATTCATACGTTATTTTTAGCCCATCTGCCCGGTTAACAGTTGGCTGCCATCCTAAGATTTCCTTCGCCTTTGTAATGTCGGGCTGTCGTTGTTTTGGATCATCGGTTGGCAATGGTTTGTACACAATCTTTTGATCTGTTCCGGTCAGTTTAATTATTTCTTCTGCGAAATCTTTCAATGAAATTTCATCGGGATTACCAATATTAACCGGCTGCGCATAATCGCTCATCAACAAACGGTAAATACCTTCTACCAGATCCGATACATAACAAAAACTCCTTGTCTGGCTACCATCTCCAAACACGGTTAAATCTTCTCCACGCAATGCCTGTCCGATAAATGCCGGTAATGCACGACCATCGTTTAACCGCATCCGTGGACCGTACGTATTGAATATACGGATGATCCTGGTTTCCACCTGATGAAAGGTATGATAAGCCATGGTAATCGCCTCCTGAAAACGTTTGGCCTCATCATACACACCTCTTGGGCCAACGGGATTTACATTTCCCCAATATTCTTCGTTTTGAGGATGTACAACAGGATCTCCATAAACTTCACTTGTACTGGCCACCAATATTCTTGCTTTTTTTGCAAGGGCAAGACCCAAACAATTATGTGTACCCAATGATCCAACTTTTAATGTTTGAATCGGAATTTTTAAATAATCTATTGGACTGGCAGGCGATGCAAAATGGAGAATGTAATCCAGCTCACCTGGGATATGGATAAACTTGGAAACGTCGTGATGGTAAAATTCGAATTCCTTTAATTTAAAAAGATGCTCAATATTTTTAAGATCGCCTGTAATTAAATTATCCATTCCAATTACGTTGAATCCTTCCTTAATGAAGCGGTCGCATAAATGCGATCCCAAAAATCCGGCTGCGCCTGTAATCAATACTCTTTTTGCCATTGTATAAAATTAAAATAATGTATAAATAAAAACATTCACCGCTTCAGGCAATGAATGTTTTTGAATCATTTAAACGATTGGATTGATCACTCTTCTACCAATGCTAACGTAGTGATAACCGAGATCTTCCATCGCTTTAAGATCAAATAAATTTCGGCCATCGAATATCGCTTTATTTTTCAATAACGATGATATCTTATTAAAATCAGGTGTTCTAAATTCACTCCATTCTGTTGCAATCACCAGTGCATCGGCATCTGCCAAGGCATCGTACTGACTTTCTACAAACGTAATTTTATCTCCCAACAGTTGCTTTACATTGCTCATCGCTTCGGGATCAAAGGTTGCCACTGTAGCTCCCGCTTCTAAAAATGCATCAATCAAATAAAGGGCTGGTGCTTCCCGGATATCGTCGGTATTTGGCTTAAAGGCCAATCCCCACAATGCAATTTTTTTACCTTTTAAATCATCCCCAAAGAATGCTTTAATTTTTGGCACCAAATGCAGTTTTTGCTTTTCGTTCACCTTCATTACGGCATCTAAAATTTTAAAACTATAGTCCACTTCTGTAGATGACTTCGCAAGTGCCTGCACATCTTTTGGAAAACAACTTCCGCCGTAACCAATTCCTGGAAACAAAAAGCGTCTTCCAATGCGATCATCGCTACCAATTCCCTTGCGCACCATATCCACATCTGCTCCCAGTAATTCGCATAGGTGGGCTATTTCGTTCATAAAAGTGATCTTGGTAGCCAGAAAAGAATTGGCTGCGTATTTGGTTAACTCCGCACTTTTTTCATCCATAAAAATCACCGGGTTGCCCTGGCGCACAAACGGTGCGTATAAGTCATTTAGTATCTTTTTTGCCTTATCAGATGAAGTACCGATCACCACTCTGTCTGGTTTCATAAAATCATCCACTGCCACTCCTTCTCTTAAAAATTCGGGATTGCTAACAATGTCAAAGGTTCCCTGGATACCACCATTGTTCATCAATGCCTGTTTTACTTTTTCCGCAGTTCCAACTGGTACAGTACTTTTATCAATGATCACTTTATAATCACCTTCTACCAGCAGCGCACCTAAATCTTTGGCCACCCCTAAAATGTATTTTAAATCTGCACTTCCATCTTCGCCGGGAGGCGTGGGCAATGCGAGGAATATAACCCTGGCATCCTTGATTCCTTCAACCAGCGATGTCGTAAATTTTAAACGTCCTTCTTTTTGGTTACGTAAAAATATCTTTTCAAGGCCCGGTTCGTAAATCGTAATTTTCCCGGAGGACAATTTATCAACTTTGGTTTTATCAATGTCAACGCAGATAACTTCGTTGCCGGTTTCTGCAAAACATGTACCGGTTACCAATCCTACATAACCTGTTCCAACTACTGCAATTTTCATAGTGTTTTATTTTTGTTTTAAGTAATCCAATACATTTGAGATAATAAAGTCCTGTTGTTCCTCATCCAGTTCTGTGTGAATGGGCAATGAAATGACTCTTTCAGACAGCCAATCTGTAACAGGCAAATTAAAAGCATTCCCTCCAAGCGATTCAAACATTTGCTGGCGATGACATGGCACCGGGTAATAGATCATCGAAGGGATACCTTTATCGGCCAGGTATTGATTTAATCCGTCCCTGCTATGACTAGTCCCTGCAACTTCATTGATTAAAATAGTGTATTGATGAAACACATGATTGCAATAAGTAGCCCTGAATGGGATGGTTACTTTTTGATTGTTTGCAAATGCTTTATCATAATAATCAGCAGCCTTTCTACGAGCTCCATTATATTCGTCCAGATGTTTTAATTTGATATCAAGGATTGCAGCCTGCACGGTATCCAACCTGGAGTTACATCCCACCAAATCGTGATAGTATCGTTTGCTCTGTCCGTGAACTGCTATCTTTTTCAGTCTTTCTTGTAACGCAGCATCGTTTGTAAATATTGCACCCCCATCTCCATAAGCCCCTAAATTTTTAGAAGGATAAAAGGAAGTACATCCGATGTGGCCGATTCCACCAGTTTTGGTTACCCTGCCATCGCTGAATGTATAATCACAACCGATAGCCTGCGCATTGTCTTCAATAACAAATAAATTATGCCGGTTTGCAATATGCATAATTGTTTCCATATCTGCTGCATGCCCGTAAAGATGAACAGGAATAACTGCTTTTGTTTTTGGCGTGATGGCCTTTTCCAACGCTATCGGATCCATACAAAAAGTACTTGGATCAACATCTACAAAAACAGGTTTTAGTCTAAGCAATGCTGCTGCTTCTACGGTAGCTATATATGTAAACGAAGGTGTAATTACTTCATCACCGGGCTGCAGGTCAAGCGCCATCATGGCAATTTGCAACGCATCGGTTCCATTGGCACATGGCACTACATGTTTTACTCCATTATATTTAGCAAGATTGTGTTCAAAGTCGTTCAAAACTTTGCCGCCAATAAATTGGGAGCTCTCCAGCACCGCTATAACGGCAGCATCTACTTCGGATTTTATTTTCTGATATTGGCTTTTAGTATCCACCATTTGCAAGGGCCTCATATATTATTTTTTTGGGAGATGCAAAGATAGGGCATCAGTCCTAAGATTCAAGATTGAAGCAACCTGCTATATTAAGGATTCGAAAGATTGCAATTTTGCGATTAGCTTTGTTTAAAAATAACAATTGGACAAAGTAGTTTACAACATATTTATAAAGGTATTTACACTGTTTTTCAAAATTGCAGCTTTGTTTAATATCAAAGCAAGGCTTGGGGTACAGGGGCGAAAAACTGTTTTTTCCCGACTTAAGGCAAACGCCACACCACCCTACCAACAGGTCATCTGGATGCACTGCGCAAGCCTTGGGGAATTTGAACAGGGAAGACCTGTTTTAGAATCTTTAAAACAACAATATCCGCATATTACCATCGTGGTAACTTTTTTTTCAGCCTCTGGTTATGAGGTGATGAAAAATTATAAAGGTGCCGACCATATTTATTATTTGCCGATGGATAGTCCATCCAACGCCAAAAGGATGATTGATGCACTAAATCCGTCTCTTGTACTTTGGGTAAAATATGAATATTGGTATTATTATTTACATGAGTTGAAAAGCAGGAATATCCCGGTGCTATTGATCTCCGGTATTTTTTGGAGTACACATTCTTTTTTTAAATGGTACGGGAAAATCTGGAGGCAGATGCTGTTTTGCTTTACACATTTATTTGTGCAAAATGAAACCTCCAAAAATTTATTGTCAACCATTGGATTTCGTGAAAATGTAAGCATTACCGGCGATACCCGATTTGACCGGGTAATTGAGATAGCAGAACAATTTGAACCCCTTCCATTGATTGCGCAATTTTGCGGCGATAGCAAAGTAATGGTAGCAGGCAGCACCTGGCAAGATGATGAAGCTGAACTCACCCATTACATAAGGGCCAACCCACAAATAAAATTCATCATTGCCCCGCATGAGATTGATGCGGAAAATTTAAAGGATGTAAAGGAAGAATTTCCGGATTCGATATTTTATTCTACATTAATCAATAATCAACAAAAAGTAATAAACAAAGAGATAAAAATACCGCATGTATTAATCATTGACAATGTTGGATTGCTTTCCAGGCTTTATCAATATGCGGATATAACCTATGTTGGCGGCGGATTTGGCGCTGATGGTGTACACAATGTGCTGGAAGCTGCTGTGTATGGCAAACCAGTTATTTACGGACCCGAATATGAAAAATATTCCGAGGCGATTGGGCTGGTCGAATGCGGTGGCGGGATATTAATTGAAAATGCGCTTGAACTGGAAAGTATCCTAAACGAATTGTGGCAAAACGAACTTTTATTGGCTACTCAGGGAAACGCATCTAAAAACTACGTCTATGCCAACAGGGGAGCAAGTAAAAAAATAATTCAGTTTATTCAGGAGAAACGCCTTTTAACGAGTTGATCAAATTGCTGAACGGTTTCATTGTGATCTAACCATCCTAATTTTATTTTCAACTCTCGTTTTACCCAATATTCTGCTTCGGGCCAGATAGAAAAACTATTGATGGTTTTAATGCTTCTTTCATACATCACTTCGTCTCCCCGGAACAAATCGTTGATATACAAAAAACGATCATTGATACCGATTGCTTTCCTTAAATCCTTTACCGGCATTCCGGTTAGCTTTTCGCTAACCTCCAATTTATGTTCCTTCAAACGATCATTTAAGGAGGATGATTCTTTCCCTGCTGCTTCATTGATTTCTCTGCTGTGCTCTCTCTGAGGATTATTAAACTGGTGGGCAAGTGTAGGGATATCGTCGTCATCCTGATCAAACATAATATGCGGCTTATTATGACCGCTCAGTTGTTGCATCACCGCTGCATTGCGTTTTATTTCCTCCAGTTCTGCCGCCACTTCTTCTTCATCAATTTGCAACACTTCAATTATCTTTTCTTCCACAACTGGTTCTAAAACCACTTCAACTATATCTTCCTGCTGAGATATAATTGCCTGTAAAGGCATAGAAACCACTGTAGATTTACTTACCGCTCCCGGATCAGTCAATTGCACATGGGTTAACTCATGCTGCAACATTTGCACAGTTAACAAAAGTTGATTGGCGGATGCCCCGTTATTAAATTGTAGTTGCAAATTTTGCAAAAGCGTTGCCACTCTTTCCATAAAAACCTGGTTAATTGTATGATCATTTTGCAAAGACAAAAAAATTAAGTTTTGACCAATGGGTTAAAAACTTGAATCTTTGCAATTATTCGAATAAAGTTACAAACTCAATTGCTAAAAAAATATAAAAATGTTTATTGAACCCAGTTTATCCGGTGAAAGAAGAGGCTGGATTGAGGTGATTTGTGGTAGTATGTTCAGCGGAAAAACGGAAGAACTGATTCGCAGATTGAAGCGGGTAAAAATTGCTAATTTAAAGGCTGAAATATTTAAACCTGCCATTGATATACGGTACGATGAAGTAAAGATTGTGAGTCACGACACCAATTTTATACAAAGCACCCCGGTAGAAAGTTCCCAAACAATATTGTTGCTGGCACAGGATGCAGATGTGGTAGGCATTGATGAAGCTCAATTTTTTGATGCAGAAATTACGAATGTATGTGAGCAACTGGCATTGAGCGGAAAAAGGGTAATTGTAGCCGGGCTGGATATGGATTACACAGGCAAACCATTTGGTCAAATGCCCAATTTATTGGCTATTGCAGATTATATTACCAAACTGCATGCGATCTGTATGAAGTGCGGTAACATAGCCAATATCAGCTATCGGAAAACGGCCGCTCCGGGCCAGGTCTTGCTGGGAGAAAAAGATGTGTATGAGCCCAGGTGCAGGCATTGTGCTAATATTAAAGAAAACTAAAACATCGGGAACATAGCAAGCCAAAAAATCAGACATCAGACATTTATCATGACTAAAACAATTTTTGCTTTATTAAAAAAAGATCTATTGCTTGAGTTGAGGCAACAACATAGTTTCTATGGCATTTTATTATATGTAGCATCAACCATATTTGTAATATACCTGTCCATTAATAATCCCGAAGGCGAAGTATGGAATGGCTTATTTTGGATCATCCAACTGTTTGTTTGTGTAAATGCTGTTGCTAAAAGTTTTCTTCAGGAAAGCCGGGGGCGCATGTTATATTTTTATACCATTTCCGGAGCCAAAGAATTTGTAATTGCCAAGCTAATTTACAACATCATCCTGATGCTGATCATGAGCCTTTTGAGCCTTGTTTTATTCTTTATTTTATTAAGAAATCCTTTGTCCGATACAGTGCGATTTATAGGTATTGTTTGCCTCGGCGGCATTAGCCTTAGTTTGGTGTTTACGCTACTGGCTGCTATTGCAGCCAAGGCTCAACAAAATGCAGCTTTAATGGCCATACTTGGATTCCCGTTAATTATACCCCAATTGTTGTTGCTGATTCGGTTATCCAAATCTGCTTTTGGCGAAATGTTCAGGGAGGGAGCATTGCTTCAATTATCCTTACTAATTATTGGGCTGGATATGATGGTAATCGCTTTATCCATCATCTTATTCCCCTTTCTGTGGAAAGATTGATGGCCCCGTTTCGCTTCTTTTCCACCACATATTTCAGTAAACGCTGATTAAATTGCTTAGCGTAATTCAGTCAAATGCAGCTTCCTCTGTCAGGATTTTCTTTATTAACAATTTAAATAATCATTCAGCAGCAACGCTGAAAATTTAGAGAAACATCATTAAATGATTCCTAACATTGAATTAAAATACCAGAAAACCGTTCAACAGTTTTCATTATCTAATATTTAAACTACTAATTATAGTACCCGCTTATTTTAGTTCGATCAAAAATAGATTTACAATTTGTACGTCCCTTTCTTTCCCCTAATTTTGTACCCACATTATCTATAAGCATGCGAAAAAAATGGTGGAAAATACTGGCGGTTGTATTACTGATTTACACATTTACTGCCGGTTTCTTGGTTAAAGTACCGGAACTTGGCATTCTTAAAGAAACCAGCCGAAATCTTTTCTTTCACGTTCCCATGTGGTTCGGACAAATTATATTGCTTTCCATCTCTCTGATTTATTCTATTTTATATCTCCGCAAGTCTGATCTTAAATACGATATTTATGCCGTGGCTTTTGCAAAAACTGGTATTGTAATGGGGATGCTGGGCCTGGTTACTGGTGCTATATGGGCTGCGTATGTATGGGGAGCGCCCTGGAGCAACGACCCCAAACAAATTGGAGTAGCCATTGCCTTGCTTATCTATTTTGCATACCTGGTTTTACGCAATGCCATTCCGGATATTGACAAATGTGCCAAAGTAAGTGCGGTCTATAACATCTTTGCCTATTTTATGTATATACCGCTTATCATGATTTTGCCAAGAATGGTAGAATCATTGCATCCCGGAGGAAAAGGTGTGGAAGGAAATCCTGGATTAAATGGGGCTGATTTGGATGCCAGTATGAGAATGATATTCTGGCCGGCTGTTATCGGATGGACCCTATTAGGCGTTTGGATCAGCACCCTCAATATCAGACTTTATTTAATAAGAGATAAAAATTTAATTAATGCGAAATAGGGTTTATAGTTTATTATTATCATTCGCTGGCTTGTTGAGCTGCAATGATAGTTTTGCACAAAGCAAGGGTACAGTTGAAAATCTAATGCGTAGTAATGGCAAAATTTATGTGGTAATGGCGGTTTGTATGACCATTTTGGTGGGATTGGTTTTATACATGGTAAGCATCGATAGAAAAATCTCTAAAATAGAAGATAAGTAATAAACTGATTCCTTTTTTGCTCTGAACAGACTAATAATTATCCTTTTAAGCTTACTATTATCAGAACTTTAAATGCATTTTTTAGAATAAAAATGATCACGTTACGTTTATTATTTCTAACCTTTAAATAAAGTACCAACGATCCCCGGATAACGTTGCGAATAGCCACTTGTCAGTTGCTATCAATTTTTTTCGATTGCTTCATTAAAACCAAATTTATGTCAGCACAAATCCCTTACAGTTTTTTTAAAAGTGTAGAAAGAAGCTTTGATAAAGCCGCCCGTTTAACAAAATGGGATGTTGGTATTTTAGAACAAATCAAGGCTTGTAACAGCGTTTACAGAATGAACTTCCCCATCAAAAGAGACGATGGAACCATTGAAGTAATGGAAGCTTATCGTGTTCAGCATAGCCAACACAAATCGCCCTGTAAAGGTGGTATCCGTTTCAGTGAGGAAGTTAACCAGGATGAAGTAATGGCCCTTGCTGCATTGATGACCTTTAAATGCGCCATTGTGAATGTACCATTTGGTGGTGCAAAAGGTGGTATCAAAATCAATCCCCGCAAGTATTCTACTTATGAGCTTGAAAAAATCACCCGTCGTTATACATCTGAACTGGTAAAGAAAAATTTTATTGGACCGGGGATTGATGTGCCGGCACCTGATTATGGTACCGGTGAAAGAGAGATGTCATGGATCGTGGATACTTACCAATCGCTTAAACCAGGTGAAATAGATGCAGCAGGTTGTGTAACCGGAAAGCCTATTACGCAAGGTGGAGTTCGTGGACGTAAAGAAGCAACTGGCTTAGGTGTTTTTTTTGGCATACGTGAAGTATGCAACATGCCTTTTGTAATGACAAAAATTGGTCTTACAACCGGCATCGAAGGTAAAAAAGTAGTGGTACAGGGTATCGGAAATGTAGGTTATCATTGTGCCAAGTTTTTCAGAGAACATGGAGCCATTGTAATTGCTATTGCGGAACATGACGGTGCCATTTACAATGCTAATGGATTGAATGAAGAAGAGCTGATCCAATTTAGAAATAAAACAGGTTCTATTATTAATTTTCCAGGATCAATTACCCTTGATAAAACGGAGGATGCACTTGAACTGGATTGTGACATATTGATCCCTGCAGCCTTAGAAAATGTAATTAACGCTGAAAATGCCCCAAGAATCAAAGCAAAAATTATTGGAGAAGCGGCTAACGGTCCCTGCACACCGGAAGCAGATGAAATATTTATTCAAAAAGGAATTTTGGTTGTACCGGATATGTACCTGAATGCAGGTGGTGTAACGGTAAGTTATTTTGAGTGGCTAAAAAACCTTAGTCATGTACGTTATGGCCGGCTTGAAAAACGCTTTACCGAAAATATGAATACCCGCATTTTAGAACAGATGGAAGAATTGAGCGGTAAAACCGTTGGTGAAAAGGAAAGAATGCTAATTAGACAGGGGGCGGAAGAAATAGACCTGGTACATAGTGGCCTGGAAGAAACAATGATTACTGCAACAAGGGAAATTATGGAAATCTGGTTAAACAGTCCTGAAATACCAGATATGCGGACTGCGGCCTATGTAAGTGCTATTAATAAAGTAGCCATTATATATTCAGAATTAGGCATTTTCCCTTAACCTCTTTCCGAATAAAGGACAAATAAAACTATATTAAAGTACCCCGATGCGAATTAGCAGCCGGGGTATTTTATGCATAACACTTATATTGAATGTAATAATAAACTTTAACCGTACTCATACAAATAAAACCCTATTTTGAATAACTCACACTGCAAACAAATTTTGCATCGCCAGCACCTAATTCCTGAGCTGCAGCATTACTTAAACGAACCAATAAACCGGTATTCTGTTTAATATCGGGCATCACATCCAATACTTTGGCGTAAATACTTTTACCCGTGGATGAACTGGTAATTTTTATAATCGTTCCGGGAGTTGATGAGTTGTGCAGGCAATAGTATTTCCCATCTTCCCAGCCACTGGTACTTTTAAAAATGGCAGCCTCGCCGGTTTCGCCTGCGACATCTTTGTTGCGAACCTGGTTTTCATATTCCGATTTAAATACGCCTCCGTTAAAAGTCTTTCCGCTTGTTACCGGTAGTGTCACTTTTTTAATTGGTTCCGCTCCTTTCACCAAAATCGTTTCAACAGGCTCTTTTTTTACCTTTTCTGCTACCACTGGATTTTCCTTTACCGGAGCTTTTACAACTGGCGATGGTTCTTTGGCTACATCGGGTTTTGCCCTTTCTTTTGTAACAACTGCTTTCGCCGGAATTTCTGCAACTTTCGCAATGTTATCAGCAGGCTTTGCTTTTGCCACACTTGCCAAAGGTGATAAATCCTTTTTTACCTTTAAGTAACCTACAATCAAATTAGTTCCATTTGCTACGGCATCAGACTTTAAATTGTTCCATTTCTTCAGCGTTTCTAAAGGGATTTTATTGAAATTGGTGCTAATGCGATACAGTCCTTCTTTACCTGCAACGGTATGATAAACAGGCACCAATACTTCATCCGCATCTGGTGTGCCCGCTTGCACAAAATTCACAGCAGTTAATGGTATTTTCAATGCCTGTCCAAGGCTTAATCCGCTTTCCAAAACCAGGTTATTGTATGGTGCTACTTCCTTCGGACTTATGTTGTAAATACGCCCGATGCTATAATAATTTTCTTTAAGCGATACTGTATGATTGATATATAAATCAGGAGAAACACCTTCTACCACCAATGCTTTATTTTGAGCCAGCGCAAATAATGGAACCGAAAATAATACAATCAATAAACGCTTCATAGCTAATAATTTTTTCATCGCAAAGATGGGAAATTTTGTTGGTTAGTAGCTAAATTACCGGCCATCCAATTTAGTTTAACGTATTTTTTCGGCGCCAATAAGTAAATCCTTTATTGGCAGAGGATTGTATGCCAGATTGCATATCGCATATTAAAGGAGGGGGTATCTGTTATTTATTCAATATCCGCCACTCCCTTGGATAATAATTATTCACCCGGTTGGGCAACACTTTTACCCAACCAAGGGGCAATAGTTCGTAAGTGATCAATGCCCAGCCTTTGATTTCAGTCTCTAATTTTAATTCATTGCGCCGTAAATAGTTTAATGCTGTTTCCTTATCCACTTCAAAGACCGGGATATCTGTGTTGATGATGGTACTTATGGCCAATTCATGATCGGGTATCAATTCGTTGCGGATAATGGTACCCAGTTTTACGCCCGCCTTTTTTATATAAAGCGTCCATTGGATATCTGCCAGATATCTTTCGAGGTGCATTGGAATGGCAATTACTTCTTCGTGTTGTTTGATAAAGAAAAAATCATCCCCATTTTTTAACCAAGGCTTTACTACTTCAATTTCCTTCGGTGAAAGTCTTTCTGATTTCCCCTTTGATTTGCTTTCATAAGCTGTTGCGCCTTCCGATTCCAGCTTTTTAAAACCGGCAATAAAAAAACCTTCGCCTTTTAATTGATCCGGATAAAAACGATCACCAAATGCATTGCTTTCCGGTGAACTGGTTTCAACAATATGCCACTCCGCTTTCAATTGAAATTGGATGGTGGATAATTGCTGATCCTTTACAAGCCAGTCGCAAATTGCTTCATCTTCTTTTGTTGAATAAGAACAGGTGGAATAGATCAATACACCTCCATCTTTTAAGGAGGGTAAAATATCGGCGAGTATTCTTTGCTGGCGCTGGCTGCAAAGTTCCACATTTTGTTCGCTCCATTCTTCAATAGCTTTAGTATCTTTTCTAAACAAACCACTTCCGCTACAGGGTGCATCTACTACAATCAAATCAAAGTAATTGGGCAACCGTTGAAAGTCTTTGGGATCGTTGTTGGTTACAATCACATTGACAGCTCCCCACTTGCTAATATTTTCTGCTAATATGGTTACTCTTGTTTTGATAACTTCATTGCTCACCAATAAACTTCTATCTGAAATAAGGGATTGAATTAAGGTTGATTTCCCGCCCGGAGCGGCACAGAGATCCAATACTTTTAACGGTTGTAAAAGATCAGTTGACTGACGGATGGCCTCTTCCAAAAACATGCTGCTGGCTTCCTGAACATAATAGGCACCGCCGTGAAAAAGCGGATCTGTTGTAAAGGATGGACGGGATGAAAGATAGTATCCGCTGGCATTCCAGGGAACGGGTGTGAGATTTATTTGTTCAAAACCATTGGCAATAAAAGATGCAAACTGGCTTTCCGACAGCTTTGCTCTGTTTAACCGAATAGAAGTATTCTGCTCACTGGATTGATGCACTTTTTCGAAGGCTTTTTCATCAAATCCTTTTACATTTTGAAGTGAATCAATGAGTGCTTGCGGAATTTTCAATCGATGATTTTGTTGTTGAATTATTTTGAATATTCAATAGAAGATGCTTCTTATTTAATGGATGCAAAAAGTTACCCAAAGGCATGCGGTAAAAGTCGCGATAAAAACCGGGATGCCGATGTTACACTTTGATCGGCAAGTGAAAAAACGATATTGAGCAAAGTTTACCCGATCATTAAAAAGACTGCCTGCAAAATCCAAACGTATTTCGGGGATGTCATGAAACACAGTTGCCCAAACCAAAAACGACAACCTCAAACCAAAAACCGTTATGCTGATTTTATTTCTGAACACAAATTCTGCAATACCTTTTTGGCATCGCCAAACAGCATACTGGTTTTAGGTTGATAGAAAAGATCATTTTCAATGCCAGCGTAACCGGGTTTCATACTTCGCTTATTTACAATCACCGTTTTAGCCAGTTCTACTTCCAGAATCGGCATTCCGTAAATGGGTGATAACGGATCTTTTTTTGCTGCCGGATTCACCACATCATTGGCACCCAATATCAATACCACATCGCAGGTTTTAAATTCATCGTTGGCATCTTCCATTTCCAATAATTTTTCGTAATTCACATCTGCTTCTGCCAGCAATACATTCATGTGACCGGGCATACGACCTGCTACCGGGTGAATGGCATACTTTACTTCCACGCCTTTTTCTTCGAGTATTTTTTCCAGCTCATGACAAATATGTTGGGCCTGTGCTACCGCCAAACCATAGCCCGGAACAATCATTACCTTATTGGCAAAACTCATCACCATCGAGGCGTCGCTCAAACTGATTTCTTTAGTTGCGCCATGGTCAGATGAAGCGGCACCCGCAATTGCTGCGGCACCTCCACCCCATGAGCCAATGATTACATTGAGCAAACTGCGGTTCATCGCTTTGCACATTAAAATGGTAAGCAATGTACCGGCAGCACCTACCAAAATACCACCCGTCAGCATGGCCTGGTTATCGTACATAAAACCAGCACAGGCGGCGGCTACTCCTGTAAAAGAATTGAGCAAAGAAATTACCACCGGCATATCGGCACCACCAATTGGCAGCACAAATAAAACGCCGTATAATAAGGATAAAGCCAGGATGCTGTAAAATAAATAAATCTGCAAATTAGTTAAAGCCCAGGTGGGGTTTGCACCATCTGCACCAATGATAGGCGTCTTTACAATGAATACTGCAATCACGCAAAGCAATACCAGTAATATAAACATATTGAGGTTGCGCTGGCCTTTAAAGGAAGTGTCTTTAATTACTCCCCGCAATTTTCCCCAGGCAATGATACTGCCTGCAAAAGAAACGCTGCCGATCATTAAACCAGCTGTTATCGCAATGATTGAGACAGTGGTTAATTCCTGGGCTAAATAAATAAGACCATCAGCCGCCGGCGCACCATTGTGGAGATAATGATTGAATTCTATTACAGAAATCAACATCGCACAAGCACCACCCATTCCGTTGAAAAGACTTACCATTTCCGGCATGGCCGTCATCTTTACTTTTTTGGCAGATATAAAACCAAGTATGGTTCCAATGGCCAACGCCACAAAAATGATTAGGATATTATTCAGATGGGTTTTGTTACCATCTACCTCCTGTTCAAATAAAAAGATGGTACCAAAAATACCAATCGCCATACCGGCAGCCGCTAATAAGTTTCCCCTGCGGGCACTTTCCGGATGCGACAACATTTTAAGCCCCAAAATAAAAGTAACGGATGAAATCAGGTAACAGATTGTAAGTATGTGAATTCCCATATAAAATAATTTGTATTGAAGAAGCCCCAGACCCCTAAAGGGGCTTTTAGAGTTTAATGTCCGCCATCTCTTTTAGATATTGGATGATTTATAATTTTTAATTTAAAACGATCTGCTATACTAAAAAGTATCTTCCAACTTAAGTATACTGCCCTGTTCCCCTTTAGGGGTTAGGGGCTGTCTTTTTCTTCTTCTTAAACATCTCCAG
>Ga0105045_10002399_pt1 | contig 15767 bp, 7 predicted proteins | sample MAT02_FD_78089 | JGI IMG/M metagenome (GOLD analysis project Ga0105045, IMG submission 78089) | Freshwater microbial communities from Lake Fryxell liftoff mats and glacier meltwater in Antarctica - MAT-02 (megahit assembly) | ecosystem: Environmental > Aquatic > Freshwater > Ice > Liftoff...
ACGGCCCGATCCGCTCGCAAAGGTCACCGACGATCTCAAGGCGTGGTTCGACGAGGACCCGTCAAATACCGGACATGAGCTCTTGTCAAGGCTTCAGGCCGCCCATCCAGATGCCTACCGTCGGTAGTGACGGCGACCGTCACCCCCGCCGAGATCAACTCGACCACCGGGCAGCGCGCCTTGTTCAGCGACCCCGACAGCGGCGCATGGCCCACTGCCGTGCCGGTATCCGCCAAGATGCGGATCTCGTACGCGCCCAGCCCGGTGCAGTGCCGCAACAGCACGTCAGGCCCTAGCAGCCCGTTTGGGTCGGTATGCGCAAGCCGGACCATGCCGCCGAACGCATCGGAATGGATGCGAACCCCATGCGCCCGCGCACTTTCCCGGATGCGGCGCGATTGCATCCGGTCATGGTCGGTCAGCCGGGCCACATCCGCCGGCGTGGGCCCTGAAATGTCGCAGGACGGCATGATCAGAAATGGCGTCAGCATCACCTGGATACGCCCGCCCGCACCGCCGTGCCAGGCCGCGATCACCGCCTCGGCCCCCGTCGTAGCGTCCTCGAAGGTAAATGGGGCGGCATGGCGGACGCCGTCCTTCCAGCGGCTTGCCGGGCGCGGAAAGGGTGGATTGCAGGGGCCAACCGCAACCACCTCGCGCAGGCCGGCTTCGGCGTAGGAGGAGGCATGTGCACCGGCAAGATCGGGGTCGTCGGAACGGGGTTCCGACGCGATCACACACAGCCCCGTTGTCACCCCGAACATCAATCGCTCCAGCGCCGAAAGCGCGCCCTCTGCCGCCCAGAAATCCGGGTCGGTGTGGTGAAAATAAGTGGGCGTGACCACCTTGCCCCAAAGCGACGGCGTATCTGCCGCGATGGTCTTCAACAGCCCGTGACCACCATGAGCCTCGTCCGTGCCCCGCATCGCATTGCCCCGTCAAACCACCTGGAAAGTGAATCATCCGGTGAACGAGGCACCCTGTATTCTCGACGGCCTGCTGATGACCGACGCCGGCCAAAAAATCCGCGAATAGTATGCCGACACCCATTGCCCGGCAGGTGATTGCAGCGCAATCACCGAGAGGGAGCGGCTTCACCGACCATGTCTTCGTCGTCACCGCCTTACTGGGCTTTCAGTTCATCCCTCGCATCCGAGATCTGCCATCCAAGCGGCTCTACCCCTTCGACCCGGCGTCCTGCCCGAACGAGTTGAAGGGGCTGATCGGTGGCAAGATCAGGGAACCCGTCATCATCTCGAATTGGCCCGATATCCTGCGCAGCGAAGCGACTATGGTGGCGGGCGCAATGCCCCCAAGCAAACTCTTGCGAAAGTTCGCAGCCTATCCTCGACAGCACGAGTTGGCGGAGGCCCTGCGGGAAATCGGACGGGTCGAGCGGACACTCTTCATCATCGATTGGCTGCTCCACGCCGACATGTAGCGCCGCGCTCGGCCAGCCGGATCGAGCAGGAATACGCGCTGCCGGTGCGGTTCGTGGGCACGCAGTTCACCTTGGCCCGCAAGGTTCACGGGCCGAAGGCCGAAATGGAAAAGCTCACATCGGTGCGCTTCTTGCGCCGCATCGACCGTGCTGTTCTCAAGCCCCGCGACGTGCATCTCGTGCTCGACAATGAAGCGGATCAGAAAACAGTCCGGGGGACTGTTTTCCCGCTGAACGCCAGCCACAAGACGCCAGAGGTGAAGGCATGGCTGTCGAGGCATCCGCGCTTCAAGCTGCACTTCACGCCGCCCGGCGCATCCTGGCTGAACCTCGTTGAACGGTTCTTCGCCGAGATCACGTCGAAGCGCATCCGCAGGGGCAGCTACACCAGCGTCGGCGACGTGGAGGCCGACATCTACCACTACCTGGGCCAGCACAACACAAAGCCAAAGCCCTTCGCATGGAACAAAACCGCCGACCACATCCTCACCCGGGAACGCCGCGCGCTCGACAAACTTGATGAAATCAGAAGCAACAGGTAGCAAGAGTCAGACTCAGTACACTAGGTGATTTCACCAGAACAGGCGTTCGCTTCCAGCTTGATCCGCCACTCCATCGTTGTCACATCCTGTCACCATGGAAGCCGAGGTCCGTCGCATCACCTCTTTTGCTGGAAAGTGCAACGACAGACCCTTATCGAGCCGGACACCATGGCCCCTCTCAGGCCTCCGGCGGTCTGCCGGGAATAGCCCGGCAGACGACCGCCGGCGCCTCAACTCGCCGGTGCTGGTGCCGTTGGGATCCATTGGGTGACGCCCGGCTCGGTCCGGGTGTTGGGCCCGATGATCGGGTTGTAGTTCAGCGAATAGAGGCTGCGATACTGATCGACGGTGATTCTGCCAGCCACCAAACCCGGTTGCGGCTTGGCAAGCAGCGGCGCGCCGTTGGGAGAATAGATGTCGAGCCGGAAGGTCAGATCCTCGGGCTTGTGGCTGGCATTGTAACCGTTATCGACCACCGACAGAACATAGATATAGCCCTTGGTCTCGGAGGCGATGTCGAGATAGGACAGGGCGCCCGTCACCTGCTCGGCCCGCAGCGGCATGAAGGACGACAGTTGCTCGACCAGCAGATCGGTGGTGGTCCTGGATTTGGTGACGGAAAAGGTCATCGCATTGACTGAATCCTCGATCTGCCACGCCGCCCCGACCGAGCGCAGGGTGATCGCCAGACCAAAGCGCATGTAGATGTCGATGAGGGTCGAGCCCGAATGCTGGTCCGCGACCCGAACGTCATAGACTGCGCTATTGGTGGTATCGGCCACATACCACAGCTTGCCGGCTTCGGTGATGGTCACCTTGTAATCAGCCGGTTTGTTTTTGCTGGTAGCAAGGCCGTAATGGGTCAGCACATCGACCAGGCTCTGATCTGCGGCCCCACCATCAAGTGCTGCGGCGACTGCTGCAACCTTGTCGTCAGGCACCACCGCCTTGGGCTGGGACGACGGGGTGATATTTTTCTGAAACAGCGCCAGCAGGCCGTCCGAGACCTCTCGCTGGTCAAGCTCGGTGATGATGGCAGGCGCGCCGTTGATGATCGTGAACGACGGCTGGCCGACCGAAAACGACGGCACCCGGTTGCCCTTGACGTCAAAGGCCTGAATGCGCGGGGCGTCGATATAGGTGGTCCCGGTTTCCAGCACCAGAATGCGGCCGTCGGCGGTGATGGTCATCGCCTGCGGTGCATCCATCAGCCCTTGCAGGTTGCCCTTGCCCGACAGCGGCATGGCGATGAAGGCATCGCCCGGATCACCGGCGGTGGCGGGCAGTTTGGCGACAAAGAGCTTGGCGTTCTTGTTGTCCAGCGCCACTGCGTAGCCGTTGGGGTGGATCGCCACTTCCTGAAACGGCGAGGAATTCGAGAAGATGCCCCAGATCCTGGTGGCTCCGGTATCAAATGTGTATTCCCCCGGCCCCTGATCGAAATCCACCCCCTTGAGGTAGAAGGTCAAGGTGCCCTGCGGCGAGTTGGGCTGAGGTTCGAGGAAGAAATTGTCGAGCCCCGGCACTGGCCAGTCGAAGACGTCGATCTGGCTGGTCTGCTTGCCATTCAGGTCGATGGAGGAGAGCCGCAACTCGAAACTCGGGTCGGCGCCCGGCAAGCCGACGGCCCAATCCTTTCCGGCGGCGATCACCTTGACGATGGCCGTTGCCGGCAGCTTGTGGCCAAAGGCGGCAAAGTCCGAAGCGACATCGGCAGGAACCGGCCCGTCTGTCAGCGTCGCGGCATATTTGCCGTCAAGCGGAAACAGCGGCGTCAGCCCGAACTGGTCATAGGCGAGAAAGCAGGGTTGGCTGTAGCCCTTGGCAGGAACGAAGATCTGTGCCTGCGGCGTGGCCAGCGTCGAAATGCTCTGCATGGCATAGATCGGCGTATTGACCGGCCCGGGCTTGTCATCGACGGGAATGTTCTGCCCCGAGGCAAGGTAAGAATAGCCAAGCTGGAAGGAATGGTTGTTGTGGATGATATTGCCAAGCCCGCCAAGCGTGTTGCCGCCCGGCTGGGCGACCAGCGGGAATTCGGGCGGCAGCGAGGGGGCCGGACGGGCGGTATTTTGCACATCCATGATCCAGCTGGCCTGATCAACCCGGATCGAACTGCCATCGACCGTCAGCGCAAAGTCTGGCAACTCCCCCGGTGCGGCAATGGTCCAGTTGCTGCCCTTCGTCACCACTGTGACCTGGGCACCGCTCGGCAAGGGATATTGAGCGTTGTCAAACGCGCCCGACAGCGCCGGTGACGGCGCGCCGCCGCCATCAAGCCCGCCTGAATGCGTGGCCGTGTCGACGGTGAACAATTTGGCGGCGACGACCTGACGCGCCTTCAGATCGAAACTGTCGCCCGTAACCGGATCAGAGATTTGCCAGGCGGCCATCTGCGTCACCACGCTGATACCGGCCTGCGCCGAGAGCAGATTGCCGTTGTCAGCAAAGGCCTTGGCGACAGCGGCCGAGGGTTTGGTCTGGGTGTCAAGGTCGGGAACCAGCGCGCTGGCGGCGGTAAACGCCGAAATCTGCCAGTAATGGTTCTCGGCATCGGAATAGCCGAGGGTTTTTTTCTGGCTGTAAGTGGTGTCGGCGGTCAGCGGCACCAGAATTTCGACGATCGCGCCTGCAAGCGCCATATGGTCATTGGCGTCGGGGCTGGCATCGACCCACCCACTGGTCCATCTGCCCGCCACCCAGTCAGAAGCGGAGAAGACCTGGGCGATGACCTCAATCTTGCCGCCCGCCGGAATGCCCGGAAAGCTGACACTGATCGGCGCGATCGAGGTCGGCATCGGACCGACCTGGGTGTAGGTGGTGCCGCCTTCGTTGCCATTGACGGAGGGATATCTGACCTGCACCATCCAGTGATCGGCAATTGCGGGCCAGACCGGATCGAACCCCGTGGTGGCATGGGTCGGATCGGGGCGGATGGTGACCGACAGATCCATCGAATGCAGGATTTCGAGTGAATAGGTGGCGGGCGACAGCACGCATTCGATTGTCGTCGCTGCAAGTCCGGCCAGATCGGCGGCAATCGAGGCGACCCGCAGCGCCCATCCGGCGACCGGCACCTCTTCCAGAAGCTCTTCTGCCGTCATCTCGGCCACCATCTCGGCGGTTTTTTCGGTGAATTTCTCGACGAACAGCTTGGCACCGGCCATTATCGCCCGTTGTGACAGGGCGCCAAAGATGACCGAGGTCGAGATCCCGGCGAGCTGGGACAGGATCTTCTTGCCCGCCGACGTATCGCGCGTGGCTACCCCGGTGGCAAGGCCTCCCGCACCGATAAAGCCGCAGATGGCGAAAAAGCCGATGCCCCATTCGCTCTTGAGAAACTCGATCAGCGGGTTGATGACATAGACATTGGCCACCAGCATGATCCCGCCCACGCCGTAATTGATGATCCCGGTGGCAAGAACGCCGACCAGATCGACATCGGTATCCCAGTCCGCAAATCCCGCCGCACAGCCAAGACCGCCCAGAAGAACCAGCGCGCGCGACGCTTCCTGTGGCCAGGGAAAGCTCAGATTGGTGGTCTGTGTCAGGGGCGGCACCGGCGCGCCAAAGATCGCAGTGCCGGAAGAGATATAGGTCAGGTAATTCTTGCTGTCCGAGGCCTCCATCAGCCCCTTGACGAACTGCACCGGCAGAAGGTCCGGCCAGTTGGGAATATCGGCACGCTTGATGACGGTGCCGTCTTCCTTGAAAAATTGCACATAGGCACCCAGATAGCGCGATGGCCAGTTCTTGACCGGAAAGGTCAGCTGCGCCTTGGTCGCGTCATAGGCGAGGTCGTAGAGGTAAAGCCCGTAGGCCGAGGTCTGTTGCTTGACCGAAAAGCCCTTGGCCGTGGTGGCGGCCAGATCAAGCGCCATGGCTCCACCACCGGCCGCTTTCGGGCCCGGTGCGTTCAACACGGTCGCCGGTCTGGCCGAGGTCGCAGTGACCCCATTCTGCCGGTTCCACAGGATGCCGTCCATCTTGCGGTCGGTCTTGGTCGCCAGCAGCGCAGTCTGCACCGTCGGGCTGGCGGCGGCGATCACCGAGGCGTTCGTGGGATTGCCTGCTGGCGGATCAAACTCGTCGGTCAGATTATAGGAGGGCATGCCCTTGTAGCCCTGACCCGGCGCGTCCGGCCAGTCCTTGGGATCGATCGGCCCGCTCTTGGTCTTGAGCGAGGTGTCAAGCTCGGCAGGCACGAACTCGGTGCCCGCGCCGGTGGGGTCCTTGGACCACATCGCCCAGGCCTTGTTATACCACGTGAACGTGCCCACCCCCGGCGACGTCTGTTGAAGGTACTGAACGAAATCCGACATGTCGGAGTTGATCAGGGGGTTCAGATAGCTGGCCTTGAGATATTCCATCACACCCGGCGTGATATTGCCAAGTTCAGGGTGGTAGAGCGCAATGGCCTGCGCGGTGCCCAAGACCGAGTTGATCGCGGCGGCACCCAGATGCAGATCGCTATGGCCCGAGCGGCGGCTGGCATAGGCCAGCGACAGGAAATGATCTTCCTCGACCCCCAGCCGCGCCAGTTCGGCCGAATGGGGTGCGCGTTCGTCGCGCCAGAAACGGTGATGTGCGGCCCTGATATGGCCGTCGGGCACATGGGGGAACAGCATGGCGATCTCGGGCAGGGGATGATCGTCGAGCGAGGGAAACACCACCCGCCGGATAGCCGGCTTCAGCCGCGCCATCGGCGCATCCTCGACGAAGTGGGTCAGGAGTTTGGACTGAGCCTCGGGGATCAGACCAAGGGCGGCGTTTCTTGCGCGATGCTCGTCCATCTTGGACGGGTGATCGGCATAGCGGTTCAACACATGCCGACCGGCATCCCCGGCCATAAGCGTGAATTCGGTATCGGCCGGATAGATCGACAGGTCGAAATGCAACGTGCGGGCTTCAAGGTGGTCAAGCATGTGGCGTTCCCTTGTTCACGGCCCTCGGTCCGGGCCTGATTAAAGCCCGGGTTCAGACCGGGCAGTTGTAGCGTCCCGAAGCATCTGGCACACAAAGCGGCGGGCGCGCCGGTACACGCGCGCGCAGCCATTGGTCAAAAGGCAGGTTGTTGGCGGCATTGGTCGAAGCAAACTCGCCATTGGGGCAGACATTGCCATAGTCCTGCAACTGTGACTGGACGATTTCGGTCCGGGCCACGGGCAGGTTGTGGAATTCGTCGGTGCCGCTCGCGGTGCGTCGCAGCACGCGCATGTTTCGGCCATAGACGTCGAGCCCGCCGCCGGCATTTGGCAGGACCGTAAAGATGACGTAGTTGGTCACCGGGTTGAACGGATCTTCCGAGCCGTTGTCGACCAGCCAGCCAATTGCCTTGGTGCTGCCCGGCGCGGCCAGGATCGACACCGTGGCATTCTGGGCCAGCGCATAAGAGGCACTGGCAAAAGCGGCAATGACATTGGCGATCGCTGGGCGGCCGACAACCTGAAGGCCACTGTCGTCAAAGCCCTGCCACAGGGAATAGACCTGATATTGTGGCGGCCCGTCGACGATCTGCCATTCGGACGGGGTCTGGCGGATGGTCACCGTCGCCGCCTTTCCCAAAGCATGGCCCGCCGTTGCAAAGGCCTCGGCAACAGGTGCGGTCACCAGGCCGTTGCGCAGCGAGGATCGCACCGACAGCGGCAGGTAAAAGTCCGCAGACGTGGCATAGTCCGGGCCCTTGGCCACCCCGAGCGCCGGGGCACTGGACGAGCCCAGCGGGGACTTGACGGTCTGGATCGCCTCGAACACCGACCAGAGGGTCGCGCCGTCCGTGACGTTCCAGAAGGCCGACTGACCGGTAAAGGTCACCAGCGCGTCCTTGGTCAGCGTGATGCCGGCGGCGGCAAATCCGGCCTTGAGGCCGCTGCCTGCCGGGCCGGGTCCCTGCAACTCAGGTAGCACCGTCAGCGGCAGTGTGAATTGCTTGTAGGGCTTGACCGGCTGCAGTTCGGCAGCGGCGGCCTTGAATTCGTCGGTCACGAGCGCTGCGGCGCTTTCGGGCAGGCTGAACAGCCAGGCGCCCGCCAATACGCTGTCATCGGCCGGGGTCATCACCCCCACCACTGCATTGGTGAAATCCACGCTCTTGACCGCAGTGGCATCGAATTTCGCCCCTGCCAGATTGGCGCCGGAAAAACTGGTCCGCCCTCCGGCACCCGACACCGTCAGCACCGCGCTCGAAAAGTCGGAATTGGTCAGTACCGCATAGTCAAAGCTCACCCCGGCCAGATCGGCGCCATGCAGATTGGCCGCCCCCAGATTGGCATTGGCCAGCCGCATTCCCCGCATCAGGGCCTTGTTCAGATCGGTCCTCGCCACCGCCGAGCCATAGATCGAGGCACCCGAGGCGTTGACGCCGATCAGGTTTGCGCCGGTCAGCACCGCGCCGACCATGAAGGCATTCGACAACACCGCCGGGACCGTCGGCAGAAAGGCGTTCAGCGAGACCTGCCCGCCGATCGGGCTTTTCTCGACCGTATAGGTCAGATCGGGGTTGGTCGAGGTGACCGCCCAACTGGTCGGGTCGAACCGCGACACCGTGACCGTCACCGTGCCAGAAAGCGACTGACCGTTTTTCGCAAAGATCGCCTTGACCGTGGCGGCTTCACCGCTTTGCAAGGCCGTCAGCAGGGCAGTATAATCGGCCGTCCCTTCGGCAAAGGAAAACAACTTGTCCAACGCCCCCAACTGGGCATTGGTCAGGTCGGCACTGGTCAGGATTGCATTGGAAAGATTGGCACCATGCAGGTTCACCGTTCCACTCAGGTCGGCACAGTCAAGGATGGCATACGACAGATCGGCACTGTCGAGCCGGGCACCGATCAGCTTGGTTCCGGTCAGATCGGCATGGGCAAAGATGATGGCCGAGAGGTCATAGCCGGAAAGGTCGAGGTAGCGGATGGCCGCATGGGTCAGGTTGGTCGCGGCATCGAGTTTGATCCTGCCGGGTATGATATTGATCGAATCCTTCGGGTTTGACAGCGCCATAAAGCTGCAATTGGCACCGTTCAGGATGATCGGCCCGGTCACCGAAGCCCCCGAGAAATCGACCCGAGTCAGGTCGGCGCCGGTGAAATCGGTAGTGTCGATATTGGCGCTGTCGGTGAATTTCGCCCCGGCCAGACGGGCACCCCTGAACGTGGTGCCAGCGAGGTTGAGCGAGCCGGTGAAATCGGCCCTTTCCATGGTAGCCTGATCGAAACGAGACTTTTCGGTCGTGGTCTGGGTCAGGTCGGCGCCGGTGAAATCGGCACCCGTGAAGGTGCAGGATCCGAGCGAACAGCCCGAAAGCCTGGCACCCGCCATCAACAGACCCAGGCCGGATGAACCGTCAAACCCGGTCTGCCCGTCAAAGGCACAGCCCGAGAAGTCGGCATGATCGAGGCAGGCGGTGGTGAAATCGAACGGGGCAGCGGGGGCACCGACGAAATCCACCCCAGGGATCGCCACCCACCGCAGATCGGGTTTGGCAACCCCCAGCCCATTGGCCAGGATGTCGGCAATCGAGGGCGTGACAATGATCCGGGCGAACAGGGTGGTGGCGGGTGGCGTGGCGGTCTTGGCCACCCGCGACAGGCTTGTGCCCGATGTGGTCCAGTAAAACCCCGTCCCGCTGCCACCCGGCCCCTTGTCGATCACCCGCTTGGCCCCCGTGGCGTCATCTTCAAGCACAAAGATGTTGGGCTGTTCGGTCGGGCCCTGGCTCGCGGCATAGCCCGCACCCGCTGTGCCCAGATATTTGCCATTGGCGGCCTGAAGGGCAAAGCCCGACCCGTCGCCATAGGCGTTGAACCGGTCGCTGCCATCGTCTGGCACGTTGCCGATGACCACTTGCCCCTTGGCGTCGATCTGCACAGCGGTGGTCTGCGCCGAGGTGCCTTGAGTAAAGCTCAATTTGCCCAGAAACGTGGCGGTCATCGTGCCTCTCCCTTCTCTGCCGCCCGAAAGGCGTTGAGTGCGGCGGCTAGCCCGGCCAGTGTCGGTGTCTTGAAAATCTGGGTGACCGGCAGCATCTGGCCGATGGCCTCTTCAAGGTCCAGCATCACCCGCGTCGCCAGCAGCGAGGTGCCGCCAAGGTCAAAGAAATCATCGTTGCGTCCCGGTCGGCACCCGCCCAGAGCTGCGGCCCACAGGCTCGCCAGCCGCTCTTCGAACTCGCCTTGCGGCGGGGCGGGGGCCGCGGGTGCGGCTGAAGGCGGGTCTGGCAGGGCGGTTTCGTCAACTTTGCCCGAGGGCAGACGCGGAAAGCGGTCGAGATAGACATAGGCGACCGGCACCATCGCCCGTGGCAGGAGCCCGAGCGCCAGAGCGCGAATGCGGCCGGGCTCAGGCGCATGGGTGCCGGGGCGGGCGACCAGCCAAGCCACCAGCCGGTCGCCACCACCCGGGCCAGACCGCACCCCGACCCTGGCCGCACCGATGCCGGGGATTTCGCGCAGCACATGCTCGATGGCAGCCGGTTCGATCCGTACGCCGCCCGGCTTGATCTGGCGGTCTATCCGCCCCAACAGGTCGAGCGTGCCGTCAGGGCGAAGCAGGCACAGATCGCCGGTCCGGTAGAGACGCCCCCCCCCCGGCGAAGGATCGGCGGGAAAGGCCCGCGCCGTCGCCTCGTCCAGACCGGGATAGCCAAGCCCGACCGGCGTTCCGCCTACCACCAACTCTCCGGGTGCGCCCGCAGGCACCGGATTGCCGACCGAATCGACCAGAAAGAACCGCGCCCCGGCGATCGGCCCGCCGATCGAAACCCGCACCTCGCCCGGTTTCGACGGCCAGTGTACGGCATGATGGGCGACATCATCGGCGCATTCGGCGGGGCCATAGGCGTTCATCACCGGCACCCGGGGATAATGGCTGATCCAGCGGCGGCAGAGATCGCTGGCCAAAGTCTCTCCGGTGACGATCATCCATCTGAGGTGCCGCAGCCCCGGCAGATCGCTGGCCGGCAGCGCCAGCGCCTCTTCCAGAGCCGCCGGCACCAGTTGCAAATGGCTGACCCGGGCGGCATCGGCCTGCCGCAGCAGGGCCAGCGGATGAATGGCATTCAGGATCTGGCAGGTTCCACCCGCCACCAGCGGTGCCAGACATTGCCACAAAAAGATGTCAAAGCAGACCGGGGCCGTCTGGGCCACCCGGTTCTCTGGCCCGATCCCCAGATCGGTGACCTTGGCGGCGAGGTGATTGACCATGCCGCCATGATGCACGAGCACCGGCTTGGGCGCGCCGGTGGTGCCGGACGTAAAGACGACATAGGCGGGAGCACCCGGCTCGGGGCTTGCCGGTCGCACTCTGGCCCCGCCGGCAGGCAAGGTGTCGATATCGACCACCGCCGGGGCGAGGCCGAGGTTTCGGGCACGGCCAGCCGGATCTGTCACCAGCAGATCGAGCGCCCCGGCGCGAGCATTGGCGAGCAACCTCGCGTCGGGCAGATCCGTATCCAGTGCCACGACGGTGTTGCCAGTGGCGAAAACGGCCAGAATTGCCGCGATCAGATCCGGCCCCCGCGGCAGCAACACGCCCACCCGGCCCGGACCGTGGCGGCCAAGCGCCGCGGCAATTCGGGCGCTGCGGCGGCAAAGCTCGCCGCGCGTCCAGACCCCTCCGGCGAAGGCGATGGCGGGCAGGTCGGGCGCGGCTTCGGCCAAGGCGAAGATCGCAGGGACCAGCGGCACATAGGCAGGCGGCGCTCGTCCCTCGGCTACCGGCCTAAGCGGACCTGCGACCAACGGCACCCGGGCAATGGGCACGTCATCTGCCAGCAGGACCGCCCTGGCGAGGGTGCGAAAGCCCGCCGCAAAAGACTGCGCCCAGTCACCGGGAAAGAGCGCCCGGTTGCAACTCAGTCCGACCCAGAGCGGATGCCCTTCGCCGGGATCGCGAATGTCGAGCACCAGGCCGAAAGGGCTGAAGCGGAGGCTTGCCACCTCCAGATCGAAACGCGGCGACAGCCCGGCCCGGGGCGGGGGCAGGCGCAGGTAGTTGATCAGGGCGTTGACCGCAAAGGGCCGCCCACTCCCCGGTTCGGCAAGCGGGGAGAATAGCAGCGCCTCGGGTATGGCGGCGCGGGTACGGGCGATAAGGGTCGCAAAGGTGATCTGGGCATCAAGTGCCAAGGTCATGGCCGCGAGACGGTTGGTGCAGCCGATAACCTCGGACCTGCCCAAGCCCTCGCGCCCGGCGGCGTCGAACCCCAGCGTTATCCGGTCTTGCCCGGAAAACCGGTAGAGCGTGGCAAAGGCAGCCGCCATCAACACCTGAAACAGTGTGGCTCCGTGCGTTTGGGCGGCAGAGGCGAGGCAGGTGCGAAGGGTTCGCGGCAGCGTGAAGGCCAAGCTGCGCGCGTCAAGGCTGACCGGCCCGCCGACCGGGCTTGCAGGCGAGCACCAGTCGGCAGGCGGCGGTGCGGCATGGCTGGGCGCGATTGGCAGGGGCGCTGCGGCATGTGGCGCAAGCAGCGGCATGCCGGAAAGCTGATCCGCCAGCGCCCCGGCGATCAGCGCAAGTGAGCGGCCATCTGCGATCAGGTGGTGGGCGGCAAATACCACCCGTGGCCTCCGCCCGGTGCCATGGAATTCGGCCCGCCACAACAAGCGGTCGAACGGCTTCGCCCGCAGATCGGCCAGATGATCGGCAAGCCGCAGACCGCGCGGCAGCCGAACCTGCACCAGAGGAAGAGGCAGATCGGCAAGCAGAAGCTCTTGCCCGGCACGAACCTGCCGCAGCGCCGCGTGGGCGCTCATCACGCACGAAAGCGCGCGTTTGACCGCTGCGAAATCCGTGCCTGCGGGAAGGTCCAGCACCATCAGGTTGGTGAAAAGCCCTGTGGTCGCCGCCGGTGCGAGCGCCTCGGCAATCGCGATGCCCGTTTGGGTGGCGTTGAAGCCCTGCCGCGCCTCGGCGTCTGACCGTGAGGGCGGCTCCCCAGACCGGGCGAGCGCGGCGATGGTCGGGGCGGCCAGAAGGGTGGCAAGATCGGTAATCCTTCCGGTGAGGTCTTCGGCGCAACTCAGCAGCGCCTCCGCCGCAAGCGAATCCAGCCCGGCCGCCAGAAGGTCGCTCTGGACCGCGATCGTGCTTTTTGGCAGCAGTCCCTGTGCCGCCGCCAGAAGAGCCGTCTCGGTCGCAGTCAAGGCGCGTTGGTCCGGAGCGGGCGCGCGCGAGATGCGCGTGGCCAGACCCCGCAGGCTGCCCTCGCGCGCCATGTCCCGTGCCCGGGCGCGGGCGATCTTGCCCGTGGCACTGCGCGGCAGGGCATTGGGCCGCAGCAAACTCAGATCCGCCAATGCAATGCCATGGTCGCGGGTGACGGCGGCGGTTATGGCGTCTTGGATGGCTACGGCATTGGTTGCACTGGCGCGGGGAATTTCCTGGAACAGGTGCGGACCCCCGGCCCCCTCGATCAGCGCCGCCCCCATGCCGCAAAGCGCGGGATGGGCCGAGGTGGCGGTGGCCTCGATGGCCTCTGGGGCGTGGGTCTTGCCGCGCAACACGATGCGGTCGCCAGCCCGCCCGGTCACATAAAGCTCTCCGTCATGGACAAAACCCAGATCGCCGGTCGCCAGCCAGCCTTCGGCATCGCAAAGCGCTCCATCGCTGGTCTTGGCGGCGAGGCTGGCCCCCGCCACCCGGATCTCGCCGACCCGGCCCGGTCCAAGCGCGCGGCCGGTGCCGGGATCGGTGATCGACAGGTGCTGGCCCGCGCCGGTCTGCCCACAGGCAACCAGCTCCACGCCGCCCGTTCGGGCCGGGCGTGCAACTCCGTCCGCAAGTGCCGGCGCTGCGAACCGGGTCACGACGAGGCCGCGCCGGGCTGTGACCGAAAGCACCGCCTCGGCCAGACCATAGGCTGGCAGCCATGCGGCGGGGTCAAAGCCTTCGGGGGCGAAGGCCCTGGTAAAGCGTTGAAGGGTGGCAGGCGCTACGTAGTCGCCGCCCAAGGCGGCGATCTTCAGCGACGAGAGGTCGAGCGGCGCGCGGGCTACGGCAGCGGCTGCAGCAGCGGCGCAAAGATCATAGGCGAAGGGCGGCGCGCCTGTGAAGGACCCCCGATGTCGGGAAATCGCTTCGAGCCAGCGCATCGGGCGCCGCAGAAACGCGCGCGGCGGCATGAAAACCAGCGGGCGGCCAAGCCAGAGCGCAGCCAGAAAGAATCCGACAAGACCGAAATCATGGCCATGGGGCAACCAGCCGACGAACGTGAGGGTACTGACCTGTTCGCCGCCGCGAGCGGTATAAATCGCCAGTTGCTCGCTTAACGCGCGGTGGGTGATGGCGACGGCGCGCGGGGCGCCGGTGGTGCCCGATGTCAGTTGCAGATAGGCGATGGCCTCGGGCGCAGGGGGCGGAAATGGGGTAGCAGGGGCGCCATGGTCTTGTGGCCCGTCGGTCGCCATCCAGCCGCCGGCGACCGTCGGCAGGCGCGGCAGGGCCGCCGACACCGTCAGGAAATGCCGTGCGCCGGTCAGCCGCGCTGCCTCCATCAGCGCCGCTCTTTCGCCTTCGCTGTCAGGCACAGCCACGGCTACGGCCACCACTCCGGCTCGCAAGGCGGCAACGAAGGCTATCGGAAAATCGAGCCCGGCAGGATAGACCAGCAGCGCGGTTTCGCCTTGGCAAATGGCGTTGGCAAACCGCCCCGCCAGTGCCGTGACCCGCCGGTCGAATTCGGCAAAGCTCAGCGTGGTGCCGTAACCCTCGCCATCGGGCAGAAAACGCAGGGCGATGTCGGCGGGAACCTTTGCCGCCCAGTCCGCCAGCCGCGCGGCTGGGGTGGGAGAGGCGGCGGGCGGCAGATCCCTCGGCATTGGCTCATTCGGCCAGTTGGCTGATGATGGCGATCTTGAGATAGGTGCTGGGCTTGCTGGAGCCCCGCTGAGCGAAAGTGCCGCCTTTGCCGAGATCACCGTCCTTCGCCGGAAGGCCCGAGCCGGGATTGGCGCCGGAAGATGCCAGCGATCCGTCGGAGTTCTTGCCGCCGGTGCCGGGTTTGCCCGGCGCGCCATAGTCGCCGGCCTTGCCTTGGGTTCCGCCCCGATTGTCGCCGCCAACCGGGGTGCCGGTCAGGTCCTTGCCGGTCCAGACAGTGACATTGGCGGCATTTCCGCCATTGCCGCCGGGCCCCGCATTGCCACCCGATCCCGCATCGCCGCCGATTCCACCCAGCACCAGATCCTTGCAATGCCAAGGCTGGTGGCCCGCATTGCCGCCATCGGTGCCATCGCCGCCCTTGCCACCATCCTGCCCCTTGGCACCATGGCCGCCGTTATTGCAGAGCGAAAGCGGCGCACCGCTGAACTCGCTGCATTCGATTGTCACCGTCCAGGCGGGTTGGCCATTGGCACCGGCCTCGGCCTGGGGGGCCCCCCAGCCGTGGTTGCCGGGCTGGCCGGGGCCTGCCTGGTCTTCACAGGTGAACCAGCCCGCCTTGCCCGGCGTGCCATTGCCTTCGGGGCCAAGGACCTTGCCGTCCTTGCCCGGCACCGGGGTGACGACGATATCGGGGGCGTCCTTGCCACTGACGATGATGTCGTAATGAGTAGGCATGTGCGCAGCCTCGCTTCTTTCAGACGGTCGGGATCGGTTGGCCGTTGACGTAGACATTTCCCGACTTGCCAGGGTCCACGTTTTTGCCGCCGTGGCCGCCATCGCCCTTGCCAGCCGCCGGATTGCCGGTGCCCGGCCCGCCGCCTGGACCGCCGTTGTTTGCTTTGCCGGCGCCGCCGCCTTTGGCCTGGATATCAAAGGTCGGCGGCGGATCGCCGGCGGTATAGGTGATATAG
>Ga0105045_10002400_pt1 | contig 15757 bp, 16 predicted proteins | sample MAT02_FD_78089 | JGI IMG/M metagenome (GOLD analysis project Ga0105045, IMG submission 78089) | Freshwater microbial communities from Lake Fryxell liftoff mats and glacier meltwater in Antarctica - MAT-02 (megahit assembly) | ecosystem: Environmental > Aquatic > Freshwater > Ice > Liftoff...
AGAGCGGAATGGCCAGACCCCACGTGGAGGAATCCCGTGGGCGAAGGTGCGAAGCGGACGCGAAGCGGAGGGGACACACGGCCACGTTATCGGCGGGGTCTGGCCCGCCCGGGGCACGTTCGCCCCCGAGGGTCACCCTGCTCGCACGAGCCCGAGGTTGGCCACGAACAGCACCGCCCCGGCGGCCACGCCGAATGCATGCCAGACCTCGTGGTAGCCGAACCAGCGCTCGGAGAGGATCGGTCGACGCAGGGCGAACAAGATGGCGCCCGCCGTATACAGCAGCCCGCCCAAGGCCACCAGCGCCAAAGTGGCCGGACGGTCCCACATGGCCGGCAAGATGATCGCTCCGGCCCACCCGACGACGATGTACATCGCACCGCCGAGCCGGGGATACCGATCGAGCGCCACGACCTTCAAGACGATCCCCGCCAGCGCCCCCGTCCACACGATGGCGAGCGCAGGCCACTTCAAGGGCGTCGAGACCCCGAGCACGGCGATGGGCGTGAAGCTTCCGGCGATCAGCACGAAGATCATGGAGTGATCGGCTCGTTGCATGATTCGCCGAGCCTGCGGCGACCGGGCGAACACGTGGTAGCTGGAACTGGTGAGGTAGAGCAGCACGCTGGCCAGGCCGTAGATCCACGCCGCCACCTGGGCCCGAGGGGTGGGCGCCGAGCGAACGAGCCAGACCAGTCCGACGATCGATGCCAGACAGGCCACCTGATGAAGGCGACCACGCAGGATCGGCCGCGGCGGGAGGTCGATCATCTCGATCAGTTCGGCTGCCCGTATCTGCATCCGACCACCTCCCCGTGGCGCGCTGGTTTCACCCGATCGGTCCGACCACCGCGGATTCAACCGTTCGCCTCCGGCGCAGGGAGGAATACCGATGCCACCCGCCGACGAGGCGGGGCCACAGCATCGTCACCGAACCAACGCCGCCGCAGCGGCGCCGTCACCCACCCGAGCGGGCAGAGGGCGACGTAGATGTACGCAACGGCCAGCCCGGTGGCGGCTGGCACCGTGGCGAACCCGATGCCCAACACCACCACGGCGAGCACGGTGACCCAGATGCGGTCGCGTCGCGGCGACGCCAGCCAGCGGAACGACGTGAACCGGAACGACGAGGCCATCAACGCCGCTGGCACGATGGCCAAGGCGGCCGGACCCCAACGATGCCAGCCATCGAAGTTGCCATCGAAGGCGAACACCGAGGCGAGCACGAGCCCTGCCGCGCCGGGGCTGGGGAGGCCGATGAAGTAGCGCTTGTCGGCGAGCGGGTCGATGGTGACGTTGAAGCGGCCCAGCCGGAATGCCGCGCACGTCAACCAGAAGCACGCCAGAGCCCAGCCGACGAGACCAAGGTCATGGAGCGACCAGGTCCACAGCAACATGGCGGGGGCCACGCCGAACGAGATGAGATCTGCCAGCGAGTCGAACTGCAAGCCGAACGGGGTGATGGCACCCACGGCTCGGGCCACCGCCCCATCGGCAATGTCGAAGACCACGGCCACGCCGATCAAGACGGCCGCGAGGTCATAGTGGCCAGCGACCCCGGCGCGGATCGACGAGAACCCGCAGAGCATGTTCACCAGGGTGAAGGCACTCGGCGCCATGGCCCGAGCCCGACTGCGAGCATCGAGCCGTTCGGGATGCACCACCGCAACACCAGCGGGCGAGACCAGCGTGAAGTCGTCCGCCCGTCGATCACCGCTGCGGCGAGAGGCGCTCAGATGGGCCGCGGCATCGGCGGCGCGAACCCGATCGGTCACGTCTGACGCCCTGGCCAGCGGCCGATGACCGACGCTCCTGCCACCGTTCGATCGCCGACCGCCACGAGCAGCACCACCTGGGGCGGAACGAACACGTCCATGCGCGACCCGAAGCGCATCAGCCCGATTCGCTCGCCAGCAACGAGATCATCGCCCACACCGACTCGGGTGACCACGCGCCGGGCCGCCACGCCCACCACCTGACGGAAGATGACGACCCGCTCCTCGCCGTCGACCGAGGTCACGACCTCGAGCTCGGACCGCTCGTTCTCGTGAGCGCTTGCGGCCCGGAAGGCGGCGAGCGACCGACCCCGACGATGCGATGCGGCGCGAACCGTGCCCCCCATCGGCGTTCGGTTGATGTGCACATCGGTCAGCGAGAGGAAGATCGACACCTGCTGCCACTCTCCCGGCGGCGCCACCCCCGGTTGCGGTGGGCCCACATGGAGGACTCGACCATCAGCGGGTGCGAGCACCTCGTTGAGGTCAGCGGCGATCCCCAGGTCAGGCGCTCGGTCCGGATCACGGAAGAAGGCGGCGATGGCGGCGGGGAGCGCCATCAGCACCGCGGCGAGACGCCACCGACCCCCGATCACCGCAACCACCGCGGGCGCCGCGGCGATCCCGATGAACGGGCGGGCATCGGGATCGAGCTTCATGGCGAACTGCTGACGGTTCGGGGCGGAGCGCATCTCGGTCACCGACGCTCGATCGCCAGACTGCCACGATGGCCGCCCGGCGTCATATCAGGGCCGGCCAATGAGCCGGGGCAGACGGACGGCCAGATGTCTGGATCAGACGGCCGGGTCAGACCGTCAAGAGGCTCCGCCAGTCGGCGTGGTGAGCAGCGGCGGCATCGGCGGGAGTGAGGCGGAGGGTGGATTCGGGCACGGCGTCGGCGACGGCCCGAAGCTCCGGATAGTGGTGGGCCGTGAGGCGCACGCCCTCGAAGCGCTTGGTGCGCTCGGCGACCAGTTCCGGCGGCGCCGCCGAATCGAGGAAGCCCCAGACCGTGTAGGCCACCCGAAGGTCGTGGATGACCGGTGCTCGGCCGAACAACGACGCCCGCTTCAGGGCGATCGCCACGCCACCGGCCTCCGCATCGGCGAGGTGCTCGCGGCCCACCAGGTGCAACTCCTCGCGCAGCAACGGCACCAGCTTGAGGAGGTACCCCTGGTCCGGTCCGGGGGCACCCATCCGCCCGGCGTCGACACCCGGCTGCCCACCTGTGGTGACCAACTCACCGGGGCGCTCAGGGTGCCATTCGTCATCGCGGCGAGGTGGCGACGCATAGGCGCGCGGGTGGTCGTTGGGCTTGGTGGGGACGAACTCCGGTGCTGCCATCGGGGCCGACCCTATTCCTCGGTGTGGAGCAGGCCGTAGACGAGGGAGTCCTCGAGCGCTTGCCACGAGGCTTGGATGATGTTCTCGCTCACCCCGATGGTGGACCAACTGCGCCGACCGTTGGTGGAATCGATGAGGACGCGGGTGACGGCACCGGTGCCCTTGGCCGTGTCGAGTACGCGCACCTTGAAGTCCGTGAGGTGGACCTTGGCCAGCTGGGGGTATCCCTGCCCGATCGCGGCGCGCACCGCCGCGTCGAGCGCGTTGACGGGACCGTTGCCCTCACCGATGCGACCGACGCGCTCGCCGTTGACCTTCAGCTTCACGATGGCCTCGGTGTCGTGGCGCAGGTCTTCACCCTCGGCCACGATGACTCGGTAGGACTCGAGCTCGAAGAACGGTTGGGTCCACCCTGTCGCCCGTCGCATCAGCAACTCGAGCGACCCGTCGGCGGCCTCGAAGTGGTAGCCCTCGTGCTCGAGCCGCTTGAGTTCGTCGATGACCGACGTGAGCGCCGGCCCATCGAGGTCGAGACCGATCTCCTTGGCCTTGAGGTCCATGGTGGCCTTGCCCGCCATCTCCGACACCACGAACCGAGTGCCGTTGCCGACCGCATCCGGGTTGATGTGCTCGTAGGCATCCTTGCGGCGGCTGATGGCCGACACGTGCAGGCCGGCCTTGTGGGCAAAGGCCGAGGAACCCACATACGGGGCTTGGGGGTCGGGGGTGAAGTTCACGATCTCGGCGATGCGGTTGGCTGTGGAGGTCAGCCGCGCCAGCCGCCCTTCGGGCAAGGTGCGCACGCCCATCTTCAGCGTGAGGTTGGGGATGATGGTGGTGAGGTTGCAGTTGCCCGTGCGCTCGCCGTACCCGTTGATGGTGCCCTGCACCTGCACCGCACCGCCCCGCACGCCAGCCAGCGCATTGGCGACGCCGCACCCCGTGTCGTCGTGGAGGTGCACGGCAACCTTCACGTCGTCTTTGAAGTGGCGGGTGACCTCGCGGACCGTGGCCTCGATCTCGTTGGGCAACGAACCGCCGTTCGTGTCGCAGAGCACCAGCGTCTCGGCACCGCGCTCGGCCGCAGCTTCGAGCACCCGCAGGCTGAACTCGGGGTTGTGCTTCCAGCCGTCGAAGAAGTGCTCGGCGTCGAACAACACGCGCACCCCCGCCGCCGTGAGGAACTCGACCGAGTCGGCCACCATGGCCTCGCCCTCATCGAGCGTGGTCCGCAGTGCCTCGGTCACGTGGTAGTCCCAGCTCTTGCCCACGATGCACACCGCAGACGTGCCGGCATCGAGGAGGTTGCGCAGGGTGGGGTCGTCGTCGACCTTGCCGCGCGGGCGGCGGGTGGAGCCGAAGGCGACCAACAGCGACCGTTCGAAGCGCAGTTCTCTGGCGGCCCGTTCGAAGAACTCGATGTCTTTCGGGTTGGCACCGGGCCAGCCGCCCTCGATGAAGTGCACGCCCAACTCGTCGAGTTCATCGGCGATCCGCAGCTTGTCGTCGACCGTGAGGGAGATGCCCGCGAGCTGAGCACCGTCGCGCAACGTGGTGTCATAGATCTCGACCGCCTCGGGCAGGCCCGGATCGCGCGGTACCAGCAGCTCGCTGGGCGCTTCGGCCACCGGTTCAGGAGACATGTTCGACCCAGTCCTTGTAGCGATCGGTCTGACCGCGGATGGCCCGGTGGTATTCCTCGGCAATCGCCGAGGTCATCGGGCCGGGGCACTCGATCGGCCGATCGTCGACCGAGTTGACCGCCGAGACCTCGGCCGCGGTGCCGCACAAAAACATCTCATCGGCGATGTACACGTCGGAGCGCACGATGTTGGACAGTTCGACCGCGATGCCGATGTCGGCGGCGATGGTCATCACCGAGTGCTGGGTGATGCCTTCGAGCGCGCCCGCCGCGAGCGGTGGCGTGAGGAAACGACCCTTGCGCGCCACGAACACGTTCTCACCGGTGCACTCGGCGATGTAGCCCTGAGGACTCAACATGATGGCTTCGTCGTAGCCCGCCTTGAGCGCCTCGACCTTCGCCAGCGAGGAGTTGACGTAGTTGCCCGTGGTCTTGGACGCCGGCGGCATGGTGTTGTGGTCGTGGCGGGTCCACGAGCTGGTCTTGAGCCTGACGCCTTTGGTGAGCGCATCCTCGCCCAGGTACGCACCCCACGGCCAACAGGCAATGGCCACATCGACCGTGCAGGGCAAGGTGTTGAGCCCCATCTCGCCGTAGCCGTAGTAAGCGATGGGCCGGATGTAGCACGAGGGAAGGCCGCTCTCGCGAACGACGAGCTTGGTGGCCTCCACCAACTCCTCCACGCTGTAAGGGAGATCCATCATCATGATCCGAGCGGAGTCATGGAGCCGCTCCATGTGATCGGTGAGGCGGAACACCGCGGGACCATCGGCGGTCTCGTAGGCACGCACGCCCTCGAACACGCCCATGCCGTAATGGAGGGAGTGGGTGAGGACGTGGATGTTGGCGGCGTCCCAATCGACGAGCTCGCCGTTCATCCAGATCTTCTCGGTGGGCGTGATGGGCATGGCAAGTCCCTTGGGGGTCAGAGTCCGGCGGCGATGGCGTCGCCGATCTCGGGAGTGGAATTGGTCAGGTTGGTGGTGGCGGCGCACGCCTTGCGGATCCGCTCAGCAGCGTCACCTTCACCGAGCAGATCCAACATCATCGCCGCCGACAAGATGGCAGCGATGGGATTGGCTTTGGCCTGCCCGGCGATGTCGGGGGCCGACCCGTGGACCGGCTCGAACATCGACGGGGCTTGGCGGGATGGGTCGAGGTTGCCGGAGCTGGCGAATCCGATGCCGCCAGAGATTGCGCCACCGAGGTCTGTGAGGATGTCACCGAACAAGTTGTCGGTGACGATGACGTCGTAGCGCTGAGGGTCCTGCACGAAGTAGATGCACGATGCCTCGACGTGGTTGTACGCCGTGGCGACGTCGGGGTAGTCGGCCGCCACGATGTCGAACACCCGCTGCCAGAGATCGCCGGCGAACGTGAGCACGTTGGTCTTGTGGACCATGGTCAGGTGCTTGCGGGGCCGGCTCTGGGCCAGCTCGAAGGCGTACCGTATGACGCGCTCCACGCCCAAGCGGGTGTTCACCGAACCCTGCGTGGCGACCTCGTGAGGGGTGTTCTTGCGGAGGAACCCGCCCTCGCCGGCATAGGTGCCCTCGGTGTTCTCGCGCACCACGAGGAAGTCGATGTCCTTGTCGGCCAGCTTGAACGGCCGGAGGTTGACGTACTGGTCGAGCGCGAAGCGCATCTTGAGCAACAGACCCCGTTCGATGAGGCCGGGGGGAACGTCGGGGGTGCCCACCGCGCCGAGGAGGATGGCGTCGAACCCTCGCAACTCGTCGAGCACGTCATCGGGGAGCACGGTGCCGTCGCGCAGGTAGCGGGCCCCTCCCAGATCGAAGTTGGTGGTGTCGAGATCCACCCCAGCGGCGCGCACGACCTTCAGGGCCTCGGCCACCACTTCGGGACCGATGCCGTCCCCGCCGATCACTGCGATGCGATGTGCCACCAACTGCTCCGTTCTTCGTTCCCATTTCGATCTGACCCGGGTGCTCCGGGACCGGATTGGCCCCTCACAACGACAAAGCCGCCCACCGGAGTGGACGGCTGGAAGCGCACACCGGACTCGGCGTGCGCTAGGCGATGATGCGTACCGAGGCAGGTTTCGACATGGGGTCAAGTCTAGGCGTCATCTGACGGTCCTCTGCAAGGACAATAGGCCCGACTACCGTTCGATCGACCACCCGATCGAGGTGACACGTGTTTCCATCGCCCACCACCTCTGCGCCCACCACGAGTGGCGGCCTCGTGGTGCGCACACGCGTTGGCGATGGCCTCCTGGTGGGTGCCGCCGCCGCCGGCATCGGTGGTGGTGCGTGGTGGGCCATTGCGGCGTTCGGCCAATTCGAGCAATGGCACTACGCCTCGGCCGTCTTGGGTCTGTTGGTGGGCTTCGGCGTGATCCTCGGAGCTCGGCGGGGCGGGCCGGTTCCGGCCATCATCGCCTTCGTGCTGGCCAGCGTCGCCATGGTGGTGTGCGTGTACCTCATCGATCGCAGCCTCCAGATCGCTGCGCTCGAAGATGCCGGCATCACCAGCGCCATTCCGCTGTGGTCCGGGTTCTCGGCAGCTCGCGAGGTCATCTCTGGCTGGGTCGACGTGGCCCCGGAGAAGGCGGCAGGGTGGCTGTTGGCGCCGCTGATCGCCGCGATCGTGGCGGGACGTCCGAGTAGCCGGCCCGCTCTGGACTGACCGCCCACGGGCGCCCTCTCCTACACTCAACGCCATGAATGCCGACCCGATCCCGCTCTCTCAGGCGGCCTACGACCGCATCAAGGCCGAGCACGATGACCTCGCCACTCGCGGGAAGATCGATATCGCGCGAAAGATCGAAGCGGCCCGCGAATTGGGCGACCGGTCCGAGAACGGCGACTACCACGCCGCCAAGGAGGAGCAAGGGAAGATGGCCGGGCGCATCAATCACCTCGCCAACCTGCTCGAGAACGGCGTCATCGTCGACAGCGCCGCCACCGACGAAGTGCAGCCCGGCGTGGTGATCGGCCTTCGCTACGAAGGCGACACCGATGTCGAGCGCTACCTGCTCGGGTCCATCGAGGAGCGCGTCGACGATGTCGAGGTGATCTCGCCCGGCTCGGCTCTGGGGGTTGCGTTGGTTGGGGCCAAGGTGGGCGCGTCCGTGGAATACGAGACGCCCACCGGAGCCAAGCTCACCGTCGAGATCGTCACCATCGGCGAGTAACTGACGCTGTTCAGGCGTTCTTCGGGAGTTCGCTGAAGGGGACGTTCTTGGTGTCGCCGGGCTCCTTGGGGAGGCCGAGGACGCGCTCGCCGATGATGTTGCGCTGGATCTGGTCCGTGCCGCCGTAGATGGGAGGCGCCTGGGCGTAGAGCGCGGTGGTGGTGACGGCGGCGAGGAACGGGTTGCCGGTGAGCTCGTTGAGCTTCTGCTGGTCTGCGCTGTCGTAGGCGTGGAGCATGCCAGCGGCGCCGACGATCTGGAGGCCGAGGTCTCGTTGGAGCCGCACGATGTTGGACATGCCCAGCTTGGAGATGTTGCCGATGCCGGGAAGGTCTTTGCCGGCGGCCCGAGCTGCCTTCGACCGCTCCGCGCTGTACCGGCCGATCTCGCCGAGCGTGTAGAGCAGGGCCAAACCCTGGCGGACCGTGGGGTCGTCGATGCAGCCGTAGTGCTTGGCCATGCCGACGAGCATGGCCGCGCTGCCGGCATCGTTCTTGTGCTTGGGCTTGGCCGTGCCTGCGTCGCTCGGAGCCGACGCCTTGGCCCTCGGGGCCGGGGCGAAGTCTCCGGCGCGCTTGTCGAGGTGGCCGGCGATCTGGCCAGGGGTCGCGCCACCCACGCCTCCACCCGACCCGCCCGCACCGAGACCGGCGCGCTCGTGGCCGAGGGTGCTGTTGGCCACGGCCCAGCCGTTGTTGAGGTCGCCGATGACGTTGGCGTGCGGGACGCGGGCCTCGTCGAGAAAGGTCTCGTTGAACATGGCGTGGCCGGTCATCTCGCGCAGCGGGCGAACCTCGATGCCGGGCTGCACCATATCGATGCCGAAGTAGGTGATTCCCTGGTGCTTGGGCAGATCGGGCGAGGTGCGGGCGATGAGCATGCCGATGTCGGCGGTCTGACCCAGCGATGTCCACACCTTCTGGCCGGTGACGATCCACTCGTCGCCGTCGCGCATCGCCTTGCAGGTGAGCCCGGCCAGGTCCGATCCTGCACCGGGCTCGCTGAACAACTGGCACCAGGCCTTCTGACCGGTGACGATGTCACGCACCATGGTGTCGATCTGATCTTGGGTCCCGTGGTCGGCGATGGTGGGAGCGGCGAGCAGCAGCCCCAGGCCGGCCGGAGCGCCCAGCGCGCCGTAGGACGCGATCGCTCGCTGGACCTGCACGCCGACGGCGCGCGCCACGCCCTTGCCGTAGGCGTTGGTGGGCAGCGTGGGGGCCGCCCAGCCCGCGAGGCCGAGCTTCTCCCACCATTGGGCCACCGTGAGGTCCGGGTTCCAGTTGTGGTCCAACCAGGCGTGGAGCTCGGCGAGGGTGTCCTCGGCGGTCGCAATGGCATCGAGCGTGTCGGTCATTCTCGCGGTTCCCCTGTGATGCGGTGGGCCGTCAGGCTCGCGACCCCAGGACAGAATACTTGACTGTTGGGTCAAGTACTCATCCGGCAGAGGCGTTCACTCCGAACTCAGGTCGGCACCCCGCCCGCCGATGGGAGCATCATGACCACGTCGCAACTCGCCAAGTCCACTGCGCCGGTCGCCATCGGTGTGCCCTGGCTTCCCCCGGGCCGACGCATCGAGCTGCCGGGGCGGGGCGAGACATTCGTACGCGACTCGGGCGGACCCGCGGAGGCGCCAGTGGTGCTCCTCTTGCACGGATGGGCGGTGACCGCCGACGTGAACTGGTTCCCGGCGTACCCCGCATTGGTTGACGGCTACCGGGTGATCGCCCTCGACCATCGCGGGCATGGGCGAGGCATCCGCCCGACCAACGGCATTGTTCGACTCTCCGACTGCGCCGACGACGCGGCGGCGGTGCTCGATGCCCTCGAGGTCGACCAGGCGATCGTGGCTGGCTACTCGATGGGCGGGGCAATCGCTCAGCTCCTGTGGCATCGCCATCGGCATCTGGTATCCGGGCTCGTCCTCGCGTCGACGGCTCGCCACTTCCAAGGTGGGCCGATCACGGACCTCTGGTATCGCTCGTACACGCCGCTCGCCCACCTTGCCCACCGCGTCACCGGGCCGGCCGAAGCGCTCGTCCGGGCTCGCGTCGAGTGTCGAGTCCGCAACGACGCCCGGGCGCACTGGATGCGCTCGGAGCTCGAGCAAGTCAGCCCTGCGGGCCTGCTCAGCTCCATGCGATCGCTCGGCCGATTCCGCTCCAACCGATGGATCGGTGATGTCGACGTGCCCACATCGGTCATCGTCACCACCAGGGACCACACGGTCCCCGCCCGCAAGCAACGGAGCCTGGCCGGTGCCATCCCCAATGCACGGACGCTCGAGTTCGACGGTCCGCACGACGCCATCGTCAGCCAGGCCGATACCTACGTCGCCACCCTTCGCGAAGCGATCGACCACGCGGCCGGCTAGCCAGACGACCTCCCACTTCGCGCTCGGTAGCTGACGCTGGCGGCCGACCGGCTTCGGTCCGGGAGCCGGTGTAGATTCTCCTCCGTCGACGATCGGGTTGGAGTGCGACATGTCGGGTACATCACATGTGTTCCTGAGCGGATGGTCGGCCTATCACCCTGAGGGCCGGCTCACGAACCACGAACTCGTCGACCGACTCGAGACCACCTACGAGTGGCTCGAGTCCCATGTCGGCATCGACGAGCGCCGAAAGGCCGCCCACGACGAGACGATCGGGCACATGGGTGCCGTGGCCGCAACCGAAGCGGTCGCCAACGCCGGCCTGAAGGCGGGCGATATCGACCTCATCATCGCCTCATCGATCTTCGACGACTTCATTATTCCCGCTGCCGCCGCACGGATCGGCAACTTGTTGGGCTCGCAAGCGCACGCCTTCGACGTGAAGGCAGCCTGCTCGGGCTGGATGGCTGCGCTCGATGTGGCCGAGAGCTTCCTGCTCACCGACAAGGCCACCCGGGTGCTCGTGTGCGCGGTAGAGAAGTCAGACCTCGGCGTTGATCCCACCGATCGCACCATCCTCCCCTTCTTCGGCGACGCGGCGGTGGCCGCGGTGCTGCAGACCGAACGGCCGGCCAGCGGGCTCGAAGTCCTCGACGTCCGCCGGGCGTCCGACAACGCCATGCACGATGCGGTCGAGATGCCCTACGCCGGGTGGTTCCGGATGGACGGTGCCCGCACCCGGATCTGGGTTGAGGACGCCATCGCCAGGCTGGCGAACGAGTTACTCGACCACGCCGGGATCGGGGTCGCCGACCTGCGTGCGCTGGTGTGCCACCAGGCCAACCTCCGGTTGCTCGAACGGGTGGCGGCAGGCCTCGGCATGCCACCCGAGCGCCACTGGCACAATGTGGCATGGGCTGGCAACACCGGGGCAGCCGGCGCTCCGAGCGCGCTGTTCGATCGGATCGAGGCCAACCGCGACGATCTGGCCGACGGCGATCTCATCTTGGTGGTCACCGTTGGGGCCGGTCTCAACGTGATCGGTGCCCTCCTCCGCTGGGTGTCCGACTGACGGCGGTCGACGACCTCGAAGTGTGCCTGCCTGGCGAGCGCGCCTCGACCGAGTGGCTGCCTATGATCCACGGCGTGGAGATCACTGCGCCGCAACCAGGATGTGGCCACCTTCGACGCCCGCCTGGCCAGACGTATCCGACCCTGGCGAACCATGAGGGCGCCCGGTGACCGTAACGGTCGGGTTGGTCATCTGCGATGAACCCGCCACCTCCGGCGGATGGGCCGACCTCGGCTCGCTCGCTGCGGATGCGGAAGCCGCCGGAGCCCGGGCGGTGTGGATCACCGACCACCTTTACTGGCACCGACCCACTGTCGACGTGATCGCCGGTCTCCAGACGCTCGCCGCCGCCACCCACAGCTGCACCATCGGACCATGCGTGCTGCAGTTGCCGCTGCGAGATGTTCCCTCGACTGCGAAATCACTTGCGTACGTCGCCGGTCTCGCTCCCGGCCGCGTCGTTGCCGGTGTGGGCGTCGGCGAGCACGATTGGGAATACCTCGCCGCCGGCAAGGCCGACCGATTCCACCGGCGAGGGGCGATGGTCGACGATGGAATCGACGGCCTCCGGTGGGCTTGGGCGGCCGACGTCGACGGGCGCTCGATGACGCCGGGCGGCTCGGTCCCCATCTGGATCGGCGGTCGCAGCGCCGCAGCAAGACGACGCGCGGCTCGACGGGGCGAGGGCTGGATTCCCCACTTCTGTCGATCGCCGTGGCTCGCCGAGCAGATCCCGCTGCTCGCTCGCGACCTCGCTGAGGCGGGCCGCCCATCTGACGCGGTGACGCTTGCCGCAGTGGTTGCCGTCCACGTCGACGGCATAGAGCCCGACACCGACCCCCACGACTGGCTCGGACGGCTCTACGCCCTTCCCGGCCGAGCGTTCACCAACGTCGTGATGCGAGGCACGGCTCGCCAGATCGCCGACGAGCTCGAAGACATGGCCCAGGTGGGCGTGCAGCACGTGTCGCTGGTGGTGGCGGGAGATCGACCAGTCGACCACCTCGCCGCAGTAGTCGACGCGCTCGGTAGCTGACGCTGGCGGCCGACCGGTCAGCGGCGAAGCGCCACTTCGATTGCCGTCGCGCATCGGGCGACCGCTGCGCCGAACCGGGTTCCTGGGTCGGTGCCGAACCGGGCAACGGGTCCCGAGATGCCCACGGCAGCCACCAACGCGCCGTCGACGGTGACCGCTGCGCTGACCGACGCCACTCCGGGAGCGCGCTCCTCGACGCTGGCAACCCACCTGGCCTGCTGCCCGTCTCGCTCGTCATCGGCCAGGATCCGACCTGCGGAACCCACGCCCAGCGGCAGCCGCACCCCTTCGGCCACGATCGTTCGCAGCTCGTGGGAAGACTCGAGCGAGATGACGCAAATGCGGTCGCCGCCGTCGCGCACATAGAGCTGGACGCTCTCGCCGGTGACCGACCGCAGCGATTCGAGCGCCGGCCGAGCCACGTCGATGACTGGCCAATCGTCGTTGGCCGCCCGGCCGAGGTCGACCAATCGCAGCCCCAGCAGATACCGGCCCGATGGGTCGCGACGCAGCAGCCCGTGGACCTCGAGTGCCTGTGCCAAGCGGTGCGTCGTCGCCTTTGGCAAGTTGGTGGTTGCCGCCAACGCACCCAGCGTGCACGGCTGCTCGGCCGCGGCCACGGCATGCAAGACCATCATCGACTTGTCGAGCACGCCAACGCCGCTTACCATCTGTTCCATCAGTTGATATTCTTATCTCATATGTTGAGATGCGCAAGCGACGACCGATTTCCCGACCTCTGCCAAGCGAGCTTTCGATGCCAGCACCCAAGACCCTGAGCCAGAAGGTGTGGGACGCCCATCTCGTCTCCCGCACCCCCGGTGAGCCGGACCTGCTCTTCGTCGACCTGCACCTGGTCCACGAAGTCACCAGCCCGCAGGCGTTCGACGGGATCCGCCTCGCGGGGCGCACGGTGCGCCACCCGGAACTCACGATCGCCACCGAGGACCACAACGTTCCCACGGCCGATACCCATTTGGAGATCGCCGATCCCGTGTCGCGCAAGCAGGTCGAGACCCTCCGGGCCAACTGCGCCGAGTTCGGCATCACGCTGCACCCCATGAACACGCCGGGCCAGGGCATCGTTCACATCATCGGGCCCGAGCAGGGCTACACGATGCCGGGCATGACCATTGTCTGCGGCGACTCGCATACGTCGACCCATGGGGCGTTCGGCGCCCTGGCCTTCGGCATCGGCACGTCCGAGGTCGAGCACGTGCTCGCCACCCAGACGCTGACCCAGCAGGCGGCCAAGACGTTGGCCATCACCGTCGATGGCGACCTCCCGGCGGGGAGCACCGCCAAGGATGTCATCTTGGCCGTCCTCGGGCGCATTGGCACGGGCGGCGGCATCGGCCACATCGCCGAGTACCGCGGCTCAGCCTTCCGAGCGCTCTCCATGGAAGGGCGCATGACGGTCTGCAACATGTCCATCGAGGCCGGCGCCAAGGCCGGGCTGATCGCCCCCGACCAGATCACGTTCGACTACCTCGAGGGCCGCGCTCATGCACCCAAGGGCGCCGCATGGGACGAAGCGGTTGCCTATTGGAAGACACTCCCCACCGACGAGGGTGCGACCTTCGACAAGGAGGTCGCGCTCGACGCAGCCGAGATCTTCCCGCACGTCTCGTGGGGCACCAACCCCGGGCAGGTGGCGCCGATCACCGCTTCGGTGCCCGATCCGGCATCGTTCGCGGACCCGACCGAGCGCAATGCCGCAGAGCGAGCCCTGGAGTACATGGGCCTCGCCGCCGGCACGCCACTCAAGGAGGTGGCAGTCGACACCGTCTTCATCGGTTCGTGCACCAACGGCCGCATCGAGGACCTCCGCGCCGTAGCCGAGGTGGCCAAGGGTCGGCGGGTCTCGTCGGGCCTGCGCACTCTGGTGGTGCCAGGCTCGTGGGCCGTCAAGGCCCAGGCCGAGTCCGAGGGCATCGACCAGATCCTCATCGAGGCCGGTTTCGACTGGCGAGACCCAGGATGTTCCATGTGCCTGGCCATGAACCCCGACAAGCTGGCGCCCGGCGAGCGCAGCGCCTCCACCAGCAACCGCAACTTCGAGGGCCGACAGGGCCGGGGCGGACGCACGCACCTTGTCTCGCCTGCGGTCGCCGCCGCCACCGCTATCGCCGGGCACTTCGCCACCCCAGAGGATCTCTGACCATGGACGCTGTACGCATTGTCACCGGCACCGCCGTTCCGCTCGACCGCTCCGACGTCGACACCGACCAGATCATCCCGTCGGACTGGCTCAAGCGAGTCGAACGAACGGGGTTCGAGAAGGGCCTCTTCTCCGAGTGGCGCGACGACCGCACCTTCGTGCTCAACCAGGAGCAGTACGCGGGGGCCACGATCCTCATCGGCGGCCCCAACTTCGGCACCGGCTCTTCACGCGAGCACGCGGTGTGGGCCATCCAGCAGTACGGCTTCCAGGCCGTGATCTCGCCGCGATTCGGAGACATCTTCCGCAACAACGCCACCAAGAACGGACTCGTCCCGGTCGTGGTCAGCGCCGAGGTCGGCGAGCAACTGCTCCGAGCGGTCGAGGCCGATCCCACGTTGGAACTCACCATCGACGTGGCGCGCCGCACGCTCGAGGCCCCATCGCTGGGCCTCACGGTCGAGTTCCCCCTCGATGCCTCGGTCCAGCACCGGTTCCTCGAAGGGCTCGACGACATCGGCATCACCCTGCGCCTCCGCGACGAGATCCAAGCCTTTGCCGACACGCGCCCGGCCTGGCTCCCCACCACCCGCTGACCCGCACGTCTCTCCGGGTTCGGGAACGACCCGAACCGGGTAGAAAAGACCTATGTCGCTCGTCTTGGTTACCGGTGCCTCTGGCTACATCGGCGGGAGGCTCGTACCCGAACTCCTGAGTGCCGGCCACGAGGTGCGGTGCCTCGCTCGGACGCCATCGAAGTTGGACGACCAGGCGTGGCGGGGCGACGTCGACGTCGTGCGAGGCGACGTCACGGACCGAGCCTCGCTCGACGACGCACTGCGCGACATCGATGCCGCTTACTTCCTCGTCCACTCCATGGGCGGGCCCGATGACTTCGACGAGGAGGACCGGAGGGCCGCGGCGTGCTTCCGCGATGCGGCCGCAGCAGCTGGGGTTGGGCGCATCGTCTACCTGGGCGGACTGGGCCGAGACGACGACCCTGCGCTCTCTCGCCACCTTCGCAGCCGCCATGAGGTGGGCACGGTCCTGGCCGATGGACCCGTTCCGGTCACCGAGCTGCGAGCCGCGATCATCATCGGTTCGGGTTCGGCCAGCTTCGAGATGCTGCGGTACCTGGTCGAGGTCCTGCCGGTCATGGTCACCCCACGCTGGGTCGACAGCCGCTGCCAACCCAT
>Ga0105045_10002401_pt1 | contig 15753 bp, 19 predicted proteins | sample MAT02_FD_78089 | JGI IMG/M metagenome (GOLD analysis project Ga0105045, IMG submission 78089) | Freshwater microbial communities from Lake Fryxell liftoff mats and glacier meltwater in Antarctica - MAT-02 (megahit assembly) | ecosystem: Environmental > Aquatic > Freshwater > Ice > Liftoff...
ACATCCGCACGTGAAGGCGGCGCAGGCGCAGCAGTTCATCGACTGGGTGACGTCCAGGCAGGGGCAGGACGTGATCAGCCTGTACAAGATCGGTGGCGAGCAGCTGTTTTTCCCGAACACGGGTAGCGATCAGTAGACCGGCGTTGTACGCGATCGGGGCTGCCAAAAAACAGGCGAAGCAGGGCTCGATCAGCCGGGTAGACCCGGGCGGCACCGGCGGTCTTCACCGGATACGATTGGCGTATGCATGAATTGCCTCTTGATCTGCCTTCGGGTTTAGCTAAGCGCGACCCGTTGCTTACGCTGGCGGTACGTGCGGCGCTGGCTGCGGGTGGCGTGATCAGGGCCGCGGCACGCGATCCGGGCAGCTTGCAGATTCGGGAGAAGAATCCCAACGATTTCGTGACCCAGGTCGATGTGGCGTCGGAGCAGGCCATTGTGCAGACCGTGCTGGCCGTCTGCCCGCAGCATGCGCTGAGAAGTGAAGAATCGGCCTTGCCGCTGGGCAATCCGGCTTCCGACCATGTCTGGATCGTCGACCCGCTGGACGGCACCACCAATTTCATCCACGGCTATCCCCATGTCGGAGTCAGCATCGCGCTGGCGGTGCGCGGGCAGATCGTGCTCGGCGTGGTACTTGACGTGGTGTCGGGCGAGTTGTTCCATGCCAGTCGCGGGCATGGTGCTTTTTGTGGCGCGCGCCGTCTGCAGGTCAGCGGCTGCAACGCACTGCATTCAGCCCTGCTGGCGACCAGCTGTCCGGCACGTGCAGCCCCCGATGGGGCAAAAGCCTTGGCACTGTTGTGCGACGTGATGGGCAAGGTGGCCGCCATCCGCCGCAGCGGCTCGGCCGCCCTGGACTTGGCGCGAATCGCCGCCGGTCAGTGCGACGGCGGCTTTGACCAGGGGCTCAACGCCTGGGATGTGGCTGCCGGCAGCCTGTTGGTGAGCGAGGCCGGGGGTCGGGTGGGCAACTTCCGGGGCGAACCCGACTTCCTGGACACACGGGAGATCATGGCCGGTGGAAGCTGTGTCTTTGACGCATTGGGCACCGTGTTGGCGCCGTATTCCCGTTGTGCCAGCGCGTCCGACCGGTAATGTCGGTTTGCGTTGCGCAGGTAAAGTCGCGCTATCAAGATCGGGCCCAAGCCGTTTGTGTCACTCACCGACACCCTGCCGCGGAAATCACTGCATGCAAACTTTCTACTCCGAGAACTTCGACCGCGAGATGGACTGTACCGAGAACGAATGGTTGGTCCGGTTGCCGCATGCCATCGGACCGCATCCCTTCCAGCAGGTTGCAAAAGCGGTGATGGTGCGCATCGACGCCGGGCAACTGCGCTTGTCGTGGCGGGTCGGTGCGCCACGCCCGATGGTGCCGACGCCTATCGCGCGTCTGCTGGTGAGTTTTCGCTTCAACGGGGTGGACGACCTGCCGCGATACCGCTTCATGAAGCACTTCGATTTGTATACCCAGCAAGGTGGTGCATGACGAGCAGGGAAGAACTTGCGCAATTCCTCAAGAAGGAATTTCCGCAGAACAAAGCGACCATCGAGTCGGTGGGCGAGCGCATGGCCACGGTGCGGCATACGGTTGGTGAGGCCGAGTTGCGCCCGGGGGGAACGGTAGCCGGTCCGGTCATGATGACGGTGGCCGATGTCGCGTTGTACGTGGCCATCCTGGGTGAGATCGGCATCGTGCCGCTGACGGTCACCACCAGCCTGAACATCAACTTCATGCGCAAACCGGCAAGTGACCGCGACATCATCGGCATCTGCAAGCTGCTCAAGCTGGGCAAGACCCTGGCCGTGGGCGAGGTCACGCTCTATTCCGAAGGCGTGGACGAACCAGTGGCGCACGCGGTTGGCACTTACGCAATTCCGTCCCGCCCGCGGTGACGCATCCTCGGACTCACACCCACACAGCCAGTCGATCGAATTTGCTGCTTCCTTCCAAATCGCAGTCGGCCGGGGGGTGTGCCGCGTCAAACCCGACACAACGCAGACTATCTCCGCATACCGTGGCATCAGCCGCCTGCTGGGTGTTTTGCAACCAAGGCAATGCGGCTGCGGTGGTGATACGCCACGCCAGCAGGCAACCCATGATGCCGCGGGTATTGCTGGGGGCTTCGGGTGTTCGGAGAGCATCGGCGGACACGTGGTCCCAGGTCCACACGGCCAGTTGTGGCGCAGTCGCGGACAGGGTCGTTGTTTCCAGCGCGCAGACCCAGCGCGAAACGTTCTGCAGGTGCGGGCGCATCGCCCGGCTGATGGGCGTGGGCTTACCCAGTAGCTGGAGGTATTGCTGGCTATCGAGCACCTGGGCATCGCGCAATCCGTATAACGTGAGATAACGCGGCGACGGACCTGGGTCTCTGCTGCCGTACCGCAACGCCCACACGATACCCGGTACGGTCAGACGTTCCGGAACATGTTCGGTGGAATGCCATCGGTTGTATTGCGCATCCTGTTCGGGAGTGACGTCGTTCCACAACGCCAGCAGTGCGGTAGCCGCTTCAGCCATCGGCGGGCTCCGGACACAACAACACCTTGCTGGCGTGTTTCGCATGGGCCAGCGCGACCCCCTCCAGTGCGCGCGCCAGCGGCAACACATGGCTGACCATTGGCGTGATCACGTCGGCGATCTCCCCCAACAACTCAAGTGCTTGTGGCCAATGTGACTCGGGTGGCCGAAATGAACCGCGCAGTTGAATCTGCCGACGCACCATGGAGGTCAGGTCGATCGACAATGGCCGGGCATGGATGCCGGTCGCGACCACGACTCCATCGCGCCGCATCAGCGGCATGACCTCAGTGATCGTTTCGGGTACACCCGTGGCTTCGAAGACCAGATCGACGGCGTTGTGACCGGCCCACTGTATGACAGCATCGGCCAAAGACGTTCTGGCAACATCGAACACGCATTCGAATCCCATTCGACGCAACACGTCCAGCCGCGCATCGTCATCCTGGCCGCTGATGGCAACACGCGCCGCACCGGCGCGTCGGGCCAGCACGGCGATCCCCTGACCGATCGTGCCGGGGCCCATGACCAGAACCGTTTTGCCCCGCACTTCGCCTGCGATGCGCAGTGCCTGCATCGAGATCGACAGCGGTTCTGCGAGCGCGGCCAAATGGTCAGGCACCGTGTCCGGAACCGGCACGCAGTTGCGCAGCGGAACGCAGACCCAGGGCGCAAACGCACCATTGCGTGTCATGCCGATGCCAGTGCGCCGTTCGCATGCGTCGTGGTTCCCGGCGACACATGCTTCGCATTGTCCGCAGGTCACGGATGGACGTACCACGACGCGTCGACCGTTCCATTGCCCGCTGCGCACCACGCCCACGAACTCATGGCCCAGGGTCACGGGCAGGCTGGCTGCGATGAACGTGTAACTCGATGTCCAGTTGTCCACATGCAGATCACTGCCACAGATACCGGTGGCTGTCACCCGAACCAATACCTCGTCGGTTGATGAGGGGACGGGCACGTCCACGTCGACGAATTCGAGCCCGCGTTCGGGTCGGATTTTGCGTAGCGCCTTCATGGCCCTTGGTGTCCGGTCAGTCGACCGTGATGCCGACCTTCTTGATGATGCTGCCCCACTTGCTGGCTTCGCTGGCGATGAACGTATTGAAGTCCGACACCGACCCGCCGCCCGGGATCAGCCCCTGGTTTTCCAATGCCGATCGAATCGCAGGGTCCTTGAGCACGGCATTGACGTCTGCATTGATCTTGTCAATCGTGGCTGGTGGTGTTCCTGCTGGTGCAAACAAGCCATTCCAGGCCAAGGCCTCGAAACCCGGATAACCCGATTCGGCGATGGTGGGGATCTTTGGCAACGATTCCTGGCGGGTTGTCCCGGTCACGGCCAAAAACTTGATACGACCATCCTGGACCAAAGGAAGCAGCGCGGGTGCCACCGTCAAAAGCATTTGGACATCCCCGGATGCAACTGCCAAGGCAGCCGGCGGCGATCCTTTGTAAGGGACATGAACCGCCTTGATGCCCGCCGTGTTCAGAAACAGCTCCATCGATAGGTGGGACGAACTGCCACTGCCCACCGACGCGTAACTGACCTTGTCGCCCTGATTCTTGGCCCAGGCCACCAGTTCCTGCAGGTTGTTGACCGGCAGCGAAGCGGGCACCGCCAGGACGTTGGGCTGCGAAGTCGTCAGGATGATCGGCAGCAAGTCGGTCGCGGGAGCGTACGGCATCTTCTTGTACATGAAGGGTGCAAAAGCGATCGGACCGTTGAAGCCCAGACCCAGTGTGTAGCCGTCGGGGGTTGCTTTGGCGACCGCGTCCATCCCGATCATGCCGCCACCGCCGGATTTGTTGTCGACCACGATCGGTTGTTTCCAGCGTTGGGTGAGCTTGTCACTCATGGTGCGCACGATGATATCCAGTGAGCAGCCGGGAGGGCAAGGAACCACAACCCGAACGGGTTTGGCGGGCCAGGCTTGCGCAAAGGCCGCCGTGCCCAGCGTGGCGGCAAAAATCAGGGTGACGAGTCGTTTCATGATATCTCCTTCGTTGATGGCGGATGCATTGTTTGCTCATTTCAAAGATACTTCAAAGATTGTTTGGATATGGTTGCTATATTTATATAGTATGGTCAAGCCGATGGAACTTCGACATTTGCGCTATTTCACGGCAATCGCGGACGCAGGCAGCCTCAGCCGCGCTTCGGAGAAGCTGTTCATCGCGCAGCCGCCGCTATCGGTTCAGATTCGCCAGTTGGAAGACGAATTGGGTGTGGCACTGTTCACCCGCCACCACAAAGGCGTGTTTCTCACGGCTGCCGGTCAGAGCCTTCTGCCGCTGGCCAGGGACCTGCTGGACCGTGCAGCGCGTCTTTCCGAGCAGGTGCGTGTAAGCGCTCTGACGGCAGGCGGTACCGTGACACTGGGGTATGTGCCATCGGCGAGCAGCACCGTCATCCCTGGACTGGTCGGTCAACTGCGTGCAAACCATCCGGCATGGGTGCTGTTGCTGCGCGAAATGACCAGCAACGAACAGAACGAGGCATTGGTGGGTGGTCATATCGATGCAGGAATTGCACGCAGTGCGGCGCGGCATCCGCGCGTGGGCGTGGCGTGCGAGGTGCCGGACGATTTTTGCCTGGCAATGCCGGCAGAAACTTCGAATCCCTCGCCGGGCGATGTGAGCCTGCGCAATTACGGTGACCAAGTTTTTGTCGCTTTTACCCGGCATCAGGGACCTGCCTATTTCGATCGGTCGATCCATTTGTGTAGTCAGGCGGGGTTCAGCCCTCGGATCCGATATGAAGCCAGCACCATTCATGGCGTCCTCGATCTCGTCGCTGCCGGACTCGGTGTGGCGCTGGTGCCGGCGTCGGCGGCGCTGCTGAATGTCAAGGGGGTACGCTTGCGGCGCTTACACCGTCGTGGTACTGGGGAGGTGCTAGTGCTGCTGCGCCGCAAGGCGGACACCAATCCGCTTTTGCCGTTCATCGAGTCTGTGGCTTCGTCGGTGTTCAAGGGTCTGTCGCAGCGCGTTGACGACGCCATGCGCGTCGCGCAATGAATTCCCCCACGCCATTCGTTACGTCTCTTGCACCTGCGCTTGCGATTTCGCGTCGTCGCCGACCTACCATCAACCTCTTTGATCAGGAGGAAACACCGATGGCATTGCAACCCCCTTTCTTCGGCAAACGCGACGCGGACACGACTGGCTTGCGGCGACCTACGACGATGGCCCAACCCAACGCCCATGGCGCTCAAGTTGCACCCGTGGAAAGCGCGCCTTCGTCCCCGGTCGCAGTGGCGGTGGCACCAGCGACACCACCGACACCAGCGACACCAGCGACACCAGCGACACCAGCTTCGTCGGACAAGCCAACAGAGCCGCCCGGCGGCAGCAAACTCACGGTCGGTCCGAACATCAAACTCAAGGGCGTGGAGATCACCGACTGCGATACCTTGTACGTCGAAGGAACGGTCGAGGCCACGATGGATTCACGCCTGATGCAGATTGCCGAATGTGGCGCTTTCATCGGTTCAGCCTGCCTCGACATCGCCGAAATTCATGGCCTTTTCGATGGCGATCTCACGGTGCGGGACAAGCTGATGGTGTATGCCACCGGCAAGGTCACCGGCAAAATTCGCTACGGCAAGTTGGTGGTTGAAGAAGGCGGCCAGCTCTCGGGTGAGGTGGTTTTTGGCACCGCCGAGAAAGGCAAACCGGCCTTGCGTGAGCGCGCCGGTCTGGCGCAGGCAGCCTGAAGCCTTGCGCGAGGAGCCCAGACTTTCATGATGCCCACTCTTCACCCCGCATCATGAAAGTTATCTCACGTTGACCGCACGCTCCCGCAGCCCGCCGGGCCATCTGCGCGGTGGGTGCCACGCGCGCCATCCGTGACCGGTAGCGCGATGCCTGCCGCCGGCATGACCCAGCGGGGCACGGCTCAGGGCGATGTCGCCAAACTGATCGGTGGCAATTACCTGCGCTTGCTGGCCGAGGTTCAAACCGTTTGATGCGTGTCAGTCCTGGGTGCGGAAACGCTGCTCCAGGTACACCAGCAAGGTGCGGAGGGTCTGCGCCTCGCCGCCGATGGGTCGACCTGCGCGCGCCGTGTCATTCCAGCCAAACAGGTCCAGGTGCAACCAGTCCTGTTGTGGCGGCACGAAATGCGCGAGAAACAGCGCGGCGTTGATGGCACCGGCCATGGCGTTGCGGCCTGTGTTGACGATGTCACCGACCGTGCTGGCAATACCGCTCGCGTACGGCTCCCACAGCGGCAGATGCCACAGCGGGTCGTGCAGTTGCAGGCCCAGGTCCACCAGCTGGCGCGCGGGCGCCATCTCGCGGCAAAACAGCGCCGGCAACTGGGGGCCGAGGGCAATCCTCGCCGCGCCGGTCAAGGTGGCCAGATCGATGATGAGGTCGGGCTTGGATTCAACCGCATAGGCCAGTGCATCGCACAGAATCACCCGGCCCTCGGCGTCGGTGTTGCCGATCTCGATCTGCACGCCGGCGCGTGTCTTGATCACGTCGCCGGGGCGGTAGGCATTGCCGGCGATCGCGTTGTCGACCGCTGGGATCAGCACTTGCAACCGGATTGGCAATTGGAGTGCCATCACCATGGACGCCAGGCCCAGCGCGTGGGCTGCGCCACCCATGTCCTTTTTCATCAGCCGCATGCCGTCGGCGGGTTTGATGTCCAGCCCACCGGTGTCGAAACACACGCCCTTGCCAACGATGCTGACCAAGGGGTGTTTCGGTTTGCCCCAGTTGAGCTCGATCAGGCGCGGTGCCCGAGTGCTGGCGCGGCCGACTGCATGGATGGCTGGGAAATTCTTCTTCAGCAATGCGTCGCCCAACACTTGGCTGAAACGCGCACCATGGCGCTTGGCCAGTGCCTGTGCCGCCAGCGTCAGGTCTGGCGGACCCATGTGTTCTGCCGGCGTGTTGACCAGGTCACGGACCAGCATGATCGCCTCGGCGTGCACCAAACCGCGCTGGGCGGCAGCACTGGTGCGCAACACCAGACTGGCCGGTGCACGGCGTCGCGCCTTGTAGCGATCAAACGCATAAGCACCTGCCGTCCACGCCAGGGCGGCCAACTCGGCTGGCACGCTCAACCCGCGGTCGGCAAGTCGGTATGGCCCTGGTGGCAAAACGGCCGGCAAGCTGGCAAGCCCGAACGGATCGTTGGCTTGCGTCACGCCTGCAAAAACCTGAGCCAAGCCGCCTTCAGCGTCTGGAATCAAGGCATGGGTGTCAGCTGCACCGGCAAAGCCAATGGTTTTCAGCCAGGCGACCGTGGCCGGCGGCAGCGTGTCCGCCAAGGCTTTGTAGGTGTAGGCGTCGATGACGGTGATCGGTACCGCAGTTGCGGGCGGATTCTTCTTGAGTTGAATGGTCATGGCACACCTGCGATGGATGACGAACACGTTGCGGCGCGATTCGGCCGCCAGTGGAGATTGTGTCGCTGTTGTTGCTCCGGTCAGCCCACAAGCCAGCGGGCCTCACTGCTGCCCAGTGCACACGCGGGCGTTACCCACTCCATCGCGACTCCCTGGACCGACAACGGCCAGCGCACCCGGCGCGCTGGGCCCCAGGGCGTGGTTTCGACGGTGTCGGACCAGTCCGATGCAGACTCGGGGTCCAGCGGTTCGTGTGCCCGGCTGTTGTCGATGGCAGTGCCCATCAGCACGGCACCCGTGCGGGCCAGCGAGGCGCGAACGATGCTGCCGCTGCCGTCCGCCAAGCGTTTTTCCAGAGCACGCAGGGCGGCAGTGGCCATCAGGTAGCCGGTGGCCTGGTCGAGTGCCTGCACCGGCAGTGGCAACGGCCTGTCGGTGCCGGCACTGCGTTGACCTTGTTCGGCAAATCCCATGCTCATCTGTACGAGGCTGTCGAAGCCGCGCCGGGTTTTCCAGGGACCGGTGAAGCCATAGGCGTCGAGTGAAATGTCGATCAGGCCCGGCCGAAGTTGTTGGCGCGATTCGGCATCCAATCCCAGATGCGCCAAAGCGTCGCTGCGATAACCATGCACCAGCACATCGGCACCGCGCAGCAGGGTCTCCCAATGTAGGCGATCGGCTGACTGACGCAAGTCGAGCCGGGCGCACCGTTTGCCCAGCGTGACCTCTGGTTCCAATACCGCTTCGTCCCAGCCAGGCGGGTCGATGCGCAATACCTCAGCGCCCAGACCGGCCAGCAGCCGGGTTGCCACCGGGCCTGCCAGTACGCGCGTCATATCCAACACGCGGATGCCGCGCAGCGGCTGTCGCGGATCGAACGCCCAGTCGGAGCGTGGGCTGACCAAGCCGGCTTGCCAATGCAGCAATGGTTCCGCCAACACCGATTGCCCCTGCGGATGCAATTGCCATTGCTGCCAACTGCGCATCGCGCCAGCGCAACCCCCTTGGTTGATCACGGCGGTCTCGAGATCGCTGGAATTCCATGACGCAACCGCCTGGGCCACCGCTGTGCGATTTGGGGCCGCCCCCAACACCACCAAAGCAGCAACCCGGTGGTGCGCTGCGTTGGTGTGCAACCGGATCCATCCGTCGCGGGTCCGGTAGTCACCGGCGACCGCATCCCAGATCGGCGGCAGGCTCCAGCCTTGGGGGCGGACCGACAATCCGAACCAGAACGACGCAAGGCACCGATCGACGGTCACGCGGGCAAGTGGACCGACACCGCGCGCCATGCGTCGTGCCAGTGTGGCGGTCGCCAAGCCGGCTGCGGCCATCGAGGCCGCGGCAAAGTCAGTGACGGCAAACACCGAGGGCAAATGGCCGATGCCGGTGAATTGCGCTTGCGCGAGCATCGGCGCGTCGCCGTGCGCGGCGCTCCACAATGCGCTCAAAAATGCTTCGGACGTGTCCTGTCGTGGGTTCAATGTTGGCATGACCGTGCGCTTGCCCTCAGCGTTGCGGCATGTCCCGGGTCGAATAGCCCAGGTTCACCGCAGCATCCGGCGGGATCTCGGGCATCGTCGCATTCCAGGCTTCCCAGGCCGCTCGCATGCAGGCCAAGCGCTCTGGATCTCGCCTTGCCTTGTTGGCGCGTTCCCGGGCATCGTCTGCAATGTTGAACAGATAGTCGTGGTCGTCCACGCGCAGGTATTTCCAGTCGCCGTCACGCAGCGCGCGTTGGCCGCGGTATTTCATGCGCCAATGCATCGTGCGGTGAAAGACATGGGCCGGGTCGCGCAGCACGGCGGCCAGCGAGATGCCGTCGAGCGGGTAGTCCGGATGCGCGGTCGCCCCAGCAAGATCGAGCATCGTCGCCGACCAGTCCATCGTCAGGCTATGTTGGCTGCTGACGCCACCTGCGGCGATGCCGGCTGGCCAGTGCGCGATCCACGGCACGCGGATGCCGCCTTCCGTCAGATCCATCTTGCCGCCCACCAGCGGCCAGTTGTCCGAGAAGCGTTCGCCACCGTTGTCGCTGGTGAACACGATCAGCGTGTTGTTCAGCAGACTATGGCGGCGCAGTGATGCGACCAATTGCCCGATGCCTTCATCCATGTGGTGGATCATGCGCCGGTAGGTGTCGATGTTGCCGCCGTCGAGATGGAACAGGTTGTTGCTGATCTGGGCTGGCACCGCTGCGTCGTCACGGGTTTCCCATGGCCAGTGCGGCGCGGTGTGGTGCAGGCTGATGAAAAAAGGCGAGCCGCTTTTGGTACCGTCGGCCATGCGGTCGACGAATTCGATGGCGCGCCGACTGATCAGATCGGTCATGTACCCCTCTTCGGCATGCTCCTGCTCACCCAGGTACAGGTCGTGTTTGCCGGTCGAATTGCAGTGCGTGAAGTAGTCGGCACCACCGGCCATGAGGCCGAAGAACTCGTCATACCCCGAACGCAGCGGCCCGAAATGCGGCGCAAAACCCAGATGCCACTTGCCGATTAGCGCGGTGCGGTAGCCGCTGCGCTTGAGCATCGAGGGCAGGGTAGGGTGGCTTGGCGGCAAACCTAACGTGGTGCTTCCAGCCAAACGGCTGCCAATCGGTTCTTCGGCGGCTCCGCGCAAGCGGTATTGGTAGCGGGCCGTCATCAGTGCAAAGCGGGTCGGCGAACAGACCGGCGAATTGGCATAACCCTCGGTGAAACGCAATCCGCCGGCGGCCAGCTTGTCGAGTTCTGGCGATACAGCGCCAAACGACGCATCGCGGCCGCCGTAGCAACCCAGGTCGGCGTAACCGAGGTCGTCGGCGACGATGAAGATGATGTTGGGGCAGGCGGGTGGGGATGTCATTGGGTGACGCGCATTCGGTAGTTGACCGATTTTTCTGGACTGTAGCGTCTGCCGCGCCGGCGCGCTCAGCTTCTTTGCGCCACCAGCAACGCTGCCGTCCGCATTCCCGCCACCGTCAGCAGCAGCGATCCGAACAGGTGCAACGCTGCCGTGCCGAATGCCAGCAGATACCGCTGTTGCCCGAGCATGCCCACCACCTCGGCCGAGAAACTCGAAAACGTCGTCAGCGCGCCGAGAAAGCCGGTGACCAGCGCCAGACGCCAGACCGGGTCGAGATGGGGTGCAGCCTGAAAGACTGCGATGACCAGGCCGACCAGGTAACCGCCCACCAAGTTCGCGGTCAGCGTGCCCCATGGGATCAAGGCACCCGGACTGAGCCACAGACCCAGGCCCCAGCGCATCAAGGCACCCAGGCTGGCACCGATGCAGATCGCAACGACGGATAACATGGGGCTATGGTACTTTGGCTCGGTTCGGCGACGGTAGCGAGGTTGCACTGTCAGAGTCGATGTTCAAAACAACGCCGAGGAGTCGGCGCGGCGCGCCTCTACAGCGACAACATCCAGGAGAAAACCATGCAGGCCGATCTGATCAGTCACTATCGCTGGACGGCGCGCTACAACGCCTGGTTCAACCAACGCCTGTAGGGGGCCTGTGAACAACCCGACGATGTAGCGCGCAAGCAGGATCGCCAGGCGTTTTTCGGCTCCATTCACCGCACCCTCAGCCAATTGATCGTGGGTGACCAGATCTGGCTCAAGCGTTTGCGCCAATGCAGTGCCGACAACGGGTTTGACTGCGTGGCTCTGTCACCCGATACTGCCTGATGCGCTACAGCAACAGCAAGGGCGTGCAACGTCAACATCCTGCATGGCAAGCGTTGTCGTATTTCTTCAATCACCTGACGCACCACTGCGGTCAAACGACGACCTTGCTGCTGCAGGTGGGCGTCGATGTTGGAGTGACTGACCTGATCGTCTTGCTGGGCCCGGGCGACCCAGCGTTGGAGGTGTAGAAGGCATCGGGGTCTCTGCCGAAGCATGCGCGCGCCATGCCGCAGGTAGGGTGGCCGAGCGCCCCTTCTATTTTTTTGCCGCTTCAAGAGCCGGTTTGGCGTCGGTTTTCGGCACGGCGATCCGGAAGGTGGCACCGCCGACTGTCAGGCCTTCGGACGAGAGTTTGGCCGCGCTCGCCTGGCCGACGCCTTTGACCCGCGCCATCAGGTCGGCCCAATCCTTGAATGGGCCTTTTTTGCGTTCATCGAGGATGCGGGACGACAGTGCCGGCCCGATTCCCTTGACGCCATCGAGTTCTGCCACGCCGGCCTGGTTGACGTCGACGGCGGCGAATGCCATTGCGCTGAACAGTACAGCCAGCGCGGTCAGAAGTTTCTTGATCATGGTGCTTTTCCTTTAGCTGATACGTGGACAGGTGGACGCAACCCATGCGCCTCCGCCACCAAAGCAGCGTAGCGCCGATGGAGGGGCTTTCGTTTGGCGGCCATCCGCCCAAGGCATGACATAAGCACCCCGATGCCGATCATGTTTCAACTGTTGAAACGATAGTCACCTGTTGACGAGTTTGCTGCCACCGGTTGCCATACTCTTTTGCGGTTCGGCGCGGACGCTGCCGCGGGTCAACCAAAACAAAGCAGCGATACCCCTATCGTAGAGGGACATCTATGACGGACATGCATGAATTGGCGAGCACGCTGGGCGGTCCGGGCAAGCTTGTCGCAGTCGATTGGCCGAGGTCCGGGCTCAAGCTTTCTTTCTGAGAAAGTACGGGTGCCGCCATGTCTGGACAGCACGCATCAATCAAACAGTCAATGCTGATCTTTGCGTCTCATCCCGTGCCCCCACCAGCAGCGTGGCTTCGGCAACGAACAGGTCAAAGCTCTTCGACGCGCCGGGCCGGGTAGCTGTCCCAGGCCTGACATCCGGGGCATTGCCAAAAATGCTGCTTGGCTTCAAAGCCGCAGGCCGCGCATCGGTAGCGCATCAACGGCTTGGTGGCGTGCTCGAATGCGCGTTGCACCGCCGGTGGCGTGGATGCCTGTGACGGTGGTGCACTTGCGATCCAGCGGGTCGCGGCCACCAGCGAAGGCTCTGCCTCCAGGTGGCGCAAATACCATTGCCGCGTCTGGGCCACCGGCGCACCCAAATGGGTCTCGAGCGTCACGATGGCCTCCAGACAGTCGATGCAGGGCACCTCGGCATAGTGGAGCTTGATGCGCTCTAGTACCTTGGCCGCTTGGCCGCTGGCGATACCCAGTTGGGCCATCTGTGCGGCGATCAGGGGCACTGCTGCTGGCGCGACATCATGGATGGCCTCCAGCGTCGCCAGGGCTTGCGCTGGGTCACCGCGCTGGCCGAGCAGCTTGGCCAGCTCGATCCGAGGTCTGGGAGCGTTCGGCGCGTCTCTGATCGCCTGCTCCAGCAAACGCTGGGCCAGGTCTGGCTCGTGGGCGGCCAGGTGTGCGGCGCTTTGCTCGCACAGATGGTGAGCCAGTCTTCCGACAAAGCTGCCATGCTCGGCGTTTTCCAGTTGTTGCGCCACTTCGGCTGCGCGCCGCCAATCCCGCGAACGTTCGTAGTTGGCCAACAGCGCCAGTCGGGCTTCGGCCTCGAATCGCGTGCCTTCGAGCTTGAGCAAGGCTTCCTCCGCCCGGTCGAGCAACCCCGCGCGCAAGTAGTCCAGCGCCAATGCATGTTGCGCCCGCTGACGATCTGCGCTGCTCAAGTCACCGCGCGAGAGCAGATGCTGGTGCACCCGCACCGCGCGTTCGTATTCCCCGCGACGGCGAAACAGGTTGCCCAGCGCAAAGTGCAGTTCGGAGGTGTCGGGATCGTTCTGCACTGCTTCGATGAAGGCATCTATGGCCTGGTCCTGCTGCTCGTTGAGGAGGAAGTTCAGACCTCGGAAATACGCTTTTGGTGCGCGCCGGTTTTCCAGCCGCAACTGGCGCAGGTCGAATCGAGAGGCGGCCCAGCCGAGGATGAAGGTGACCGGCAGGCTGAGCAGCAGCCAGCTGATGTCAAAGTCCATGCGGCGCGCCGGATGGACCCATTCCGTCTGCGCCGGCGGATGTACCTGGCACTGGCGAGGCGCGACGATGCATGTCGCTTTGGCGCCAGCGTCGCGGTGCCATGCCCAGAACTCCCACGACCAGCCCGGTGGCGAACGCCGCCAGCACGATCAGCACCATCGGGCTGCGCCATTGCTGGCCGAAGAAGAAGTGAATGCTGGCTTCATGCTGGTTGTTCAACGCAAAGGCGAACAAGGTGAAAAAGATGCATGCCTTGAGCAGCCATTTGAGCAACCGGACAGCGTTTTTCATGGAGTCCGATTCTACGGGCGCACCACCGGAATGGAAAAGCCGTCGGGGCAACGGGGGGGTCAGTATGACCGGTGCCCGCCAGCGTGGGGTGGCAGTTGGCTAGTAGCGCCGCTTGTCGACGGCACCCGCAGGCAAGGCGTCGATCGTGCGTCGATCCACGGCCTCTCGCAAAGCCTTGCCCGGCTTGAAATGGGGTACCCGCTTTTCGGGGATGGCGACACTTTCGCCACTGCGCGGATTGCGACCCATGCGCGGTGGCCTGCGATTGATCGAGAAGCTGCCGAAACCCCGGATCTCGATCCGGTGGCCAGCCACGAGCGCATCGTTCATTGCGTCGAGGATGGCCTTGACGGCGAACTCTGCGTCGCGGTGGGTCAGCTGGCTGAAGCGGTTGGCCAGCTGCTCAACGAGATCCGATCGGGTCATGGTGCCTGTGCAAAAGGGCAGGGTCGTGGCATGCCAAGCGTATGGCATACCACGACCCCGGATTTACGCAAAGATCAGTTGTTGTCCAGCTTGGCGCGCAACAACGCACCCAGACTGGTCGTACCGGCGTTTTCCCGTTGCGAGTTCTGGCTCAGGTTGGTCATGGCTTCCTGCTGGTCTGCGGCATCCTTGGCCTTGATCGACAGCTGGATGTTGCGCGTCTTGCGATCCACGTTGACCACCACTGCCGTGACTTCGTCGCCTTCCTTGAGCACGTTACGCGCGTCTTCCACACGGTCGCGGCTGATTTCGGAAGCACGCAGGTAGGCCATGATGTCGTTGCCCAGGTCGATCTCGGCACCCTTCGGGTCCACCGTCTTGACCTTGCCGGTGACGATCTGACCCTTGTCGTTCACCGACACGAAGGTGGTGAACGGGTCGGAGTCGAGCTGCTTGATGCCCAGCGAGATACGCTCGCGATCGACGTCTACTGCCAGCACCAGGGCTTCTACTTCCTGGCCCTTCTTGTAGTTGCGCACTGCGGCTTCGCCGGTCTCGTTCCAGCTCAGGTCGGACAGGTGCACCAGGCCGTCGATGCCGGCAGCCAAGCCGACGAAGACACCGAAGTCGGTGATCGACTTGATCGGCCCCTTGACGCGGTCGCCGCGCTTGGTGTTCTGCGCAAATTCCTGCCACGGGTTGGCCTTGCACTGCTTCATGCCCAGGCTGATACGGCGCTTGTCTTCGTCGATTTCGAGCACCATGACTTCGACTTCGTCACCCAGTGTGACGATCTTGCTCGGTGCCACGTTCTTGTTGGTCCAGTCCATCTCGGACACGTGCACCAGGCCTTCGATGCCCGGCTCAAGTTCGACAAACGCGCCGTAATCGGCGATGTTGGTGATCTTGCCGAACATGCGCGTGCCTTGCGGGTAGCGGCGGTTCACACCCATCCACGGGTCGTCGCCCATTTGCTTGAGGCCCAGCGAGACACGGTTCTTCTCGGTATCGAATTTCAGGATCTTGGCCATGATTTCCTGGCCCGCCGTCACCACTTCGCTCGGGTGACGGACGCGGCGCCATGCCATGTCGGTGATGTGCAACAGGCCGTCGATGCCGCCCAGGTCGACGAACGCTCCGTATTCGGTGATGTTCTTGACCACCCCATTGACGATGGCACCTTCTTTCAAGGTGGACATCAGCTTGGCGCGCTCTTCACCCATGCTGGCTTCGACCACCGCACGGCG
>Ga0105045_10002402_pt1 | contig 15753 bp, 10 predicted proteins | sample MAT02_FD_78089 | JGI IMG/M metagenome (GOLD analysis project Ga0105045, IMG submission 78089) | Freshwater microbial communities from Lake Fryxell liftoff mats and glacier meltwater in Antarctica - MAT-02 (megahit assembly) | ecosystem: Environmental > Aquatic > Freshwater > Ice > Liftoff...
CGTCGATGTCGAGGTCAACGGCAAGCGCTTCTCGGTTGCCATGTGGGTGCCCGAGTCAGCCATGGTCGCCGGCCCCTCCTCTGGTGGCGGAGCCGCGGCCAAGCCTCGCACCCGCCGCGCCGCCACGAGCGGTGGTGGCGCAGCTGGCACCGGCTCCATCGCAGCGCCGATGCAGGGCACGATCGTCAAGGTCGACGTGGCGGTGGGCGACGAGGTCACCGCCGGCCAGGTCGTCTGCGTGCTCGAGGCCATGAAGATGGAGAACAACGTGGCTACCGACGTGGCCGGCACGGTTGCCGAGGTCAAGGTCGAAGCGGGCCAGGCCGTCGGCGCCGGCGACGTGGTAGTCGTCGTCACCCCCGCCCCCTAGCGCTCCTAGCCGAAGCACCGCGTACCCTGAAATCACCTACTTCTGCGCGGGCCTGCCACACAGAAGTAGGTGATTTCGAGATGTCTTGCGCGGAGCAGATCCACCTGCCACGGTTGGAGGCACCTTCCCCGCACGCCGACCTCGTCGCGCACTTCCTCGTGCGACACCAGGCTCTGGGAGGGTCATGGACCCGTTCGAACTCGCCGCCCGCCAACACGGTGCCATCTCCCTCGCACAGTTGCGCAGCTTGGGCGTCAACGACAACCGCCGTCGCACCCTGGTGGACAAGGGCGTGCTCGAGGCCATCCTTCCCTCGGTGTACCGAGTGCGCGGCGCACCATCGAGCTGGCGCCTGCGCCTCAGCGCCGCGACCTTGTGGGTCCCAGAGGCGATGGCGTCGCATCGGGCCTCCGCAGCCCTACGCGGACTCGAAGGCTTCGATCATGCGCCGCTCGAAATCACCTCGGAGTACTGGACCCGCAGGACACGGGCCCGCGGGGTCAGGATCCACCACACCTCAGACCTCGTCGCCGCGGATATCGAGGTCGTAGACGGCATCCAGTGCACCTCGCTCATCAGGACCTTGGTCGATCTTCCTGCGGTGACCCACGAGATGAAGGCGGCGATCGCGTTGGACCATGCGATGCGGCGCAACCCTGAACTGCTCGTTGGTCTCACGGCACGCCACCTCGAGGTCGCCCGCCGTGGACGTAACGGCACCGCCATGCTGCGCTCGCTGCTCGCTGAGCGCGGCGACCAAGGACAGCTCGTCGACAGCGGCTTCGAGCGCAAGTTCCTCCGCCTCGTTGCCCGCGGCGGCCTGCCCACGCCTGTCACCCAGTACATGATCGAGCACGAGGGAGTGCGGTGCTACCTCGATGCGGCCTGGCCCGATGTCCTCGTCGCAGCCGAGTGCGACTCGCTCGCCCACCACCTGAGCGAACAGGCCTTCCGGTGGGAGCGACGGCGACGACGCATGCTCGAACTCCTGGGCTGGAAGCTCCTCGAGTTCACGTACCGGGAAGTGACACGGGAACCTGCTCGCGTCCTGCATGACCTCGAGCGAGCGATTGCGCTCGCTTCTGACCTACATCTGCGGGGCAGGGCAACGCAGATCTAGGTGATTTCGATCGGGGGTGGTGGCGTTGCGGTCAGCAGGTGGCGGAGGCGGGGCGAGACTCGGCCAGCTGGTCGGGGCCCAAGAGGTGGGCGGTGATTTCGGTGGCCACCACCGACCATGGGCCCTCGGGCAGGGAGTCGCGCAGGGCGATGAGGTCGCCACGATCGAGCGCAGGGGCCTCAGGCGGATGGTCGATGATCAGCTCGAGCGTGTCGCGCACCATCAGGAGTTGCTGGGTCTTCGAGCCGAGGCGGAAGGCGATGGTGGCGCCGATGAGTCCTCCTTGTTTGCCAGGCAGGGCATTGAGTGCGGCTTCCAAGTCATCACCCATGACCACCGGCTCGGCGGCGGCCTGCTCCTCGAGGCGGGCCAGCGCGTCGCGGTCGAGACCGGGGCTGCCATCGACTCGCGCGATCTCAACCCCCTCAGGCTCGGTCACGTCACCGAGGATGAGGCTCACGATGAGCACGTGGTCGATGGCGCACGGGTCGACCAGCCGGCTCGGATGCACGAACCCCTTGGACCGCTCCGGAAACACAATGTCACGGCCCTCGATGGCGAGCCGGGTGCCAACCGTGTCGCCCACCTGGATATAGCGGTCGTCACCGTTCACGAGCACCAAGACGGGGGCATCGATGGCGCCCAGCTCGGGCGCTGCCCGCAGTTGGTCGAGAAGCTCGGCGACCACCGGCGCTGCGATCGGTTGGATCAGCCGGTCACTTCGACGGTCGACGACCAGCGGCGTGACGGCAACCCCGAGCACCACCACCCCCGCAACCACCGCCGCGGTGGTGCGCCGACCGTGGGTGAGCCGAGGCGCCACGATGGGCGCGAGGCGCGCCAGCAGCCAACCGAAGATCAGAAGTTGGAAGAAGGACAGGGCGAAGGCCCAGTGGAAGAAGTTGATGCGGCCCTGCTCGGGCGAGTCGGGGATGTTGGTGCCCGTGACCACGCCGGCGACGGCGAGCACGCCGACCATGGCCACGGCGGCCAGGAACCGCCGATCGCCACGGCGCCACCAGGCGCCGACCACCAAGATGGCGCCCACGACCGCCAGGGTTGCGAGGACCCCGGCCGTGGAACGGTGGGCGACGAGGTCCCATCCCGCAGGACTGGAGCGGCCGAGGAACGGCCGTGGCCCCAAGACGGTGGCCACCTGGCTGGCCGCCGAGCGAGGACCCAAGTCGACCCGCGCGCTGTCGCCTGAGTAGTTGGCCAAAGCGGTGAGGTTGCCAGGGTCGTGGCTGACCTCTTGGGCCAGCACGGGCGACCAGAGCACGAGTCCCACCACCAGGGCACCGCCCACCCAGGCCAGCGACGGCAACCGGTCGGTGTGGCGACGCTGCCACAGGGCCAGCGCGATGCCGGCCACGCCCGCGGCGGCCAGCACCGCCGCCGCGGGAAGGACCGAGAGGTGCTGCTGGGCCGCGAACGTCCAACAGGCTGCGACGAGTGGGGCCACGCGCAGGTCGCCCAGCAACAGGGCCCAGACGCCCACGGCGGCCGCCAGCAAGGGCAGTCGACCGAAGTTGGAGCTCAGTGGGTCGACGAGTCCTGCCGCACCCGCGGAGAACGCGGCCAGGGCTCCCAGCACGGCCCCAGCAGAACCTCCACGCGGTCCGAGGTGCCGGAAGAGGAGCCATGCCACGACCAGTAGCGAGGCGGCGCTCACCGCAGCGGTAGAGAGCAACGTTCCCGTCAGCGGGCCCAGCAACCTGGTTCCCGGCGCCAGCACGAAGAAGCCAAGGGGACCGGGGTGGGCGACGTTCTCGGCCCGCTCGCCATAGCTTCCACTCGTGCTCGGCTGGCCGACCTGGGGCGAGCGCGAAGTCCCGACCTCTCGCGCCCGCAGCTCGATCAGGGCATCGTCGCCCTGGGGCTCCCACCGACCGTGGTTGGCCATGGCCGCCACCAAGGGCACCAGGACCAGCATCAAGGCAATGACCGCTGCGACGATCTTTCCATTGCGATCCAGGTCGCGAAGCCGATGCACCAAGATCAGTCGGCGGCTTCGCTCAGCGCCTCAGCGAGCGCGGGATGGACAAACAGGCTCTCAGCCAGCTCGCGCACCTTCAAGCCTGCGGTGACGGCGACAGCAATGACCGAGATGAGTTCTGCGGCGTGTTGGCCGACGATGGACCCGCCGAGCACCACCCCCGTAGCGGGGTCCGAGATGATCTTGACGAAGCCCCGCGGGTCGTCGTTGATGAGCGCCTTGGCCGACGCGGCGAACGGAACCTTGGTGACGCGCACCTTGCGTCCGTCGGCGAAGGCATCGGCCTCGGCCAATCCCACATCTGCGATCTCGGGGTCGGTGAAGATGGCCGACGCCGCCTTCTCGTAGTCGAGGTGGCGATGCGGACCGGCGTGCAATCCGAGCGCGTGCTCGGCAATCTTGCGGCCCTGCATCGACGCGACCGACGAGAGCGGGAGCTTCCCCGAGAGGTCTCCTGCCGCGTAGATGTGAGAAACACTGCTCTTGCAGTTGTGGTCGACCACGACATACCCATGGTCGAGTTCGACGCCAGCAGCCTCTAGGCCCAGGCCCTCGGAGTTGGGGAGCGAGCCGATGCACATCAGCACGTGCGACCCGTGGGCGACCCGTCCATCGTCGCATCGCACCGAAACCCCTTCGGGCGTCACATCGATGCCTTCGGCCCGGGCGCCCTTGAAGAGCCGGACCCCCCGTCCGAGGAAGTCGTCCTCGAGCACGGCGGCCACCTCGGGGTCCTTCTGAGGAAGCACCTGCTGGCGGCTGACGATGAGAGTGACCTCGGCGCCGAAGGCCGAGAACATGTGCACGAACTCCACGCCGGTGACGCCCGAGCCCACAACGATGAGGTGCGATGGCAGCTCAGGGGGCGGGTAGGCGTCTCGCGTGGTGAGGACCCGCTTGCCGTCGATGGGAGCCCAGTCGGGGATGCGAGGGCGGCTTCCGGTCGACAGCACCACCGTGTCGGCCTCGATGACCTGGGTGCTGCCATCGGGGGCGGTGACCTCGACCTGGCGCGGGTTCAGCAGGCGACCCGTGCCCTGGAGGAGTTTGACCCCCTGGCTCAGCAGAAGACCGGTGACCGAACTCTCGAGTCGATCCTCGATGGCGGTGATCCGTGCCCGCAAGGCTTCAAAGTCGAGTTCAGCTTCGACGTGCACCAAGCCCATGCTGGCGGCCCGGCGCATGTCGTTCATGGCACCGCCCGTGGCGATCATGGCCTTGGAGGGAATGCAGTCGAGCAGGTGGGCTGCGCCGCCGACGATGTCTCGCTCGATGAGGGTCACCTCGGCACCCAACCGCGCCGCGGTGGTCGCCGCCTGGTTTCCGGCAGGACCGCCGCCGAGTACAACGAAGCGCTGAGCCATGGGCCGCAGGCTACCGGTGCCAGCATCAGCCCCCGAGCGAAGCCGATGCATCGATGGCCTGGGCCGCCCCACCATCGTCGACATCGGAGACCACGAGCCGGGCCGCCGCCTTTACCTCGGGTTCGGCGTTACCCATGGCCACGCCCCACCCGACGGCCTTGATGGCGGACAGATCGTTGTGCCCATCGCCGACCATCATCACGTCGGTGACCAGCACGCCGAGGTCATCGGCGACGGCCGAGACACCCTCCGCCTTCGAGACACCGGTCGCAGTCACGGACACGAACACCGCGCCGGGCATGACCGGCGAGGTGGCGGCCGAGGCGGAGGTACCGTCGGGTGCCGCGGCGATGGCTGCGGCCGCATCGCCCTCGTGGACGACGAACTGCACGCGCACGATCTCGCTGGTCAACGCCGCTACGGGCCGACGACGGTGCGGAAGGGCAAGCAGGGCCGCGTGCGCTACGGCCAAGGGGTCGTCGGAGTCGACCACGTAGTCGTCCCACGAGTAGGTCTCGAGCACCCACCCCGCCGACGACGCCGCCGCTTGGCAGGCCAGGAGCGCATCGGACGGCAGCGGGTGGGTCTTGACCTGGCCCGTGTCGGGGTTCCAGCGGGCGCCACCCGTGTGGAACACGTGCCAACCCAATGGGTCCAGCCGGGTGGCCCACTCCCGCGTCGGTCCGGCCGCCAGCCGCGCGGTGCAAAGCGTGAGCCGCTGGCCACGGTCTCGGGCTCGCTCGGCCGCCTCCCACAGCTCGTCGGAGGGCTCGCCCGAACGCCCCACCAAGGTTCCGTCGACGTCGAGGCAAATCAGGGGGAGCACGGCGTCGACGGTAGGCCACCCAGGTCGCGTTAGGGCCGATCGCAGGCCGTTCCGTAGGCTGAGCGGCGATGAGCGACGACCCCACCCTCGCCGATTGGGAGGCCCTGGCCTCCAAGGACCTCAAGGGCCGCAGCACCCATGACCTGACCCGCACGCGACCCGAGGGCATCGACGTCAAGCCGCTGTACACCTCGGCCGACATCACCGACCTCGAGACCGACACGCTCCCGGGCTTCGAGCCGTTCACCCGAGGCGTCCGGGCCACCATGTACGCCAACCGGCCGTGGACCATCCGCCAGTACGCCGGCTTCTCCACCGCCGAGGAGTCCAACGCCTTCTACCGCCGCAACCTGGCGGCTGGCCAGCAGGGCGTGTCGGTGGCGTTCGACCTCGCCACCCACCGCGGCTACGACTCCGACCACCCACGCGTGGTGGGCGACGTGGGCAAGGCCGGTGTGGCCATCGACTCGGTCGAGGACATGAAGATCCTCTTCGACGGCATCCCGCTCGACCAGATGTCGGTGTCGATGACCATGAACGGCGCGGTGCTGCCGGTGCTCGCTTCTTTCGTGGTGGCCGGCGAGGAGCAGGGCGTCAGTCAGGACCAGCTGGCCGGGACCATCCAGAACGACATCCTCAAAGAGTTCATGGTCCGCAACACGTACATCTACCCGCCCGCGCCCAGCATGCGGATCGTGGCCGACATCATCAGCTACACGTCGGACCACATGCCGAAATGGAACTCGATCAGCATCTCGGGGTACCACATGCAGGAGGCGGGGGCGACGGCCGAGCAGGAACTGGCCTTCACCATCGCCGATGGCAAGGAGTATGTGCGCGCCGCCATGGCCCAGGGCCTCGACGTCGACAAGTTCGCCGGCCGGCTCAGCTTCTTCTTCGCCATCGGCATGGACTTCTTCATGGAGGTCGCCAAGCTGCGGGCTGCTCGCATCTTGTGGCACCGCACCATGAGCGAGTTCGAGCCCAAGAACCCCAAGTCGCTCATGTTGCGCACGCACTGCCAGACGTCTGGCGTCTCGCTCACCGCACTCGATCCGTACAACAACGTGATCCGCACCACCATCGAAGCCATGGCCGCCGTGCTCGGCGGCACCCAGTCACTGCACACCAACGCGTTCGACGAGGCGCTCGGCCTGCCCACGGATTTCTCGGCTCGCATCGCCCGCAACACCCAGCTGGTGATCCAGGAAGAAACCGGTATCCCGAACGTCATCGATCCGCTGGGCGGCAGCTACTACATCGAGGCCCTCACCAACGAGTTGGTCGACAAGGCGCAGGCGCTCATCGACGAGGTCGAGGAGTTGGGCGGCATGACCAAGGCCGTCGAGTCCGGGATGCCCAAGCTGCGCATCGAGGAGTCCGCCGCGCGCCGCCAGGCCCGCATCGACCGCGGCGAGGAGGTCGTGGTCGGCGTCAACAAATACAAGGTTGCCAACCCCGAGTTGGTCGACGTGCTCGACATCGACAACGCCTCGGTCCTCGCCCAACAGATCGCCAAGCTCGAGCGGATCCGCGCCGAGCGCGACGACGTGGCCGTGAAGACCGCGCTCGAGGCCCTGACCAACGGCGCCAAGGGCGACGGCAACCTGCTGGCGCTGTGCATCGACGCCGCCCGCGCTCGCGCCACCGTCGGCGAGATGAGCGATGCCATGGAAGAGATCTTCGGCCGCCACGCGGCGGTGGTCCGCACCATCGAAGGGGTGTACGTGAACAGCTACGCCGGCGACGAGGGTTTCGCCGCCATCTCGGGCCGCATCGATGCCTTCGAGGCTGCCCAGGGCCGCCGCCCCCGGATGCTCGTGGTGAAGATGGGCCAAGACGGCCACGACCGCGGCGCCAAGGTCATCGCCACCGCGTTCGCCGACCTCGGCTTCGTGGTCGACGTCGGGGTGCTCTTCCAGACCCCCGCCGAGGCTGCCGCCGATGCCGTCGACAACGACGTTCACGTGATCGGCGTGTCGAGCCAGGCCGCCGGGCACAAGACCCTCGTGCCCCAGCTCATCGCCGAACTGAAGGCCAAGGGCGCGGATGACATCCTCGTGGTGGTCGGCGGCGTGATCCCACCCCAGGACTACGAGTTCCTGCGCAACACTGGCGTCGCCGCCGTCTTCGGACCCGGCACCAACATCCTCGAGGCCGCCACCGAGGTGCTCGAACTCATCGAGGCCCAGCAGCCCTGATTCAGGCGGTGGCCTCTTCGCCAGGCACATCGAGCTGGAACATGGCGTCGATGCTGGACGCCGCCCGTCTCGGGGCGCGCCGTGGGGCGGCGTGGTGCGGCTTGGTGTCGTCAGGCAGCGTCGGGTCCGGCTCGGGCTGGGTCGGTGGGGTTGGGGCCTTGGGGGCGGTGGGTGATGGGGGGTTCAGATTGGAGGTGGAAGCCCCAGCGGTCGAGGCGTTCGCCGGTGGGTGGTTGGTAGCGGTGGGGTTCGATCCCGATGGCTCGTGCCGCGTCGGGGAGGTCTGTGCCGGGTGCGGGTGGGGTGGGGTGGCCGACGGGACCCAAGGGGTGGCCCCGTGGGTTGGTGAACACGACACCAGGTTCGACATGGCGAGGGAGGTCGGCGTTGCCGGTGATTCCGAGGGTGCCGTTGTGGTGGTGCGCCCGCATCCGGGGACGGCGCAGCCGGGTGTCGCAGAGGATCTGGCGTCGTTGGTTGTCGGGCACGACGATGCCGAGGTGGGTCATCAACTGGACACCGTGGGCCCCGGCTTCGAGATGAGCATGCACCAGATACCGGTCGGTGCCGGGCCGGGCGGCTTCACCGGCCTGCAACGCGGTCTCCGCCAACGCCACCAGAGCATCTGCGGCGTTGACCGGTTCGGGGTCGACACCGTCGGGAGCATCACGACGGGCTTGGCGCTTCAGATCCTCGTACATCGCTTTGAGTGCTTGGTCGACGATGGCGCCTTCGGCTTCGGGCAACCGGAACCGGCCCCACCAGCCGTGCTCATCGACCCGCGTCGATACCGACCGCCGTTCATCGGATCCGGAACCATCGTCGGGTTTGGGATCGCGGTAGCACGGCAGGGCTTGGCGTAACTGTTTGACGGTGCAACACGACGCCACCCGTGCCGCGGACTCGTCGTAGCGGGCCGGGACATGACGGGCCACCTCGGTTGCTTGATCCACCGTGAGTTCACCAGCAGCCAACGCCGCCAAGGTGCGAGGAAGTTCCTCAGCCCGTTCGGCCAGACGGACCATCCCATAGGCACGTTCGGGTGCGATCCCAGCCCGCCACGCCAACCACTTCACCGGCGTCAGACAGGTCCCACCCGACACCCCGACCTCCAAGCCTCGGCGGGTCAACTCGACGAGGCGGCCTTCGGCCACGTTGATCAACCCCTGCACCACAGCAATCTCCGCGACGATCGCGTCGTAGGCGACATCCGAAGACGGGTTCACATCGGGCGTACGGGGCGGGGTCACAAGGATCAAGATAGCACCGATCGACACGAGAAGCGAACACATGTTCGGTCTTTTCATGGGTTTCTGGAAATCGCCCACCGGACGGGGCATCAAGACGTGACCGCGTCAGATGTGGTGAACAGCCCAAGACGAGCAAGGGACGCGGGTCCCGGCACTAGCTTGCGGCTCGTGGTGGCCGCGAACAGCTCGGAACTCATCGAGAAGGTCCTGGCGGGCGACCGTCGGGCGCTGGCCCGGGCCATCACCCTCGTCGAATCGACGCGAACGGACCACCGCCAGGAGGCTTCCGTCGTGCTTGAAGGAATCCTCCCCGCCACCGGCACCGCCATCCGCGCTGGCATCACCGGACCCCCCGGAGTGGGCAAGTCGACATTCATCGAGGCGTTCGGCACCCACCTGACTGGGGCCGGTCACCAGGTGGCGGTGCTGGCGGTCGATCCGTCGAGCGCTCGCAGCGGCGGATCGATCCTCGGCGACAAGACCCGCATGGAGCGCCTGGCGCGGGACCCGAAGGCGTTCATCCGCCCCTCCCCCGCCGGCACCGAGTTAGGTGGCGTGGCCCGACGGACCCGGGAGGCCCTCCTGCTGTGCGAGGCCGCCGGCTTCGACGTCGTCATCGTCGAAACCGTGGGGGTCGGACAATCGGAACTGGCCGTCGCCGACCTCGTCGACGTCTTCGTCTTGCTTGCTTCACCCAGCGGCGGCGACGACCTGCAGGGCATCAAGCGCGGGATCATGGAACTGGCCGACCTGGTGGTGGTCACCAAGGCCGACGGCGACCTGGCCAACGCCGCGAACCACGCGGCCGCAGATCTGCGGCGAGCCATCCACCTGCTGCGCCCGAAGTACGAGGGCATCGCCACCGAGACGCTGTTGGTCAGCTCCACGACGGGTATGGGGGTGAGCGAGGTCTGGGAGGCAATCGTCGCCATCCACCATCACCTGCGTTCGAGCGGTCAGCTCGACGCGGTGCGATCGCAGCAGGCCAAGGCGTGGTTGTGGGACGAGATCCGCACCGGCCTACTCGAGCGCTTCGGCGCGCAGGCGCAAACTCGCGAAGCGATTGGTGGCCTCGAGAAAGAAGTCGCCGCCGGCAAAATGACACCCACCGTGGCCGCCCAGCGCCTCCTCGACGGGCTGTCGAGCTGAGCGTCAGCGAAGGTCTCTGGCCGGTTCGTCGGTGACCGGTTGGTCGGTGACCACGAGGCTCCGCGTGCTCCGGCGAGCGAACGGGGCCGACACCACGGCCCCCAGCACATCGACGAGCACGAAGATGATGCGCGAGCCCACGGCGGTGGTCAGCGCAATGGTCTCGGGCACGCCGGCCGAGGCGAAGAGGACGGTCTCGCGAATGCCCGCCCCCGACGGCACCGGCACGGCTAGGAACCCCACCACCCACGACAAGATCGTGGCGAACATCATGCGTGGGTAGCTCACGTCGACGGTGATCGACCGGGCGACGGCATAGGTGGCGGTGCCGATGAACAGCCAGGTGGGGATGTAGCGCGCTACCAGAACGAGCGAATCCTTCCAGCGCGGAATCTCCACATCGATGCTCCGCTTGGTGACCCGAGTGGCCACCCTGACCAGCCGTTCGAGCACCGCGTGGTGCAGCACCGCGACCCCCGCGGGCAAGGCGAGCAGCACCAGCATCCACGCGCTGAGCCCCTCGCCCCCGGCCAAAGCGAACGGCAAGAAGGCGGCCGCCGCAAACATCGCCGCCAGGTAGAGCATGCCGAGCGACAAAGCGACGCTGGTGAACGCTCGACCCTTGGGCACCCCACCGCGCCGGGCGAGCTCCCCTCGACCCAGAACCGGCCACACGCCCCCAGGGACGTACTTGCCGAGCTCGCCCACGTAATACCAGGGGACGACCGTGCGCAGCGGCACATCGACACCCAACGTGAGCATGACGTGGCGCCAACCCCAACCGATGCTGGTCATGCCGGCGATGGCACAGAGGACGGCGATGACCAGCCACGCCACCTCGGCATCACCGATCTGGTCCGAAACCTGCGGCCAATCCTTGATGAGCCGACGTACGACGAAACCCACGGCCGCGCCACCGAGGAGGAGGCCGAAAGCCGTGATCACCTTGGCCGCTCGCCCCGCCCCTGGGCTGCGTTCTGGCGGGGTGCCGCCATCGCCGCCATCGCCGTACTCGAGTGCGGATTCGACCAGCACCTCGACCACATCGTCAACGAGGTGGTGTTCGTGCGGGTCGGCTGAGGCAGACGGGTCCGGCAGGTTGGCGCCGGTCACGGAGCGCCAGACGGAGGAGCTACGCCCAGCAGGTCGATCGACGCCTGACGAAGCTCCTGGTCGGTCATGTTGGCCCGCCGGGCGAAGTCGCGCAGGTCAACGAAGACGAAGCGACCGTCATCAGACACCAGCGGCTCGGCGCCCACGGCTTCGACGATGTCGTCGATCTCGCCACCATCGCCGAGGCCGCCATCGCTGTAGCCGAAGGTGTCGATCCAGATCCCTTGGAAGCCCAGCCCGAGGAGCGCTGGGAGCGCACCGATCGGCCCGATCTCGTCGCGGAGCTTCACCTGCCAGGCGGCATCGGGGCGGCCCTTGATCGACCCGTAGCTCCAACGCAACGTTCCCGAGTCGGCCAGGAAGCCGCGCAGGGGGTCGTAATCGAGTATCCGCCCTATCGGTTGGACTTCAGGAAACTCCATGATCGGCAGCTGGAAGATGGCTGCGCCATCGGGCAGCACTTCTTCGATCTGGGCCACGAACGCACGGTCGTTGGCGTGGCGGGCCTCGATCTCCGCATAGCTCTTGCGCTGGGGCGGGATGCCATCCCAGAGCCCAAAGGCCAAGACCACCACGGCCAGGCCGGCAAGCAGCGGTTTCGGATTGGTGTACCGGGTCCGGATGCGGGCAATGAGCTGCTCGGACCACAGAAGCACCACCACCATCGCGAAGAAGGCGATGAGGAGCATGATGCGGTTCCAGACGCGGATCTGGGCGAAGCCGACCATGGCCAAGATCACCGAGAACCCGGCGATGACGCCGAACAACAGGGCCAGCAGCGTGACGGTGGTGGCCTGTTCTCGCAGCGCGGACCTATCCCACCCGGGCCGGGTGTCGGGCCGATCACGGCGCCAGCGCCCAGCAAAAGCCCCCCACAGCGCGCCGAAGAAGCCAGCGGTGCCCAAGATGCCGAGCGCTTGGCCGCCCTCGCTGCGAACGAAGCTGTCCTCTTGCGCCTTGGCCCCGATGCTCGACAGCACGTCGTTTCGGTGCCCGCCTTGGGGGGTGACGAGGCGCGTCAGTTTGAGGCCGTAGAGCTCGCTCTCGGTGACCAGCCGGCGGGCGGCCTGATCGTTGGTGCCGTGCGCCCGGAAGAAGTTGAGCGTGGGGTAGCTGAGCAGGCCGAACGTGATGGCCATCACCAGGACCAACGCCGCAGCAACCGCCAGGCGTTGGGGCTCGCGCCATCGGATGGCACCGACGATCGCTCCGGCGGCCAGCAACGTCATGGTGAACCCGGTGGTCATGGTCTCGGTGCCCGCGATCACTACCGCTACGGCAACGGCACCGGCCACCCGACGCCGGCGGAGGTTGCCCCGCCAGGGCCACAGCCCCGGGCGTTCGGGATCGATGAGGAACCGCTCGCGCCAGGCAGTGGCCCACACCAGCAAGAGGGCGGCGAGCGGCGCGGAGTAGTACGTGCTGCGCCAGAGATGCATCTGGCCGTGGGTGAAGTGGTACGGGAGGAACGTGAAGATCAGCGCCGCGATGCCAGCGGGTACCGCGGGGAACCGGAGGTGGCGCAGGACCAAGAAGGTCACGGACGAGAGCACTCCGAAGCCCAAGAAGAAGTAGAGGTTCATTGCCAACCCCCAATCGCCGACGACGGCGGTGAGGATCTTCATGGCGAAGAGCTGGAACGATTCGCCGCCGTGGGGGAAGTCGTAGAACTGCTGCCCGAACGGCGCCCCGAGTCGAGGTTGGTTGAAATACCAACCCCGCTCCTCGATGTTCTTCACCATCATGGAAATGAGCGTGGCGTCGGACCGGGTGTCGAACGGAAGGCGCTTGGGCATCTCCCAGATCCGCAACAACCAGGCACCCCAGAGCCACGCAACCGCAGCAACCCCCAGCGTCTCGAGCGGGAGGCGACGACGCGCCGCAGGCGGAGGGCCGGAGGGTGCACGTGAGGTGGTCATGTGGCCGTCGACTCTACTGGCCGCCTGGTGACCGACCGGCCCACCGCAACGGCCAGCATCACCCAACTGAGGGCGAGGGCAACGCCCATGGCTGCGGCGACCTCACCCGGCCAGCCGCTCCAGGCGATCATCGCCCTGAGCTGACCACGGGGACCGAGGCCCGGCCCACCCCACCACCCCAGGAGCGACCGCCGGATCGCCTCGCCCTGGAGGCCGACGGCCGCCGCAAGCACGCCGACGAGCGCCCAGCGCGGCGACCACCGAACGGCACCGATGGCCGCCAGGATCACCACACCGATGAGACCGGCAAACAGGTAGCGGCCTTGGATGAACGGAAACTTGCTGGTCACCACGTACAGGCCCCAGCTGCGAGCAAGGACGAAGGCCCCGAGGGCGCTCATCGGTACCAGCAGCGACACCCGCTGCAGGCGGGTGCTGTTGGCGGCGCCCCGGCGCGGGACGATCGCCGTCGCCACGGCGACCACCATTACCGCGGTGCACAGCGCAGACAGCGGTGCGGGAAAGCGAACGCTGTACCAGCCGAACGACCCCCAGAACCTGGTGTTGAGGTTCGGCACGAACTCCTGCAGGTACTCCCACGGGTTCGGTGAGAACCCGGGAGGCTGGAGGGAGCTGTTGAGGCGATCGGTCTCGATCGTCGGAGCGAACGAGCCGGTGCGGAAGTTGACGCCGAGGTACCACCACGCGGCCAGGGCCACCGTCACCGCCCCTGCGCATGCGAGCGGCGCCACCATCGGTCGCATGCGGGCCCACAACGACTCGGTCTCCCTCGCATGCTGATCCTCGCGGTGCAGACCGCCCTCCTGATCTGCTTCGGCGGCGCCGAAGGTCCCGACCACGTACGCCAGCACGACGATGGGAGGGAACACGAACGCGAACGCCTTGGTGAGCAGCGCAAGTCCGAGCACCACACCGATACCCGCGGCCGTGCGCACAGAACGATCCCCACGCACCACTCCTGCGAGCAGCGCCGCCAGCACGGCCGCGAGCAGCGTGAGCAGGTTGTCGTTGTTGAGCGTCGATCCGATGTGGGCCAGCATCGGAAAGGCGAGCAGGGCAACGGCGGCGACCGACGCGGTTGGGTTCTCGAGCCCGAAGCGGCGGCTCGCCCACCAGGCCAAGAGGGGCAAGGGCATCACCAGCAACACGTTGACCAGCCGTAGCAGCGCCAGTTCTCGATCGGCGGACCACGGGCCACCGCCAATGGCGCGCTCGGCCCGCAGCACCGTGGCCATGGCCTCGTAGTAGAGCGGTGGGTGCTGGGGCATCTGGTTGAGTTGGCCGAGCGGATCGTCGCCGCCCGCGTCGTTCCAGGCCGGACGCGTGTTCTTGTCGGGTGCATCGCCAACCGGGTGACGGCGAGTCGAGGTCGACGTGACCTCCTCCCCTTCTCGCGGGCAGGCCCGGGTCGCTGCTGCGAACGTTCGGCACAGCGCGATGATGGCCGTCTGGTTCCGCAGGCCGTCGTAGCTCGGGTAGGGGTTGCCGTCGGCCAGGTGCCAGACGAGGGAGAGGTGGGCCGGCTCGTCGGGTGCCTCCCCCAGTGGCGCAACCACCGACCAGAACGCTCCCAAGGCCCCGAACGCGACCGTTGCCGCCACCACGACCGCCGGGATGCGACCGCGGCGCGGGGGCCGGGTCGAGCGGTGATCGGGCACGGTGGGCAAGCCTACCGGGGGCCGGTGACGGGCCAGAGACAGGCCGCAACCGACGCCTCGGGGATTCCCCGGGCCGGCGATACGGCAAGTACCGTTCACCCCCATGAGCGACCTCGCCCAACCGACCGACGCGCCCGTCGAAGGCCACACGGACGAGATCGACGTGAGCATCGTGCTTCCCGTCTACAACGAGAAGGGGCACCTCCACACCGAGATCGATCGCATCCGTGCGGCCATGGATGCCTCAGAGTTCTCCTACGAGATCATCGTCATCGACGACGGTTCGAACGACGGCTCGGGCGAAGCGCTCCGCGAGATCGAGGGCATCCGGCTCATCCAGTTCCTCACCAACCGCGGATCAGGTTCAGCCCGCAAGTACGGCACCCGCGCTTCGCGCGGCCGGGTCGTCGTGTGGACCGACGTCGACATGAGCTACCCGAATGACCTCATTCCGGAGCTCGTCCGAGAGATGGAGGGCTACGACCAAGTCGTCGGTGCCCGCACCTCCGAAGAGGGCACCCACAAGATGTTCCGGGTGCCGGCCAAGGCCTTCATCCGCAAGCTGGCGAGCTACCTGGTGCAGACGCCCATCCCCGATCTCAACTCCGGCATGAGGGCGTTTCGCCGAGATGTCGCCCTCCAGTACGTGAGCCAGTTGCCCCCCGGCTTCAGCTGCGTCACCACCATCACCCTCACCTTCCTCGCCCACGGCTACACGGTGAAGTACTGGCCCATCACGTATTCCACCCGGGCGGGCAAGTCGAAG
>Ga0105045_10002404_pt1 | contig 15748 bp, 13 predicted proteins | sample MAT02_FD_78089 | JGI IMG/M metagenome (GOLD analysis project Ga0105045, IMG submission 78089) | Freshwater microbial communities from Lake Fryxell liftoff mats and glacier meltwater in Antarctica - MAT-02 (megahit assembly) | ecosystem: Environmental > Aquatic > Freshwater > Ice > Liftoff...
GTGGCCCAAGCCATCAAAGATTATCAAGAAAAAATCCGGCCGTATTAAGCACTGCCCCAGCGTGGGTAGAATGGGCCATTTTTTGTTGATCAGCACTTGGCTGGTCGGGATTTTTGTTGGCCCGGACTTATAACCCCAAGAAAATTACCGAACATGCCCAAAAAAGTCCTCATCATTTCCTATTATTGGCCTCCCAGCGGCGGGATTGGCGTGTTGCGCTGCCTCAAAATTGCTAAGTATTTGCGGCAATTTGGCTGGGAGCCGATTGTCTATACCGCCAAAGATGCCCATTATCCTGGCCATGAGGAAGGCAATTTTAAAGACATCCCCGCCGGGATGACGGTGCTCAAGCAGCCCATCATCGAGCCTTATTCGTTTTACAAATTGTTCACCGGCAAAGCTCCGGCAGCCAACGTGAACAACGATTTGGTGGCGGCCACCGATGCGGGCTCCCTGAAACACAAAATATCGGTATTTATCCGCAGTAATTTTTTCATTCCCGATGCCCGTGCCCTGTGGATCAAACCATCGGTCCGTTTCTTGGTCCAGTGGCTCAAAGAAAATCCGGTGGATGCCATTTTTTCGGACGGGCCGCCTCACACCAACACCATGATTGCTTGCCGGGTGAAACAAGCTACCGGCTTGCCTTGGGTAGCCGATTTTCAAGATCCGTGGACCCAAGTGGACTATTATCAGCGGCTCATCCTCACCCCGTGGGCCGATCAGAAACACCACCGGTTAGAGCAGGAAGCCCTGCGCACTGCTGATCGCACGGTGATAGTGAGTGAGACTTGGCGACGCGATCTGGCCAGCATTGGCGGCAAAAAGATCTCGGTCATTCCATGGGGATTTGATGAAGATGATTTCCGGGGCCTCAATTTTGCCCCTGACTGGAAATTTACCCTCACCCACCCTGGCCTGATCGGCGACGACCGCAATCCCGAACAACTCTTTGCTGCCATGGCCGAACTGGCCAGCCAAGTGCCCGGTTTCAAAGACTTGTTTTGCCTTCAATTAATCGGTCAGATCGACCAGAGTGTCAGAAATTCCATCGTTCATTTTCGAGTGGAGTCTATGGTGCGCATTGCCAAGCAAGTGAAGCGGGCCGATGCCCTGAGGGCGGGGTGCAATTCCCAAGTGCTCCTGCTGCTGCTCAACAAGGCCGACAATGCCAAGGGCCGGATTCCCGGCAAATTGTTTGAATATTTGGCAGCGCGCCGCCCGGTCATCTGCCTTGGCCCACCCGGCAGCGATGTGGACAACATTTTGCGACAAACGGGCGCCGGTGACGCGGTGGCCCACTCAGATTTGGAGGGCATCAAGGCCCGGCTCCTGACGTATTTCCGCAGTTACCAGTCGGAGGGCATAATCCCCAGCCAAACCACTGACCAGATTTATCAGTACACCAACCAGCTCTTGACGGGCAAAATTGCGGCGTTGCTCGACGAAGTAACCGCCGAACGAGCTTAAATCAACCCGGAAAACTTACTTTGCCCATTGATACATTCGGGATGCCGTTGCGTCCGGTCCCGTAGTTGACCGATCCGCCACTCACGCACTCGTTGGCCAGCACGGCAAACAGTACGGCTTCTTTGGCATCGGGGTGGATGGTCAGCGCACTGGTGTCCCGGAACTGACAACTGGGAAGCTGGGCCTTCAAGTGGTTCACCAGCAGCGGATTGTGCATTCCACCGCCACTCATGTAGATCACGAAGTCATGGCGGTCTTGAAAAGCCCGTTGTACCGCTTCGGCGATCGTGTCGGCCGAAAACCGGTTGAGCGTGGCCATTACATCGGCCACTGGGAGCGTCAACGTGTTGGACTTGGTTTGGGCGGCGTGCAGGTATCGTAAACTAAACAGCTCGGGGCCAGTAGTTTTGGGGAAGTCAGCCGCAAAAAACGGGTCATCTTTGAGCGCGTGAAGCAGCGGCTCCACGACCTGCCCTGAAGCAGCCACTTGGGCGTTTTCATCAAAAAATCGGCCGGGAAAATGGGTTTGGATATACGCATCCATGAGCGTGTTGCCCGGGCCCACATCAGTGGAAAATACTTCGTCGGCGTTTAGGCTGCCCGGCAAATGGGTAAAGTTTGCAATCCCTCCCATGTTGAGCATGATCCGGTTTTCGCCGGTTTGGGAAAAGATGAGAAAATCGCCATAGGCGGCCAACGGCGCACCTTCGCCCCCGGCCGCAATGTGTTTTTGGCGGAAATCGCTCAGCGTGATGATGCCCGTTGCAACGGCCAAATGATCGCCGTCGCCAATTTGCAAAGTGGCGTTGCCAAATTTGGCTTGGTGGTGTAGCCGTTCGGGCGCGTGGTAGATCGTTTGCCCATGACTGGCGATCAAATCAATGTCACTTGGTGAATACTGCCATTTTTGCAAGCAATCAAGGACGATCTCGGCGTGTTTGAGGGCAATCCAAGGATGGAGCAGGGTTACTTTTTCGAGGTCAGCCTCGCGTTTGGCAAATACTGATTTGATCTCGGCCTTGAAATCGGGATCATAAGGAACGGTACAAAACGCCAGAAGTTCGGGGCGGGCATCCATTCCATTGCCCCGAAAACGGCAAAGTGCCACGTCCAGGCCGTCGACCGAGGTGCCGCTCATCAGGCCAATGATCAGGCGTTCAGGTTTTTGCGCAACCGCAAAAAAGTGTGCTAGTTGTTTGTTCATGGTGGGTTTGATCCAATGGGGTTTTGGGCGCTGGTAATCAATAGGTTGAAAATCGTACTTTTGGCCAATCAATAACCTTCGCCAATTTATTTTCTACTTGTTCTTCCATAGATCAAGGACATTTACGACCAGTGAGGCCGCTACTTCTCAATCCGAAGGGCGGTGTAAACCGGTAATTTGTTGATTTTCAACAAATACAAACTTCAATAGTCCCAATGGCCGGCCTAGTTGATTTTTTGAATAAAATTAGCCAAAATCTGGCTGCCCACTTTGCCGCTTTTTTCGGGGTGGAACTGTACTGCATAAAAATTATCTTTATGCAGAGCGGCACTAAAAGTTTGGGTGTAGTCGGTTGCCGCGATGGTGTAGGGGCTCAGGTCAGCGGCAAAACTATGGACAAAATAAACGTAGCTCTCGCCATCGGTCAGGCCATCAAACAAGGGCGTTTGCAGTGCTTTGAGGGAGTTCCAACCGATCTGGGGCACTTTCAGCACCCCTTGCTGGGCCGCCGAAGGCACAAACCGTTTGATGGCCACGTCAAAAATACCCATACCGTGGGTGTTATTTTCTTCCGAATGGCGGCACATGACCTGCAAGCCGATGCAAATCCCAAGCGTGGGCTGGGCGAGGCTGACGATTACTTTGTCCAGCCCTCGCGACTGGAGGTAATGCATGGCGGTGCTGGCCTCGCCCACTCCGGGAAAAATCACCTTGTCCGCCGCCCGAATAGTTTCTGGATCATCGCTCAGCACCGGTTCAATGCCCAAACGGTTGAGGGCATAAATCACGGATTGGGTATTTCCGGCGTTGTATTTGATCAAAACGAGGTTCATAGAGCGGAACAAAAGCGGCTTGATGGAGGCTTTGAAACAAAATTAGAGAATAATCAGCAGAAGGGGCATGACTAATTCATGGACAATGCTTACTTTTGCGCTCCAATTCCGACGGACGTGTTCCGTTTGGTCTTACAACAAGTATACAGAATGTCTGTAAAAATTAGACTCGCCCGCCGGGGGCGCAAAAAAGCTCCGATTTATGACATCGTCGTAGCCAATTCGAAATCACCGCGTGACGGTCGTTTCATCGAGAAACTGGGGATCTATAACCCCAACACCAATCCGGCAACTGTTGCCATCAATGAAGAACATGCCTTCACTTGGTTGATGAAGGGTGCCCTTCCCACTGACACCACCCAGAAAATTTTGTCTGACAAGGGGATCCTGTTCCGCAAGCACTTGCAAGTGGGCGTGAACAAAGGAGCGATTACCCAAGAAACTGCTGACAGCCGCTTGGCTGAATGGAAAGCCGGCAAGGCCACCCGTTTGGAAGCCAAAGTTGCTGGTTTGGCCGACACCAAGGTGGTCAATGCCAAGGCCCGCCTTGCCCTAGAGACCAAGGTAAAAGAAGCCAAAGCCGAAGCCATCCGCAAGAAACTCCAACCACCAGTTGAAGAAGCACCAGTTGTGGAAAACACTGAGGCGACTACTGAAGAGCAAGAACAAGCGTAATTTTGCCGAGTACAGTGGCGCAAATCTTCCCTTTGTCAAATGTGCAATCGGAATGTTTGCGCCACTGGCTTTATTTTCATCCCTAATTTTGCCAAAATGACCAAGGCCGATTGTTTTGAACTAGGCTACATTACCCGCCCGCACGGACTTGACGGCCGGCTGGCAGTGGTTTTTGACGTGGATCAGCCAAGCCTCTACCAAGATGTTGGGGCCATTTTGCTGGAGCTGAAGGGCCAGCTAGTGCCTTATGTGGTGAAATCGGTGCAGTTCATGGCCAATAAAATCGTGGTCAAATTTGAGGACATTAACCACATCGATCAAGCCGAGCCGCTCAAAGGAACCAAGCTGTTTTTGCCCTTGGAAAAATTGCCCGAATTGGTGGAAGGCCAATTCTATTACCATGATCTGATCGGTTATGAAGTCCACGACTTGGACGAAGGCTATCTGGGCAAAGTATCGCTCATCTACAATCTGCCGGGCCAAGACTTGCTGGCCGTCGACCACAAAGGAACCGAAGTGATGGTGCCCATTAACGACGACATCATCAAAAAAATAGATCACGAGACCAAGACCGTCCACACCGAATTGCCCGGCGGCCTGCTGGAAGTGTATTTGCAGCCTTAAATCCACTGGCAATGCGCATCGATATCATCACTTGCCTGCCACGATTGCTGGACAGTTTTTTCAACCAGTCCATCCTGCACCGCGCCCAAACCAAGGGGCTGGTGGAGATTGTGATCCACGATCTGCGGGAATACTCCACCTCCAAGTCGCGCCAAGTGGATGACTATGCTTTTGGGGGCGGGGCCGGCATGGTGATGATGATCGAACCGATCGCCCGCTGTTTGCGCGGCTTGTTCGCTGATCGCCAGTATGACGAGGTGATTTACATGACCCCCGACGGCGAACGGTTTGAACAAAAAACTGCTAACCAACTTTCCTTGCTGGGCAATTTGATCATTCTTTGTGGGCACTACAAGGGCGTTGACCAGCGGGTGCGCGATCAATTCATTACCCGCGAAATATCAATCGGCGATTTTGTGCTGTCAGGTGGCGAGCTGCCCGCTGCCACCGTGACTGATGCCATCATCCGGCTACTGCCCGGAGTGCTTTCCGATGAGACTTCGGCCCTCACCGATTCTTTCCAAGATGACCTGTTGGCCCCTCCCGTGTACACGCGCCCAGCGGAGTTTGAGGGTTGGGCCGTCCCCGAAATTCTACTTTCCGGCCACGAAGCCAACATTGAGGAGTGGCGGTTCCAGCAAGCTGTGGCCCGCACCCGCGAGCGCCGGCCCGATCTGTTGGCTAGAAGCGGATTGGATGGATAATTTTGCATTTTTGTTGGTTTAACGAAACCAAAAGCCCCATGTGCAAAAGTCGCTGACTTGGCAAGTGGGGCAAATGAAGGCGGTGTCTTTCTTGGCGTCAATGGCGCAAATGGGGGGTACTAATACAAACTGCGCAGGTCGCGCAATTTGCCGCTAAAGCCCAAGGTTTTCAGTTTTTTGGTGTCTTCGTTGGCTTGCTCTTTGGCGGCATAGTTGCCCACCAACACAATGAACGAAATATCTTTGCTGTATTGATCGGCCATGATGAACACGTGGTTAAAATTGCGGCCCGCCAGCTCCTCGATAAATGCTTGAGCTCCTTCTAGATCGGTGAAGTCCCTCACCGCCAACGACCAGCGGCTCTTTTCGATCCGAACGCCTTTGGTGTCATACAGGTACTGATCTTTGGGATCAAAGGGTGCATAGGGTTGGAAATAGGACACCGGTTTGGCAATCGCGCCAGTGTTGTCCTTGAGGGGAATCATCCAATCATGCTGGATGAGCGTAAACTCGTGGGCCTCGGCATCACCTTTGGCAAAAATGTAATTGGCACTGCCCTGATCATTGCGCAGTTGCTGCAACCGGTCGGGCAGAATGGTGTGCGCTGTGATCACATACGTATTGCCCTCGATCTTAAGTCCTTTCTGGACATTCTCGGGCGCTTTGGGCACCGCCCGCACCAAATCCATGCGCCCATCCATGTTAAAATCGCCATAACTGTCTATTCCCTGAAAAATACTGGAAAACGAAGTTTGGAAAATCGCTTTGGGATTGGTCAGATCAAACAGGTTGTAACAGCGGTAATTGCACTGCCTTCCCCCGCAATCTTCGCGCATGGTCATCATGCTGAGGTAATTTCGGCCGAGGTAAGAAAACTCATTAATTTCCAAGAAAATACTGGAGTTCTGCCGGAATGATTTCTCAATATCGCAGAAAAAAGTAAAGTGTTGCTTGTTGAGATAGATCCCCGTCGGGTTGGGGTTGAACAGGGCATTGTATTGATCCCCATTCACGAAATAAAGGCTCATGAGCAAGCTGGCGTTGCCATAAATGGTAAAAGTGGTGTCTTTGGACTCCCTGATGCCCGATGCTTCCGGCTTTTTGGTGATTTTTACGGGTTCTTGGCTCAGGCGCTTGAAGGAATAGGGCTGCACCTCTTTGGGCGATTGGGCTTTCGGGCCAACCCAAGGCCAAACGACCAACCAAACGAGACTGAATAGGCGAAAAAATACTTTCATATTAGTTTGAGGTTATCTGTCGATACAATGATGGACAATGGCAAGGGCCCGCTATGCAGGTTTGGTGCACTGGCAAACTGGCATTGGGCGTTATGCAACAACATCGGCAAAAACCGCGCAAAGGCCAATCCGCACCGTTCGCAATCGCGAGAACGGGGCGTAATAAATCGGGCTAAAATCTACCAAATCAGGTCAGAAGCTTGATGACCTCAACCGCTTCCCGCACGTCGTGCACCCGCAAGAGGGCGGCTTTTTGCTGAATGGCGATCGCATTGAGGGCGGTGGTTCCGTTGAGGGCCGACTCGGCCGTCCCGCCCACTTTGCGGTAAATCATGGATTTGCGCGAAACCCCGGCCATTAAAGGTTGGTGCAAGATTTGGAAATGGGCCAAGTGGTGCAGGAGAAAATGGCTCTGTTCCAGCGTTTTGGCAAAACCGAAACCGGGATCTATGACCAAGTCATGGCAGCCCAACTGGTGCAAAAGAGCTATTTTGGCGTGGAAATAGCCCATTAGATCCAGCAAGAGATCATCGTAATTGGTCAGGCCGGCCATGGTTTGGGGCGTGCCCCGCGTGTGCATGAGCACGTAGGCAGTTTTGAGGGCCGCCACCGTTTCAAACATGGCTGGATCGAGCTCCCCACCCGAAATATCGTTGACCAAAGAGGCCCCTTCGCTCACGGCTTGCTTGGCCACTTCCGCCCGAAAGGTGTCGATGGAAATGTAAGCTTGCGGGAATTGCTTGACAATGGCTTTGATGATCGGCAAGACGCGCCCCAACTCCTCGGACATGGGAACGACCACTGCGCCCGGCCGGGTCGATTGTCCGCCCACGTCGATGAAAGTGGCTCCTTCGGCCAGCATCCTCTCCACTTGGGCCAAGGCCCGAGCCACCGTTTTGTGTTTGCCCCCGTCAAAAAATGAGTCGGGGGTGACATTCAATATCCCCATTACCACTGGGGTTTTCAAGTCCAGCAGTTGGCCATTAAGTTTTAGGGAGCGTTTGGTATAAAAAATCGCGTCTTTCAAAGGACATTAAAAGTTGAATTTTGCTTCGCAAAGATCGCAAGTTGCCCCAATTCGCTACTTTTGCCAAGCATTTACCAACAAAAAGATCCGAGCTATCCCCCAACTTTTCGCAACCTGCCTTTTATGATGTTTAATTTGACCAATAAAACCGCGATCATAACCGGCGGTGGGAGTGGAATCGGCAAAGCCATCGCCGTCTTGTTTGGCCAGCACAACGCCAATGCGGTGATTCTCGAGGTGAACTTGGAGGCCGGGGAAGCAGTAGCCGCCGAGATCCGGGCGGCGGGTGGCCAAGCCAGCGCCTTCGCCTGCAATGTGGCCAACCAAACGGAAGTCCAAGCTGTTTTTGCCAACATTGTCGGCCAATATGGTTCAATCGATATATTGGTCAACAATGCGGGCATTGCGCACGTGGGCCGGTTGGACAGCACGACCGAAGCCGATTTTGACCGCATTTTTGAAGTAAATGTAAAAGGAGCCTACAATTGCATGTATGCCGCCCTGCCCACCATGGCAATCCAGCAGGCTGGCGTAATCCTCAACATGGCCTCGGTGGCGGCAATGGTGGGCATCCCCGACCGGTTTGCCTATTCAATGAGCAAAGGGGCCATTTTGGCCATGACCCTCTCCGTAGCCCGCGACTATGTGGACAAAAACATCCGCTGCAATTGCATTTCCCCTGCGCGGGTCCATACCCCTTTTGTTGATGGTTTTATTGCCAAAAATTACCCCGGCCAAGAAGCCGAAATTTTTCAGAAGCTATCGGGCAGCCAACCGATGGGGCGCATGGGCAAGCCAAGTGAAATCGCCGCGCTGGCCTTGTACCTGTGTGCGGATGAGGCCGCATTTATCACCGGGACCAACTACCCCATCGACGGTGGTTTTGTCTCCCTGAGATAAACCTGATCCGTATTTTGAACCACGAATCTGCCCCAATGGACTTCATTTTGGGCCAATGGTTTTGATTTCGGCCCTGTATTACCTAGGTTTGCATCTATTTACCTATTTGAAGATGGCCACGTTATTGGATTTTGAAAAGCCGATTGCCGATTTGGAAGCCAAATTGGCGGACATGAAACAAACGGCAGCGGAAAGTCAGTTGGATATGTCCGTACCCATTCGGACCATCGAGGCGCAAATCAACCAACTCAAGTTCAAGACCTACCAGAACCTGACCCGCTGGCAGCGCGTTCAGCTTTCGCGGCACATCGATCGGCCTTATACCTTGGACTATATTTACCAGCTCACCACCGATTTCATTGAGTTGCACGGCGATCGGAATTTTGGTGACGACAAAGCCATGGTGGGCGGCTTGGGGACGGTGGAAGGACAAACCTTTATGTTCATTGGCCAACAAAAAGGGCGCAACACCAAAGAACGCCAACACCGCAACTTTGGCATGGCCAATCCCGAGGGCTACCGCAAAGCCCTCCGGTTGATGAAAATAGCCGAGAAATTCAATAAGCCCATTGTTGCCCTCATCGACACGCCTGGGGCTTTCCCTGGCATCGAGGCTGAGGAACGGGGCCAAGCCGAAGCCATTGCCCGTAACCTGAAAGAGATGTTTATGCTCAAAGTGCCCGTTATCTGCATCATCATTGGTGAAGGTGCTTCGGGCGGTGCATTGGGCATTGCCATTGGCGACCGGGTGTTTATGCTGGAAAATACGTGGTATTCCGTCATTTCGCCCGAGTCTTGCTCGTCGATCCTTTGGCGTAGTTGGAATTATAAAGAGCAGGCCGCCGAAGCACTCCGCCTCACGGCCAATGATATGCTGGCCTTCAAACTGATCGATGGCATCGTGGACGAACCCTTGGGTGGCGCGCACACCGACAAGTCGCAAATGGTCGAAACCGTAAAGCAAACCATCTTGAATACGTATGCCGAATTGGCAAAACTTACACCCCGCGAGCGAATTAACCAGCGCATCGACAAGTTTGCGGCAATGGGCATGTACGTAACGGTATAATGCTTGCATTACAACTGGCAAGAGGATCATTTACCCCTTGTCCCATGAAAACATATTTGCTGATTGCGCTCATTGGGCTCTGTGCCCCAACCTTTGCCCAAGAAAAACCTTTGCCCGTTGAACTATTGGTCAAAGGCGGGGTGTCACGTCAGGATGCCGTGGTGATTGATACCCAGCTCCGGGCGATCCAAACCTACACAACCAAAATAAAAGACAGCACGGCCACTTACGAAGAACTGCAAATTGTCCGTAAATCTTACCAAGCGATCAACAGCCTGTTGCAAGAGAAAAAGATCAAGCCAGCCACAATCATGGTCGCTTATCCCGAAAGCCGGGAAATCATTGGGTTTGGCCGGACAGCCAAGGCCCGGGCCGATCACTTGGAGGCCAACGACTGGTCCATTAAGTTCCACAAATCGACCGATCTGCTTGACGACGAACTCCGCAAAGCGGCTTTCGGTAAGTCAAACACTACTACCGAGGTAATGTTGTTGGCTTTTGGCAAAAAAATAGAAGTGCTGCTCAAAAATCGCCCACAAAATGAAAGTTTTTTGCTGGATTCTAAAATCATTGTTAGTCAATTGGCAGCCGTTAGCACGGCCCTCCGCTCTGGGGGCGAATTTGTGACCGACAACCAATTTGCGGCCGCCCTCAAGCGGTTGCGCCGCACCGACCTCCACCACGACGAGGAATTTGCCCAGCACGTAGGCTACAAGGAAATATTTGAGCGTTTGATCGGGACTGGCGAAATATTCGCCGGGCTATAACAGAAAGCTAATTTTATTCGTAGTTTTGTCTTTCAAGTTTTGGCCCGGTGAATCGTTGGCCAAAGAAACCAAATAGGCAAACTGCGCATGAAAATTCTCCACACTGCCGACTGGCACTTGGGCAAGTCCCTGAACCAATTTCCCCTGTTGGAAGACCAAGCCGAAGCCTTGGCGCAACTGGTGGCTGTTGCAGCCGCTGAACAGCCCGATGTGATCCTGTTGGCTGGTGATATTTATGACCGGGCAGTGCCACCCGCCGAGGCGATTGCTTTGTTCAACCGCACCGTCAGCCATTTAGTGCTGGAACTCAAAATTCCCCTACTGGCTATCGCGGGCAACCACGACAATGCGGAGCGCATCCATTATGGGGCTCAATTGTTTGAGAAACAAGGGTTTCACATCAGTGGCTACTTCACTTTTCCCATGCAGCCCATTGTCCTGCCCGACCAGCACGGCCCAGTCTATTTCTACTTGTTTCCCTACACCGAACCCGAAATGTTGCGGGCCGCCCTCCGCGGTTGCTTGCCGGAGGCCGAGCGCGAGGCGATCAAGACCCATGACGACGTGCTGCGCTGGGTGGTGGCCCATCTCCGGGCCCAGCGCCAACCCGGCGATCGCATCGTGCTGGTGGCGCACGCCTTTGTGCAGGGGGGCACACCCTCCGACTCGGAGCGAAAACTGCTGGTGGGCGGGGCCGAATTTGTTGGGATCGATGCTTTTGCCGGGCTTAGCTATACGGCCCTGGGCCATTTGCACCAGCCTCAAGCCTTCAACGCGGGCAGTGTCAGTTATGCAGGCTCACCCTTCAAATATTCCATTTCGGAAGCCAGTCACCGCAAGACCTTTGCTTTGGTTGAGTTGGATGAACATGGCTTGGCCAGCACTCGCCAGATCCCCTTTGTGCCCAAGCGGGACTTGTGGGTAGTCTCGGGCGAAATCATCGAGGGGAACCTCAGGCTCAGCGAGGGGCAGGCGTTTGCCAAACCGGATGACTATCTGCACGTGAAACTCCAAAACCCCGAAGTCCAAGCCAATGCCATGGCACTCATCCAGCGCTCCCACCCCAATGCCATTGGATTGGAATGGGCCAATTTGGCCGACCGGGGCACCGCGCGGGCCATGTCTGCCGAAAAGATGCGCCAGATGAGCGAAGAAGAGTTGGTCGCCCAGTTTTACGAAGACCTGATGGGCAAAGCCCTGGACCCGGCCAAGCGCGAAATTATCCACCAAATCATCACCAAGATCCAAACTGCATGAAACCGATCCGACTCACCATTGAAGCTTTTGGGGCATTTCACCAAGCGCAAACCATCGATTTTGATTCGTTCAATGAATACGGCCTGTTCCTGATCCACGGGCCGACCGGGGCGGGCAAAACCACTATTTTTGATGCCATGTGCCTGGCGTTGTTTGGCAAAACTACTTCGGGGCGGCATGAGAATGCCATGCGATCGCAGTATGCCTCGGCAAATGAACCGACCAAAGTAGAGTTGGTGTTTAAAGCAAAACAGCAGTACTACAAAGTAGAGCGCTGCTTTGCCCCGAACCGAAATGGAGATGAAATCAATAAAAAATCAACGTTTTGCGAAGTCTCCCCATTTGGTTTTATCGAAACCGGCAACCCAATCACCAAGGAGACAGAGATTACCAATAAAGTAAGAAAAATACTGGGTTTCGATGCCGATCAATTCAAACAGATTGTCATTTTGCCCCAAGGGAAATTCAGTGAGTTTTTGCGGGCTAAAACTAAGGAAAAAGAAGAAATTCTAACCCAATTATTTGGCATTACCTTTTATGACCAGATAACAAAATTATTGAAAAAGCAAGCCGATGAACTAGCCAAGGGAAGGGCCGACTTGGAAAATCAGCGCCAAGCCCAACTGGCTAACCTCGGGGTGGCCGATGAGATTGCCTTGGCCGAAAAAATAGGATCATTAGCTATTGAAATTGAAGGGCTTAGATCTAATAGCGAGGACCTGGTACACGCTGAGCAGCGGGTCAATCAAGCTCACCAACAGGCCCAAACCTTGGCGGGCCAGTTTGAGGAACATGACCAAATCAAGCACAAGCGTCACTCGCGTTCGCAGCAAGAAAACGCCCAACTTACCAAATCACTCAAACTGAAATATGCCGAACAAGCCGCTTTGCTGCACAGCAATTTTGAGCAAGCAAAACAGCAGCAAATAAGTTTGGAAAAAAAGGGCGGGGAGTTGAAAAAGGCTCAAGTGGGTGAACAAGAAACCAATCAGATCTTGGCCCAAAAAAAGCAAGAATTTAATAATTCCCAACCGACCCATGATGAACAAATAAAGACCTATACTGATCGATTGAACGACTTACAAAATGCGTTGCCGCAGTTTGACGAAATCGAACAATTGGTGGAAGAATTGCGGCGAATAGAAACCACGCTCACCAGCAAGGAAAAACAATGGACAGCGACACTCGCCCAGCAACTGGACGATGAAAAGCGGCTGGAGGCCAATCAAAAACGGATTGGGGAACTGGAACCCAAGGCCCAAAATTTAGCGGTGCTCGAGTTGCAATTGCCCCAACTGAAGGAAGTCGGCGGCCAACTAAAAAAGAGGGATATTTCGGCCCGGGCAGTGGACAAAGCCCGCCAAGACCAAACCAATGCGTTTTCGGCCTTAAATATAGCCAACCAACACCGCGAGCAAACCGGGGCCAATTACAACGAAACCGAACACATGTGGATCGTTGGGCAAGCGGCCAGTCTGTCCATCAAGTTGGAACCTGACCTGCCCTGCCCCGTGTGTGGGTCAACGCACCACCCCCGCAAAGCGTCAGCGGCCAACCTCATCAGCGACGAGACATTGCAGCAAAGCAAAGCGCAAAAGATCGGGGCGGATAAAAATTATGATTCCGTCAATTTGGCCTACAACAACATAAGAATTGCGTGCACTGAAACTGAAACCGCCCATCAATCGCTGGTAAATCAACTCGGGGAATACGCCCAAAAGCCCTTGGCCGAGTTTGCCCAAGCGTACAAAACCTTGGAAGTACAGGTGCAGGCAGCTCAGCAAGCCCAAACCGAACTCGATCAACTGCGCCCTGCCAACCAACAATTGAAAGATCAGTCTGAGTACAATAAAGTGGAGTTGGGCAAGCTGGAAACTGATCTGGCCAGCCTCAAGGCGACCAAAACGGAAAAAGCGGAAAATTTGACCAAAAAACAGCAAAAACTACCCGCCAAGTGCGAGGATCGGACGAAGGCCCAAGCTGCCATCAAAAAAGGCAATGAGCTCCTCGAAGCAGCCAATACCAAACGCAAACAAGCTGGCAACGAGATCCAAGACCTGGAAATCAAATCGGCCAAACTGGCCAGTGATTGTCAAAACTTGGCGAATCAATTTCAGGAAGTGCAAGAAAATCAACGCGAACTACTGACCAACAACTTGGCGGCGGCCATTGCTCAAGGTTTCAAGGATGTGGCGGCGGCTCAGCAAGCCTTTCTGCCCGAGTACGAACGCCGGCAATTGGATGCCGAAATTCAGCAATGGCGCGATGAATCAACCCGGCTTGATACTGAACACAACCGGCTCAAGCGGTTGATTGGAGAGCAATTAAAACCAGATTTGGCACAGTTCAAGGCCCAATATGACCAAGCAGTGGAAGCCAACCGGGCGAACATCGCGCAGGTTGCGCAAAAACAGACTATCTTGGCCGAAGCCCAGCGGCAAGCCGACCAACTGGCCGGCCTAGCCACCACATTGGCTCAACTACGCATCGAGGAGGCCCCATTTGCCGAATTGGCCAGCCTGACCAACGGAGAGAATAGGCAAAAAATGACCTTGGCCACTTACGTTATTTCCACCCTGCTGGATGAAGTACTGGTTCACACCAATCAACGGCTCTCGGCCATGTCCAGCGGGCGCTTCGAGATTGGGCGCATTGTTGAGCTAGTGAGCGGCAACGGCAAAAAAGGGCTGGAGATGGAAGTCTTTGATGCCTACACGGGCAAAAAGCGGGAAGTAAACAACTTGTCGGGCGGCGAAACCTTCTTTACTTCCCTGGCATTGGCCCTGGGGCTGGCGGATGTAGCCTCGTCACGGCAGGGCGGAGTTCGGGTCGAAGCCCTCTTCATTGACGAAGGATTTGGCACGCTGGATAATGAAACCTTGGATCTGGCCATTGGCACGCTCACCGAACTGGAAGCCCAGCACCGCTTAGTGGGCATCATCTCGCACGTGGGCGAACTGCGCGAGCGCATTCCCGCCCGCTTGGAAGTGCGCAAGGGGAATCAAGGCAGTCAAATTTCTGTATATTTGCCGAAGTAAATCACAGAAACATCACTAAATAAGATGAAACGCCGATATTTTGCCAAGTTAGTGAGTGCCTCCGGCCTGTTGGGTTGGCCACAACTCACTTCCGGCCAGCCCCCAGCCCCCAGCGATCGGACTTACTGGCTCAGCATATTGGATCAGTTGTCCCGGCCAGTATTGAGCCATTTGGCGACTAACGAACTCAAAACCAAGATGCCGATTGAGGCCCACCAGCCCGAGGAGCGGCGAAGGTTCGGCCATTTGGAAGCTTTTGGTCGATTAATGGCGGGCATAGCTCCTTGGCTAAATTTGGACGATATTCCCGACAAAGCGGAGGTCTCCCTGCAAAAAGAGTATTTGGATTTGGCTAATCGGGCCTTGGCCAATGCTGTGGACCCGGCGGCCAAGGATTTTCTCAACTTTACTGAGGGCAGCCAGCCACTGGTCGACGCGGCCTTCTTGGCCCATGCCCTGTTGCGCTGCCCCCGCTGGTGGATCACCGCCGATACCGCCACCAAAACCAACACGGTAAAAGCACTGCTTGCCACCCGGCAGGTCAAGCCCCATTTTAATAACTGGCTGCTGTTCAGTGCCATGATCGAGGCTTTTTTCATGCGCTACGGGTTTGAGTATGACAAAATGCGCTTGGATTATGCCCTCAAACAGCACGAACAATGGTACATGGGGGATGGTGCCTACGGCGATGGGCCAGATTTTCACTGGGATTACTACAATAGCTACGTCATTCAGCCTTTTATGGTTGATATTTTGGCGGTCATAGTTGAAAAAGACCCCAACTACCAAGCCACTTACGATAAAATAATCCAACGGGCCATTCGCTTTGCGGCGGTGCAGGAGCGACTGATCGCGCCCGACGGCTCATTCCCGGTGCTGGGGCGCTCCATCGTGTACCGGGCGGGGGCATTCCAGCATTTGGCCAACATGGCCCTGCGCCAA
>Ga0105045_10002405_pt1 | contig 15746 bp, 15 predicted proteins | sample MAT02_FD_78089 | JGI IMG/M metagenome (GOLD analysis project Ga0105045, IMG submission 78089) | Freshwater microbial communities from Lake Fryxell liftoff mats and glacier meltwater in Antarctica - MAT-02 (megahit assembly) | ecosystem: Environmental > Aquatic > Freshwater > Ice > Liftoff...
CGCGGTCGAAGCAGTCGGGCAACTCTCGGGCGAGAGCCTCGACGAGTGGATCGTAAAGGTGACGGCGCGCTACCTCGACTCGCTGTGTGAGGTTGAGTACTCCCCCGCACACATACTCAGGACCCTTGCGCACGAAGATTTCCTGCTTGGTGAGTGCCCGCGGTACGACGACATAGCGTTCGCGGACTATCGCCTCAAGGATGGTACGGACGCCTGCGATTGGCTCGAGTGGAGCCACTACACCGACGCTTCGTTCACTAACAGCTTAGTCCGAGACTATTTCATCGCCTGTGATCTCGCCTCGAGGCCCAGTGCGAACGTCATTGGCATCGAATACCCGCAGCGCTGGGTCCTGATGTTCCTCGCTCTCTTGGCCCCGGAGCTGGTCACCCGAATGACCGTCGTGCGCGCCCAGATCGAGGAGGAGGTCACGCAGCGGGTCCAGGCCGCCCTCTCGCATCAGCTCAAGCGCTCCGCCGGCGCCGTCCGCTCCAATTTAAAAAAGATCCGCAGCAAGCTGTCGCAGGAGGCCTTTCGCCAGCTCCACACCGAGTACGACCGGATCCTGCAGGAGTCCCAGTTTCAGATCGACCTCGCCGAGCGGACCGGCCTGTGGAGCGCGCAGCCCGAGTTGCGGATCGAAGCCACGCCGCTGCTAGAGGTGATCCAGGAGGCGCTCGTTCCGCTGCGGGACAGGTACCCGGAAGTCGAGCTCACCATCGCCGTCGCGCCATTTCTGCGAGCCCACGCGGACGCTCGTCTGGTCCGCGAGATCGTCTTCTCCCTCGCCGAGAATGCCGTTCACGCGGTGGCCTTTGCTGGCGGAGGCTCTCCCCGCCGGGTCGAGATCCGGGGCGTCGAGGTCGAGCAGGCGGTGCGCATCCAGGTCCTCGACAGCGGCCCGGGCGTTCACCCTGGCGACGTCTCCCGGATCTTCGAGCCCCGCGTCACCACCAAAAAGGGCGGCGAGTTCCAGCCTCTCGGGACCGGAATGGGCCTGCCGATCGCGCGACGCTACGCCCGTCTCATGGCCGGTGACGTGGCCCTTGACACCGGTCGTAGCGAGACCTGTTTCTTCGTCGAGTTGCCACGGGTGCCGCAAGAAGATCCCACATGACGACACCAGAGAAGATCCACGTACTCGTCGTCGAGGACAACGACGCCAGCGCCTCGGACTACGTGCGCGCCCTTCAGGAGGCCGGCCACCACGTCGAGCGCGCCTCCGCAAAGAGCGACGCGCTCGAGCTCGCCGCGCGCCACCCCGAGGTGGTCCTCCTCGATCTCCAGTTGCCCTCCTCGCCCGGCCGCTCCGACGAGGACGTCCGTCACGGGCTCGACGTGCTCGAGGCCCTCGTCCGCGCCGATCCCTTCCAGCCCATCGTGGTGATGACTGCGCACAGCAACAACCGCGAGCTCATGCGCGAGGTGTTGCAACGCAACCGCGGCGGCCAGTTCGTGTTCAAGGACGCCGAGAACCTCGAAGCCAGCCTGCTGGCCGCCGTCGCCGTCGCGCTCGCCGATCCCGCATACACGATGAGCCGATCGGTCCGGCAGTTTCGCGCGATGCTGGACCAGGAACGCAGCGAAGACGAATACCGCAAATTCATCGCCACGCACTGGAAGGTCTTGCTCGGACCCGAGTACAAGGATTGTCGGTCACCTTACGAGGTCAGTCGCGGGGCCGAGGTCGACCTCTTCGCGGTGCGCCATGACGACTTCCCGGACCTCTGGGAGCTCAAGCGCCCCCAGGATGCGATCTTCAGGAAGTATAATGACTGGTATTTCCAGAGCGAGGCCACAGCCAAGGCGTTCGGGCAGATGGTCGACTACTGCGACCTCGTCCGGCGCGACCCGCAGGTCAAGCGCAGCTACGAGGCGCGCAAGGGGCTCGGTACGGTCGAACTCAGCCGGCCGCGTGGCTTCATCGTCATCGGTCGTTATGACGGCAGCTCCGACGACCGCAAGCGCCAGCGGGACCGCGTCCGCCTCGAGAACAGCTACTACGCCGGACTGACGTTGATGACCTACGACGACCTCGTGGAGCGAGCCGAGCAGTTCCTCGGCTTCTTGCACGGGTACCGTCCCGAGCGCCGCTAAAGCTCTACAGCTCGACCTTGAGGCCCAGCTTGAGCTGCGGGGCGAAGCGGGTCGCCTTGACCGCGGCCGCGAGGCACTTGCCGAGCGCGTCGTTGGTCGCGGGCACCGCTCGCGTCACGCGGCCGTCGCTGCCGACCGCGTAGTCGACCGTCATCTTGGGCGCGCGCGGGGCCTTGAGCTGTTTACGACACGCGCTCGCGGCCCTGGCCAGTTGCTTCAACGGGTCGACCGGCTTGCGCTTGGTGTCCAGAGGTACGCGCGGCGGATCGGTCTCACCCGGGGTCGGCACCACCGGGTCAGTGACGGGCGGCACCACCGGGTCAGTGACGGGCGGCACCACCGGGTCCGTGACGGGCGGCACCACCGGCTCGGTGACGGGCGGCACCACCGGCATCACGACCGGCGCCGCGACCACCGGCGGGGTCTCGGGCACGGTCGGCGTCTCGTCGCCGCCGAGCAGCACGGCGACGAGCACCCCGGCCGCCACGATCGTGCCGAGCAGCGCCGGGATCAGCCAGCGGCGCTTCGGCGCCGGCGTGAACTCGAACACGGCCTCGACGGTATGGGCCGTGGGGGGGATGGTCGGCGGGGTCGTGGCGATCGACATCCCCATCGAATGCGGCCGCGTGATCGGGCGGGTGATTGAGCTCGAGTTGAGCAGTTGGTTGGTCGGCGGGACGAGGTTGCGGAGGAAGTCCTCGATCTCCGTCATCGACTGCGGTCGCTCGGCGGGATCCTTGGCGAGCATCTGGGCGACCAGAGCCTCGAGCTCGGGGGGGATCGCCAGGTCGGGCACGATGGCCCCGAGCCGCGGCGCGGGGATGTTGCAGTGCTGCATCGCGACCTGCAACGCCTCGCCGAGGAACACCGGGCGGTCGGCGAGCGCCTCGAAGAGCACCGCGCCGAGCGAGTAGATGTCGGCGCGTGCGTCGAGCGGCAGCGCGAGCACCTGCTCGGGCGACATATAATACGGGGTCCCGATCGCCGCGCCGGTGCTGGTGAGCGCGGCGCGGTTGGTCGTCTTGACGATCCCGAAGTCGAGCAGCTTGACGCGTTCGCGGCCGTCGCGGCGCCTGGCGATGAAGATGTTCGAGGGCTTGAGGTCGCGGTGGATCATGCCCGCCGCGTGCACCGCTGCGACCGCCCCGGCGGCCTGCGCGAGCCACTGGCAGACCTGCTCCCACCCGAGCGGCCGGCGCTGACGGTCCGCCAACCGGGTCTCGAGGTCCTCGCCCTGCAGCAGCTCCATCGCGAAGAAGACCACGCCGTCGCCGGTGTCGTCGCCGAGGTGATAGATGTCGACCACGTTCTCGTGGTGGATCTGGGCGATCGCCTGGGCCTCGCGCAGGAAGCGTTCGACGCAGTCCTTGTCGCCCGCGAGCTCCGGCAGCAACACCTTGAGCGCGCAACGTCGCTGCAGTCGCTTCTCGTCCGCGATGTAGACGCGGCCCATGCCGCCCTCTCCCAGGAGCTGCTCGACGTGGAAGCGGCCCTCGAGGACTGTCCCGATGAGCGCGTCTGCCTTGGCCTCCTGTGGCATCTACGATCAGGCTACCTACACCACGCGCCGTTGTCCTGCTCGTGAGAAGTGTGTCGCTTCGACCCCCTCGGTGTGACGATCCCGGCGAGGCGACCATGGGCGGATCTGCCCGCCGGCCCGCTGCGCGCGGCGGTTTGGCGGTATACACTCGCCTGCCTGCCACGGCGGGCCGGGCCGGGAACTCATGCGCCTATCCACGCGAGCCTCGTCCGAGCTGGCCATGCCTCGACGAGGTCAGCCAAAAGTGGACCGAGGCCTGCTCGCTCAACTGCGACCTCGCCTCGCCCCTCTACTGCGTCGAGACAATCCTTTAAGATCCAGGCCTGACGACGATGCGCCGTTCTCCGCTCCACCTCCGCCTCCTCGCGCTGCTCACTGCGCTCTCGCTGCTGCGTCCGGACCCGGCCACCGCGGCGCCGGTGGCTGCTCCCCAGGAGCTCGCCGCCTTCGAGGCTGGCTTCACCGAGGGTCAGGCACAATACGACCGTGGCGAGTTCCTCGCGGCCGCGCGCACGTGGGTCCGCGCGGCCGACCGGCTGCGCGAGGCGACCGCCAACCGCGACAACCGCTCGGCGGTCTACGAGTACGCGGCGGACGCGTTCATCCGCGGCCTCACCGGCTCGAACGACCCGATCGGTCTACGCGAGGCCGTGACCGCCCTGCGCCTCTACTGCGACGGCTTCACCCGCGCGTACGGCACGGAGACCCCGATCAGCGCCAGGATCACCGGCCCGCGCGACGTGCTCGAGCGGCAACTGGTCGAGACCGAGGCCGCCCAGCGACCTGCCACCGACCCGCCACCGACCACACCGAGCCACGAGCCGAGTGAAGACCCGGTCGACCCGGCCCCGCGCAGCAAGCCGTGGAAGGGCCTGGCGATCGGCGGCGGCGTGGCGATCGGCCTCGGCGTCGGCGCGGCGGTGCTGGCCGGCGTCGGCGGGGCGCGCGGGCGCAGCTTCGAGGCCAAGTTCGACGACCCCGCCAACATGTGTACCCTCGCCGCCCAGAGTGCCCAGTGCGCCGAGTTCTACGACGCCGGTAAGGCCAGCAACGCGATGACGATCGCCGGCGCCGTCATGGCGCCGCTGCTGGTCGGCGCCGGCGTGGCGCTGCTCGTGGTCGGCCTCAAGCGCCGCGCCGCCGGCCGCGAGACCCAGGCCGCCGTGGTCCCGACGCTCGCCCCCAGCTTCGCGGGCCTGAGCGTGTCCGGCCGGTTCTGAGGGTCGCTTCCCGGCCCCCCGGGCCTGAAGCTCAGGCGGCCATGCCACTGCCACTGCCGCCACGACCACCGCTACCCACCGGCCGGTCCGCGCCGAAGTAGCGGCTATGCATGCGCTCGGTGTAGGCGACGAGGTTGCCGAGCGTCGCCATGTGGCGCTTGATCGGGTTGTCGGCGGGGAACAGCCACAACGTGACGCAAAAGCCATAGAGGCTGGCGTCGACCGAGGTCGGCTGCTCGCCGAGCAGGTAAGACTTGTCGCCGAGCACCACCGACAGCGCGCTGAGGTCCTCGCAGCCGCGGCGGTAGATGTCCGCGGGCGCGTGACGGCCGATGCCCTGCCCTCGTAAGTAGCCCGCGACCTGCTTGCGGATCACGCGGTCTAGCAGGAGCGGGCCGATGAACTTCGGCATCAACTTCACGAATGCCCCGCGCACGTGGCTGTAGCCCTCGGGCTCGATCCAGCGGCTGTACACCAGCACCCAGTACAGGTGCTCCTCGATCGTACGCCGGGCCTGCAGCGCCTCGGCCCGCTGCAGCGCGCTCAGCTCGCGGTCGAGTGGGTCGCCGTGGGTCGCCTTGAGGTGGTCGATGATGTCGCTCGAGTCCGGGACCAGCTTGCCGTCGTCGTCGATCCACGGGATCTTGCCCTTGGGATTACGGCGCGGATCTCCGCCGCGGACCTTGTATGGAAGGTCGACCATCCGCAGGTAGGTCTCGACCTTGATGCAGAAGGGACTCATGCTGGGCATCCCCCAGACAGGCGGCGGCTGAAACAGGGTGATCACGCAACCGGCATAAACCGCATGCGCCGCGAGCGTCAAGCGTCGCCGCGCACCTGCCGCGCAGACCCGCAGGCTGCCGCTGGCCGCGATGTTTTGGTAGCGTCGCCCCGCATGACGTCCCTCTTCAACTTCTCGCCCTCCGAGTCGCTCGCCGTCCTCCGCGCGCTCAAGACGGTGGCGATGGCCGACGGTACCTTCGCGGTCAAGGAGCAGACAATGCTGGTGGCGTCCGCGGAGCTGCTCGGCGTCGACGCCGACCCCCGCGACTTGCCGACGATCGACCCCGTCGACCTCGCCGACGAGGTCACCGGCGTCGCCGCCCGCGTGGTCGCGCTCAAGGCCTGCCTGGTCATGGGCATCGTCGACGGCCAGATCTCGCCCGAGGAGTGGAAGGTGCTCTCAGAGTTTCGCGCCGCGCTCGCCATCGACGAGGCCCAACTCCACAGCTTCCACGAGCTCGTGCATCGCCACCGCCAGTTGACCATGCACGAGTACCAGCGACGCCTCGCCGCACCCCATCTCGGCACCCTCTACGCCAGCGAGGGCTGGCAAGGCGTCATGCAGTTCTTCCCCGCCGACGTGCTCGCCGCCGCCGTGTCGTCGGGCGCGACCGCCTCGCCCGCCTCGCCCTCCTCGCTGACCTCGCTGACCCCTTCCCATGGCGCCGCCCGCGAGCACGCCGAGGTCTCACAGCGCTATCGCCAGCTCGCCAGCCTCGACGAGGGCACCCTCGGTCGCGAGCTGTGGCGCTACTATCGCGAGCGAGAGTTCGCGCTGGCCGGCGACCCCGGCACCGTGCCCGAAGCGCTCGTACACCACGACATCATGCATATTATCTCGGGCTACGACAGCAGCCTCGAGGGCGAGCTCCAGACCCTCGCCTTCACCGCCGGCATGCGCCAGGAGGACCCCTTTAGCGCCCTGTTCCTGGTCTTGCTGCAATACACTGCGGGCCGCAAAGTCGCCCCGGGCGCCCAACTGGAGGGCGCGCGCGTGCTCTTCGACCACGACAAGGTCCTGCGCGCGCTCGAGCGCGGTCGCGGCACCGCCGTCGACTTCTCCTCGCGCCACGACTTCTGGGACACCATGGACCAGCCGATCGCCGCGCTGCGCGAGCGCTTCGGCGTGCCCGCCGTCGCCTGACCAGACCATCCAGATCATCCGCCATGCATCGCATGCATGCCGTGCTAGCATCGCCGGATGTCGGCGGCCGCACGAGCGCATGAACGGGCCATCGGGCGCGTGACGGTCACCCGTCAGGCCCGCAGCGCCCTGCTGTGGAGCGTCGGCCTCACGCTCATTCTGCCCCGGATCCCGCTGTTGAGCGTGCTCGGCGTCCCGCTGCTGTGGCTCTCGACCGTCGCCCACGAGCTCGGCCACGGCCTCACCGCGCTGGCCCTCGGCGGCACCCTCGAGCGCTTCGTCATCCGCCCCGACGGCTCGGGCACCGCATATACAACCACCACCGGCAGCGACCTCGCCCACGCGCTCGTCAGCGCCGGCGGCCTGGTCGGCCCCGCGATCGTCGCCGCAGTTTGGTTCGTGCTCGCCCGGCGGCCCGCGCTCGCCCGCCTCGCGCTCGCCCTGTTCGGCGCCGCCCTGGTCGCCGCCGCCGTGCTGGTCGCCGACCCCGGCTTCACCCAGGGTTACCTCGGCGTCGTCGGCGGCCTCGCGCTCCTCGCCGCCACCTGCACCTCGGCCGCGTGGGCCCAGATCATTCTGGTCTTCCTCGCCGTGCAACTGGCCCTCAGCGTGTTCACCCGCGGCGACTACCTGTTCACCAAAGTCGCCAGCTCGAGCGCCGGCGAGCTCGCCTCGGACGTCGCCCAGATGTCCGCCCGCCTCGGCGGCCCCTACTGGGCCTGGGGCCTCGCCTGCGGCCTCGTCTCGCTGCTCGTGCTGGTCCTCGGCCTGCTGTTCTACCTCCGCGGCGACACCCGCATATCCCTCGGCGCGCTGCGAGCCCGGAGCTGACCCGCGTGCCCTCCTCGCCGGGGCCGCCGCGCTCGCCCGAGCCGCCGCGCTCGCCCGAGCCGCCGCGCTCGCCCGAGCCCGACGCCGAGGCCAGCCTGCTCGCCCAGATCTCCGATCAGGTCGGCTGTGACAGCAGCGCGCTGCGCTGGCAGTTCCTCGGCTCCGCCCACGGCCCCTGCCGCGTGTGGCAGGTCAGCGGCACCAAGCCCGGCGTCGGCGTGGTCGTCAAACAGTTTCGCAGCGACCGCGCATTTCACCAGGAGCGCCACGCCTACGCGCGCTGGCTCCCGCACCTGCCCGAAGAGACAGCCTGCCTGCTCGCCGCCTTCGTGGCCCCGGTGCGCGCGCTGGTGCTGACCCAGGTCCCGGGCCGCCCGTTGACCCACGCGAGCGGGCCGCTCGAGCGCGCCGCCCACATGCGCGCCGGTGACTTCCTTCGTGCGCTACACGCCCTGCCCGAGCCCGACCCCGACCCGCTCCCGCTCGGCCCTGCGATCTCCCGGCGCTACGCCGCCTGGCTCGCCCGCGTCGCACCGGCCACGGACGCGCCCACCCTCGCCCGCCTCGCCGAATTCACCGCGCTCGTCGACGACCCGCAATTGTTCGACGGGGCCCGCCGCGTGCCCTGTCATCGCGACTTCACCCCGAGCAACTGGCTGTGCTCCGCCGGCCACGCCGACGAGCACAACGCCACCCTCGACGGCTTCTTCGTCGTCGACTTCGAACACGCACACCTCGATTGCCCGCTGCTCGATATGGTCAAGCTATGGACCGAGGTCTGGGGCGAACGACCCGACCTCGAGGCCGCGTTCTTCGTCGGCTACGGCCGCACCCTCGACCCGCAGGAGCTGCGCCAGCTCGGCGTGCTCGCGGCCATGCACGCGATGGCCACCGTCGCCTGGGCCGAGGAGCACGCCGACCTGCAATACGCCGCCGCCGGCCGCCAGGCGCTGCGCCGCGTGCTCGGCTGAGGCTCACACCCGGGTCCAGCGCGTCGACCCAGGGCCTCGGTCGGCAAGTGCTTGCCCTGCGCGGCGCAGTAGGCGACGGCGTCATACCAACACACGCCGACGATCGGCTGGCGCGGGTAATCCTCATAGCGCGGACCGGCAGGCGGACAGGCGCCTCACTGGCCTCGTATTCGGCGTGGGTCAATTCATAGATGTCCATATAGAAGGTTTGTAACCATAGGATCGCGCGCGGCCGGGTGTCCTCCGCTGTCCGAAGATGTAGGTGCGGCGCGATGGGGCCGCGAGTGGGGAGTGGAGGCGGTGTGGTCGGGGCCGGCTGGGCCACGGGGGCAGGCACACGTGGACTCCCTCGGCGTGCCCAGGAACAGGTTGTCTAACTTTTGTACAGGCAAGCCTTGACAGAGCTTCGACAGGCGCTATTCATGGGCGGGAAGAAAGTCCTTCGACCCCAGGGAGACACGACCATGAATTCAGTCCTTCGCACCCTCGTCCTCATTCCTTCCGTTCTCGCCGTTCTCGCCATCGCGGGATGCAGTGGTGTCAAGCCTGACGCTCAGGCGGCCACGCCGACCAGCGCCGACGCGCAGTCGGACATCGTCGAAACGGCCGCCAGTGCGGGTTCGTTCAAGACCCTGGTCGCCGCGATCAAGGCTGCCGATCTCGAGGATACGTTGAAGGGCCCGGGCCCGTTCACCGTGTTCGCCCCGACCGACGAGGCGTTCGCCAAGCTGCCCGAAGGCACCCTCGACAGCCTGCTCCAGCCCGAGAACAAGGCGAAGCTGCAGTCGATCCTCACCTATCACGTCGTGTCGGGTCGCGTCGGCTCGGAACAGGTGGTTGGTATGACGTCCGCCAAGAGCGTGCAAGGCAAGGAGCTCACGATCTCGAGCGACGCGGGGACCGTCATGGTGGACGGGGCCAAGGTCGTGAAGACCGACATCGCTTGTTCCAACGGCGTCATCCACGTCATCGACGCCGTTGTGCTGCCGTAGGTGGTATCCGGGTGTGCCGCTGGTGATGATCCAGCGTGCCCAGCACGAGGGCGCGTACACCTCGACATCGAGAGCGACGATATCGACGCCGAGGTGGCGCGGCTGCCCGTGTGCATTGCCCATCCCTCTCATCCATCGCGCGCTACCCACACGCTTGTCCGATCTGTCCCGCCGCCACCGCCGCACCCCTATGCTACAGCCCTGCCGCACCCCTGTGCTAAAGCCCTGCCGCACCCTGTGCTAAAGGTCGAGCGATGCGCCCCGCCACCCTCGCGTGTGCCTGCCTCGGCCTCGCGTGCGACCCGCGGGGACCTGCCCTCCCGGCCGTGCCGAGCCCCACCCGTCACCCGCTCGAGCCGCTCACGCAGCCGCTCGACCCACTCGCTGCCCCACTCGCCGCCCCACTCGCTACCCCACTCGCTGCCCCACTCGCTACCCCACTGAGCGCCCCACTGAGCGCCCCACTCGCTGCCCCTGTCCCTTCGGACAGCCTGCCGACCGCGCCCGACGGCACCCGCGCCCTGCCCTGCCTGGACCCCGCGCCGCCCGGCCTCGCCTGCGTCCCTGGCGGCCCGTTCCTGCGCGGCAGCGACGACGGCCCGGAGACCACCCGGCCGCGCGCGACCCTATGGTTACAGACCTATTATGTGGATGTGCATGAAGTGACCCACGCCGAATACAAGGCCTGCGAGGCGACCGGCGCCTGTCCGTTGGCCGGTCCGCGCTATGAGGATTACGATCGCCCACGCCAGCCGATCGTCGGCGTAACTTGGTACGACGCCGTCGCCTACTGCGCCGCGCAGGGCAAGCACCTGCCGACCGAGGCCCAGTGGGAGAAGGCCGCCCGCGGCCCGGACGGCGCCTCGCACCCGTGGGGCGACGCACCCGCCACCTGCGAGCGTGCGATCATCAAAGAAAAGGGCCGACGGAGCTGCGGCGTACGCAAGCAGGGCGAGCGCCCCGACAAGGGCCGCACCTTCGAGGTCGGCGCCCGACCGCCCGGCGCGTACGGCTTGCACGACATGTCCGGCAACGCCTGGGAGTGGGTCGCCGACTGGGCCAGCCCCAGCTACGCCCGCTGCGGCGAAGCATGCGCCGGCATCGACCCCCGCGGCCCGTGCGACGGCGCCGAGCCCTGTCCCCACCACCGCGAGAAGATCGTGCGCGGCGGCTCGTGGTACTGGGAGGCGTCCTACGCGACCGCCACCTACCGACGCGCGCACTACCCGAAGAACCGACCCTATCACCACTACGGCTTCCGTTGCGCGGCCAATGCATCCGAGGCCGCCGCGCTGGGCTCCGCACCGCGCTAAAGCCGGCTATCCTGCGCCGGTGCGCGTCGCCTGGGCCACCGACATTCACCTCGACTTCCTGTCCGACCCGCAGGTGCTCGCCTTCGCGGCCATGCTCGGCGAGTCGAAGCCCGACGCCGTGGTCCTCAGCGGCGACCTCTCGCACGCCGAGCTGCTCGAGCATCACCTGCGCCTGCTCGCCCAGGGCATCGCCTGCCCGATCTACTTCGTGCTCGGCAACCATGATTATTACGGCAGCTCGATCGCCGCGGTCCGCCAGGCCGTCACCGAGCTCGGCGCGCGCAAGGCCCGGCTGCGCTGGCTGCCCAACTGTGGCGTCGTCGCCCTCTCCGATCAGACCGCACTCGTCGGCCTCGACGGCTGGGCCGACGCCCGCCTCGGCGACCCCGAACATACCCCCGTGGTCCTCAATGACTTCATCCATATCGAGGACCTGCTCGATACCCTCGACCCGCGCGTGCGCGCCACCCCGGCGCTCCTAAGCACCGCCGACCGCACCGCCCTGCACGCCAAACTCCGCGCGCTCGGCGACGAGGAGGCCGCCCGCTGCGAGGCCCTGCTCGCGCCGGCCCTGGCCTCGCACCCGCACGTCGTGGTCGTCACCCACGTGCCCCCATTCGCCGAGTCCTGCTGGCACGAGGGTCGCCTGTCGGACGCGCAATGGTTACCCTATTTCAGTTGCGCCGCCGTCGGCGCCGTACTGCGCGCGCTCGCGCGGGCCCACCCGCAGCGCACGCTGACCGTCCTGTGCGGCCACACCCACGGCGTCGGCGAGGCGCAGATCGAGCCGAACCTGCGCGTGCTCACCGGCGGCGCCGTGTACCGCCGGCCGCAGCTCCAACAACTGCTCGAGCTCGCCTGATCGCCTGATCGATCCTCGTCGTCTCTGCTCATCGCTCCGTCTGGAGGTGGGCGTGGTCGTGGCCCTTGCCGCTCTTGGCGGCGTACTCGCTCAGCGACGAGCGCTTGGCGACGGACCTCGCGGTGCCCTCGGCGACGCCGCCGAGTTGAACCGCGCGTTCGGCGATCAGATCGACGTATGCCGCGACGTCCGTGTCTACCCTGTCGAAGAGCTCATGCAAAGCAATGAAGTCAGGGCCCTTGACGTTCCAATGCGCCTGCTTGCATTGGGTCTGCAGGTCAATGGCGTCCGCGAGGCGCGCATTGCAAAGTTCGACGAGCAGCGTCCGCGTCGCTTCCGGGAGGTCATTTTTCGGCTTGTACATGGTGCTCCGGCTTCCCGTCGCCGCAGTGCGGGACGATACGATGGCCGCAGGCCTTTCCCTATCACGAATTGCGCGTCCGGCGCCGTCGAATGCCGACAATTCGCGGTGACACCTGCTCTTCGTGGCGTGCGTGCCTTGCTTGCAAATACCGTCGGAGGGGCGCACGGTCTGCCCCGGGACGAAGCACGCCGGGGACCTTGAAGGGGGATGAGCTGCGTATGGTGAAAGTGCAGGCGCGTCGAGCACGGCACGAGAGCCGACGATCCCCGTCGCTTACATGATCATGAGCACGAACCATAAACTTCGCCGGGTCCTCCTCCGGTCGCTCCTGGGAGCGATCGCTCTCGCTGGCGCGGGTGTGCTGGCGTGGCCACGACTGGCCGGGCCGCGAGTCACGGTGGTGACCGCACAGGAGGGGCCTTTTGCGCAGACGATCGTCTCCTCGGGCCGCGTGCGTCCGCCGGCACGGGCCACCCTGGCGACGCTGGTCGCCGGGCGGGTGGCCACCCTCGGGGCCGACGAGGGCCAGAAGATCCGCGCAGGTCAAGAATTGCTGCACCTCGACGATGGCGAGGCGAAGGCCACCCTCGACCAGGCCCGAGCCGCGGTCGATGCCGCCAGCGCGCAGGTCCGGCAGGTCCGCACGGTCAGCCTCGCGGACGCCCGCGAGGCCGTGACCCGCGCCCGGACCCGCCTCGACGAGGCACAGCGGACCCACGAGCGCATCCAGCAATTGTTCACCGGCGGGGCCGCGACCCGCGAGACCCTCGAGGACGCCGGCACCGCGCTGTCGCTCGCCGAGAGCGAGCTGCGGGCGGCGCAGAACCAGGAGGATGACATCAAGGGGACCCGGCGCGCGAGCTCCAACGCGGCCAAGCATCAAGCCCAGGCGGCCCTCGCCGCGTCGCAGAGCCGCCTCGCATATCATCGCCTCACCGCGCCCTTCGACGGGCTGGTCATCGAGCGAATGGTCGAGCAGGGCGACGTGCTTTCGGCCGGGATGCCAGCATTCGTGGTGGTCCGCCAGGGCGTCGTGGAGCTGGTGATCGAGCCCGACGAACGCAGCCTCGCCCTGCTCGCGCTGGGCCAGTCCGCGACAGCGTCCGCGGAGGCCTTCCCGGGCGACCGCTTCGCCGCCACGGTCAGCTACATCGCCCCGGCCGTCGACCCGCGGCGCGGCACCATCGAGGTGCGCCTGACCGTGCCGACGCCGCCCGAATACCTGCTCCCCGACATGACCGTGTCGGTGGAGATCACGGTGGCCGAGCGAGCCCACACCACCGTCTTGCCCGCCGACGCGGTGCGCGGGCTCGCGGACGGCAAGCCATGGATCCTCGTGGTCGAGGACGCCCACGCGCAGCGGCGAGACGTCGAGATCGGCATCTCCGGAGATATCCGCGTCGAGATCCTCCACGGCGTCGCGCTTGGCGACCAGGTCATTCCGGCGGCGGCCCGGGTCGCACCCGGTGATCGCGTACGCGTGACGACGGAGCCGCGCTGATGTGGGTCGACTGGTTCCTCGCGCTCCGGATCCTCCGCGACGCCCGCATGCAGACGCTGCTGATCACCGCCGGCGTCGCCGCCGGCGTCACAGTGATGGTGTTCCTGTCGTCGCTCATGACCGGCCTGCAGGTCAGCCTCCTGCACAAGACCCTGGGCACCCAGGCGCACATCGTCGTCCGGCCGGCTGAAGAGCGCGCGCGGCCGCTGCTCGGCGACGCGGTCGTGCGCCGGGTCGAGGCCACCGCCCAGCGCACCCGCTCGATCGACGGCTGGCAACAACTGCTGGCCAGCCTCGACGCCGAGGCCGAGATCGAGGCCGTGTCCCCGAGCGCGACCGCACCCGTGTTCGCGCTGCGTGGCAACGGCACCGAGGCGGTGGTGCTCAAGGGCATCGTGCCAGAGCGCTTCGCCGGGGTCATTAAGATGACCGAGCATATGGAGGCCGGCGAATGGACCGTCGCTGACCGCGGCGTCGTGATCGGCGTGGGCCTCGCGGCCAAGCTCGGCGTCGCCGTCGGCGACCGCATGCGCCTGCAAGCCGTCGACGGCACCAGTGAGCTGTTCGACGTGCGCGGCCTGTTCGACGTCGGCAACAAGGCCGCCAACGACGTCTGGGTGCTGGTGTCCCTGCGCGACGCGCAGACCCTCCTCGACCTGACCGGCGGCGTGTCGTCGATCGAGCTGCGCGTGACCGACTCGTTCGCCGCCGAGGCCCTGGCGGCCCGGCTGCGCGGGCGCACCGGCCTCGAGGTCGAGAGCTGGATGGCCGCCAACGCGGAGCTGCTGACCGCCCTGCGCTCGCAGGCCTCCTCGAGCCTGGTGATCCAGGTCTTCGTGATCCTCGCGGTCGCGATCGGCATCGCCAGCGTGCTGGTCGTCTCGGTCATCCAGCGCTCGCGCGAGATCGGGATCCTGCGCGCGATGGGCATGTCGCGCGCGAGGATCACCCGCATCTTTCTGCTTCAGGGCGGGCTGGTCGGCGTCGGCGGCTCGCTGCTCGGCTCGGGCCTGGGCGCCGCGCTGGCCGTCACCTTCAGCCACGCCGTGACCGACGCCAGCGGCGCGCCGCTGCTGCCGATCGTGCTCGACGCCCGACTGTTCCTGAGCTCCGCCGTGGTCGCCACTGCCACCGGTCTGCTCGCCGCCCTCCTGCCCGCGCGACGCGCGGCCAAGCTCGACCCCGCGTCAGCGATCCGCAATGCCTGATCCCGTGCTCGAGCTGCGCGGCGTGATCAAGGAGTTCGGCGAGGCCGTCGTCACCCGCGTGCTGCACGGCATCGACCTTCGCGTCGAGCAAGGCGAGTTTGTCGCGCTGATCGGCCCGTCCGGCTCGGGCAAGAGCACGCTGCTCAACCTCGTCGGCCTGCTCGATCACCCGAGCGCGGGCGAGGTGTGGGTCCACGGCGAGCGCACCGACCAGCTCGACGACGAGGCGCTCACCCGCCTGCGCGCGCGCAGCCTCGGATTCGTGTTCCAGTTCCACCACCTCATCGGCGCCCTCTCGGCCGTCGAGAACGTCATGATGGCGCTGGCCGCCGACCAGCCGCGCCTGACCGGCGAGATGCGGCGCCGCAGCGTCGCCGCGCTGGCCGAGGTCGGCCTCGCGGACCGGGCCGACGAGGACCCGCGGCGCCTGTCGGGCGGCCAGCAGCAGCGCGTCGCCATCGCCCGCGCGCTGGTCCGGCGCCCGCCGCTGGTGCTCGCCGATGAGCCCACCGGAAACCTCGATACCCGCGCCGCCGAGGAGGTCTTCTCGCTGATGCGAAGGTTCAACCGGGAGACCGGCATCGCCTTCATGGTCGTGACCCATGATCCCCGGATCGCCGCCCGCTGCGACCGTACGATCGAGCTCGTCGACGGCCGCGTCGTCCCCCAGGCGACCTAAACGCCGCTGGCGAGCGGCGTCGTCGTGCTCCACTATCGCCGGTGATATCGTCGGTGAGGCTGGTCATGTGGGTGGTGCGTGTCGTATGGTGATGTGTCGGAAGCGTATGTGAGCACTGGCTCCTGTTATGTCCCGGACTGTCCCCGGAGGTTGACGATGTTTCGTCCCCAATTATCTTGCGGAGCTAATTGGGCGCCTGGGACCGATTATGGGGGTTTGAGCGATAGGAGGCAACAGGCCG
>Ga0105045_10002406_pt1 | contig 15745 bp, 6 predicted proteins | sample MAT02_FD_78089 | JGI IMG/M metagenome (GOLD analysis project Ga0105045, IMG submission 78089) | Freshwater microbial communities from Lake Fryxell liftoff mats and glacier meltwater in Antarctica - MAT-02 (megahit assembly) | ecosystem: Environmental > Aquatic > Freshwater > Ice > Liftoff...
GCGCTGAGGTCTTTTCTGAATGTAGTCATGATAGGTAGTCTTTAATTGCGGTTAAATTTCACCTAGAGTTTACGAAATCAAATTTTAATATGCTCGAGAAAAATGATCAGCGGGAATCGCTGTGGTAACTAGCAAAGAAACGAACGGGATATACAGGATCAGGGGAGTGTGAAGGAGAAAAAACAGGATAAGCGAGATAGGCTGTGGAGGGGTTGAGTAAATAAGGATTTGGCTGTTTCTAACGCGGCGACGCGGAGATTCGCTGAAACTCACCGCTATGAAAAGCATCTTAATTTTTTATAATATTTATAATGCTTTTAATAGCCGTGAGCTTCAGTGAATCTCCGCGCCGCCAAAATCCTTATTTACGTAGCCCCTCCACAGCCTATCTTGCTTATCTTGCCTATCTTGTTCCTCTTTTTTTGTGTTTACCCCGGCTTAATGGGAAATTACTGCCAAACGCTATATGAAAGCTTCAGCAGACGCTTTTTTTCTTTTTTCTTTTAGCGGCATCGATTATCGTTACCCTTTTTCCACCCAAAAAAGCCACTGCTATGAAACTAAAAAAAATTGAAATATTTGGATTTAAATCTTTTGCCGACAAAATCTGCCTCGAATTTGATCAAGGAATCACCGCTATTGTAGGTCCCAATGGATGCGGCAAATCGAACATCGCCGATGCTTTTCGCTGGGTGCTAGGGGAACAGTCCGCCAAATCGATGCGCGGCAGCAAAATGCCTGATGTGATCTTTGCCGGAACAACCCATCGCAAACCCCTCAATTTTGCTGAAGTGACCATTACCCTAAGCAATGAAGACGGCATGCTGCCGGTTGAGTTTGCTGAAGTCGCTGTGACCCGTCGCCTGCACAGAAGCGGGGAGTCCGATTACTTTATCAATAAGCATCCTGTGCGCTTAAAAGACGTGCAAAGTTTATTTCTTGATTCCGGCATGGGGAAAAATGCCTTTTCTATCTTCGAACAAGGAAAAATCGACCAGGTCATTAACTTTTCGCCCTTAGAAAGGCGCTACATCTTTGAAGAGGCTGCGGGTATTCTACGTTTCCTGCAAAGAAAACGCGAGGCCCTCAAAAAGCTGGAAGATTCAGAAAATAACGTCTCCCGGGTCAAAGATATTCACCAAGAAGTGGAAAAACAGATTGTTGTTCTTGAGGAACAAGCGGAAAAAGCACGTCTCTATAAAGAAAATAAACTCCATCTAGAACAGCTCGAAAAGTCTGTTTTTGTCGTCAAATGGGATCATCTGGTCAAAAAAAACAGCGACATCCAAGAGAAAGAAAAGACCCAAAAGAAAAGTATTGAGGATGTGAATCTTGAGCTGACAACCTTTCAAACAAGACTACAAGCGGCTAAACAGAACCTATGGGAGAGTGAAAAAACCTTAAGAGCGCGCAACGAAGAGGTGTTTAAAACGCGTAGTGATAAAGAAATTAAAACGCGGGATAAACAGTCGAACCAAGAACGCCTTAAAGAGATTGCGGCGAAAGAGAAACGCTGGTTGAATGAACTTGACGGCATGAAAGAAAAACGTAAAAATTTGCAAAATGACTTTCAAAAAACACAAAAGCAGCAGCAGCAGTTTGAAAAGGAACTCGTCGTTTTAGAAAAAAATTCCCGTTTTCAAAGAGATAAAGTCCATGCTTTGGAGTCCGATATCACCAAGTTGCGCGAAAAGCAACAAACCACGCAGCAGGAACTCCTGAAGCTCGTTCAATCCGAAAACCAGATCGAAAGCGAGCTCAAACAAAATACAGTGCGTTTAGAGAATTCCAACGAACGTAAAACACGCTTAGCAGAACGCAAAGAAAAGCTTGGCATTATTCTCACGGATGTTAACAGCCAACTCAAAGAGAAAAAAAACCTCGCTGACGAATTGACTAGCGTGATCGAAGTAAGAAAGAAAACGTTTATTGCTTTAGAAGAACTTTTAAAAGGACTTTCCAAAGAAATAGAAATGATTCAAGAGCAGCTTGACGTGATCCTGCAGGAACTAGCCGAAGGAAAAGCGCGGCAAAAAGCTCTTTTACGTCTACGCGATGAGATGGAGGGGTTCTCTTCCGGCAGCAAGCGCCTGTTGCAAGAAACAGCGCAGCCTAAAAGCCTTTTTTATCAAATGATTAAAGGGCTCTATGAGCATATTACGCCAAAAGCTGGCGGTGAAGCGGCTTTGGCCGCTGTGTTGCGTCCCTATGCCCAAACATTGGTTGTGGAAACGCGTGAAAATTTTGAACAAGTGATCGCTTTCGCGCGGAAAAACCAGTTAAAAGACTTCTCTCTTCTTTGTTTGGAAGACCTAACGGAATCGGATAAAAAAGCGGTGAAAGCGACAAAAAATGTGCAGCCTCTGCTAGAGAAGATTCTAGAGAATCGCACGGCGAACCACTTTTTGAGTCATGTGTCGATTGCCGATAGCATTGACGATGCGTGGCAATGGATCAAGAAAGCTCCAGGGCAAGAGGTTTGGAGCAGTGATGGTGTCTTTATCGACCGCTTTCATGTCTTGTTTTACACCACGCAAAGTGAAAATAACGTCTTTTTACGTGAAGCAGAACTCAAGGTATTAGAGAAAAAACTGCAAGAAATAGAAACTGTTCGGCAAGAGCTAGACAGTAAACTTAAAGCGTTGCAAGGGCAGCGTTCTTCTGTGCAAGCAGAAAGGGTCGAACTCGATAAAGTCATTCGCCGTGAAGAGATGAAACTGGCTGAATACACGTTTGCTTTGGGACGTGCTAAAGGGGATTTCGAAAAGCTTTTCGCAGAAGATAAACAGTTAGAAAATGAACTCACAGCTCTTTTAGAAACGACAAGCAAATTATTGTTTCTCATCGTGGACCTGCAACAAAAGCATAGTGAAGCTAAATCCAAAGGCGGAAGCATTCATACCAGCGCCGCCACGATCAAAAATGAGCTTGAACAGCACACAACTATTTACAAGCAAGAACAACGCGATTTGCAAGATAAAGAATCTGCCTTCCATAAAGTCTCGGAAGAGAATAGAAAGCTCATCCACACCTTGAACGTATTAGAAGTGAAAGAGTCGGAAGGTCAGCAGCAAGAAAAGCGTTTAGCCGAAGAGATTGGCTCCGGACGTGAGTTGCAAGAGGTGATTAAATTCAAAGGCTCCGAATTTGACCAGGACCTGCGAGAAGTGGAAAAAGCTTTAAATGAAGTTGTTTCTCTTTGCACAACTCTTGAGCAAGATGTGATGAGCAAAAAGAAGATCATTGATGATCTTGAAGTGCGCATTAATCAGACACAAGCCCGCATCAAACAACATGAAGGCGAAATGTACCAAACAGGGATTCAGCGTGCGCAAACAGACTCGACACGCCAATCCTTGCAAACAGAACTGCAAGAGCGTTACCATTTGACGATTGAAGAGGCCCGTGAAACCATTTTGTCGTTTGAACAAACTCAGGAACAAATGGAGAGGGAAATTAGGGCGTTGCGCGGCGAGATGGATGCCGCAGGTGATATCAACATGACCTCGATAGAAGAGTTTGATAAACATAAAACGCGCTATGAGTTTTTGAATAAGCAAATCGCTGATTTAGACATGTCGAAGCAGGAGCTGATTGCGATTATTACGCAGCTTGACGGTGAAAGTCGTAAGATTTTTAAAGAGACATTTGAAAAGATTCGTGAGAATTTCAAGAAGAACTTTAAGATTCTGTTCTTTGGCGGCGAAGCGGATTTAGAGTTTACAGAAACAGGCGATGTGCTGGAAGCGGGGATTGAGATTGTCGCGAAGCCACCTGGCAAGCAAATGCGATCGATTAATTTGCTATCGGGTGGCGAAAAGTGCTTAACGGCACTCGCGCTCTTATTTGCGATTTTTGAGGTGAAGCCAGCACCTTTCTGTATTTTGGATGAGATCGATGCGCCGCTCGATGATTCTAATGTGGAGCGCTTCGTGAATGTAGTGAAACAGTTTATTGACCGTTGCCAATTTATTATTATCACACATAATAAGCGTACGATGGCGGTAGCGGATGTGTTGTTTGGCGTATCGATGGAGGAGAGAGGAGTGTCGAAGTTGCTATCGATCGCATTTAGTACGAGCCCTGAGCCTGTGGAACTCATGGGGAGCTAAATAGCGGCTACGCGGCTAAACAAAAAACAGGATATGCATGATCAGGGAGGATAGGCAGGATAAAAAAGAAAATTATAAACCTTCGATGGATCCAACGGGGTTTGTCGAAAGCTGAAAGGCAATCGAATTTTATGGTCATAAAAATCCCAGATGTTTAAAATCATGGGTCTGTTAATTATAAAAGAGGTCATAATGAAAATTGGTATCCCTAAAGAAATCAAAAACCACGAATATCGCGTGGGCGCTACTCCTGGAATGGTTAGAACCCTTGTTGAAGCTGGTCACCAGGTCGATGTACAAGCGAATGCCGGTACTCAGATTGGATTTACAGATGAAATGTTTGCTGCTGCAGGAGCAAAGATCGTCCCTGCTGCTGCTGACGTTTACACAAACGACATGATCATTAAAGTTAAAGAACCACAAGAAAGCGAATTTCCTCTAATTGGTGAAGATCAAATTTTATTTTGTTACTTACACCTTGCACCAGATCCAGTCCAAACAAAGCACCTTATCGACAGCAAATGCGTCGCTATTGCTTATGAAACTGTGACCGATGCACAAAATCGTTTACCCCTTCTTGTTCCGATGAGCGAAATTGCTGGTCGGATTGCTATCCAAGTGGGCGCCACAACATTGCAAATGAATAATGGTGGTAAAGGTCTTCTTTTAGGTGGAGTTCCGGGTGTTTTCCCTGCGCGTGTCGTGGTTATTGGCGGCGGCGTTGTAGGAACAGAAGCTGCACGCATGGCAATGGGCCTCGGGGCAAACGTGACTGTTATCGATAAAGATCTGAATCGTCTTCGTGCATTAGATGCTCTTTTTGGTCCAAACCTCAAAACATTGTACTCCACATCGCTCTCAATTGAAGAAGCAACAGCGTCTGCGGACTTAGTTGTTGGTGCGATCTTACTTCCGGGTAAGACAGCTCCGAAGCTAATCACACGTAAAATGGTTTCTCAAATGACTCCGGGTTCTGTCATTGTTGACGTGGCTATTGACCAAGGCGGATGCTCTGAAACATCACGTCCTACAACACACGCTCACCCAACGTATGTCGTTGATGGTGTTGTTCATTATTGTGTGACAAACATGCCTGGGGCTTGTGCCCGCACATCGACACTTGCATTAACCAACGCAACGCTTGATTACGCGCTAATGATTGCTAACAAAGGCTACAAACAAGCTCTGAAAGATAGCATTGGTTTACGTAATGGATTAAACGTGTGTCACGGTCATGTGACTAATGATTCAGTAGCGGCAGACTTGAACTACGACTACGTGGCTCCAGAAAAGTTGCTCGTCTAAGCTAAGAAATGTGTCGAGCACTAAAGGGCTTGGCTGATTTTCCACCACAGAGGTCGCAGAGAAAAAAGAGAAAAAAAAGACAGGGACATTAAATATTCATTACTCCAACAAATATATTAATTATTTTTGGAATCGTAAGTGCTTAATGCACCTCTCTTTCCCCCCCTTTTTTTCTCTATGATCTCTGTGACCTCTGTGGTGGAAAATCAGCCAAGCCCTTTTTGTATCTATCTTCATTAAAAACAGTCAAACTTTTTAGGTAACCCAATGCGCTATATTATCGGAATCGATCTCGGAACCACCAACAACAGCGTTGCTTATGTCGATACACAGCAACCTAATCTAGCAATTCACTCTTTTCGCATTCCTCAATTGACCAATGCCGGCTACGTCGAATCTTTAGCCTCTCTTCCTTCATTTTGCTACTTATCTGCCCCAAATGAGTTTCCAGAGGGCAATCTTGCATTACCCTGGAATACCGCTACCTCCTCACCCTCCTCCTCTTCCTCCATTATTGGAAGCTTTGCTCAAAAACATGGCGCTCGTGTTCCCACGCGCCTTGTCCAATCTGCTAAAAGTTGGCTCTGCCACGCCGCGGCCAACAGACGCGAAAAGATCCTTCCTTTTGAAGGCACCTCCGATAACACCATAGATAAAATCAGTCCTGTCGAGGCGACCACAAACTACTTACGCCATATCCGCGATGCTTGGAATCACTCCATCGCTAAGAACGACCCTGAAGCAGAATTCGAGCAACAAGAGATCATCCTCACCGTTCCCGCTTCTTTTGATGAAGTCGCCCGCCAACTAACGGTAGAAGCCGCAAAAGCTGCCGGCTTTCTCAACATGATGCTTTTAGAGGAACCCCAAGCGGCTTTCTACTCATGGATATCTTATCATGAAAAAACATATGCCTCCATTTTAAGTGAGGGCGAGTATGTGCTTGTTTGCGATGTCGGAGGTGGCACTACTGACTTTAGTTTGATCGAAGTGACTTCGAGCGGGGGTAAAATAGTGTTCCAACGCATGGCTGTGGGTGATCACTTACTGCTTGGTGGGGACAACATGGATGCCGCAATTGCGCATCATTTTGAGCAAAAGCTGCCTGAATGCACCACGACGCAAAGACTGCAATTGCGGCATCAAGCAAGATCCGCCAAGGAAGCGTTGCTCGATGAAAACTCAGGATTGGCGTTTAAAGTGTTGCTGCAAGGTTCTGGCTCCAGCGTGATTCAAAACAGTTTTTCTACGGAAATCACGAAAGAAGAGATGCGGAAATTGCTTGTAGAAGGGTTTTTTGGACGTTATTCAATGGAGAATGCGCTCCAGCTACAGAAAAGTTCCGGCTTCAAAACAATCGGACTGCCTTTTGAAAGAGAACCTTCTATCACTAAGCATTTGGCACACTTTTTAAAACAAAGCGAGTTGGTTAAACCGGACTATGTGCTGTTTAACGGCGGTTCCATGAAGCCCGATCTTTTTCAACAAGAGATCCTAGAATCCTTAAAGACATGGTTTCCGGAGAAAACTCCCAAAGTGTTGGATTCTTTTAGTTTAGATTTGGCTGTGGCGCGTGGTGCTGCTTATTACGGAAAAGTCAGGCGCAATTTAGGAGTGAAAATTGGGGGCGGAGCCTCCAGAGGCTATTACTTGGCATTGGACGCTAAGGATTCTTCCGGAAACATTGCACGCAAAGCGTTGACGCTATTGCCAAGGGGTGTTGATGAGGGCGCCACCTATGAGCCCGAGCAAACATTTTGGGTGACACCGAATACCCCGGTTGTTTTTCAACTCTTTACCTCTCATGTACGCTTGCATGACGTTCGAGGTAGCCTTGTTGAAATTGATGAACAGGAACTAAATGCCTTACCTCAAGTTCAAACAGTGTTGAAGTTTGGAAAGAAACAGGCCCACGAAGTCACGCAGGAGAAAATTCCTGTGCATGTTTATGTCACCTTAACAGCGATTGGGACAATTGAAATTTGGTTAAAATCTCAACAGACGGAGCATAAATGGGCGTTAGAATTCCAACTCAAAAATAGCGCAGGACAAGAAAACAGTCTTTTATCCGCTCAGAATAAAAGGAAAGATGAAACGTTTGATAGCGCCTATTTGGAAAAATCTCAAGAGATGATTCAAGAGGCGTTTTCCGAATCAGCTCTAATCAAACCAGAAAAATTGATGGAACATCTTGAAAAGATTTTGGAAACTCCCCGTCGTGAGTGGCCTCCAGGTGTTTTGCGGGGATTATGGGACACATTGATCAAACAAAGTCCAAAGCGCAAGATCCAGGCGGATAATGAAGCACGCTGGTGGAATTTGATCGGCTTTTTATTGAGACCTGGATTCGGTTACCCGCTCGATGATTTTCGTGTAAAAGCACTGTGGAAGGTGATTTTAGAGGATGCAAAATCCCATCTTAGTACGGAATGTCAGGTCCAAAAATGGATTTGTTACCGTCGAATTGCAGGAGGTCTGATTAAAGGTCAGCAGCTTCAGCTCTGTAGCGAAGTGATGCCTATCTTGAAATCTGGACAGGTTGTTGTTAAAAATAAAACAGAACTTTACCACTACTCTGAAAAAGTCAGGGCTTTTGCTGGGTTAGAGCTGATAGAAATTCCTGTTAAAATTAAGATAGGAAATGCTATCCTATTGCGTATTTTAGATGAAACCGCAAGCAAAGCTGATTATTGGGCGCTGGGGCGGATCGGGGCACGGCATCTTGCTTATGGATCAATTGCTCAAGTTGTTCCTGTTGAAGTCTGTACTCAATGGATTGTTTCACTGCTGGCAGCGAAACATGTTCAGCGTGAAGAACTGTTGTTCTTGCTGAGTCAATTAGCGCGAAAGACGGATCAACGTGAGTTAAATGTTCCCCAAGCAGTTGTTAATCAAGTACATGAGAAATTTCCTGAGTTGGATGCGGTGATGAGCCGTGCGATGGAGTTGTCCGTTGAGGAGCAGGAGCGAGTGTTTGGTGAAGGGCTGCCAGTGGGATTACTGTTAGTGCATGAGTAGTTTGTAAAGCAAACGCATAGAATTGAAAAGAGTTCGACTGGGTTCAACAAAAAGGCACGAAGGCAAAAGGAAAAAGAAGAAAGATAAGAAGAAAAAGAAAGACAATAGGGATTTGTAAATAAGTAACTACCTTATAGTTAGTTGATTGATGTGTACCGTTTTTTTAATTTTTCTTTTCTTTCTTCTTTTTCTTGTTTCTTTGTGTGTTTGTGTCTTTGTGTTGAATCCAGCCAGGCCCTTTCCCACAACTATAGTTTACACAATAGCTGTGATGATTATTATTTTAATTTAGAGTATATTAAGGATTATGCAGATACCCGATTTAATGAAGCCATTCCTTGCCGACGCAACAAAATTGCTTGCGGATGGTGCTGTCCAGGAAATTGAGTTTTCAGGGGGCACTTATCAGGTTCGTGTCGAAGATAAATCCATCAATAATGAAGTATGGGCGTTCATCCAACTGGATGAAAAAGGCGCTTTGAAAGACTGTTTCTGCTCGTGTCACGAAGCAGAAGAGACGCCTTGCTGCGTTCACATTGCAGCTTCCTATTTGCGCATCTTTAATGGGCATCAACACCCGCTGCATCAACGCTATGAACGCTCTTTATGGAACCAATTATGCTCCACTTATGCTACACGAATAGGGTATAAACCTAACATTTTAAAGAACTTAGGAAAAAGCCACTATGCCATTTCATCGGCAAGTGGAAAAAATATTTTTTTCATTAAAGGAAAGCGTGATGGCACCGAGCAGCTTAACGACATCATCCAGCATCGCCATAAAGAAACAGAAGAAACATCCCTTAAGTTTTCCAATTTATCCCAAGAAGAAATTTTGCTATGGCGCGAGGGACGTCCGAGCGATCATTTGAGCTACGAACTTTCTTTCTGGAGCGACTTGGCAAAATGGCTCATGATGATGCAGGAAAACGGAGTGAATTATGAGGTCACGTTTGAATACTCTCCAAAACGCCTTCCCATTTTTGTTCACATTAAATTTCCCGATGTGGAATGTGGATTTTATCTATCAGAGGCCAATCTGCCGCAATTTATTCCTGCTATCGGTACAGTGGAATCTCCTTTGCGTGTCCATAATAACGATTTAGAAGCGGTCGAGTCAATTACCTATGACCCTAAGAATAATTGTTTTAGAGTAGAATTAAAAAAAGATACTCCTTCTAAGAAAAGAGAAAGTGCTCATCAGAAAGGATATAAAGTCGGCCAATGGACCTTTGTAGAAGGTCAAGGGTTTTATCCTAACACACAAACCGGTGTGTTCCAGCAGTCTGAAATCGCGGAGCAGGAAATCAATGAAACCTTAACCGACCATCGCGAGACGATCAAACGATTTTTAGTAGGAACGCAGGTTTACGATGATCCCGTTAAAGCCGCTTATTCTCTGTCTTTCGATAAGCAATGGAATTTACACGTTTCTTGCTATGTGTTTTCAACTGGGGACCTGAATAAAGAGAACTCTTATTACTTCGGAGAATGGGTTTATCTCGCAGATGATGATGGGTTTTTTCGGTTGAAAAATCAGCAGTTTGATACGGCGGAAATAACAGTGCCTTCTGATGATGTGTCGGAGTTCGTGCGTCAGCATCGAACTTGGTTCAATTTGCAAGAGGGGTTTCAAACCTATATTTCCAGCATAGAAGCTCAGTTGACCTACTCATTGACAAAAGATAACAAGCTCTCATTTGCACGTGGACTGAATTTAGCGAAGGATACTGCGGAGACCAAAGATTTTGGCGCCTGGGTGTACATCGCGGGACAAGGGTTTTATTCCAAGGTGAGTACACATGTGCGCTTGCCCGTCAGACCAGATATCTCTTTTGGCGCTGATCAAATTCCTGTTTTTGTGCGCATGAATCGGGAAGAATTGAAATTAGTTCCCGGATTCTTTAGTGAACGCTGTCCTGTGGTTAAATCTGGACTTATCGTGTCATTAAAAAATGACATCGTTCACATTGAGCCTAAATATGAGTTACTTCCGGGATACGCTGATAAAAACCCCCGATTTTTCGATGATTTTGTTTATGTCGATGGGGAAGGATTTCATGAACTTCCTGTGGATTCCCGTTTCCCAGAGCGCTTTAGACGGCTTGTGGAAATTGAGCCGGAAAATCAAGACTTATTCTTGATGTATGAGTTTGAGAAAATCAAACCCTTTGCCATCTCGATTGATCCACGTTTATTAGCTCCTTCCAAAATAGATTTTAAAGCAAAAAGCATTACACGTGCAGATGAAATAGGCAAAGGCTGGTACCATCTCAAAATGGGGTTCGTGACAGAAAGAGGAACGATTCCTTTAGCGGATTTGTGGAGTGCTATTAAAAAGAAAAAACGTTTTCTGCATGCAGAAGAAGGAATGATTGATCTCTTGCAAAAACGGTTCGATTGGTTGAGAATGCTGGCAAAAAACAGAATTGATCGACGCAACAATACGCTATTGTTGTCGACATTAGAACTCATCCGTCTCAATGCCTACGAAGAGATCTCTGTCCAAAAAAGTAAAGGTCCTTATTATCAAGAATCGATCGATCTGCTCCAAGAGTTGACAGAATTCCGTATTCCAGAAGAACCGGAACTTGTCGGTCTGACAAGTCAGTTGCGGCCTTATCAACATCTCGGTTTAAGATGGTTATGGTTTTTGTATCACCACTCGCTTTCAGGATTGCTCTGCGATGATATGGGACTCGGAAAAACGCACCAAGCGATGGCTTTACTTGCCGCCGTTGTCAATTACCATAAAAAGAGTGTTGGGGATGCCCCTAAACATTTTCTGGTCATTTGCCCAACTTCTGTTATCTACCACTGGGAAGAGAAATTGAAGGCATTTTTACCTGGAAGCCGTGTCTTGACATTTCACGGAACGAATCGAGATTTTACCGACTTCCATAAAGAGCACGACATCCTACTGACGTCGTATGGAATTTGGCGCAATGCTACTGAAATGCTCGCTAAGACATTTTTTGAAGTGGCGATTTTGGATGAAGTGCAAGTGGCTAAAAATCATCAAAGCCGTATTTTTCAATCCTTGATGCAAATTAATGCTCAAATGCGCATTGGATTAACGGGAACTCCGATTGAAAATCATTTGCGCGAACTGAAAACGCTTTTTGATATAGTAGTTCCGACGTACATGCCAGGGGAAACAGATTACCGGGAATTCTTCGTCAAACCGATTGAAAAAGAGCAAAATACAGAACGTCGCGATTTGCTCACAAGATTTGTGAAACCGTTTATGATGCGCCGTAAAAAAAATCAGGTGCTCCTTGATCTACCTGAAAAAATTGAAGAGATTGCGCATTGCGATTTGGATTCCGAGCAAATGGTCCTTTACAACGCCGTGATCGAGCGGTCATGGCAATCCGTTATTAGGGAGATCGAAGACGAAGCGCAACCGGTTCCTTACATTCATATTTTTGCAATCCTTTCCAGTCTTAAACAGATTTGTAATCATCCAGCCGTTTTTTTGAAGTGTCCCGAGAAATACAAAGATTACCATTCGGGCAAATGGGATCTGTTTGTTGAGCTTTTAAGTGAAGCGCGCGAGAGTCAGCAAAAAGTGGTTGTCTTTACGCAGTATTTGGGAATGTTGGATATTTTCGAGAGTTACTGTAATGAACTTGGGATAGGCTATGCCACCATTAGGGGATCTACCATTAATCGCGGCGAGCAGATTCATCGTTTCAATAACGACCCGAAGTGCGAAATTTTCTTGGGGTCTTTACAAGCGGCGGGATTGGGACTGGATTTAACAGCGGGTTCCGTGGTCATTCACTACGATCGTTGGTGGAATGCCGCGCGGGAAAACCAGGCGACAGACCGTGTGCATCGAATTGGTCAAAAGCGCGGGGTTCAGGTGTTTAAGCTTGTGACAAAGAACACCTTTGAAGAGAAGATTGATCAAATTATTGAGCGAAAGGGACGATTGATGGAAGACGTTGTCACAACAGACGACCATCAAGCTGTTAAGAAGTTTACTCGTGATGAGATTACCCAATTGTTGCAATACGTGAAGCCGCAGGGTTAAAGTCTTTCTTTCTCTTTGATCTTTGTGATCTCTATGCTGGAAAATCAGTCAAGCCCTTACTTGCTCAATGCGTCTATTTTTTCCTTTAGGCCCTGTAATGTATACAAATAAATAGGGGATCCATATAATTCCATCTAAAATCCATAACCTGTGTGTGAGCAAAATTATGACAGCAAGATTAGTCGCTGAAGAGGGTATTTTAAAAGGCTTAGTGTTGTCTCTTGATCAGGGGGATCAGTGTTTCATAGGAAGAGATCCTGAAGTTTGCCAGCTCATCATCGAGGATGCTGCGACCTCTCGGAAACAACTTCTTTGCAAAACGATGCCAACTGGCATCTCTATCGAAAATGTGAGTGCAACAAATCCCGTTTTTGTGAATGACGAAGAACTAAAAGCTCCCCGCATTCTCCAAAATGGCGACACTCTAAAAATAGGTAGCTGCATCTACCGTTTTTATGCGGAAGCGTCCGCACAGCTCATTCAGGATGAAAACAATCACGAAAATACTGAAGATTCATTACCCATGGTTGCGCATCCTCCAAAGGATACCGAAAAGAAAGAACCTTCTGGTGTAACCACCCACGATGGAGATGAGAACACTCCTAAAGCCGAAAGTGATCCTGCTGCGCATCCAGAACAAGATACAGAACATAGCTCGATTTTTGACGAGGAACAAACAAATGCAAGGTCAGGCTTAGCAGAAATTAGTTTCGACATGGCAGGCGCCGGGCGTTGGCTCCTTAAAGTGATTGGAGGCCCTAATAACGGTGCCGAGTTTTCTATGCAAGCTGACCAATCGTATACAATCGGTACTGATCCTAATTCATGTGATATTGTATTCCATGACAACAGCGTTTCCAGACAACATGCTCGGATTACCATTGTCGATGATGAAAAATTAGAGATTGAAGACTTGAAAAGCCGTAATGGTACGCTTGTCGATGGTGTTCAATTAGAAAGTAAACAGCCCTTGACTCCAAATGCTTTGGTTTCAATGGGGACAACTTCCTTTATCGTTTATGACCGTGAAGGTCAAATGCAAACCATTATCTCACCTCTACTTCCTTCTATCGTCAAAGCGCTTCAACAAAAAGAAGAAGCAAAAAGAGATAAAGAAGCGGCAGCTCTTGCAGCTAAGTTAGGGGCGGAAGCTCCTAAGCCAGTGGAAGTCCAGAAGCCTAAGGAACAAGCTAACAATGCGGTGGGAGCTTTTTTAATGCTCTCGTTGATTACCGGACTTATCGTTGTGATTGGTATTGGAGCCACGACGTTGTTTAAGAGTGAGCCTGTTGTGACCCAGGACCATATTGATACGGATCGAATTTTAAATGATGTCATGAAACCGTTTCCTAGTGTTCGATACACCTTTAATAAGAATACGGGCGTTTTATTTTTGGTTGGACATGTTCTCACAGCCAATGACAAAAATCAGTTAATGTATAGCTTGCAAGGCTTAAACAACTTCATTAGGACAATAGATGAAAATGGTGTTGTGATTAATGAATATGTATGGCGTGAAATTAATCCTATGATCGCTAGGCGCCCAGGGTGGGGAGGTATCTCGATTAGTTCTCCAACACCGGGGCGCTTTGTGTTGCAAGGATATTTGAAAACAAGGCAACAAGCGGAAGAGCTTTGGGATTACATTAGTAACAATTTCTCCTACCTTGATCTTTTGGAAAGACGCATTGTTATTGAAGAGGACGTGATTAGTCAGGTGAACACCGCTTTACAGAATGAAGGGCTGAGAGGTGTGGCCGTACAACTCAGTAATGGCGAATTGAGTTTGACTGGAGTGATTCCCACGGGCAAGCAAACTGTGCTTGCGACATTGGTTGACGATTTCAAGAAGATTACAGGTGTTCGAGAGGTTCGCAGTTTTGTGACGGAACAAGCGGTGGATGAATCAGTGGTGAATTTAACTGATAAATATGAAATAACAGGATTTTCCCATACGGGAGATGCCGCTGATTTGAGTGTTTTGATCAATGGGCGAGTTCTCGCTCGTGGAGATACTTTGGATGGGATGACGATTACGAGTATTAAGCCTAACGCGGTACTTTTGGAGAATAACGGCACTAAGTATAGAATTGACTACAATAGATAGCCAAATATTCGCCTAAAACGAATTTTCGGATTACAAGCTGAAGAGAATGGTCCGTGTGAAACATTAATTTTCTCTGGATTAGTAGGAAAGAAGTTCTTCCTGCAAATATTAAGGAGATCGAATTACAAAGTGGAACGCTCCAAAATTTTTTTGGTCTGGGAACTATTGTTATGCATACTCAAGTGAATCCAGAAAGTGAATCTAAAAAAAAGAATGTCATTTTTTGACATTGAGAATTAAATAAAAATCGATAATGATTTGAAAATGAATATATCTAAACCAATCAAAGTTACAGAATGTCAAAATATAAGAGGTCATCAACCTCGGGCTCGTCTTTTCAGACCCCGGCCTATTTTTCACCTCACAACCACAGGCTCCTCTTCGATCTGACTCTTTAGGAGATATAAAAATGACTTTATCTAGCCAAGTATGCCCTTTAATTCGCGACTTTACGAGAGAAGACTCGGCAACCATTCGCACTATGGCTCATGAGAATTTCGATGCCCTTGCGCCTTTAATCTATTATTCTCCACAGCAGATCATTCATATGAAAGATCTCTGGTCGATGACCACGATGGATATTATTGCAGAAGAACAAGAGGAGGGCAGACGCATCATTTTGGTCGCAGAAGTCGATCATCGAGTTGTTGGAATGGCTAGTTTAGTAGGCAATGATGTTCGGATGGTGTTGGTAAAAGAAGATCAACAAGAAGAAGGAATTGGAAGAGGTCTTGTCGAAAGGATCGAACAGATAGCCAAAGACAAGGTGCTTACTGAAATAAATGTCGTGTCGTTCGTTCATACTGAGGGGTTTTATCGTAAACTGGGATTCGTGACGCAATCAAGAGAAGAGATAGAGGCAATAGGGCCTCGAATTCACCTGAAAAAAGAACTAAGTGCGTCATAGCACCTAGGGCTGAATTCAACGCTTGTTTTTTACAATGTGCGGGTTGATTTTTCACCACAGAGATCAAAGGGAAAAAAGAGAAAAAAAGAGAGGCACTAACCACCTGTCTTTCAAAAAAAATTAAACCGTTTTGAAAAAATAGGTTTAGTGTCTCTTGGGAGTGTACAGAATTTTGTGTAAATCAATTTTGGAGGATGGGATAATTTATCCTTCAAGAGAAAAAATGAAGCGGAATCCGAAGCGATAGCGGAGGTGAA
>Ga0105045_10002407_pt1 | contig 15743 bp, 10 predicted proteins | sample MAT02_FD_78089 | JGI IMG/M metagenome (GOLD analysis project Ga0105045, IMG submission 78089) | Freshwater microbial communities from Lake Fryxell liftoff mats and glacier meltwater in Antarctica - MAT-02 (megahit assembly) | ecosystem: Environmental > Aquatic > Freshwater > Ice > Liftoff...
CTGTGGAACAGCTTGGTGTCGCCCTTGACCAACAGTGGTAAACCCACCACCAGTGCCACCAACAACAGCGGACAGGCCAATACCACCATTGACCAGCACAATTTACAAGTGCACCTCAAAATCCGTGTGCCCTTCAATGCAGTAGTAGACATTGACAACAAATATGGCAATGTGCTCCTGAACGGCCCCATTAAAGGCCGCTTGGATTTGGACATGGACTATGGTGACCTCCGCGCCGACCATCCCATTGCCGTGGGGCGGATCAGCATCAAAAATGGCAAGGCCAATATCAAATTGCTACAATCGGGCAGTGTCGAAGCACGCTACGGCTCGATCCAACTGGGCACTGGTGGCGAGGTGCTGCTTTTGACCAACAACACCGAGGTGGACATTGACTCGGTGACCACCCTGACATTGGACACCCGCTATGGCAATGTGCAAGTGCACCGCCCCGGCAATGTAAGTGGCAAGACTTACCTGACCCAACTCACCTTGCACAGCTTGGCCCGTAGCGGTGATCTGGAAATGCAGTTTGGTGATCTGGCCATCAAAAGCCTCAAAACCAGTGTGCCAAGTTTGGCCATCCGGGCCAACCGGACTGCGATCGTGATCGAGTTGGGCAGCCTAACCGACTACCAACTGGAACTGACTGGCAAGAACGGACAGGTGGAATACCCCGCCAAATTGGCCAAAGTTGAAAATGGCAAAGCCAATGACTGGGCCAACAACAGCACCATCAAAGGCACAATGGGCAATGGTAAAAAGATCTTCAAAATTGAAAGCCGGGACGGCGTTGTAACGGTCAAATAACCGGTCTCGGCCTTTTCCTCGAGCGGCATTGACTGGCGGGGGCAGTTCCCTGGATTGTTTTGCACCAAAAAGCCAAGCTCTGAAAACGCCAATGCCGCCGAAAGATTGGACTTTCGGCGGCATTGGTATTAGTTGGTTTTGTGCTGATTGTTACAGCAAGTCCACCACTATGTTTCGGTAGCGATCCATGGTCACATAGCTGGCCGGGCCAATGATGGTGGTCGATTCCATCTCCTCGATCACAGCAGGCCCCTCGAAGCTGTCGCCAGGGTTGAGCAGGTAACGGGCATAGACCGGGCAAATGGCCTGGATCAAACGGCTACCTTCCATGAAATATACTTCGCGGTGCCCCTTGAGCGCGTGTTCGTCGGCGGTGGCCACCACTTGCTTGGGATCGGTATCGGGGGCTGGCCCGCTCACCACGGTTCGCCAAGTCACGGTCTCCATCCCAATATCTTCAATGATTTTGCCGTATCGCTGGATGTATTCTTCGCAGAAATGTTGGGCGATTTCAGTCAAACTCTCTGGGCCCAGCAAGCCGTTGGGAATGCGCACCGAAATTTCGTGGCCCTGCCCGGTGTAGCGCATGTCGGCCACCCGGATCACCGTTGCCTGCTCGGCGGGGATGCTGGCCGAGGCCAAAAAGGCAAAGCCCTCCTTTTCCATTTCGGCCAGCAAGCCATTGACGCGCGGCCAGTCCATCTCCATGATCGGGCAAACGAAGCTGCGGATCTGTTCGCTGGCCACCGGTGACACCAAGAAACCGAGGGCCGAAGTGACCCCCGCCCCCACTGGGACGATGAGTTGGGGTGCATGGAGCAAACGGGCCACTTGAAAGGCATGGACTGGGCCGGCCCCACCAAAAGCCAACATGGAATAGCCCCGGGGATCGCGGCCCTTTTCCAAAATATGGACCCGGGCGGCATTGGCCATGTTTTCGTTGACAATCCGGTGAATGCCCATGGCTGCCTCCATCACACTGATGCCCAACGGCTGCGCAATGTGGTGATCAATGGCCTGATGGGCCGCCCCGATGTCCAGGCGCATGGTTCCCCCCAAGAAATAAGCCTCGTTCAGATAGCCCAGCACCAAATCGGCATCGGTGACGGTGGGCCGGGAGCCACCCCGGCCGTAGCAGGCCGGTCCCGGCTCCGAGGCCGCGCTCTCTGGCCCTACTTTGAGCAGGCCCAATTGGTCCACATAGGCGATGCTGCCCCCGCCTGCCCCGATCTCGATCATATCGATCACGGGGATGCGCACCGGCAGGCCGCTGCCTTTTTTGAACCGACGGACGCGGGCCGCCTCAAACTGGTTGGTTATTTCGGGCTGGCTGTGGTGGATGAGCGATGCCTTGGCCGTGGTGCCGCCCATATCGAAAGTGAGCAGATCGGGCTTGCCGATCAGTTTGCCGAAGAAGACCCCGGCCATGGTCCCACCGGCTGGGCCAGACTCCAACAGCTGGATCGGGGTTTTGCGCGCCCCCGCAATGGTGGTGAGCCGCCCGCTGGAAATCATGATGTGGATCACGCCGGCAAAACCCAGATCGCGTAGCCGCTGTTCCAAATGACCAAGGTATTGGTCGGTGATGGGCTGCACATAGGCATTCATCGCGGTGGCCGAGCTCCGCTCATATTCCCGGATCTCGGGCATCACTTCCGAAGACAAACTGCAATAAATGGCCGGAAAACGATCGGCCAAATAGTTCCCGATGATTTGCTCGTGCAACGGGTTGGCAAAAGAGTGGAGCAGGCAGACCCCGATAGATTTAACGCCATGTCCGACCAATTTTTTGACCACCTGTTCCATCTCGGCCGTGTCCAGCGGGGTCAAGATCTCGCCCTTGTAGTTCATCCGCTCGGTGATCCCGTAGCGCAGGTTGCGGGGCACAAGGGGCTCGGGCACGGAGAGGAAAATATCGTAGATGTCATAGCGCAGTTCGCGGCCAATCTCCAGTACATCCTCAAACCCTTTGGTGGTGATGAAGCCAGTGGGCGAGCCGCGCCGCTCGATCACGGCGTTGGTAACCAGGGTGGTGCCGTGGACAATGGCCGACAATTGGCTGGCCGGGATCCGGGTGCGGGCCAGCAATTCAGCGATCCCGCTCAGAATCCCATTGGCTGGGTCGTCATAGGTGGTCAGGGTCTTGCCAAAGTGCAGTTCCCCAGTGTTTTCATCAAGTAGCACAAAGTCGGTGAAAGTGCCGCCTATATCAATACCAAGTTTGTACATTCCCAGAAAAGAAATAAAGTGTGGTGCGTTTTTGGGCCACAAAATACGGAAAAACTTCGATTGTCGGTAGCTTTTAGCAATCCACGGGCGTAATTTCCCTCGGCAGTGGGTATCCGCACCTCCCAGTGAGCAAGTCGGCGCCACTCCTCGGTCTTGGGCATTGCGAGTGGGGCAGAAAATGAACCCACCGCTTAGTGCAACCTGCCAAATCGGGGCAACATTTCCATTTTGCCCACAAATTGTGTCCACGGTGCAACCTTTGGCGGCCAAGTTGGTCATTGGCTAAAATCAAGATCAAAATGAAAAAGCTACTCGCGCTGCTTTGCTTGTGCAGCATGTTTACAACGGCCAAGGCCCAAGAAAAAACGGTGGAACTCCCTTCTTTTCGCAAACTGATCATCAGCCCCAGGATCAGGGTGGAACTGATCAAGGGCGACCGGGAAAGCCTCAAACTGGTCTATCGGGGGGTGACCCAAGATCGGATCAATGCCCAAGTCAGTGGCCAGACCTTGCGCGTATGGCTCACCAATGCCCGGATCAATGACAACCGGCGTTGCGGCGATGGACAGTGGCGCAGTGAATACGAAGGGGCTGAGGTCACGGCCTACATCACCTATCGCGAATTGCGCTCGGTGGCTTTTCGGGGTGAACAGCAGCTTACTTGCCAAGATACCCTTCAAGCCAAGCAGTTCAAACTCAAGATTTATGGCCGGTCAGAAGTACAGTTGGCGGGTATCCACGCCCAACAGCTCAAGGTATGGCTGTATGGTGAAAATCGGCTCAGGATCGACGGCGGACAAGCTGATCGGCAAAAATTCAAAGCGTATGGCGAAAACCGGGTAGCGGCCGTGCATTTGCGCGGGCAGGACACCAAAATGGTGAATTATGGCGAAAACCGAATTGAAGTCAATGCGGCCAAAAGCTTGCGGATTACTTCCTTTGGCGAAACCCAAGTCCAATATGCGGGCCGCCCCAAGGTGAGCCGGCGGCTGGTGTTGGGCAGTGCCAGTGTTTGGAATACGTCCGGCGAACGCTAGTCAGTTGGGGTTTGGTCAATGGCTGGCTCGTTCGATCTAGTGAACCGCATGAAGCCCAATTGGTTTTTGAGCCGGACAATTTCTTGGTCGCGCTCGAGGAGCTGCCTTTTCAGTTCTTGTTCCGTGGCTTCAAACGTTTGGGCGTTTTGCAGGAGTAAGTCTGCTTGTTCCAGCTTCAGTTCCTGCTCTTTGATCAAGTAGCTTTCCATACCTTGGCGCAGCAAGTCCTCTTGAGCACGGAACATCCCGGCTTGTGCTTCTGATGCTTCCAGCATTTCTTGGGTTCGTTCGTTGCTCTGCAATCCACCTATGGCTGCGGCAATGCTTTCGCCCAGCTTGCTTAAAAAATCAATTTCATACGATTTAAATGTCGCCATGCTAGCCAGCTCAATTACGGCAAAAACGGTATTGTTCACCACCGCCGGGACAATGGCCAGTTCTTTTGGCTGCATTTGGCCCAGCCCGGACGAAACGGGCAGGTACCCATCGGGCAGAGTAGTTAAATGAATGGGGGTCTTGTCCCGGAAGGCTTGGCCCACCAATCCTTCGCCCAGCCCGATTTCCGTGCCCAGTCGTGCCCGATCATGCGCATAGCCTGCCGAGAGCTTGAGTAGGGCCGTTCGATCATCCTTGTTGGCCACTATGTAAAGAACACCATAAGCGGCCCCAGTGTATTTGACCAACTGTTCGATGATGCGGGCAGTTAGCTGCGCCATGTCAGCGTCATCGATCCGAAGCACTTCCACAAACTTGGCAACCCCTTGGGTGGCCCAGTCAGACTCCCGGTTTCGGGTGGTAAAATCCAGCGTTTGCTGGCGCAGTTTGAGGAGGGCGGCCACTAGTTTGTACCTTTCCGGCTCAGCAGCCTCAAGGCCTTGATACGCCACTTCCAGTTTACCTTCGGTAAGTTTATTTACAAAATTTGTTGCATTGACGATGTTAAAGATAGTTTTGGTGAACCCAGTGTAAATTGGTTGGTATACTCCCTGAAATTTGAGTTGAAAATCCTGGGGAGTAGCTTTTACATTGTCGACCCGAACAAAAAAGTCACGCAGCCGCTGCAAGGGGAGAATCAAGCCAAATCTCAATACTAAGTGGGCACCCAGCAGCAGCAGTATCAGTAATCCAAAAAACAGTTCATCTTTCCAAACACCGGGGCTGCTCATAATCAGGTAGCCAAACGCGATCACCGAGCCGAACAATACGGTGAATAAATTTAATATCCCCAAACTCGAAGTCATATTCCTATTGTTGAAGTCAACGTAAATGGCCTGACTGCTTCCATTAAGGCCGATAGCAACGGTCAGCACTGGTAATTTCATGCCCAGCCCATTACAACTTTCTTGCCCAAGCCTATTTCCAGATAAAAAATAAACGTGTTCGCACCTAAACTGGCTTAATTTTGCAATATTAGGGTTTGCAGGTTTAAATATATGCTTGGCGCCAATAAAAAAAATGGGCAGCTTTTTAGAGGGCCAAGTTGGTGCCAATATCATGCGACTTCTTACCCCGTTTTTGGACTTTTTTGACCATCAACATCCAAACTGGCTTTTTTTTACTAAAATTGTGATTGGAAGCCTTGGCCCACCCATATTTACGTCCGCGATTTTATGCACCACCATTCACCAGAAACCGAAACGATGTCCACCCTTTCGCCGAGCAGTGGCCCGACCGATCGGGCCAGCCAAGCGGCGCGCACCAATTGGACCCGCCAAGAAATTGCAGCTATTTATCATTCGCCAGTGTTAGACTTGCTGTACCGGGCGGCCACCGTCCACCGGCAGTTCCACGACGCCCAAGAAGTGCAGGTGTGCACCCTGCTATCGGTCAAAACCGGGGGCTGTCCGGAGGATTGTGCCTATTGTTCCCAATCGGCCAAATACCAGACTGGCCTGCAAGCCGAGAAGCTCCTGCCCGTGGATGTGGTGCTGGATCGGGCCCGCGAAGCCGCCGAGAGTGGCAGCACCCGATTTTGCATGGGGGCCGCATGGCGCGAAGTGCGCAACAACCGCGATTTTGACCGGGTGCTGGAAATGGTGCGCGGCGTGAGCGACTTGGGCATGGAAGTATGCTGCACCTTGGGCATGCTGACCCCCGAACAAGCCGAAAAACTCAAGGAGGCCGGCTTGTATGCCTACAACCATAACCTGGATACAGGGGGCGAATATTACAGTGAAGTGATCAGTACCCGCCAATACGGCGACCGGCTCCAGACGTTGGCAAACGTGCGGCAGGCCAACATTTCAGTTTGCTCAGGCGGGATCATCGGGCTGGGCGAAACTGACGCCGACCGGATCAGCATGTTGCACACCTTGGCCACCCTGCCCGCCCACCCCGAGTCTGTGCCAGTGAACGCACTGGTAGCCATCGAGGGCACTCCCTTGGCCGACCAGCCTCGCGTATCAGTGTGGGAAATGCTGCGCATGATCGCTACGGCCCGCATCACCATGCCCAAAGCCATGGTGCGCCTTTCGGCCGGGCGGCTGGAAATGCCCGTGGAAGAACAAGCCTTGTGCTTTTTGGCCGGAGCCAACTCCATTTTTGCGGGCGATAAATTGCTCACCACGCCCAATCCCGAAACCGATGCTGACCAGCAGATGTTCCAACTTCTAAGCCTAAAACCAAGAAAATCTTACAAACGGTAGCAATCACCAGAAAATGCAACCAATATTATAAGAATGGGCTTAGAATTTGTGTCCCTTTGTTACCTAGCAGTCAGCGTGCTGCTGCCAGTATACCTGATAAGTATCTAACCAACCCAAGTCCAATGCAACAACCGCCCATTCCAGAGGCCGATATCGAGATCAGCGAACTGCGCAAGCTTACAGATCTAATTCGCCAAAAATATGGCTATGACTTTAAGGATTATGCCATGTCGTCGTTCAAGCGGCGCATCCGACGGGTGTTGGATCTGTACAAATATAAAACCGTGGACAAACTGGTGAACGTATTGGAAAACAACCCCAATTTCTTTGAGGAGTTTATTTCCGAAATCACCGTCAATGTGACCGAGATGTTCCGCGACCCGACTTTCTGGAAGGCACTGCGCGAACAGATCATCCCCAATGTGATGCTCAATCACGACAAAATCAACATTTGGCACGCTGGCTGCGCTTCGGGCGAAGAGGTGGTATCGATGACCATCCTGCTCAAGGAGATGGGGATATTGGACAAAGCCAAAATAGTGGCCACCGATTTGGACACTGCCATTATTGATAAAGCCAAACGGGCGGTTTATTCGGCCAAAAACATGGAACTGAACCGCAAAAACTATCAGCGGTGCATGGGCAACAACGACGCAAATTTAGATGTTTATTTCAAGGAAACGAACGGGGAGGTGGCGTTCGATAAATCCATGTTGGAGAATGTGACCTTCCGTCGCCACGATCTGGTGCTGGGGGCCGTGTTTTCCAAATTTGATCTGGTCCTGTGCCGCAATGTGATGATTTACTTCAACCAGTCCCTGCAAAACACGGTGTTGAACAAACTGCACGAAAGCCTTTTCAAATACAGCTACTTGGCCATTGGCTCCAAAGAGTCTTTGATTTGGTGTGAAATCGCCAATAAGTTTATTGTGGTGAACAACGAAGAAAAGATCTATAAAAAAATCAAAGACTAACGCCCTTGTAATGACCGGAAAGTTCAAATTGACGAACAAATACAAAGCGGTAGTCATTGGTGGCTCGGCGGGCAGTTTTCAAGGAATTACCAAAATACTGGCCGAACTGCCCAAAGATTTCTCATTGCCCGTTTTCTTGTGCCTGCACCGGCTCAAGCATGTACGCAATGGCTTTGTGGAAGCATTGTCCATCAAAAGCAGTAAGCCCGTCATGGAACCCTATGACAAGGAACTTATCAAGAAAGGGTGCGTTTATTTGGCCCCGGCCAATTATCACTTGAGCCTGGAACTTGGTAATTCGTTGACACTTTCCACCGAAGAACTGGTCAACAATTCCCGCCCAGCCATCGACCACACATTCGAGACAGCGGCGTATGTCTACCGGGACAAACTAATCGGAATATTGCTGTCTGGGGCCAATAAGGATGGGGCTTTTGGCATGGCCAAAATAAAGGAAAGGGGTGGACTGACCATTGTGCAAGATCCGGCCGAGAGCCTGATCAATGCCATGCCCAACGCCGCCCTAGCCGCCACCAAAATTGACTGGGTGCTCAAAACGGACGAGATTGTGGCCTTCTTCTATGAATTGGACAAGGCAAATAAAGCAATAATGGTATAAAGTTTGGAAGTTGGATTGAAAGTAGCTAATTTATCTGTAAAATTGATGTTTGGTTTATTGTTGCCCATAGAATGAAAACAAAAACGATCCGCTCGTTAGTCACCCTGTTCCTGTTGATGTATATCGGATCGATGATCTTTAGGATATACGACCGACTGTTTGAGCAGACCGATTTAGTGGTTGGCTGGGTGAAGCAGGCCAACGGTGATTTGGAAATTATCCGGGCACTGGCCAAAGCGCAAAACCAAACCATCGTCTGGCAAATAGGCTTGCAGACGATATTTATCCTGATCATTTTTGTCTTGATCACCCTGTCCTATCGGACCAAAGCAGCAGGGGCCAAAATAGTGTATGTGGAAAAATACGTGGGGCGCGAAAGTGATAAATCTGCCAGCAGCGAAACCGGTCGGAAGGTTGCGCTGGCAAAACGGATCGAGGAGCTGCGAGCCCAATTGGCCAATCATGCCCCCAGCGACATTGCAGCGTTGGCACTGCGCCACTGCTGCAATGACATGGAAGCAGTGACAGGGGCCTATTTTGTGGCCAAAGAGGAAAATGGTGCCTCTTTTGTGGAAATGGCCGCCGGCTTTGCCAATCCATTGCCCGAAACTGGCAGGCCCAGGTTTGCCCCGGGCGAAGGAATCACGGGCCAAGCCTTCCAAGATGGGCGCGAACATTTGGTAACCGATGTTCCCGCTGACTATCTGCCTGCTGCTTCGGGATTGGGAAAAGCCAAGCCGGGATTTGTGTTGGCAATTCCGGTCGTGCACCATGCCCAAGTAAAGGGTGTAATCGAGATTGGCATGTTTCACCAGCCCGATGAGCCGGCAATGGCTTATTTGCGCCAATTGGCCCAACTGTTGGGCCAATATACCAATGAACCAGCGGATGCAACCATTAACAGTTATTCCAGCGGCAACGGCAGTTAAATTGATTTTGCAATTACCTCGGCGCTTATGGTCTGATTTTAATCATGATAGCAATAAAACTGTTTTTTGCCCACAATTTACTCCCACAAAACGATGGTTTTTTATCATCAATAACCCTAACAACGGATGTTCAACGAAATTAAAATTGGCAGCAAAATCACTATTCTCCTTTTGGGAGTGGTAGTGTTGTCGGTTTTAGCCATCAGTTTTTTGGCCTACCGCTGGAGCCGAGAATCCATCGAGAAGCGCTATCTGGAGAACTTGCAGGTGATTTCCACCCAAAAATCCAATCAGCTCGCGGCTGTCTTCAAGCAGTTGGAATTTAACCTTGGCCTGATCCAAAGCTCCAACCGGGTGTTGCAAAATGTGCTACAGGCCAATACCGGTGCCAATACCGACAGTATTTACCCAATCATCGAGAAAAGGTTGAACGATTACCTGATCCCCATCCAAAATATTTATGATTATGAAAACATTTTAATCCTTGACCAAAGTGGCCGAATCATCTATAAAACCAAAAAAAGCCTAGACAATACCGAGGAACTGCTGGGCGAGACGTTTCGCGATCACGACCAGATCCGTGACAAGACCTCGCTCAACGTATATTATGGCAATCTTTACAAGACCGACAATGATGCAGCCTATATGAACGTGGCCACCCCAGTGCTGGATCTGGAAGAACGAGTGGTGGGGCATGTGGTGACCGAGTTTAGGATGAACAAAGTCTATGAAATCACCGATGATACAACCGGGCTGGGAAAAACCGGCGAAATTATCATCAGCCAGATCAATGGTAGCAAACTCGACTACCTTAACAACTCCCGCAATTCGCAAGCCTCGCTCTTGACCGAATCCTTTATCCTGGATCAAGAAAACCCTACGGTGATGCAACAGGCCGCCCAAGGCCAAACTGGCTATGGCTACGTGGCCGACGATATGCGCGAAAAACAGATCACAATGGCCGTGTGGAAAAACTTGCCCCGAATAAACTGGGGGCTAGTAGTCAAGATCGATCGCGACGAGATCAACCAAGAACTGAACATCTTGCTCATTTCATTTTTGTTTGCCGGAGTGATCATTATTTTGCTGGCGTTTACCATTTCCTTTGTTTTTTCGCAGTTTATAATTGACCCGCTCTTGTCACTCAAGGACACTCTGGGTTTGGTGGCCAAAGGCATATTGCCCACCCAAATCCCGGTGGTCACCAAGGACGAGATCGGCGAAATGGCCTTGGCAGTCAGTAATTTAGTGGACACGCTCAAAACAACCACCAGTTTTGCCTACCGGATCGGCGAGGGAGATTATGACACCGAGTTTCGTCCGGTCAGCCAAGACGACGTGCTGGGCAATGCCCTCATCGCCATGCGCAATAGTATCCAGCAAGCCGAAGAGAGTGACAATGAGCGGAACTGGATCGTTTCGGGGGTGGCTGAAACGGGGCAAATCCTGCGCAGCTTCAACTCAATTGAAGAACTTGGCCAGCACATCACCGCGTATGTGACCGAAAAAATCGGGGCGATCCAAGGGGCCTTTTACGTAATCCCTGAAGAACTGCCCAGTGGCGAACCGCCCTACGTGGCGATCTGCGCCAGCTTTGCCTTCGCCAAACGCAAATACCTCAAGGGGACTTTTCGTTTTGGGGAGGGACTGGTGGGGCAGTGCGCCATTGAACATGATACCATCATCCGCACTGAAATCCCCGACGACTATTTTACTATCACTTCGGGAATCTTGGGCGATCGCAAGCCCAAGTGCCTGCTCTTGGTTCCGTTGCTGATCGATGAAAAATTATATGGCGTATTGGAGTTTGCCGGTTTTAGCCATTTTACCCCAGCCCAAATCCGGTTTGTCCAAGAAATCAGCCTGAGCATAGCGCGCACCGTGTTCAATATCCGGATCAACGACCGCACGAGACATTTACTGCTAGAGTCACAGCAAATGTCTGAAGAGCTACAAGATCAGCAGGAAGTATTGCGCAACAACGCCGAGATGATGGCCTCTACCCAAGAAGAGCTGCGCCGCACCAACCAGCGGTTGGAAGACCAGATCGAAGAAGTGAACCGCACCCAACAGCGGATGAAGCTCCTGCTGGAAAACGCCTCAGAAATCATTACCATCTACGAAGAAGATGGCTACATCCGCTACATCAGCCCGTCAGTTGAACCCATTTTGGGTTATATGCCAGATGAAATGATCGGGATCAACGACATCATCCATGTTCACCCCGACAGCACCGCCCGGGTGCAGAAAATGTTCAAACAGTTGATCGAGCGCCCCCGCGAGCGAGTGAGCATCCAAATCGAATACATCCGCGAGAACGGCGAAACCATTTGGCTAGAATCCACTGGCACCAACTTGATGCAGGATCCGATCATCCGGGGCATTATCGTCAACTCGCGGGACATCACCGAAAGGCGCTTGGCCGAGAAAGAAACCCGGATGCGGGGCCAGATGCAAGCTCTCTCCGAAAATTCACCAGACCTGATCACCCGGCTCAATACTATGGGCGATTTGTTCTACATCAACCCGGCCATCAGCGAAATTACCGGGCTGCCACCAGATGCTTATTTGGGCAAAAACATCCGCCAGTCACCATTGCACCCCGTCCTCATCCAGAGTTGGCTTGGGTTGATCCAAGAAGCAGTGCATAAGCGGGTCATGGTCAAGCACGAACTGCCCTACCCTTCCGTCATTGGCGAACGGATCATGCAGGTGAACGCCATTCCCGAAACCAATGAACTGGCCGAGGTGGAATCGGTACTGCTGGTGTCGCACGATATTACCGAACGGAAACAAGCCGAGACCGAAATTTTCAACATTAATCGCAAAATCACCGAAAGCATCAACTACGCCAAGCGGATTCAAGGTGCCATCCTGCCCGATACCAGCACGATCCGGGCCGCTTTGCCCGACTCGTTTATTTATTACAAGCCCCGGGATGTGGTCAGTGGTGATTTCCCTTGGTTTATGCAAAGGGGCAACGATATTTACATTGCGGCCGTCGATTGTACCGGCCACGGTGTACCGGGTGCCCTAATTTCGCTCATTGGCTATTTTATCCTCAATAATGTACTGGACAGCCAACACCTGACCGACCCAGGCCAGATCTTGGATCGGTTGAACGAGGGCGTGACCAAAACCCTCCGGCAGGACATGAGCGCGATCACCCGCGATGGGATGGATATTGGCCTGTGCCGGATCAACTTGGTGGATCGCGAATTGCAATATGCCGGGGCGCACCGCCCGCTTTATTATGTGCGCGAGGGCAAACTGGAACAGTTAAAGGGCGACCGCTTCCCGATTGGGGGCGGCCAACTCAAAAACCGCAATAAATTTACCACCAGTACGGCATCTATCAGTAAAGGCGATGCCATTTACTTGTTCTCCGATGGTTTGCCCGATCAGTTTGGCCCAGATTTGAAGAAGTTTTCGCCCAGTCGGATCCGCGAGATCGTGAGCACCAACCACGGAGTGCCCATGCAGGAAATGCAGCAGCATGTAGATACCGCTTTTGTGGATTGGAAGGGCCCACTCAAGCAAACCGATGACATCTTGCTCATCGGCATCCGTTTTTAGTCCAGCTTACTTGTGCACTACACTGGTTTATGGCCGTGCAATCGGTTAAATCGGTCAAAATCTGGGGGGTGACAACACGGAATCACTTGATCCTCATTTAACTTTATCGCGTGTTTTTCTTTCGTGCTTTTTCGGCCCTACCGTGGCCAGTGCTGTACTTTTTTGGGCATTTGTTTGACTTTTTTGCCTATATGGTTTTTCGTTACCGCCGTAAAGTGGTAGCTGCCAATTTATTGTTGGCTTTTCCCGAAAAAAGCGCGGTGGAACGCCAGCAGATCGCCCGACAGTTTTACCGCAACTTGTCCCAGATTATTGTTGAAATCATTAAATTCCTGACGATTTCCGAGACAGAAATGCGCAAGCGGGTGACGATTGTCAACTATGAACTGCTGCTCAACCGCCTCCGGTCTGGCCAGTCAGCCATTGTCATGGCCGGCCACGTGGGCAACTGGGAAGTGACCCCGCTCATTACCCAGCTCTACGAAGGGGCCTACCCGCTGGTACCCGTTTACAAAACCCTCAGCAGTCCCTTTTTTGATCGCCTGATGCTGGCCATCCGTTCGCGTTTTGGTTGCCGGCCCATCACCAAAGAAGCTACCTTGCGCCAAGTGGTGAAAATGCGGAGAGCAGGCCAAGTGTTCTGTTTGGGCCTTGTGGCCGACCAGTCGCCGGCCGCGCATGAAGTCGATTGCTGGATCAATTTTTTTGATCACCCCACTCCTTTTTACACTGGGGGCGACAAATTGGCCAAGACCACCGGCCTGCCCGTCCTCTACTCCAGTGTACGCCGGATCAAAAAAGGGCATTATGAACTGGTTTACGAAGAACTCAAATCGCCGCCTTATACCCCAGATCGGCCCGAGTTGATCGAGTTGTTCGCCGCTAAGCTGGCTCAAAGCATCCGGGACTCGCCCTCCGACTGGTTATGGTCGCACAAACGCTGGAAACACCAACCTACCTAGCAAGTATCTCAAAACTTTACCGGCCCAAGCCAAAAGATTGCCTACTTTTATAACTTTGTTTAGTAACAATCGTTTCTTATTTCCATAAGATGTTCTGCAAGCCGAGCATCAAGCAGCCGGGCCGGGCTGAATCAAGATTGAGGCGGCCCAATGCCCATTTTACTTAGGAACCTACTAGATATGAAAATCTTCTCTGCTGGCCTCCGGGCGGCCATGATCGCTGGTTTAGCTGGCGAAACCTTCGATTTGCTGGTGATCGGCGGTGGGATTACCGGGGCGGGCATTGCCCTGGATGCGGCCTCGCGTGGGCTCAAGACTGCCTTGATCGAGATGCAGGATTTTGCGGCGGGCACCAGCAGCCGATCCACCAAGTTGATCCACGGAGGGCTGCGCTACCTCAAACAGATGGAAGTGGGGCTGGTGATGGAAACCGGGCGCGAACGCGAAGTGCTGCACCGCAATGCCCCTCATTTGGTCGTGCCCGAAAAAATGCTCCTGCCCTTGGTCAAAGATGGCACTTATGGGCCTTTGGCCACTTCGTTTGGACTGTGGGTGTACGATGTGCTGGCAGGAGTCAAAGACGGTGAACAACGAGTCATGCTGACCAAAGACCAGGCCATTGCCCAAGAGCCACTGATCCGGCAGGACATTCTGGAAGGGGCGGGGCTGTATATTGAATACCGCACCGATGATGCCCGGCTCACCATCGAAACCATCAAAACCGCCGTTGCCCATGGGGCAGTTTGCCTCAGCTACGCCAAGGCCGTTGAATTTGAGTACAACGAACGGGGCAAGATTTCCGCCACTCAGGTGCATGACCAGATCAGCGGCCAAACTTTTGCGATCAAGGCCCGCAAGACCGTCAACGCGGCTGGCCCGTGGGTGGACAAAGTGCGGGAAAAAGACAGTACCGCCCCCAACTCCAACAAGCACTTGCACTTGACCAAGGGCGTACACATAGTGGTGCCGTTCGAGCGGTTTCCAGCCCGGCAAGCCCTCTACTTCGATGTACCAGACGGCAGAATGCTCTTTGCCATCCCCCGGCAGGGCATCACCTACCTGGGCACGACTGATACGACCTACCAAGGCGATATCCAACAACCCCAAACCACCGAAATGGACGTAAGCTATTTGCTGCGATCGGCCAATTGGATGTTCCCCAGCCTCCATCTTGGCCCAAAAGACGTGATATCCAGTTGGGCCGGCCTGCGCCCCCTGATCCACGAGCAGGGCAAATCGCCCTCCGAACTTTCGCGCAAGGACGAGATCTTCATTTCCGAAGGTGGCCTTATTTCCATTGCGGGGGGAAAACTGACCGGCTATCGCAAAATGGCTGCCCGCGTGGTGGACAAAGTGGTGCGCAAGCTCCATAAGCGCTACGGGACACCTGAAAAAGAAAGTTTTACCCAGCAGATCCCTTTGTGTGGGGGAGACTTTGCCGGGGGTGGCAGTGAGGCGGTCAAAGTCTTGCTAGCATCGCTGGCGGTAGTGGCTCAACCACTCGGCCTGTCCACGCAGTACGTTGAATTTTTGGGGTTCAATTTTGGGAGCAACGCCCCGTTGATATTGAACAAAATACTCGAACTTCGACCTGCCGAACCCAATACGGACAGTGCTGCCCTCAAAGCCGAAATTTGGTATTGCTTTCACTATGAGCATGTTCAAAACTTGGCCGACTTTTTTATCCGGCGAACGGGCCGTTTGTATTTCCAGCGGGATCGACTGACGCCAATGCTCCGGCCAGCCGCCGAAGAACTGGCCAACTTACTGGCCGGTGGCCCGGCTCTGGCCGACCAGATGCTGGCGGAGTTCGACCGCGAGTACCAAGCCGTGCTCAATTTTGCCCAAGTTCCCGCGCTAGCTTAATGGCTTGCCGGGGCAGTTAAATAGTGGGCACCCAAGTGTAAGCGATTGAGGGATTGGCCTCCCACTTTTACCGGCTGCCAAACAGCTTACTGCCCA
>Ga0105045_10002408_pt1 | contig 15742 bp, 13 predicted proteins | sample MAT02_FD_78089 | JGI IMG/M metagenome (GOLD analysis project Ga0105045, IMG submission 78089) | Freshwater microbial communities from Lake Fryxell liftoff mats and glacier meltwater in Antarctica - MAT-02 (megahit assembly) | ecosystem: Environmental > Aquatic > Freshwater > Ice > Liftoff...
AACGGTAATGTCGCGGTCGGTGACGATACCGAGCAGGTTCTTGCCGTCGCATACCGGTAGCGAGCCCACATTGAGATCGTCCATCAGCTGCGCAGCGCGCTGGACGGTGTCAAACGGCGAGATCGTCACAGGTGCAGGTGTCATCAACTCGGAGATGAATGTCATGGTGCGGCTCGTCTAGGAAGTCGGATGGGACTGCCGCCGATCGGCAAGCGCGGTGCCTGCAAATCTTGCAGCAAGTTTGCCGCGAGTGCAGAAGTTGCGGCTGCCCGAGAACGCCGGCATTGCGACGATCTACAGCCATCTTTCTTGCGCGTTTGCATGCGGCCGCCGCTCCGTGTACGCAGGGGAGCCATCAGAAACCTGGCAGCTAATTCAGCAAAGTAAAACGGGTTGGCTCATCTGGGGCCCACCCGTCGACGTCGTTCGTTCTCTATGGTCGGGACGGCGGCATTCAAACTTGCTTCCCTTGCACCCCATGCATGATTTCGCGGCCTGGACCTTCGCCAACGCGAGGCATCGCTCCAGTGGGTGTTGCGTTTGACGAACCCGGCGAAAGCCGCTCAGCAGTGGCGCCGGCTCTTTCCCGACGACCGCTCGGCGTGTACCCGCACAAATCGCTGACGCACGCTCGCTGAAGCCAAACGGCTCTGGGCGACGCGGTCCGAAGGCGTGGACCTGCGGGCCGAGCGCCGCCGTCGAATCGAAGCAGAACGGCAGGCCCAAGAGGCAGCCCAGCCGGCGGCCGAACGAAGACTCACCGTCCCAAAGCAGTTCGCGACCGCTGTGCGGAGGCGCGTCGCCACGAGTCTTTGCCAGGGCGCCGAATCTGGCCTGGATGGCACCCAGACGGTACGCGGGGCGGCTGTGCAGCAGTCTGAGGTTGTCGCGCCGCGCCCATCACGCGCGCGCTCGAGTCTTTGCGCATTGAACTTTCCTTGCGTGCCAACCACGATTTCGCAGCCATGTGGTGGCGTTCAACCCCGCCGCGCAAAGCGAGCGCAGCGGCGGGCACGAGGCCTCGACATGCGTCGTCAGCCGCGCCGATCAGACCCCGGCCGGCTTCTGCTCAACTGCACAACCGCGCAACACAAGGCCAGCAACCAGGGCCAGGAAGTTGCGCCACCGCCACTGCCGCCGCCCTGCTGGGGCGGCTCGGGCGTGGGGCTGGGCAACGGAGGCTGCGGCTGCGGTGGCGGCTGCGGAGGCGGCGTCTCAGGCAGCGGCGGCAGGCCCAGCAGTGCCGCGCAAGTCTGCACCCGGCTGTCGTTGAGCACGAAGGCCGTTCGCTGCAGCGGCACGTAACTCTGCGGAGCTGCTGCAAAACGTAGCGCCTCGTCCACGTCGAGCATGCCGGCGCCGCAGCTGGCCGGCGTGCAGCCGCAGCGGCTGCGGTTGCCGCCGAGGCTGCAACTGCCCAGCGGCGGCACGTCGACAAACGGCCGGGCGCTGCGCTTGAGCCCGTCTTCCAGTTGCGGCACTGTCAGGCCCGGGCTCAAGGCCAGCATCAGCGTCGCTGCAGCGGCGACCGCCGGCGCCGCGAAGCTGGTGCCCGAAGCACTGGCATAGCCGGCCGCGCCCGGGCTGCTCGGGCCCAGGTTGCCGGTGGAAACGATGCCGCCGTCACCCAGTTCTGCATCGCAGGTGCCGCCGCTGCCGGCGTCGCCACCGGGCGTGGCCAAGGACAGGCCTGCGCCGAAGTTGGCATAGGCCGCCTTGAAGCCTTCGCGGTTGAGCGCGGTGACACCGAAAGCCCCGGCGCAACTGGCGGGCCGTCCCACCGTGCTGCGCAAGTTGCCGGCAGCGGCCACCACCAGGGCGCCGGCCTGTCGCACCTCGGCAAGCGCGGCCACGTACAGGCGCGCAGTCGCCGCGATGGTGTCGTTGGCGCTGTTGACGTCGCAGGCATCGATGCCGCCGTAGCCGATGACGATCACGCGCGCCGGGTTCGGGTTCAGGGGCGCGCCGTCGACGGGCAGGCCGGCCGCCCAGCGCATGCCGTCGATGATGTCGCTGACCGCCGCCCCGCACTTGCCGGCAATGCGCACCGGCAGCACGCGCGCGAACCAGTTGCCAGCAGCCACACCTTCGACGTTGTTGCTGACGGCCCCCACTTGCCCGGCCATGAGGGTACCGTGCCAGCTCGAGCGCGGTGCCGGCGGACAGCCACTGAAAGCCGCCGGGTTGGCGCTGCGGTCGGCGTCGCTGATGGCGTCGCCCGGGTCCTGCGGGTCGTTGTCGCGGCCATTGCCGTCGTTGGCGTAGAGCGCATCGCTGACGAAATCCCAGCCTGGCAGCAGCCGGGCGTTCAGGTCCGGGTGCGAGGTGATGCCAGAGTCGAGAACAGCGACCACCGGCGTCGCACCCGATACCGGGTTGCCGGTGCTGCGCAACCACGCGGCGCTGAAGTTGCCCACCCCGGCGCGCTGGGCCACCAGCGTCTGCAGCCACCACTGGTTGGGGTACAGGCTGTCGTTGGGTGCCACGCTCAAGGCCTGTTCGCGCACGTCGGGCACGACGCTGCGCACGCGCGCATCGCGGCGCCACGCCAGGGGTGAAGCCTCTGGAGGCAGGCGCTGCCAGCCTGCAGTCACGGCGCCCGCCAACGCGGGCCGTGAAGCCGTCTTCCATTCCACCAGCCAGCCCGAGGCGGGGCGCTGTGGCGCGGGCGTTGCAGCGGCTGCTGCCTGCACGAAGGCCAGCGCCGAAAGGGCTGCACACGCCGTGGCGCGGGCTGCCCGCTGCCAGCCAGGCCGTGCACCGAACGTGGAATGTGGTGTTTTCATTCCCCGAATCTAGGCACGGAATCTTGGGCCCTGATGACGGCTTGAGGCACAAATGGTCCAAACGGCTCATGCCTGTCGCGGCACGATCACAAAGAGGTCACCGCGCCGACATGCCGGCGGCCTAGTCTGAGCCGTATGGACCAAGCTCACCGCCCCGCCCACCCTGCTGCACGCGGCTTCACACTGCTCGAACTGCTGGTCGTGATGGTCATCATCGGCCTGCTGGCAGGCTTTGTCGGGCCGCGGCTGTTCGGCCAGATCGGCAAGTCCGAAAGCAAGGTCGCTCGCGCCCAGATCGACGCTCTGGGCAAGGCGCTCGACCAGTTCCGCCTGGACGTGGGCCAGTACCCGAGCAGTGGCCAAGGGTTGGCCGCGCTGCTGCAGGCCCCGGCCGACGCGCCGCGCTGGCAAGGGCCCTACCTGGCGAAGGCGCTGCCGCCCGACCCCTGGGGGCGGCCCTATGCCTACCGATCGCCCGGCGAACACGGCGAATACGACTTGTACACGCTGGGGCGCGACGGCGCTTCCGGCGGTGAAGGCGACAACGCCGACCTGGGCAGCTGGTGACGATGGCCTGGTTCAGCGTTCGCGTGCACGACCCGGTGCGGGGCTCGCAAGCCCTTCGCGTGATGGCCGACGACGCTCAGGCGGCAGCGGCCGTGGCTGCGCTCGGGCTGGACGCCGCGCAGGTGCTGGATGTGCGGCCCGCGGCGGCGCCGCGCAGCCCTGCTGGCTGGCGCCTGCGCCTGTTCAGCCAGGAACTTTCGCTGCTGCTCGATGCCGGGGTGCCCTTGCTCGAAGCCCTGCAGACGCTGCGCGAGAAGTCGGCGCAGGACCAGACGCTGGAGAGCGTTTGTCAGGCGCTGCAGCAGGGGCAACCGCTGTCAGCGGCGCTGGCTTTGCAGCCGCAATGTTTCGACGCGCTGTTCATCGCCCTGGTGGCGGCCAGCGAGCGCAGCGGGCAGCTGCCGCGCGCGCTGGCCCACCACGCGGCCTTTCTGGCGTGGACCGAGCAGCTGCGCAGCAAGCTGGTAGCGGCCGGCATCTACCCGCTGATGCTGCTGGCAGCCAGTGGCGCCGTGCTGTTGTTCCTGCTGCTGTTCGTGCTGCCGCGCTTCGCCGGTGTGTTCGACGGCCTGGGCCGTGAGCTGCCTGCAGCGTCGCTGGCGCTGATGCAGTTCGGCCAAGCGGCCGGCGCTCATCCGCGGTCGAGCCTGGCCGTGGTGGCGATCGGGGCGTTGCTGCTGCTGTGGGGCTGGCGCCAAGTGCGGCGCAGCCCGGCTGCTGCCGCCTGGCTGTGGCGCCTGCCCGGCCTGGGGCCGCGCCTGCGCGCGCTGGCGCTGGCGCGGCTTTACCGAAGCCTGGGTCTGCTGCTGGAATCGGGGGTGCCTTTGGCCACGGCGCTGCGGCTGAGCCTGGCCGTGCTGCCGCTGCCGCTGCGCGCCCCCTTGCAGGCCGCGGGCGACGACGTGCAGGCCGGCCTGCGCCTGTCGCAGGCGCTGCAGCAGCGCGGCCTGGCCACGCCCGTGGCCCTGCGCATGCTGCGCGTGGGAGAAAGCAGCGGCGGCGTCGCCGCCATGCTGCAGCGCGCCGCAGCCTTTCACGACGATGAGGCTGCCCAGCTGGCCGAGCTGGTGTCGCGCACCCTCAACCCGGCGCTGATGCTTCTGATGGGCCTGCTCATCGGCACGGTGGTGGTGCTGATGTACCTGCCGATTTTCAGCCTGATGGAGCAGGTGCAGTGACCAGCGCTGCACCGCGCGCCGGCTGGACGCTGGACCTGACGCGCTGGCCTGCGGCAGAAGCCGCGCGTCACCGCAGCGTGCTGGCCGTTGATGAATCGGGCCGAGCCTTGATGCTTTCCGACCGCGCTCCCGACCTGCTGCTGCTGCAGGCCGTGGAATCACGCCTGCGCCAGCCACTGCGCTGGCAGCAACTGCCCACCGCCGAGATCGCACCCTGGTTGGCCCGGGCCGAGGGGGGCGCGCGCGCGCTGGACGGCCTGTCTGGCGCCGGCTCCCCCGGGCCGGGCGATCACAGCATGGGTACCGCCCTGCCAGAGCTCACCCTGGCCGGCGCAGGCCAGGCGGCCAGCCCGGCCGTGCGCTGGCTGGACGCCGTGCTCTTCGACGCCCTGCAGGACGGCGCCAGCGACATCCACATCGAACGCACGCCGCAGGGCGCCGTGATCCGGCTGCGCATCGACGGCGTGATGCAAGCCCTGCGCAGCACCGACGAGCCGGCCCTGGCCGAAGCGATGGTCTCGCGACTGAAAGTGATGGCCGAGCTGGACATCGGCGAACGCCGCCTGCCCCAGGATGGCCGATTCAGGTTGCGGGCGCGCGGCCGCGAAGTCGATTTCCGGCTCTCGATCATGCCCACCCTGCACGGTGAAGACGCCGTGGTGCGGGTGCTCGACCGCAGCAGCCTGCAAGCCGGCAGCGGCGCCATCACCCTCGTCCAGCTGGGCTACCCAGAGGCATTGGCGGCAGAAGTGCTGGCGCTGGCGCGCGCACCGCATGGCCTGCTGCTGGTGACCGGGCCCACCGGCAGCGGCAAGACGACGACGCTGTACGCGGCCATAGGCGGCACAGAGAACGGCAGCGCCAAGCTCGTCACCATCGAAGACCCGGTGGAGTACGCCCTGCCGGGCGCGGCCCAGGTGCCGGTGAATGAACGCCAGGGGCTGAGCTTCGCGCGCGGCCTGCGTTCGATCCTGCGCCACGACCCCGACCGCATCCTGGTGGGCGAGATCCGCGACGCCGAAACCGCGCAGATCGCCGTGCAGGCGGCACTCACAGGGCACCTTGTCTTCAGCAGCGTGCACGCCAACCATGCGCTGGATGTGCTGGGCCGGTTCAGCCACATGGGGCTGGACCTCTACAACCTGAGTGCGGCACTGAACGCGGTGCTGGCGCAGCGCCTGCTGCGAAGGCTCTGCGAGGCCTGCGCGGTGACGCACGAACCCACGGCAGCGCAGCGCCAAGCGTTGGGCAGTGGCGAGCCGCTGCGCCGGGGCATGGGCTGCCCGGCCTGCCGTGGCACCGGCTACCGCGGGCGCCTGGCGGTGGCCGAACTGCTGCGGCTCGACGACACGCTGCGTGAACTCATCGTGGCGCGGGCGCCGCTCTCGCGGATGCGCCAGGCCGCGCAGGACGCGGGCATGCAGCCTCTGCATGCGGTGGCGCTGCAGGCCGTGCGCGCCGGTCAGACGACGTTGGACGAGGTGGAACGTGTCATCGCTGGCCACTGAGAGACCGGCCGGGGCCGCGGTCGACACGGGCGCTGCCGCGACGCGCCGCAACGTTCACCTGGTTCTGGACAGCCGCGGCCTGTGGGACGGCACGCGCTGCCACAACGACCTCACAGCCTGGGCCGCCACCGTACAGCCGGCGGCCGACGGACCGCATCTGCGTCTGCGTCTGCGTCGGCATCTGCATCTGCACCTGGCCGGCGAACTGCTGCTGGAATGCCCGTGCCCGCCCGGTCTGGACTTCGCCCACGACGGGGACCGCATCGACTGGGCATGCCGGCTGCTGCAGCGGTATCACGCAGACGCAGCCGCTGCACGCTGGCCTCTGGCCGCCTGGGGCGGCGCGGCGGCCGGCGTCACGGCCTGGCGCCAGGCGGGTGCGGCAGCGGCCGATGCACAAGCCTGGCACGCGGCAGCCGATGCCGCCGGGCTGCGGCTGCGCACCATCAGGCCGCTGTGGGCGACGGCCTGCGCCACTGCGCTGCGCATGCAACCGGCCCTCAGGCGTGCAGCGCAGGCCACCGTCTTGTTCGCGGAAGGTGAAGCGGTCTGCGTGCTGCAATTGCAGCGCGGCAGGCTGCTGGAAGTCACACGCCGGCAGCTCGCGGCCCCGAGCGTGGCAGCGCTGTACCACTTCGTCAGCGACCAGGGTCTGGCCAGCGCAGGGCCGGTGGTGGCCCTGGGGGCAGGTCTGCTGCCAGCGGTGACGGATGCCGCAGTGCCGGCGCCACTGCAGTCGTTGGGCGATCTGACGGCGGCGCTGCCCTGGCGCCCGCCCGCCCATTCGCCCATCCGCGAATCGGCGCTTCCCGGGCCCGACTTCCTGCGCCCCCGCCGCCGCCCGGGCCTGTGGGTCTGGCTGGCCCTGCTCGGCACTGTCGGCCTGGCCCTGTTCGCCGCCTTCGAGGCATGGTCACTCCAGCAGGCTGTGCAGCAAACGCGCAGGGCCGCCGCCGCAGCAGCGCTGTCGCTGCCGGCGCGGTCCATCGTCGCCCATCCAGAGGCAGCCATGCTGGCCTACCCCTGGCGCGAGTCTTTGCTGGCCGTGGAAGCAGCAACCGGCCCGGGCCTGCGCTGGAGCAGCCTGGACGCCGACCACCGCGGGCGCCTGCTGCTGCAAGGCCTGGCCGCCGACGACGCCAGCGTGCGCGAACTGGCGGCCAGGCTGCGCAGCGCGGCGCCCGGGCGCGAGGTCACGGTCGCTCGCAGCGAAGCCGTTGCCGAAGGCCAGCGCTTCGAACTGCAGGCTCGTGTCACGACACTGGCGGCGCCGCGATGACGGCGGCCGCATGGTGGCGTTCTGGCACCGACGTGGGCACCGCCTGGCGCCGCCGCTGGCCGCCTGAACTGGGCTGGCCGGCAGCCCTGGCGGCGGTCCTGTTGCTTTTGACAGCGGTGCTGCAGGCGGGTGTTGCGCCAGCCTGGCGTGCCGAACTGGCGCAGTCGAACCCGGCACGCCTGGGGGCCGCCCTGATGCCCGGCGCTGATGCGCCGATGGCCGTGGCTTCATGGCCCACCACTGAAGAAGCCCCCGCGCGTCTGGCGCAGCTGCTGGAACTGGCCGCGCGTGAAGGCCTGGACGTGCGCCGCAGCCGCGAGCGGCTGGATGCCGGCGCGGCGGCCTTTGTGCTGGAGATGCAGGCGCGCGGCAGCTACGAATCGCTGCGCAGGTTTCTCGCCCGCGCGCTGGCGGCCGACGCGGCCCTGGCCCTGGAGAGCCTTCGCATCCAACGCGCCACAGTGGACGACGCAGCGCTCGGCATCGAGTTGCAGTGGCGGCTTCTGCACCAGCCCGGCCCCGACCAACTGCCAGTCAGCCTCGCAGTCACTCGCGCAGTCGACCGCCCAGTCGACCGCCCAGTCGACCGACCCGCTGTCGGCAGCGGGGGTCAGCGATGAGCCCGCTGCTGCGTTGGGGCCTGCTGGGCAGCCTGGGCGCGAGCCTGCTCGTGCTGGTGGCAGTGCCCGAGCCGGCCGCGAACGCACACGCCGAAGCCGAAGGCCTGCTGACTTCACGGGTGCGCCTGCCTGAAGGCGGTGCAGCGGCGGCGCAGCCCCGTCTTCAGCCACCGCTCGAGCCCAGCTCGCACAGCGCGGCCTGGCCGGCGCCGCGGGCGACGGCGCTGGCGGCCTGGGCATCGACGCCCAAAGCTGCCGCGCAGCAAGCCGGCCCCCTTCGCGGCGCCGCCGCGGCGGCGCCTGTGCGCAACCTCTCGCCCGCGGTGCCGGCTGCAGCTTCTGCCCCGGCCACGCCGAGCTTTCCCTATCGCTACATCGGTCATCTGGAAGATGGTCAGGGCACGCGCGTCTTCATCGCGTCGGCCCAACAGCTGTGGGCCGTGCAGCCCGGCCAGACGCTGGACAGGCAATGGCGGCTGGATGGCTTCGAGCAGGGCCAGCTTCAACTCACCTGGCTGCCAGACGGCTCGGCCGTCAGCGTACCGACACGATGAAGAACCAGAAAAGCATCTCCAACGCAGCGCGTTGGCACCAGGCTGCGGTGCAGTCCGGCAAGATCGGTCTGCTCGGGCTGGCGCTGGCGCTGGCGCTAAGCGGCTGCGCGCATCAGGCCATCGAAGAGGCCGAGCGTCTGTCGCGCGGCGGACGCTACGAAGAGGCGCTGGCCGAGATCGACGCTGCGCTGCGCCGCAACCCCGAAGACCCGGGTCTGCGCACCGCGCACAGTCGCCAGCGCGAACGTGTCGTCACCCGGGCCCTGACACAAGCAGACCTGGCCCTGGCGGCAGGCCGCCCTGAAGAAGCGCGGCGCCTGCTTGAGCGTCTGATGGTGCTGGACCCCGAGCAGGCGCGCGTGCTGCGCCTGGCTGCGCAGCTGCGGCCAGCGCCAGCAGCGGCCAGCGCCGCGGCCACCCCCACAGCGCTGCCCACGCCCCCACGCGAGCCGCAGGTCGGGGCGGCGGCAAGCCTGGGCGCGACCTTCCAGCGCCCGGTGTCGCTGGAGTTTCGCGACGCCCCGTTGCGCCAGATCTTCGAGGCGCTGGCACGCGGTGCCGGCATCAACTTCGTCTTCGACCGCGAGGTGCGGGCCGACGCGCGCATCACCATCTTCCTGCGCGCGGTCAGCCTGGACGAAGCGCTGCGCGTGGTGCTGGCCACGCAGCAGCTGGCCAGCAAGGTGCTCAACGACAACACCGTCCTGGTCTACGCCAACACAGTGGCCAAGCAGCGTGAACACCAGGAACTGGTCACGCGCAGCGTTTTCCTGGTCAACGCCGATGTCAAGCAGGTGCTGCCCATGGTGCGCACGATGACGCGCACCCGTGACCTGCATGCCGACGAACGTCTGAACGCGCTGATCGTGCGCGACACCCCGCAGGCGGTGGCGCTGGTCGAAGCGCTGGTGGCCACCATCGACCTGCCCGAGCCCGAGGTGATGCTGGCCGTGGAAGTGCTGGAAGTGGCCAGCGACCGCCTCGACGCGCTGGGCATCAGCTGGCCGACGAGCATCGACTATGGATTGCCGGGCGTCAGCGGGCTCGTCGAGCTCACGGCACGGGGCCTGCGCGGCAGCGTGCTGAACCCGGCCCTGGCGCTGGCTCTGCGCGGCAGTGCCGGCAGCACCAACCTGCTGGCCAACCCCACCATCCGGGCCCGCAACCGCGAAAAGGCCAAGGTGCAGATCGGCGAGAAGCTGCCGGTGTTCACCACCACGGCGGCTGTGAACGTCGGCGTCTCGGCCTCGGTCACCTACCTCGACGTGGGTCTGAAGCTGGACGTGGAGCCCAGCGTGCAGCTCGACAACGACGTCGTCATCAAGGTTGCGCTGGAAGTCAGCAACCTGCTGCGCGAGGTGCGCGGGCCCTCCGGGTCATTGGCCTACCAGGTGGGCACGCGCATGACCACGACCTCACTGCGCCTGCGTGATGGCGAGACCCAGGTGCTGGCCGGTCTGATCAGCGACGAAGACCGTCAGCGCGCCGAAGGCCTGCCCAGGCTGGCAGAACTGCCGCTGCTGGGGCGGCTTTTCGGCGTGCGCAGCGACACGCGCAGCAAGACAGAGATCGTGATGCTGATCACCCCGCGCATCGTGCGCCAGATCAGCCCCGGCGCGGCGCAGACGCGCAACATCGAAGCTGGCACCGAGGCCCAGCCCGGGCAGTTGCCGCTGCGCCTGCGGCCCAGCGCGCGTGCCGGGGTGGGTGCCGCCGGCGGTGCCCCAGCGGTGGCAGCTGCTGCCACAGCGCCGCTTGCTGCTGCGGCGCCAGCCATGACGGCAGCCCCCGAAGGTCTGCAGGTCAACGTGACGCGCAACGCCAGCGTCGGTGAGACGGTCTCCGTCACGCTGGCCAACCGATCTGGCCAGGCCATCGACGGCGAACTGCGCTGGGACGGCAGGCTGTTGCGCGGCGCCGGCGCCGGCGGCGTCGGAGACGAAGCTGCGGCCGCGGCGGGCGCAGCCGGCGCAGCCGGCTCATCCAGCGCATCCGGCACAGCGGCCGACGCCGACAACGGCCGCCAGAGCTTCAGCCTGGCGCCCGGCGCCAGTGCCGTGGTGGTGCTGCGCGTGCTGCCGCCAGCGGCCGGGCAGACGCTGGACATTGCAGTCTCTGCACCCATGGCCGTCATCGGCGATACCCAGGTCAGCATTGCGGCGGCGGCGAGTCGGGGCAATCCATGACCACGCAGCGCGGCTTCACCCTCATCGAGATGCTGGCGGTGCTTGCCATCCTGGGCGTGCTGTTGATGGCAGCGCGCCCGGTGCATGAACTGATGCTGCGGCGCACCCAGGAGCAGGCTCTGCGCGAAGGCCTGCGCAGTCTGCGCCAGGCGCTGGACGTGCACCGTGACGCCGTGCTTGCAGGGCGCATCTCCGCCGGCCCGCAGGGCAGCCCCTGGCCGGCACGGTTGCACGACCTGGTGGACGGCGTGCCCCTGATCGACGAGAGCGGCAGACCGCGCAGCGACGGCGCACGCCTGTACCTGCTGCGGCGGCTGCCGCGCGACCCCTTCGCAGACCCCGCACTGCCCGCCGCACAGACCTGGCTGACGCGCGCCAGCACCAGCCCGCCCGAAGCGCCGACGCCGGGCGAAGACGTCTTCGACGTGAGCGCCCGCAGTGAAGGGCAAGCGCTGGACGGCAGCAGCTACCGGCAATGGTGAGTGGCATGACATCCAACCGACGCCACCGCCATCGCCTGCGCCATCGCCTGCGCCATCGCCTGCGCAATTACCCGCGCCATCCGCCGCGCCATCGCCTGCGCCAGGGCTTCACCCTCATCGAGCTCATCGTCGTGCTGGCCATCGTCGCGCTGCTGACGAGCATCGTCGCACCGCGCTTCTTGGGCAGCGTCGACCAGGCGCGCGAGACCAGCCTGCGCAGTTCGCTGGCCGTGATGCGAGAAGCCATCGACCGCTACACCGCCGACCGCGGCCGCTACCCCGAGAGCCTGAGCGCCCTCGTTCAGGCGCGCTACCTGCGCAACCTGCCCGAAGACCCCTTGACGGGGCGCAACGACAGCTGGGTGCTGGTCGCCCCGCCTCCGGACAGTGCGCTGCAGGGTGGCGCCTGGGACGTGCGCAGCGGTGCGCCAGGGCGCGGCCGTGACGGCGCGCTTTACGCCGACTGGTAAGGCCCGACGACCGTGACCTACCTGATGCTGCTGTTCAGCGTCGCCATCGCGGGCGCCGCGCTGGCTGCGCTGGGCCCGCAATGGCAAGCGCAGGCTCAGCGCGAACGTGAGGCCGAACTGCTGTTTCGCGGCCTGCAGATCCGCGCGGCGCTGCAGGCCTGGCAGGCCGCCACCCTGCCCGGCCAGCCAGGCCTGCCCGCGCGGCTGGAGGACCTGCTGGAAGACCCGCGTGTCGGCAGCCCCGGCCGCCGCCACTGGTTGCGCCAGCACTACACCGACCCGTTCACCGGCGCCGCCGACTGGGTGCTGCTGCGCACGCCCGACGGCGGCATCCGGGGGCTGCACAGCCGCTCTCGCATGCCGGCATTGCGGCAGCACGGGCTGCCTTTGACGCTGGTTCGCAGCCCAAGTGCGGACGGCAGCCCCGCCGGCACGGAGGCCCCTTACGCCGTCGGCGACTGGCACTTCGAGATCGAGGTCAGGTCGCCACCCCGAACAGCAACACCCAGGAGAGGAACATGATCGATCCGGACCCGTCCGTGCAGGCCAGGCTGTCGACAGCGCACACACCGCTCGACCCAGGCATGACCGCGCAGCAGGCCGAAATGCTGGCCCGTCTGGTGGAGACCGCGCGCGCCGTGCACCGCCGCTACCAGTTCTTCAACTGGACTCAGAGCCATCTGCACCTGCTGTTGCCCCACGTGTGTCTGGTCAGCGGCAACTACCAACGCGCCGGCCGCCGCCTGGCATTCGAAGCCTTCCAGACGGTCGTCATCAGCGCGCCGGTACTGCACAGCCTTTCTGACGCCGAAGGGCCGCTGCTGCAGGCAGTGAGCACGGCCTGGATAGAGGGCGGAGGACGGCCGCTGCTGCTGGGCCTGCATCACTTCGTGGGCCCCAGCGCCGAAGCCGCGGCGCAACTGCGGCGAGAAGTTGCGGACACCCAACTGCTCGTGCACGGTGTGGCGCGGCCGCTGCGGCCGGCCGAGATCGAAAGCCTCTTCGTCTTGCTGATGCCCGCAGGCGGGCCCGGCGCGGTGCAGCCCTTGCAGTGGATGGAATGGGTCATGCCCTACCTGCACCACGTCTGGCTGCACGTGCAGGCCATCGAAAGCTCGGTGGAGCCTGAACGCGCGCGTCTGCGGCCGCTGTTGCCGCGCCGGCCAGACCCGGCGCCCGTCGGCAGCATCACAGGCCGGGAGCGCCAGGTTCTGGCCTGGGTGCGCGAGGGCAAGAGCAACCTGCAGATCGGCGAAGGCCTGGGCATCAGCCCACTCACCGTGAAGAACCATCTGCAGAAGATCCTGCGCAAGCTGGGCGCCCGCAACCGTGCCCAGGCCGTTGCTCTGGCCATGCAAGCCCGCTTGCTGGACAACGCCGCGCTCGACCGAAGCGGCGGCCAGCGCTGATGTCGAGACCATCGCTGCCCCCCCCCGATTAAGGGGGGCTGCCTTCGGGCGCTGGTCCATTGCGCCCACTGCGTAGTCTTTACGGACCACGGCAAAGCCCAGTGCTTACTTCATTCCTTCACTGTGGACGGCCAGCATCCACCGGGTGGAGAGAAACCGCTCAGCAGGTCTGCGCAAGGTCCTCGCCCAATAGCTGTCACTTTTCATCGGGGCCCGTCCCGGGCGGCCGAATTCAACCCGTACCAGGAGAAGCCATGAAGAAAGTCTTGACCGCCATGATGTTGGCCGTTGTTGCCGCCCAAAGCGCGCACGCGGCCATCGCGACCCCGGGCAGCGGCAACGGTGAATTGATTTTTGTCATTCACAACCCTACCCTCCAGGTGTCATTCACCAAGGATTTGGGTATCGGCCTCGAAACTTTCCTGGCGAACGGTAGCGACCCTAGCTACAGCCAGGCGTACAATATTGCCGCTGACGCCAATTGGAGCGCCTACACCGACGCCGCTGGCGGTCTGGCGGGATCGTTTTGGGCGGTCATGGCTTTCGACTCCACGGGTCCTTCGACCCCTAACGGCCAGCGTCTGTTGACAACCGCCCGCAGTGAAGCCGCTGGGTTCGAGGCCACCGCTGTTCGAATGAGGGGAACGCTGAACCAGCGATTCACTTTGATGGTGGCCAACGGCAACGTCAATGCGTTCTTCGATAACGTCAACCTGACAGGCTCGCACGGGGTCGTCGGCCAAGCATTGAACTTCGCGGATAACGGATCCAGCGTCAACCGCATCACCGATGAAAGGCCACGCGCATATTTTGGCCAGTCGACAGGCCTGCAGCCGGGCTTTAACGGCAACGCGAGTTTCTCCTCCACAAGTGCCGTGGGCGAAAAGGCGCTTTTCGCCTATATGACTCGTTCAAGCACGGGCAACGGGGCTACCGCATTCGCCACGGTCACGCCGTTCGGCAATGCCGACGTCCCATATGCGACCTGGGAGTTCGACGGCCAGACGCTGGCTTACGCAGTTCCAGAACCGAGCACTTACGCCATGCTGGGTCTGGGCCTGGCCGGTGTCCTGGCCTACGCCCGCCGCCGTCGGGCAGTTTGAAGCAGCAGGGCTGCGCATTCGCTTAGTTCGCGCAGCTCTTCATCAGCAGAAGCTTCCCCCCCCCCCACCTTCTGTCCGACCGGCGTTCATTCGCTGGTGTGGACGGAGTCTTTCCAAGTCTGAACCGCCAGCACCGACGGGTATTCGACTTGCGCAGAACCCGCCGAAGCTCAACTAGGAAATTTGGAGTTAATCATGAAACTCAATCGCATAGCAATTTGCGTTTTGGCTGCCATCGGCGGTCAAGCTTACGCTCTGACACCAGCTGAAATTGCCGACAACGGTACCGTCAAGGTCTACATGTCCGGGGCCTCCGCCCTTCGGAACATCATCGGCGGCCTGTTCACGCAAAACTGCACCACCGACATCAGCGAATATCGCAGCGCCATTGGCACGTTCAGCGGCACCGCATTCACTTCGGTTGGCGACGCCCATCGCGTTTACGCGTGCACGATGAAAGCGACTTCACCGATCCTTCCCGGCAAGAAGGTGGCATTGTTCAAGAGCGACGTCGGTGGCTCAGGCCAAGGCGTCTTCCCTGTCTACTTCGGTGCGGTAGCGCCGTTCCCAGCCCGCAACTTCCTGGCCACGACCGTGGCTGGCTGCACTGCCCGCGTTGCCACCGTGCCGAACTACACCTGCACCGGCGAGACGGCTCAGGTGCCCATGGTCGGCATTTCCGACGCAGAACCCGGCCTTTTCACCGGTATCAATGTACCCGGCGACGACCCTAGCTACCCTACCACTGGCTTGAGCGAAACCCAACTCAGCGACCTCACCATCACACCCCTGTTCCAGACGGTGTTCGCGGTCGCTGTCAACAAGTCCCTGCGCGACGCCATGCAGACCCGACAGGGTCTCGTGGCTGGCAGCGATCTCGAAGTCGATCGGCCCTCCATTTCCCGCATCGAAGCGGCAGCCTACTTCAACGGCTTCCTGCAGGACCCGGCTAACGGTTTGGGCTGGCAGCCCATCGTTTCAAACACAGATGCCAAGCGCGAAACTCGCGTCAACATTTGCCGCCGTGTCAACGGCTCGGGCACCCAGGCGTCTGCCAATGCCTTCCTGACCCAGTTCCCCTGCAACACGGCGTCGGGAACGCTGCCAGTGGACTACGGATCGTCTTCGGTCGTGGCCCCGAACGCTATCGCCTCAGTGGGCCCCACCACACCGGGCGGCAATGGCCTGTTCGTGTTTGAAGGGTCGACCACAGGCAACGTCATCTCTTGCCTGAATCAAGCCGAGACGAGTGGCGCGTACGCCATCGGTCACGTGTCGCGCGAGAACGCAGAGCCGACGACGCCCACCTGGAGGCACGTGCGGCTGGACGGCGTGACGCCGGGCCGCGATAACGTCAAGAACGGCAAGTACGAGTACTTCTTCGAGTCCACCATCCAGTGGCACAAGACTAAGTTCCTGACGCTGTCGGCAGACCAGCAGGAATTCCTCACCGCCTTCAGCGCTCAGGCCCAAAAGCCGTCGTCCCTGGCCCTGCTGGCAGCAGCAAACCAGAACGGCGTTGCCGCCTTGCCTGATTCCTACGCTGGCGCCTTCGGTTCCGGTACGGCGCAAGAGCAACTGTTCGGGTCGCGCGTCACCC
>Ga0105045_10002409_pt1 | contig 15739 bp, 12 predicted proteins | sample MAT02_FD_78089 | JGI IMG/M metagenome (GOLD analysis project Ga0105045, IMG submission 78089) | Freshwater microbial communities from Lake Fryxell liftoff mats and glacier meltwater in Antarctica - MAT-02 (megahit assembly) | ecosystem: Environmental > Aquatic > Freshwater > Ice > Liftoff...
AAGTCGGCATGCTCAAGTTCCTGATTTGAATGCTCGAGAAACTCGTCTGCAACGGCTTTGGAATGAATTCCGGTGGCCATAAAGTGGTGGCGGCGGTACCGCAACATACAGACAAGCTCAGTTGCAAGCGAAGCATTTAAAAGTTCCAGCACCTTTTGTCGATCAGCTGAATATCCAGCCGTTACTGCGCCCTGCTGAATTCCCGCTCTCGCCTGCTTGCGCAGAGTTTTCGTGTCAGTCAAAACCATTGGCGCCGCAGTCGCTGAGTCGGCATTAATTCTAGAAATCATGATTTACTCCAAATTAAAAAATCTAAGATATGTTTTGTGCGCGGCTGCCGGCAATTAAGCCGCATGGCTCGCTGGCTTCGTGGAAAGTTTTGTCAAGACCTCGTTTTCGCCCAAACCAATAGGTTTGCCGCTAACGATGGAGGCCGCCATGGCGAACATTCTGACCATTTTAGAATCCGGCGCATCCCAATACTCTGCCATTTCAGGCACGATTTTAATCAGGCACAAATTGGGCGAATCAGGGCCGTTCGGGAACCAAGGTTTTACCGCAGGCGTCCACAGTCGTTTGATTGCTGCGCTGTCATTGACTAATTCCCCATGTCCAGAAATTGATACATAGGTGCCTCGATCAGCATCCGTAAACGCGAGATTGAGCGCTTTTAGCTGCGAGCTTTTGGCGCTCGATTTGTCAGTGAAAAACCAGATCGATCCGTCGGCTGCCATTTCAAGTGGCGCCATTGGCCGGCTAACGAGCTGGCCGACATCATCCGCAGTGGTTAACATTGCAAACTGCATATGCTTGATAAGCTGGCACAGCTGTGTCCGCTCAGCGCTAGTTTGCGTTTCTGTTTTCATTTAAAACTCCAAGATAATAGTGATTGGAATGCTGGCGATAAGTCGAGCTCAGCGGTTTATTAGTTTACAAATATCGCAATCAGAATGATGATCGGAATTGGAATACCAAGAAAAAACAGCAGGATCGAACGCATGATCAAACTCCTTTGAACGCGGTATTGATTAAAAAAGGCGGTGCTGCTGTATTAAAATAGAATGCTAATCGTCTCGATGCTTGGCACCGATCGTGGCGCTAAAGCTTGCGATAAACGCGCCGATGAGCAGCGAAATAAACAGCCAGAGCGAAGCCTGCGCGGCGCTTTTTCGGGCTGTGTCAGCCAGCATTTTTGCCGAAGTTTTAAGTTCAGCCGCCTGCGCGGACAACAGGGTGTAGCTATTGGTAACCCGAGTTTCCGCTTCGCTGTAGCCTAAGCCGGTTTGCTGCGCAACTAACTGAGCGGCGTAGCGCAAATCATCAGCTGAAAGTGCGCTATTTACACTGGAATCTAACGATTGCGTGTAGGCAAAAATGCGGCTTACCTCAGCTGATGCAAGCATGCTGTCCTGAACTGCCATGTTTGACGAGCTGCGCTGCTGTGGCATCGCGACTGTGGCGGTGTTCGGCTCTGGCGTTAACTGTGTGTTATCTGCGCTGTCAGCTTTGCGAAATAGCCTGTCAAGCGCATAGCTATTGCCGGGCATAGATAGCTCAACCGCAGCGGGTTTTGCTGGCTGTAACATCGGCGAATTCATAGCGGAAATTGTAGTATCCGCTGCACCGCCTAGAACCGCAGAAATAGTTGATGTCAAAAGAGCTGCGGTAAACAGCGTTGCGATTGACCAGGTCAAAAACCCGTGTGCGGTATCTCGAAAATAAACTTCATCAACGGCGACGTTTAGCCACCTTGTGCGCATCCGGCCGGCGATGTAACCGCCAAGCGCAGCAGCAGCAAGCTGCGTGGAAATAATCCAGACGATCGTCGAAACGCCAAGCGTTTTGATGCCTATGCCGCTGCCTAGCCAAGGCGATACGGAGGAAAGCCCTAGGCCGGTTCCGAGCATCAATAAAATCAGCGATAGTGACGCCCCGGCTGCTGCACCGGCGAAAATTGCACCCCAAGACACTGCGCTAATCGCTGCGCCAACTGTGTTGACATCGGTAGCTAGCGGCGCATTTGAGTACGAAACGCGATCAGTATTCATGGCTGGGTTCCACTGAGTGAATGGGCAGTTGCGACGAAAGAGGCGAGAACCGCTGCGGCATTTGCCCGATCTGGAGTCAGGTGTGGTGCGGGTGCAGCGGAACTCGTTTTATTAAGCGGTTATTGAACGTAGGTAGCCGCTAAAATTTCGGAATCGCGGGTTGCAACAATCTGCGCCTCATCCGCTGCTAGACGAGCGTCATTGGTGCTGACACAGGCGTCTTTGCTGGCGTCTGTTAGCGCGTCACATTTTTCTGCTTCAACGTTATGGCGTCCTTTCGCTTCGGTCATGGCGACATCGTGCTTAGAGTTTGCGGCAACCCTCATAGCATCTGATTCTGCGGCCGTGATGTTTCGCATTGCGCCAGCATCGGTATTTGCCATTTCTTTCTTGGCATCATTAACGTCCGTCTGCGCCTGCGTGCGATCTTCGTTGGCATCCCTGCGGGCTTCTTGATTATCTTGCACGGCCGACTGCTGCGCTTGAGAAACGTCTTTTGCGGTTTCTGATGGGGTTTCTTGACACGCGCTAAGCGCAAACACGGATACTGCGGCAAACAAAATGGTTCTGGTAATCATGGGTTTTTCCTTGGTTAAACATCGATGGGTGTTAGAAACTGGTTTTTTTTCGATCAGGCTGAGCGTGCTCCGGCATTTTTCGCCGGTGCAGGCCGCCTGCAGGGCTAATCGCGTTTTTCAGCTTCTTTTTGAATTGTTTCGCCGACTTTTTCAGTATCTTTGCCAACGCCTTTAATAGTATTGCAGGCGGCCAAGCTGGCAATGAATGCGCCGATCACTGCGATATAAACGATTTTCTTAAACTTAATTTTCATTTTATATTCCGATGGTTTTCGATAAGGTTTTGTTTGACGAATCGGCTCTCTAATCCGCGAACTAGAGCAGCACTTTGCCGCGAAATCGGTTTGCTAAAGTGAATAATTTAGCCAGCCTAACGGCGCGGTTCCGTGCGGTATCGCGCTTAAACCACGCGCCTTCCTTGAATTATTCTAATGAGCACGACGACGGCCGCAATAACTAGAAGAACGTGGATAAATCCGCCCATGGTGTAGGAAGTAACAAGGCCTAACGCCCAAAGGATAAGTAGTACTACGACAATTGTTTCTAACATGATTAATTCTCCGTTTCCAAGATCGCTAGGGCTTTAGCGTGAGGCAATCATGAAGGCAACAGCGCGCTAGCTCAGTGCGATAACACACTCAAGTGAAAAGAGAATTTTAGATTTATAAAAAAACTAAATCAGATAGAACCAGCGCAGCGTGCGCTTATTCAAAGCATCGGAGTTCAGCCGCCGCGAGGCGTTTCGCTTTTGAAGTCAGTTAATAACCTATCTATTTCTTTTTTTACTACCCCATAGCACTCACAAACCCGCTTTTCTAAGCCAGCGCGCTGAAGGACGGCAATATGGCCGCGTCGGTAGCGAATTAAACCGTCCGTTTGCAATTGCCCGGCGGCTTCGGTTATGCCTTCCCGACGCACGCCTAGCATGTTGGCAATGAGCTCTTGCGTGATAACTAGCTCAGGCGTAGCGGGGTGCGCGCCCTTGATTTTGTTGGCCGCAGTTTCGATCGGCGTCAGGCGATCTAAAGTCAGTAAAAGCCAGCGGCACAGCTGCTGCTCAATGCAGTGGTGGCGATTGCAAACCGCTGACTGCGACATCTGCGTCATCAGCGCCTGTGTGTAGCGCAGCAGCAGCTTTTGCAACGCACCACCCTGATCGAATGCTTCCTTTAATCGGTGCCGTTCAAGTCGAAAAGCCTGTCCCGCAGTTTGCACCACGGCGGAGCTAGACGTGGTGTTGCCGCCCATAAACAAACTGACGCCGACCATGCCTTCATTGCCAACGCCAGCGGATTCAGCGGATGATCCTGACTCAATCACATAGTGCAGTGAAACGATAGCGGTCGTCGGGAAATAGGCATGGCTGAGCTGTTCGCCCGGCTCATACAGCATCTTTCCAATGGGTAGCGCGATTTGCTCTAAATGGACGGATAGTTGCGCTAACTCTAAATCAGGTAGCGATGCGAGCAGGCGATTTTGTTTTACTACGTTTGGTAGCAGCATGGTGTCATCGCAATCCGTTAATGTTGTGTGCTGGGGGTAATTTCTACACCAATGCCCCGGTAGCCAATGTAGCGGCAGGCTCGGTCGAACATGGGTTCACCACTGACGCGAAATTGCTGCTCAGAGCCATCAGCGTTGACCCGGCTGAAGATAAAATCTAAAAACGGCGCGCGCGCTTGAACTCGCTCGCGCAGGATTTCGCGCTCTGCTTCGTTCCAGCCTGAGCCAGCGGATACACTGGCATTGGCCGCATTCTGAGCTAGCCCGCCAACTTGAACGCCCAGCATTTCCAACGCGGGCCCTGAAACCTTGGTGAAGTTGCCGTCGTCGTCTTGTTCCCAGTACCAGTCCGATGCCAGTTCAGTCAGGCTGCGATAGCGGGCTTCGCTTTCACGCAGTTCAGCGGTTCGCTCTTGCACCGTTTTTTCGAGCTTAACGGCATATTGTTCCAGCTTTCGATAAAGCAGGCGCACCTCTAGCATATTGTGAATTCTAGTTTTAACTTCAATTAAATCAAAGGGTTTGCTGATAAAATCCTTTGCACCCGATTGTAGCGCCTGCAGCTTGTGGCCTGGCTGTGCGGTCAGCACAATCACCGGAACATACGGGTCGCTTACATTGGTTTTAAGGCTAGCCAAGACCTGAAAGCCATCCATAATCGGCATTTGCAGATCCAGTAAAATGAGATCAAAGCTATTTTTTCGGTGCAGCGCGCACACTTCTTCGGGATTCATCGTGCTTTGAAAATTTGTATAGCCTGCATCACTTAGTAAACTTTCTAATAGCATGATGTTGGATTCTTGATCGTCAACAATCAAAATGCGGGCGGCAATTATTTCTGCGTGCGTAATCATGAGTTTTCCTTGGTTTGGGGCGTAATGGGGGTGCTTGATGGCGAAACGGGCACACCGCTTTGTGTTCCGATATGGCTTCGTGCAGCGGTTCTGACCGAAAACGCTAGCGCAGCCTCCAGAGTGTTCATAAAATCGCGCACGCGGATTGGTTTGGTTAAATAGTTAAAGAAACCCAGCTGCAAGCCGTGCTCTATATCGCTTGGCATGGCGTTGGCGCTCAGGGCGATGACGGGTATGTGCTTTGTCAGCGGATCGCCCTGAAGAATTTGCAGCGCCTGAATACCGCTGATGCCGGGCAAATTGATGTCCATCAAAATCACGTCAGGCTGTAAAGAGCGCGCAAATTCCACGCCCACGCTGCCATCGGTTGCGCTAATCAAGCGCAAATCGGCGCGCATCGCAACAAGCTGCTCAACTAGCTCTAAATTTGCCGGATTATCCTCAACATAAAGCAGCGCCCGCGTCGCCAGCAGATCAGCCGGTAGGCTGGCCTGATCGCTTTCGACAGCGCGCGCAGGCGGTGAATTTTGCGCAGAAAATTGCGGCGCTTGCGTAACGTTCAATTCAATCCAAAAAAGCGTTCCAACGCCTACTTCGCTTTCCACGCCAATGCTGCCGCCCATCAGTTCAATCAGCCGCTTGGTTACTACTAAGCCGATTCCTGTGCCTTCTTCTGTGCCAGTTTCTTTTCCTAGCCGATTAAAGGGCTGAAAGAGATGCGCCATTTGCTCAGGTGCCATGCCAAAACCCGTATCACGCACGCCAAAACGCAGCGTGCCGGGGCGAACCAGCGTGCTTTCAATGGTGACTAAGCCGTTCGGTCGATTGTATTTGATGGCATTGAGCAGCAAATTCAGCATTACCTGCTTAAATCTTGTTCTATCGGCATTTACAAAACTTGTTTTGTCGAAAAACGGGAAATTGAGCGTAATCCCGCGCTTTTGCGCCTGCGGCTCTATCATCGCCCGGCATTCGAGCAAGGTATCCGCTAGCGCAACGGGTTCGCGTGAAATCATCACTTTGCCCGATTCGATCATCGACAAATCAAGCACCTCGTTAATTAAATCCAGTAAATACCAGCCAGCCTTAAGTATTTGATCGACGTTACGTTTTTGCAGCGTGGTGAGCGCGGGCGCGCCGATTTCCAGCATTTGTGCGAAGCCCAAAATTGCATTCAGCGGCGTGCGCAGCTCGTGGCTCATGCTGGATAAAAACGTTGATTTCGCGTGGCTGGATTTTTCTGCGCTTAGCATTGCGCGTTCTAAAATCGCATTTTTTTCGTGCAGCTCTTGATCGAGCTTCGCCCACTGCAGCTCGGCAATTTTTCTAGCGCTTACATCGTTGAAAATAATGGCAATGCAGTGATCGCCAGCAGCGCCCTGGCGCGTAGCGTGAGCTTCAAACCAGCGGCCCAAAGATTTAGCTTCATGGGTAACGCGCGCTGGCTCCCCGGTTAGCGCTACTTCTGCATATAGATTGATCCAGTAATCCTCGATATTGGGCGCTACTTCTCGAATGCGCTTGCCGGTAACGCTAACTAGCCCAGTTTGCTTCTCAAATGCCGGGTTGACTTCCATAAATAGGTAGTCCACCGCTTTATTTTGCTCGTTAAACAATATTTTGACGATGGAAAATCCCTCGTCCATAGACGCAAACAAATTTCGATAGCGGGATTGATATTCGGAAATTGCGGACTCGGCGGCTTTGCGGGTTGAAATATCATTAATTACCAAGCGAATTTGGTATTTGGGTTCAACCTGCCGATCAATGCTTGCCGCTACCAGCGCCCAAAACGGGGTGCCATCTGTGGTTTGCATCTGTAGATCAAAGCTAACCGACGTGCCCGATTCAAGCAGCTTGTTGCGCTGAAAATAATAAATATCCTGCATATTTTTACAGATAAATCGGCTTATAGGCTTGCCGATCAAATCTCGCCGCGCTACGCCTAGCAGCAGCGCGGCGGTTAAATTTACCTCGGCAATCAGCCCGGCCTCGCTAAGCGTGCAATAGCCAATTGGTGCCAAATTATACAGGTCGAAATAGCGGCTCTTGATGGCGTCGAGTTCAATTTGTGAGCTGCGCAGCTCCTCGTTTTGCATTTCAAGCTCGATTTGCACAACCTGCAGTTCGTACATCTTTTGCCGCATCGACTCTGGCGTCACTAGGCGGGCGCTTTCTTCGCTAAGCTCAGCGAGCGAGTGGGATATTCGCGCTGACTTTTCATCGGCGATCCGCTCGGCGCGCCGGCGCAGCGCCTCTTGATCGAGCGCTTGACGAGGTAAGATTTGCGCCGCGCTAGCGTGCTCGGCGGTGTCGGAGATTTTAGGATTTTTTTCAGTCATGGCCGTGTTCTCGCAGGTTCAGCGGCGGAGGGCAGCTCGGCGGATCGTTCGGTAGATGCAATTGCATACATTTTTCCAGCGCTATCAACGAGCGCGGTCGAGATCAGCGATATCTCTAAAACTGCGCCATTCTTAGCGATTCGATGCGTCACGCAGGGTTCTAAAATGCGTTCCTGGCTGAGCTGATAGATTCGCTCAATGGCTTTTTCACGCAGCTGCTCGGGAATGCGATCCTTAGTATTCATGGTTAAGGCCTCGGCTTCAGTCCAGCCGTACATTCTTTCTGCGCCCGGGTTCCATGCGGTGATTTGCCCTTCCAAATTTTGCACCAAAATGGCATCAAAGGCATCGCGCACCACCACGGCTAGCCGCAACAAATCATTCGCAGCGCGCAGCGCTTCGCGTGCGCGCACAACCTCGGTGATGTCGGTGAAGGTTATTACCGCGCCTTCGATAACGTTCTCTAGCGTGCGATAGGGCAAAATACGCAGCGTGTAGAACTTCGATTGCGGTGTTTTCGCGTTTTCTGTGTGTGCCTCTGGCGGCTTTATTTGGACGTCTATTTCCTTTGGCATCAGTGTTTTAAGCACCGACTGGATATCGGCGACCAAAGAATCGTAGCCCAGCATATTGGATAAAATATGCCCTACCGGGCGGCCAACGTCGCTCTGAATCAAGTTAATCATCTGCGTCGCTACCGGCGTGAAGCGCAATATGCGCAGCGCGTAATCCACGAAAATAGTGCCGATTCCCGTGCCCGCCAGCAGATTGTTCATATCGTTGTTGACGCGCGATAAGTCGCTGACTTTACTCTGCAATTCGGTATTAACGGTGCTCAACTCTTCATTCATCGACTGCAATTCTTCTTTGGAGGTTTCTAGTTCCTCGTTGGTCGATTTCAGCTCTTCATTGATTGACTGCATTTCTTCGTTTGACGATTTCAGCTCCTCATTTGAGCTTGACAGCTGCTCGTTGACAGAGAGTAAAAACTCATCTTTCACCTGTAGCTCAGCGTGCAGTGCGGCAATTTGCGCGCTGACATCTTCGCTCAACTGAGCGCTCTCCTCGTGGCTTGCCTTATTGGCGCTGCCGCCGCGGCCCGGCTTGAAATCCCGCCGCTTCAGCTCGCTAAGAATGACTAAAAACAGCGGTGATTCTGGCCGCGCCTTAGCTGCCTGCGCGTTCGGGCTGGCGAGCCAGCTGCCTGCAAGCTCAGCGGATACCGGGCAAACACAAACGTCGACTAGGCTAAAGTGGCCGTTCGTTTTGACGCGCAAGCCGTGCGCCTGCCGGCATTCATTGCTGAGGACTGATTTGCGTAAGCAGCGGGTTAGCTCAATGCGCAAGCCCTCGCGCGCCATCTTCAAGATGTTATTGGTGCCCGCTTCGCCCGCTGCCGGCTCTAGGAACATGCCGGTGCGCCCGTGCAGATATAGGATATCGCCATCGCTGTTAACAAGTGCGCCAGAGGGCGCTAGCTGTTGAAGCAGCGATTGTTCGGTAAGCTCGCGCAGTGAAAGTGCGGCTCGTTCAGTTGATTGTGCAAAGTTTTTTTTCAAACCCGCTGTATTCACTAGATTTGTTGGCACGCTGCTGGCCAAAAAGCGCAGGTCAGGCGTGCGCGCGGCAGTCTGGAGATCTAACGTGCGCTGGAAAATTTTTGCTTTGCGATCTATTACATCAAACAAGTCACTGCTGTCGCCGGTCGTTTCAGAGTTACCCAGAAATAGCAGCCCGCCCGGGTTTAGCGCGTAGTGAAATAGCGCTATTACTTTTTTTTGCAGCTCTGCACTTAAATAAATCAGCAAATTTCGGCAGGAAATTAAGTCCAGCTTGGAAAACGGTGGATTTTTAACCAAGTTGTGCTCTGAGAAAATCAGCATATCGCGAACTGCCTTACTAATCCGATAGCTTGTTCCATCTTGTTCGATAGTAAAAAAACGGGCGAGGCGCTCTGCGCCTATGCCAGCTGTGGCGCTAGCTGGGAAAATTCCCGCGCGGGCTGAGGCAATACTGCGGCTGTCGATGTCGGTTGCAAACAGCTGCACCTGATAGTTTTGTTTTAGTTTTTCCATCCGCTCTAGCAGCAAAATCGCGATGGAATAACCCTCCTCGCCGGTGGAGCAGCCGGCACACCAAACCCGAACGGTAGCGCCTTGCGGCTTGTCGTTAAAGAGCTTGGGAATCGCCTGCCGTTCAAATTCCAAAAAGCTTTCCGGATCCCGAAAAAAGTTGGTTACCCCAATTAACAAGTCACGAAATAGCGCTTCAATTTCAACCGGCGTTTGCTGGGCGTATTTAAAGTAGTCAGGCGGGCTTAAAATCTGATGCACGGCCATGCGCCGCTCGATGCGCCGGCAAATAGTGCTGGGCTTGTACTGCGAGAAATCATGGCCTGTTTGCGTTCGCAGCAAAATAAGAATTTTATTGAATGCGTCTTGATTGCCATGCCACACCAGCAAATGCTGCGCTTCGTTTTTCGCAACTGCGATTGGAGCGATGTGCCTGTGCTTGCCAAATGCGTGCTCAACGTAGCTTACGAGCTGCGCCGACATATCCGCTGGCGCTAGCGTAAAATCAACTAGCCCAGTCGCGATTGCGCTGCGCGGCATGCCATCGAAGCCGCAGGATTCTGGCGTTTGCACCATCACCATGCCGCCTTCGGCCTTGATCGCGCGCAGCCCCAGCGTGCCGTCGCTGCCGGTGCCTGAAAGCACGATGCCGATGGCGCGTTCACACTGATCTTGCGCTAACGAGCGAAATAGATAGTCAATCGGCAAACGCAGCCCGCGCGCTGCGGAAGGTTCCAGCAGCTGCAAAGCGCCATTGATAAATGCCATATCCCGGTTCGGCGGAATAATATAGGCGCAGTTAACCTGCACCTGCATGCCATCGACAACTTCGTATACTTTCATGCGGGTATTGCGCTGAATTAATTCGGTCAAAATACTTTCATGATCTGGCGCAAGATGCTGCACCACCACGAACGCCATGCCTAGATCTATATCGCTCGGCATGCCGTCAAAAAAAGCGTTAAAGGCGGCCAAGCCACCGGCTGAAGCGCCGATGCCTACAATCGGAAATGGCACCGAAGCCGTCATTTTTGCCATATCTTCGTCTTGATTCGCAACGGCTGCGGGGAAATCGCCGCTGCGAGTGGAGGGTTTTTGCATCATGTTTCCTGTTTGCCTCATCATTAAGCGCCTTCTGCATCCGTTCTGTTCGCTACCGTACAAAGAAGCGCGATTCAAAATGATAGCGCGCTAGCGCCGGATTTGGCAGTTGAGCGCCGAGCTAATCACACGCTCAGATTTAGCTAAATAATTTCTGATCCAGAGCCTTCGCTTTCGCATGCCAAGCTCAGAAAGCGCTAGTGAAAAAGCGCTGCAAAGTCAGCGTTCGCGCGCATTTTTAGCTAAGCGTCAAGATAAGCTTCTTAATTTCACCCTCGGATTGATCGGTGCCCACGATGAAATCATTTGAGCGAAGCAGCGCGTTAACGCCGCTATTGCTGCTAAAAACCTCTGCGATCAGGCGCTTGGTACCGCGGCTCGCTAGAAAGTCGATCAGCTTGCCAAGCAGCAGCTGCCCGATGCCCTTGCGCTTTAAATCTGAGCGCACAATGATCGCCATTTCCGCGTCGATGTTGTCCGGATCGATAGCCGCGCGAATCGTGCCTAAGGTTTGTTCAGTGCCATCTGGCAGCGTTTGTACGGCAATGAACGCCATTTCCCGCGCGTAGTCAATCTGCGTTAGCCGCGCTAGCTCGCCGGTTGCTAGTTCGCGGCGCGTGCTAAATAGCCGTAGCCGCAAATCTTCGGGCTGCAGCTGGCTCAAAAATGCCAGATGCTGCGCGCTGTCTTCTGGTTTTATAGGCCGCAGCACAATCGCCTCGCCGCGCCACTGCACGGTTTCAACCAGCTCACCCGGATAGGGCGTGATGGCAAATTTAGCAGCGCCCGCCTGCGCGGGCAACCGCACGCGTATACGCGCATCCAGCGCTAGTACGCCGGTGTTATTGGCCCACAGCGGGTTGATGTCAAGCTCTGCTAGCGCCGGCAAATCGGCCAGCATTTGCGATAGCGCAATCAGCACGTCGGCCACCGCATCTAAATCAGCCGGTGGATGATCGCGATAGCCCGCTAAGAGCTTGGCAATATGGGTGCGCGATATCATTTCGCGCGCTAAAACGCGATTAAGCGGCGGCAGCGCGATCTGCCGATCTGCTAAAACCTCTACTGCCGTGCCGCCCTGACCAAACAGCAGCACCGGGCCAAAAATTGGATCAATGCTAACCCCTAAAATTAGCTCTTGCGCCATCGGCATTTTCGCCATCGCCTGCACGGTAAAACCATTGATGCGGGCTTGCGGAAGCTGTTCGCGAACCCGCACGAGCATCCTTTCGGCGGCTTCTTGCAGTTGCGCTTTATTCTGCAAATTCAGCCGAACGCCGCCGACGTCTGATTTATGGCTGATGTCATGCGAAAGGATCTTCAATACCACCGGGAAGCCGATCTCATTTGCCGCCGCAATGGCTGCGTCGGCGCTCGCGGAAACTTGCAGGGTTTGCACCACCGGAACGCCATACGCCACCAGCACCGCTTTGGCTTCGACTTCGTCTAACATTTCACGGCCCTGTGCGATCGCCGCTGCAATCACGGCGCGCGCGCAAGCGGCGTCGGGCGCGTGCAGTTCGCTGGCGGCTGGGGTCTGAATCAGCAAGTTTTGATTGTTTCGGTAGGTGGCTAACATCGCAAAGGCGCGCACTGCAGTTTCTGGGGTTTCGTAGTCCGCCGCGCCCGCATCTTGAAAAATGCGTCGCGCCTCGTCCAATGAATCTCCGCCCAGCCAGCATGCCAGCACGCGCCCGGGCGAATCGCGCAGCAGTGGCGCACAGGCGTTTGCAATATCAACGCTGCTAACAATCGCGGTGGGCGCGTGCATAAACAGCACTGCGCCGCTTGCGGGTTCCGCTAGCAGCGCTGCCAATGTGTCAGTGTAGCGGCGCACGGGTGCATCGCCAATAATGTCGATTGGATTGCTGCCTGACCAAGTTGGCGGCAAAAATGCGTCAAGCGCGGCGTGCAGCGGCGCGCTGAGATCGTACAGGGGCACGCCGGCGATTGCGGCAGCGTCGGCAGCCATAACGCCGGCACCGCCACCGTTGGTCATTACTGTCAGCACGCGATCTTCGTTGCTCGCAAAGCGCGTTAGCGTTTCGGCTGCCATGAATAGATCAGCTAAACAATCGACCCGCAGCATGCCAGCGCGGCGAATCGCGGCGTCAAATACCAAATCAGAGCCGGCCAGTGCGCCGGTGTGGGATGCGGCTGCGTTCAGCCCTTTTCCAGCGCGGCCCGCCTTCACCACAATAACCGGCTTATTGCGAGCCGCCGCCCTTGCCGCCGACATAAACTTGCGGGTGGCTTTGACGGATTCCATGTATAGCAAAATTGCGCGCGTATTCGGATCGCTGGCCAGATAATCCAGTAAATCGCCAAAATCTACATCGGCGCTCTCGCCTAGGGAGATCATCTGCGAAAAGCCGATGCGCCGCGTTTTTGCCCAGTCGAGCACTGCTGTAACCAACGCGCCGGATTGCGACACGAATGCTAATTCACCCGACAGTGCATTGGTGTGGGCAAAGCTGGCATTTAAGCCCAAGCGCGGATTTAGCAGCCCTAAGCAGTTAGGCCCTAAAATGCGCAGTAAATGCGGGCGCGCGGCGTCTAGCATGGCTTGCTTTTGCACAGCCGTTAGCCCCGCAGTTACAACAATTGCGGCGCGCGTGCCCAAACGCGCAAGTTCCTCAATTAGCCCTTTGATGGTGGAAGGCGGCGTACACAGCACGGCAAGCTCAGGTGCCGCTGGCAGATCGTTGGCGCTAGCAAAAACTGGAAAGCCGTCAAGCTCAATATGTTTGGGGTTTACCGCATAAAGTGCGCCGTTAAAGCCGCCGCTGCGCAGATTATTCCAAACCGTTGTGCCGACGCTACCGACGCGATCTGACGCGCCAAAAACGGCAACCGATTTGGGCTCAAGCAGCCCATCAAGATTACGAATGCTCATAGTTTGTTGGTTCCTGATTTAATTTTTATAGCCAGCCATGTTTCAGGCGATAGCTTTTGCGATTTACCGGCGTAAACGTATCAAGCTTGCAGTGCCAGCGTACATCGGCCTGAGCGCTGCAGGTGATAAATCCAAGGTCAAACGATGCGCCGCCAGCTGCATGCAGCCTCAAATCGGCCGGTTTAACGCATAGTCGCGTTTAAAGCATTTGGGGTTCGGTGCGCTAGCGCTCGCTGAGCCTGGTACGGAAAGAAATTGGGCAGGCTATTAAAATTTCTATTTTATCATCCAAGTAGATGGTGCTAGTATGTGCGAATGCCAAAATTAACGACGAATGCCCGCAGCGGCCAAGCCAAACCGGCGGATGAAAAAATCACCATTAATCTAGGCTGCGTGGACTTAGGCCAGATTGATCTGCTGGTGCAGGAAGGTTTTTATGCAAATCGAACCGATTTGATAAGAACGTCAATTCGCAATCAGCTTGCGACGCATGGTGACGTGGTGCGGCAGGCGGTATTGCGTAAAACGCTGGCATTGGGCATTTCACACTTTCGCCGCGCTGATTTGCTGGCGCTGCAATCGGCGGGTGAAAAGCTGCATATCCGCGTGCTAGGTTTGGCGTCAATCGATCAGGATGTAAGCCCAGAGCTGGCGTTGGCGACTATTGAATCAATCACCGTGCTGGGCGCGCTGCATGCCAGCCCAGCCGTTAAGGCCGCACTGCGGCAGCGCATGTCTTGATCGCGCTTAATTTGAACCGGAAGCAAGCAATGCCCGATGATTTCCAAAATTTGATGAATAGCGCTGCCCGGCTAACCCGCCAGGGTGATCTTAAAGCGGCAACCGACGCAATCCAGGCTGCGCTGGCAAATGTGGGCACCGCGCAAGCGCCGGCGCGCCAAAATGATCGCGCTAGTAATCGCCCTAGTAATCGCCCTAGTAATCGCGATTCGCAGCGATTGAAGCTGCCAGCGCCCGATCAAAGCGATAGCGCGCAGGCTGGCGAACCCGATACGATAAAACCGCCAGCCGAGCCGCTGCGTAAAAAAGTGCCGGGCATTGAACAGTTTATTGCAGGCAGCCACGGCAGTAGCGCGATGAATCGAGCTGATTACAAGCTTTATATTCCACCCGGCGCGGGTGGTTGCGCTTTGCCGCTGGTGGTGATGCTGCACGGGTGTACGCAAAATCCAGATGATTTTGCCGCTGGCACTGCGATGAATGCCCTAGCGCGTGCGGAAGGCTGGTACGTGCTTTATCCAGCGCAGGCTGCGAAAGCGAATCCGCAGCGCTGCTGGAACTGGTTTAAGCACAATCATCAGGTAAGAGGGCAGGGCGAACCCGCGCTAATCGCCGCTATGACGCAAGCGGTGCTGCGCCAATATGAAATCGATAGTGATCGCGTGTATGTCGCCGGCTTATCCGCAGGCGGTGCCATGGCCGCTATTTTGGGCGAATGTTACCCGGATATTTTTGCAGCGGTAGGCGTGCATTCGGGGCTAGCGCTAGGCGTTGCCGGTGATTTAGCGTCTGCACTGGCCGCTATGAAAGGCGTTGAGGTTAAAGCGAAAACGAGCGCCAGCGGCGTCGCGACCATCGTTTTTCAGGGTGATGCCGACAGCACTGTACACAAATCTAACGCCAGCCAATTGATTGCAAACTGCACGGGAAGCGCCGCAAGCGTGGTGGTTACAACGCTCAAGCCGCTCGGTGCTCGCTCCAGCACGCGCAGTGTGTATAGCGATGCCAGTGGACGCGTGATTGCTGAGCAGTGGCTGATACACGGCGCTGCGCATGCTTGGTCAGGTGGTAGCGTAAATGGCAGCTACACGGACGCGCGTGGGCCGGATGCCAGCGCGGAAATGCTGCGGTTTTTCAGGCAGCACCCACGCCAGCAATAGTTTCGTGTGGCAAGCGCGTAATACGTTAATCGCTGCCGCCGCGCCTGCACGGTATTCCCAATTTATGCGCTGAAATACCGGCTGCTGGCCTTATCGGTGATACGCACCGGCGCGTTCGGGTTGAAATGTAACTTCCCTGATATCTATTTTAATTGTTCCGCCGCCCGGCGTGGGCCATTCAATCTGCCGCCCGGCGTGGGCCATTCAATGCGTTGCTATCTGAAACTCCAAGCCGAGCCATACTGAAACAAGGCTTTTCCCCTCGCAGAGGTCAAGCAAACAAATGCCTTGCTTGACTTGCGCGTTCGTGTGCCTCTTAGACATCAAGCTTCTTGTCTTCTTGCTTCGCGTCCGCCATTGCTGCTGGCTCTAGTTCTTCGGCGCATCGGTTCATGCGTATAAATATGCCCCATGCCGCCAACAGTACGCCGACCGCTACTATCA